>Ga0075029_100001973_pt1 | contig 11687 bp, 9 predicted proteins | sample LitLauG_LLR_2013_FD_71391 | JGI IMG/M metagenome (GOLD analysis project Ga0075029, IMG submission 71391) | Freshwater sediment microbial communities from North America - Little Laurel Run_MetaG_LLR_2013 | ecosystem: Environmental > Aquatic > Freshwater > Creek > Sediment | place: USA...
TTAACCGATACGCAGCGAGCGGCTGCCGACGCGCAAGACACCAGACTGCGCGCCGTGCTCGGTCTGAGCTTCAATGACCTGGCTACATCCGAAGCAGTGCGCAAGCAATACGCTGTCGCGTTAGGCCACTATCAGGAAGCCGAACGCTGGGACCCAACAATTCCCGGCCTCGCCAAGAATCTAGGCCTATCGGCCTTCCGCAGCGATAATTTCGCCGAAGCCATTCGCGGACTTTCGCGCGCGGTGGAAGAGAAGCCCACCGACGATCCCGTACGAGCCATGCTCGGCCTAGCTTATTTCGGGGCAGAGAAGTTCGCCGACGCCGCGAATACTTTCGCTCCGCTCGGCCTTCGCGGCATGCAAGATTCGGCCTTGGGTTACGCATGGGCCGCGTCTCTCACCCACACCGGGGACTTGAAAAAAGCCGCCGAAGTTGTCACCGAGTTCCAGAAGGCCGACCGGCCCAACGACCAGCTTCTTCTCATCGGCCAGCTCTGGATCGAAATCGGCGACTACGCCCAGGCCGTCGCCACTTTTCAGCGCGCCCTGCAGTCCGATCCATCGTTGCGCAAAGCTCATTACTACGCCGGGCAGGCCGACATTCGCTGGGAGCACTGGCCAGAAGCCGCCGCCGAATTCCAGGCCGAACTAAAACTAGATCCTGCCGACGCCGATGCGCTCTACAACCTCGGCTTCGTCAATCTTCAGCAATCGCACGTTGACGATGCGCTAGGCTTGTTTCAGCAGGTCCTCGCCGAGCAGCCCAATCACGCCAACGCGCACTACGAGCTAGGCAAAATCTTGCTCGATCGAGGACAGGTCAAGGATGCAATCGAACACCTGCAAACTGCGGCGCGCCTCAGTCCGCAGACCGATTACATGCACTACCAATTGCAAGCGGCCTACCGTAAGGCGCAACTTAACGCCGACGCGGACCGCGAACTCGAAATCTATAAAGAGCTGAAAGCCAAGCAGCGCGAGAAAGCCGGAGTGCAGTCCATGCAAAGCCGGTAGCATCTCGCGGCAGAAGGAAACGATTGAACCGATATCGCTATTGCAAAAAGCTATTCTTCTTAACCTGCCTGGCCGGGGCCTTGGTTCAGGGTCAAGAGGGCCATCCCGCGCCAGCTCCGCCGCCTCCCGGAGCCAAATCGTATAAATGCACCAACCGCACAATTCCGCAACTCGAGGACATCACCGCCAAAGCAGGAATCACCTTCAAGCACTCCTCCGACCCTGCCAAGAAATACATCGTGGAGTCGATGAGCGGCGGGGTGATCCTGTTCGACTACGATCGCGACGGCTGGCCGGACATTTACTTCACCAACGCTCCCAGCGTGGAGATGGCGATCAAAGGCCAGAAGAGCCGCGGCGCGCTCTACCACAACAATCACGACGGCACTTTCACCGACGTCACCGATAAAGCCGGCATCGCCACTCCCTGCTTCGCCATGGGCGGCGCGGTCGGCGACATCGACAACGACGGCTGGCCCGATCTCTACATCACCTGCCTTGGCGGCAACGTTCTCTATCACAACAACGGCGACGGCACCTTCACCGACATCACCGCGAAAGCTGGCGTCGCCGATGGCCGCTGGTCCACCGGCGCTGCTTTCGGCGACTATGACGGTGATGGGTTCGTCGACCTCATGGTCACCAACTATGTCGACTTTCATCTCAACGATCTACCCGGCTTCGGCAAATCTCCCAACTGCAAGTATCGCGGCCTCGATGTGCAATGCGGTCCGCGCGGGCTGAAAGGCGCGGGGGACGCGCTCTTCCATAACAACAAAGACGGAACCTTCACCGACGTCTCCAAGAGTGCCGGTGTCGATGACCCCAACGGCTATTACGGCCTCGGCGTTCTGTGGGCCGACTTCAACAACACCGGCAAGCCCGATATTTACGTCGCCAACGATTCAACCCCAAAATTCCTATACAAAAACGAGGGCAACGGAAAATTCAAAGACATTGGACTCGAGTCCGGCACCGCCGTCAGCGAAGATGGTTCCGAGCAGGCGTCCATGGGTCTGGCCATCGGCGATTATCTGCACAACGGGCGCCCCTCGTTGTTCGTCACAAATTTTGAGAACGAGAACGATCTGCTCTACCGCAATGACGGCAATTGGAACTTCACCGAAGTCTCCTATCCGGCAGGCGTCGCCCTGCCGTCGCTGCCGTGGGTGAAGTGGGGCGACGCGTTCGTCGATCTGGACAATGATGGCTGGCTGGATTTAATCGCCGTCAGCGGCCAGGTATATCCGCAGGTGGATACGCTTCCCTCGGGCGGCGGATATCGCGAGCCCAAGCTGCTCCACATGAACCAGACGGATGGAACGTTCTGCGATGCCAGCGATCTCGCCGGACCTGCGCTGAAGGAAAGGCGTGTGTCACGCGGCTTGGCTGTCGGCGATCTTTTCAACGACGGCAACATGGACGTGGTAGTCGGCGATCTGGACGGAAGCCCGATGATCCTGAGGAATCACGGCATCCCCGGCCGCCATTGGGTGAGCTTTGAACTAGCCGGGACCAAGAGCAATCGACTGGCGCTGAATGCTCGCGTCAAGATCGTCGCCGGGGGAATGACGCAGACCGACGAGGTTCACAGCGGCGGGAGCTATCTCTCGCAAAACGATCTGCGGGTACACTTCGGTTTAGGCGCAGCCAAGAAAATCGACAAGGTCGACATTCACTGGCCCTCGGGAGCCACCGACACGCTCGAAAATCTCGCAGCCGATCAATTTTATTCCGTGCTCGAAGGACACGGGATCGTCCCCGCAGAACAAATCCGGCCTGCGCCCAAACGGCCTTAACTCACAACCAGAGCGACGCTCTACTTAGGGGCCGGAGCCATCTTTTCCAGCTGCGTGACCTGCTGCTTGACCAAATCGGCATTCGGCCCCGCAGGCAAATACGTTAGGCAATTGCGCAGGTGCGCCAGCGCTCCAGCAAAGTCCCGCTTGTCGGCAAGAACCACCGCCAGCAGTTGCTCGGAATTAGGCTGAATGTGCTGAGGGTCCATGGCAAGCGCCTTGCTGGCGCTGCTTTCGGCAACATCTTTCTTACCCAACTTATAATTTGCCAGCGCGTTGAAATAGAAAACTTGCGGTGTGCCGCGCGGGTCGAGCTCTAACTCGTGAGCCGTGTCATCCGCAACCTCCTGCCATTTTCCTGCCTGCGCCGCGTATGCAACCAGGTGCCCGTAAGGAAGAATGAACTTCGGGTCCGCCGCGGCTGCCTTGGAGAAGGAGCTCTCCGCGTCCTGCGGATGCGATGCTTCCTGAATCTTTCCCAGCTGGTACCAGGCCTCCGCAAATTGCGGATACACCTGCACCGCCTTTTCCAGATCACGCTGCGCCTTGTCCGGCTTCTGCTCCAGCCACTCGGCTCGCGCCTTCTCAAACGCTTTGGCCGCGTCCTTGGGAGCGGATGCCGTGGTGCTGCTCACCGCGCCGCCAGCCGCACCCGCCTCGCGACTCAGCGTGATCGTGCCAATGTCAGGATTGTCGAGAATATTGCGGTTCACGATGTTGAGCACGGTGGAGTTAAAACCCGCCAGGGTCGCTTCGACGGCGCAGCCCACGAATTCAGACGCGGGCTTGGAACCATCCGTCCCCAGCGGCTTGTGAGGGTTCGTGTCGACCGCTGCAATCTCAAAATTGCCTTTGGGATCTGCCTCCGCTGTGTAGCGAATCTTCCCCTCGCATGTGACATGGACTGGAACCGGATCCCACGGAAGCGATCCCGCGGGCAACCCGGCGAAAACCACTTTGCCCAGAAGATAATCTCCGCTTCTTGCCTGCTTCTGAATATCGTTCCACTTGGTGGACTTCCCAACGTCGGTGGAGGTTTCCGGCGTTTTCCCGCTGCCGGTTTGCGCGACGCCTGAAGCCAGGAAACTCAGGAAAAGGCAGCATGAGAGAAAGCACGTCCTTGTTTTCATTTTTACCTCACTCTATGCAATAACGATATTCTTCTATAGCGAGCATGCCAAGTTGCCATGCAATATGGGATTGCAGCGCGAGCGAAATCACGTGGAGACATCCGCCGCGGCAGTGCAGGGAAACTCGATAGAACTGATTACCTTCGCGTCCTCAGCGGCATTTCTCAGCGACCTCTGCGGTAAAGCTCTTGATCGCAAAGTTCGCTAAGCGTTCGCAAAGTTCGAAACAAATCCTACGAAGTTTTTACCATCTTAGAAGCCTCGTCCCAAGTCACAGGCCGCTTGCGGAAATACGATTCATTCGCCATGTGGCACGCGATCGCCGCATGATTCCCGAACACAGCGTCTTCCGTCACCGGCTTGCGCGAACGTACCGACTCAAAGAACACATTCAGATGCGGACGCATGTCATCCCAATCATGCCCGCGATACAAGTCGTCCTCGCGCACCGGTTCCTTGCCCAGCGCCGGATCGTGCTCCGCATGCCACGTCTTGAAATATTCTTCGCGCATCTTCGACGGGAAGCTCCCGCTATAGTAGCTCGGATCCGTATCCACGCCAGACTGCGGCGAATACCGCAACTCATACTCGCCCGCATCCAGAAGTCCCTTCGGCCCCATAAACCGCGCCAGTTCCGGTGTTTCGCAACCCAGATCGAGACGCACATACACCGGAATACCGTGATAGTCGAACAGCACGGTATGAAAGTCCGGCATATCGCGTCCATCGTTGAAGCGGAAGATGCCGCCCATCGCCGTCGCCGAGCGCGGCACTTCATTCCAGCCCAGCGTGACCAGCATGCCGCTGATCAAATGCACCATCAGATCGCCCGCCACGCCCGTGCCGTAAGCCTTCCAGCAACGCCAGCGCGCGAAATGATATTTGTTGAACGGAACCTTCGGCGCGTCGTTCAGCCACGTATCCCAATCGAGCGTCTCCGGAGAAAGATCAAACGGCGGAGGATACTCCCACGCCCCCGTAGGATCGTTACGCCCCAGGGTGAGTTCGACCATCTCCACGTCGCCAATCGCCCCGCCCGAGTAGAGTTCACGTGCCTTCGCGCACAGCACCGAACTCACGCGCTGCGAGCCAATCTGCACGATGCGCTTATTTTTCTCCGCCGCTTCGACCATCGCGAATCCGTCCGCCACGGTGTGCGACATCGGCTTCTCGCAATAAATATCCTTGCCCGCGTTGCACGCGTCGACCACCACGCGCTTGTGCCAATGATCCGGCACCGCCGCTACGATGCAGTCGATATCTTTGCGGTCGAGCAGTTCCTGATACTTCCGCGTGGTGGGCAGGCTCGGATTGCCGGTAATTTCCTTGGCCAGCGTGTGCCGCCCATCATACAAATCAGCCGCCCCAACGCACTCCACGCCCGGGATGGTGATCGCCCCAGCCAGCAATCCCGACCCCTGCATGCCGATTCCGATAATCCCAAAACGCACCCGATCGCTGGGCGCAACGTAGCTGCGAAGCGGCTTCGCGTTCAGCAAAATCGTCTTCGAGGCCAGCACCCCGCCGGCCACGGTAGCTCCACCCTGCAAAAACGCCCGCCGCGAAAGAATGCGCTTCATTTGATTTCTCCCTGTGAACCGCGAATGAACAGCACGATCTGGTTTTGGGAAGGGCACGGCTTCAGCCGTGCCGCTTAGAAAACAAACTGATGTGGGGCTTTAGCCCCTGAGGCCCTCGCTCTCAGCCCTACTTCAACGGCTTGATCGCCACTTCCTTAAAGAACACGATGTCGTTGTCACTGTGATTCTGCAGCCCCATATACCCGAAATTCGGCCGCGGCCCGCGCTGCGGCTCAAAATCAAATTTCTTCTCCGGCACCGGATCACCATCTTTGTAATCGGTGACCTTAGTCCCGTTCAGCATCACAATCGTCCGCGGCCCGTCCAGCGTGATGTCCATCGTGTTCCACTCCGGCCCCGGCTTCCATGCATGCTTCACCAGCGGCTTGGTCAGCGAATACAGCATGGCCGTCTCGTGATACTCATCTTCGTTCGAAGTCTCCGGATGATTGTCGATCTGCACTTCGAATCCGTAGTGCACCGGCATCCATTCCTCGCGCGGTTCGATGGGAATGCGGATGAACACGCCGGAGTTGTCGTTCTCGTCGCGCATCTTGTAGACGACATGAATCTCGCAATTGCCGATCTTTCCGCCCGTCCAGTAGAGCAATCCCATGCCACCATGCGTGCGAATCAGTCCATCTTCAACCGAGTCGCCGCCCGGACCGACATGCTTCCACCCAGTCAGGTCTTTGCCGTTGAACAGTGGCTGCCACTTGCCGGGATCGCCCTTGCAGACGTTTTCCTCAGCGGCAAACGAGGGGATCACAAATACGAGGAGCAGCAGAATCGAGCCAGTGAATCGTTTCAGCATGGAGGTCTCCTGACTTTTTTGGGGACACACCAATCTACTCGCAGGCCGAAACGGAAGCAATGGGGGGAAGGAAGGATTCCGCAGAAAATCCTCGTCATCCTGAGCGAAGCGAAGGACCTCTGTAACTTGCCGGCGCATAAGCCGAGCTGCGAGCTGTTGACCCGTATCAGGGCATCGCTTCAGCGATGCCGTTTGCCGCAGAAATGAAATCGGCTTTAGCCGCCGGGGGTTCGCTCCCGCCGCGGCTAAAGCCGTTCGAAATGCCATGCTTCGACGGCACGCCTGAAGGCGTGCCCTGACACGAGCCACCCGACCCGTTAACGCGTAAACGAGATATTCAACCCAGTCGTGAAAATCACGTCATTCTTCTTCGACCCAGTCGGCGGGTTCGAAACATAAATGTCCCCAAACTGGTTCTGCCAGCCCAGCCATTTGTTGAACTTCGTCACCGTCCCCAGATTGAACGTCGCGCGATACTCTCCCGTCTGCTGCAGGTTGGGATAAAAATCGAGGTTCTGCGTGAGCACCGTGCTCTTGCCCAACTTCTGATTCAGTTCCTGGCCCAGCGTCAAAGCCACATACTTGTGCGTCACTCCATACGACACAAACGTCGGAGGCGTGGTAACAGGCGTGATCTCCGCGCCGTTCGAATAGGTTTCATGCGTGTAGTTCACACCACCCAGAAAATCCAGAATCGTACGGTCCGTCTTCCGGGCGTGATATCCGAAGCCGCCAGTAAAGACCTGTCGCAGATCCAGATACTGCAACGCGTTGCTCATAAAGTCTGCCCCGCCGAAAACAAACAGCTTGGGATTTACGTTGCGGTCGTAACGCAGTCCGCCCTGCTCCACATTCGCCACCGTCGTCGGGGTCGCCAGATCGTTCTTGGTGTCGAGAACGCTCGCGTACAAGGTGATCTTGTCATTCAGCGTGGGATGCACCGCATTGAAGGCCAGCGCCAGGTTTTCCGTCTGGCTGTTTCCGCGCGCCACCGAGAAGCCCACATTCACCCCGCCATTCCATCCGTGCGCCAGCCCCGGATGCAGCGACTTGTCATAAGCCGCCTGTTCGGCGTCGTTGCGAATCAGCGTCACGTCATCTTTCGCCGCTTCCACCGGCGCCCCACTCTTCGGCGCGATTTCAATCTTGCCGTCTGCGGTCGTGACCGGACCGACCGCCGTCTTCCCACCCTTCAGGCTGACGTGCAATTCCTGATCCGTCTTGATGTCCTGAATGGCGTCGAACTTGATGGTCACATCGCCCGCCGCATCGGTGTGCAGGACCAGCGTCTTGCCATCTCCCTTGATCACCGAACCGGTGAGGCGATCGCCATTCTTCAAAGTCACCTGATCGGCGAACGCGCCGGAGCACAATCCAAGAAGCGAAATCAACACCACAATTTCGTATTTACGAACCACAACCACCTCCACCTTTCAGAGTTTTGTTTGGAGCAAAAAATTTGCGAAACGGGAACCCGGTGGAGCGGATAGAAATCAGCGACGAAACGGCGAGGATCGAAACCAGAAGGTGTCCTTAGCGTACGCCCCTCGCTGGGTAGCGATGAGAACTCGCTCAGCCTTTATTTTCAGTATTCTTGCTCTGATCAGTCGGAGTCTGCGCTTGGGCGCCATCCTTCATGCCCTCTTTCAGGGCACGAATCCCCTCACCCAGACCTTTGCCGAGTTCAGGCAGTTTCTTGGGACCGAACACCAGCAGGGCTATGAAGAAGATAACCAGCAGGTGCATCGGCTGAAATAGACCTTCAAACATCTTGAGCCTCCAAGCGCCGTTACTTCAAGATTAGATAATACGCTATCGAAACAGCGAACGAAAGGTCCAGCGACCCCGCCCGGCGTCTCGTTATCCTGCCTAATGTTCTATCGCCCCACCGGGCCACCCACGGTGAACCCTGCCACGGCAGAACGTGATTTCGATCACAGATCGCCCTGCAGTCACTGCCTTCGGTTACCTTCGTGACCTTATCCACGCCTTCCAAAGAGGACTATGTTTCATGAGGCCCTTCTGGATGGCGTTCCCGTCAAAAGCAGCCACCAGCAAGGCTTGCCCTGTTTGTCGAATGGGCCAAATCCAGGTCGCCGGGGTATGTGGTGAGAACGAAGTATTGGCTGTCTCTCTTTCTGTTCACTCTCGCGGCCACTACTGCCTTTTGCTCCGAATCTCAACCGGTCACGACCACGCAACTCGCCGCCTGGCTCGCCGGAGGCGTTTCCAGCGCCAGTCTGGCCCGTGTTGCTAAAGATCGCGGCCTAGCTAACCTTCCCACGCAGAATGAACTGCGCCAGCTCGAATCCGCCGGCGCCGGCAAAGACCTGATTCAAGTCCTAAGTTCTGGCAACGCCCAGTCGGCCTATATCGCCGCCCCGATTCCGCCCGCGCTGCTGCAGGCCGCGACCGACGCTCGTGCCAGCCGCTATCACGAAGCCGAACTTCAACTGCGCGAAGTTCTAGCCGCCGACCCGAAGAATGCCGCCCTGCACTTCGCCCTCGGAACCATGCTCCGCCATCAGGAGCAATGGGACGACTCCCTCGACGAACTTTCCGAAGCCACGCGCCTCATGCCCGAACTGGCCGAGAATCACAGCGCCCTGGCCTATCTTTTCTATCGTGTGGACGACGCCCCGAACGCCATCGCCGAAGCCCGCACCGCGCTCAGCATCGATCCGAAGAACGCCGAAGCCTATCAATACCTCGGCCTGGCCCTCTATTCAAATTCTCAGTACCAGCCCGCGGTGCACGCCTACGAAGAAGCGCTGGCGCGCGACCCAGGCAACGCCGACACCTACTACGACATGGGCATCGCCGAGCACGCCGCCGGCAACCTGCCCCGCGCCGTCGCCGACTATCAGCATGCGATTCATATTCGGCCAGCCTTCTGGGAGGCGCATTCGAATCTCGGCCTGACGCTGCATGAGCAGGGCAGTCTCGAGCCGGCCGCCGCCGAATATCGCGAGGCCAAGCGCATCGCGCCCGACGAGCCCTCGATCCGCAACAATCTCGGCAACACCTACTGCGATCAGGGAAATTTCGACGCCGCCATCGACGAACTGCGCGAGCTCTACCGCCAGCATCCCGAGTGGCCGCAGGGACATGCCTGCCTCGCCAGCGCCTACATGTCGAAGCAAGACTACGACGCGGCGGTTGGCGAGCTTCGCATCGCTCTCCGCCAGAATCCCACGGGAGCGGCCGAGCACCGCATTCTCGGACAGGTACTCCTGCTCGATAACAAGCCCGAAGAGGCTCTGCACGAGCTGCAACTCGCGGTCTCGCTCAACCCGGATTCCGATTTAGCGCACCGCCTGCTGGGTACGGTGCTATTGCAGCAGCAAAACCTGCATGCCGCCGAAAAAGAATTTCGCGAAGCTCTGCGCGTGAATCCGACGGCCGACAATCACTATTCGCTGGCGGCCTGCCTCATCAGTGAAGACCGCTACGAAGAAGCACTATCGGAACTGGAGGTAGCGGCCCGCCTGGACCCCGAACGCACCCTCTACCGCGCCCGCCGCGAAGAGCTGCTAAAGCTGCTAAAAGAAACCAGCCAGCGCTAATACTCATGTAGGGACAGCCGCCTCGGCTGTCCAGCGCAGGCGAAGCCGAGCCGGAATCGGTGAAGTGGCAGCGGAAGGCCGTCGAAGCGGCGAAAGCATGCAGCCCACAGCGCAAGCTGTGGGGCAAGAAAGCAGATATTAAGATCAAGCCCCGAGGGGCGAAAGAGATCCCCCAACAGAACCGCAGGTCATCCCCCCTGTAGTACTCCGGTGTGTAGGCGAACCCGGATGACATCCTTACACTAAGAGCGAGCTCACAATGCCGATGAACGCACCCAGACCGCAGCAGGGAACACCGAGCAAACCCGCTTCGCATGCCGCCTTGTCGCAAGACCCCGGCGTCCGCCGTATGGACGCGTCGGTCGCGCCCAGCGCACCGGTTGACTCACCGCGCAAGTCCACGGGCTATGGCCTGCCCTGCTCGAAGTGCCGCCTGTATTATCCCGCGGACCTCGACATTTGTCCGACCTGCCATCACAACGAGCGTGTCTCACCCGTCGTGCCGCGCGTGCCCCGTCAGGTGGCACACCCTGCGGTTGCTCCCGCTCCTGCACCAGGCAGCGCCGCCATCGAGCAGGAGCGAGAAGAATTTCTGCGCCAGTTCAAGTCGCAACTATTAGACGCGCATGCCGAAGCGGCCGACGCCCCGGAATCGATCTGCCTGCTGGGCGAGCACCATCCCGGCGAACCGGCTACCGCGGAAATCTGCAAAGCCTGCTACGAGCGCCTGCAGGAGCACCTCGACGTCTGCGAAGCCGCCCTTCACCTTGATTTGAAAGAAGCCGCGCAGATCATCTACGACGCGGTGTGGGCCGATCCCTCCGACCCCAGCAAGACCTATCAGAACGCAGCCAGCGCTCTGCTCAGCGAACTCCGCAAGCGCGCCGGCATGAACTCGCTGCGCGGCCCCTTCCATCCCTTGCAGCACTAAACCACCACGTGGAACAGAGGCCCTTGAAGGGCCGTGTCATAAGCCAGAAAAGTCATCGGCCTTTAGGCCCCGTGCACGGGGCCTAAAGGCCGATCCTAGATTTAAGACGCTGGACGCGGCGCGGGAGCGCCGCTCTTCCACGTGGCTACTCGGACTTGATCGCCACCCACTTCTTCCCGGCATACAACTTGTAGCCCGCGCCATCCTCAATCAGCTTCAGCGGAACCGCATGCTGCAAGCCAGAGTCAGTCTGTGAGGCCGCATTCGCCACATCGTTGTTGCCCACGTCCATCACCATGAACTTGCCGTCTGAGGTGAATCCAAACCCATACTGCCCGGGAGCCAAATCCGACCCGCCGATGTTGAGCTTGACCTCAGTAACCAGCATGCCCTGATATTTCTGTTGAATCGCAGTCGAATATCCAGAAGCATCGACCAGAGCAGCCACCATCATCTTGCCGTCGGCCTGCTGAAATCCAACCGCATTGCGCAACTGCACCGGAGCCTTCTGCCCGCGGAAGAAGTACTCAGAAGGAACCGCCTTCTTCAGTTCTTCGGCGTTCAAAACATGCTTTGCAGCCTGCCCAACCGCCAAAGCGCTCACCAAAGCCACCAAACCAAGAACTGCCAAACGTGCCTGTCGCATGTAGTATCCCTCGAAATGAATTAAGAAAAATGTTCACCGGAACTCTAATGCCGAATCACATCAATTGGCAACCATAACTGCGTCCGACGACCGACGACCGAAGACGGTTTCTCACTTTGAACGCAAGATTCGGATAGTCCTCCACGGCCGCCTCGCCGTACGCTTTCCTTACCATGACGACCAATGCCATACTCACCACGGATAGCC
>Ga0075029_100001976_pt1 | contig 11681 bp, 9 predicted proteins | sample LitLauG_LLR_2013_FD_71391 | JGI IMG/M metagenome (GOLD analysis project Ga0075029, IMG submission 71391) | Freshwater sediment microbial communities from North America - Little Laurel Run_MetaG_LLR_2013 | ecosystem: Environmental > Aquatic > Freshwater > Creek > Sediment | place: USA...
CGCTATAACGACACCCCCAGAAAATGCCTCGCCTTCAAAACTCCCAACGAGGTATTCTTGCTTCACTCTGTTGCACTTCAAACGTGAATTCATCCCTTCGCTTCGCTCAGGATGACAAATTACGCAAGGATTGCGAGGTTTTCGATGTCGCACCCGTACATGTCCCCTCGCGTCTTCCGCCGGTAATCTTGTCTTCATGATTTCCCCTTCATAAACTTGTGCGATGGCCTTCACCAAGACTCAGATCGGCATTGCCGTTGGCGGCGGAGCCTTGCTGGTCTTCGTGTTTGTCGGCTATTTGTGGTGGCTGAGCAATCAGGGTCCGGTGCTGGCACGCTCTGAGGATCACGACCCGCTCACCGGATTGCCCGTCAGCATCAAAATGAATCCGCTACGCGACCGCTCGACCGAAAAAGCTGCCAACAAGTTTCTGCGCGAGATTCGCGAAGGCCACTGCGACGACGTACTCTCCAAGTGGGAGCACGACTACCACAAGAAATATGCCCACTTCATCTGCAACTCCGAGGCGCAGCATCCGCTGCTCTCTTGGGAACTGGTCGATTGGGAAGACGCCCCGCCGCTGATCATCCTGCATTACCGCGGCAAGCGGCCAAGCAACGCCGGTCCGGACCACCCCGGAATCGATCAGGATCTGTTCACGCTCACTCTAGCGCACCAAGGCGCCGACTGGACCGTCACGAAGTACGACGCGATGTACTGAGCTCCGCAACCGGAGCGATGGACCGAATCACATGGGCACGTTAAGAGACTGGGGCCTAATCCTGGTGATTTCAGTAGTCATGGGACTATACGGGTGGGCCCGCACGATGGGCATCGAACCCTACCCCGACAAACTGGGCAGATCGTTGGCGGGCTGGATTCTGCTCAGTGCTGGGCTTGGCATCTGGTTCACTTTCAGTTGGCAGGCTGTTGCGGTTCCGCTCGTATTCATCACCGTTCCTGCCGTCGTTGCCGGCGTAATTCTGATTTATTTTGCCAGGCCCAGGGGCGGCCAACCGTCCTCGGCTGAACTCTCAGCGGACAAGCACAAGCAGCAAATCTAGGTCTACTTAACGACAGACCTGGCGCCCACCTCGCAAAATCTTCCTGACCGCGTGATAAAAACTAATGGATGCCTGTTGCTCCACCTGAACCTGAGGGCTCTGCTGCCCGCAACATCTACGCCTTCGGTCTGACCTCGTTCTTCAACGACACAGCAACCGAGATGGCGTACTGGGTGCTGCCCGCGTTTCTGGTCTCTCTAGGCGCGGGTCCGGCGCAGTTAGGTCTGATCGAGGGCGTGGCTGAAAGCGTTGCCTCGTTCGCCAAACTTTTTTCGGGATACTTCACCGACCGAATCCATCGCCGCAAGCCGCTGGTCGTCGCCGGATACTTCGTTGCCAATGCGGTGAAGCCGGTGCTGGCGGTGACTACGGCGTGGTGGCAGATCCTTCTGATTCGATTCACTGACCGGCTCGCCAAAGGAGTGCGCGGAGCGCCGCGCGACGTGATGGTCGCCGAATCGGTCCCGAAGGGGCGACTGGGCTCGGCGTACGGTTTGATCCAGTCGATGGACTCCGCCGGCGCCATCGCGGGCCCAGTGATCGCTCTCCTACTGCTTGCGCACTACGGAATCCGCAGCGTGTTCTGGGCAGCGGCGATTCCGGGATTGCTTGCCGTATTGGTAGCAGTGTTCGTAATCCGCGAGAAGCCGCGCGCCTGGAGTGAGAATCCGAAAGCGAAGCCCGCCGAACCTGGGGCCGCATCGATACAAAGGCTGCCCGGATCTTTTTATCTCGTCTTCTTCGCCGTGACTCTGTTCTCGCTCGGAAATTCGAGCGATATGTTTCTCGTGATGCGAGCGCAGAGTGTCGGCATCCCGGTGCGGCTGGCGCCCTTGCTTGGGCTTGTGTTCAACGTGACCTACACGCTCGGCTCCTGGCCGGCAGGATGGTTCAGCGATCAGTTCTCGCGGAGATGGATCGCGGCCGCGGGCTATCTCATCTTTGCCGGAGTCTATTTCGTCTTCGGCCGCGCGCCTTCGATCCTGGCAATTTGGATCACGATGGCGGTCTACGGAATCTACTACGCGCTGACGCAGCCGGTATTGAAGGCGCTGGTGGTGGAAAGCGTGGTGCCCGAAGTCCGCGGCCGCGCGCTGGGAATCTATTTCTTCGTCACCAGCGTGGCGACGCTCGCCGCCAGCCTGATCACCGGCGAACTATGGAAGCACTATGGAGCGAGCATGCCGTTTTATTTCTCGGCGGGCTTGGCGACGATCTCGGCTTTGCTGCTCCTGATCAAGCCGAACGGCAATTTGTCACCCTGACCCATTTGTCATCCTGAGCGAAGCGAAGGACCCATGGACCTGGCCGGCAGCATCGGCGCCGCCAGCGAGTGCAGAGGTCCTTCGCTTCGCTCAGGATGACAAGCACTCAGATGACAAGCACTCAGATGACAAGCACTCAGATGACAAGCACTCAGATGACAAGCACTCAGATGACAAGCACTCACTAGAATAGCTTGATCCATAGAAACACCAGCATCTGCGCCCCAATCCCCGCGCAGGTGTCGAGCAGAACATCTCGCGGCGTTCCGGTGCGCGACGGAATGAAGCTCTGGTGCCACTCGTCGAGACTGGCCACCAGTGCGGTTCCCAGCACCGCGAGGTTCGCCCAGCGAAAAATCCACCGCGCCCCGCTTGCAGCCGGCAGCGTCTCCCTCCACGCGCGGAACAGCAGAATGCTCAGCAGTCCGTAACCGAACACATGCCCGCCTTTGCGAATGTAAAAGTGCCAGTGCTCGAACTGGAGGTGGTTTAAGCCAAACAGAAAATGCAGCAGGGGATAAAGAATGCGGCTGGTGTTGTGCGAGGAGAGCCACGCCGTCGATTCGATGGCGATGACGATCAGCCACAGAATTGCGGCGATCCAGGCTTTCAGGGCATGGTGACGGTCGGAACTCAAGCGGCGGAGTGCCTCGCCCAGGCCGTCCTACTCGATCGCATAGTTTGGGGCTTCTCGCGTGATCATGACGTCGTGCACGTGGCTCTCGCGCAGGCCCGCGCCGCTGATGCGCACGAAGCGCGTCTTCTGCAACAACTCAGGAATGGTCGCGCAGCCGCAATACCCCATGCCCGATTTCAATCCGCCCACCATCTGGTAGACGATCATCGCGACCGAGCCGCGATAGGGAACGCGCCCTTCAATGCCCTCCGGAACCAGCTTGTCGAGGCGGTTCGCGCCGTCTGATCCCGAGGAAGCGGAAGAAGAATCAGAGGCCGTGCTCTGGAAATATCGTTCGCTCGATCCCTGCGCCATAGCGCCCAGCGAGCCCATGCCGCGATACGACTTGAACGACCGGCCTTGATACAGAATCAACTCGCCGGGACTCTCGTCCGTACCGGCGAACAAAGAACCGATCATCACCGCACTCGCGCCCGCAGCCAGCGCCTTGGTGATGTCGCCGGAATACTTGATGCCGCCATCGGCAATGATGGGCACGCCGGAATCTTTGGTCGCGCGATAGGCTTCGGCGATTGCCGTGATTTGCGGTACGCCCGCGCCCGTGACCACTCGCGTCGTGCAGATCGATCCCGGCCCGATGCCGACCTTAATGCCGTCCGCTCCCGCGCGAGCGAGTTCGCAAGCGCCATCAAAGGTTGCTACGTTGCCGGCCAGCAGCTCCACGTGGGGCAGCTTCGCCTTGACCATCTGCACTGCTTCCAGAACTTTGCTCGAGTGCCCGTGCGCGCTGTCGATCGCCAGCACGTCCACTTTAACTTCCGCCAGTTCCTGAGCGCGCTCCAGGAAATCTCCAGTAGCGCCAATGGCGGCTCCCACGCGCAACCGACCTTGAGGATCCTTGGCTGCGTTCGGATATTTCAGCTTCTTTTGAATATCCTTCACCGTGATCAGGCCCTTCAGATTGTACTTGTCGTCGACGACGAGCAACTTCTCTACGCGATGCTGGTGCAGGATTTTTTCTGCTTCCTCGAGCGTCGTTCCCACCGGCACGGTGATGAGATTTTTCTTGGTCATCACGCTGTCGATCGGGATATCGAAGCGCGTCTCAAAGCGCAGGTCGCGGTTGGTGAGAATGCCGACCAGTTTGCCATGGTCCGTGATGGGCACGCCGGAAATTTTGTACTTGCGCATCACTTCCAGCGCATCCGAAACCTTATCGGTGGCGTGCATGGTCACCGGGTCGACGATCATACCGCTCTCCGACCGCTTCACCTTGTCGACTTCGTTCGCCTGCTGCTCAATCGTCAGGTTGCGATGAACAATTCCCAGCCCGCCCTGCTGTGCCAGCGCAATCGCCATGTGGGATTCGGTCACCGTGTCCATGGCCGCGCTCACGATCGGAATGTTCAGGCTGATATTACGCGTGAGTTGCGTCTGCGTACTGGCCTGCGTGGGGATTACGTCAGAGCGCGCAGGCAGAAGAAGAACGTCGTCAAAAGTAAGAGCTTCGGGGACGGGAAAATGAATCATAGATTTTTCGGGATGCCACCAGCCTGTGGGTGAAACTTTTATTGTAGAGAGCGCGGGAAGATCAGGCAAATGGACCCACGGAGCGGTAGCGGCTCAATTTGAATTTCTCGGCGGCCTCAGCGAGCGGTTCTCTGCGTACTCTGCGGTCAAAAAATTCTCGTTTTCGCCTCTCAAATCAAAACACTTGAACCGCGGAGTAAGCGAAGAAAATCCGCAGAGGTCGCGGAGAAACTAAACTGAGCCACTACCCACGGAGCCGCCCGCCGGGAGTTCGACGCACTCGATCGCCGGAGCGCGGCAAAGGGAGGCCGCCTCGCTCACCCAGGGGCGCCAGCTTTGAGCAGGTTGGCGATGGTGCGAACTCCGTGAGATTCAAGGCGAGGAATCATTTTTTGCCAGAGGCGGGCGGTGACAAATGCATCGTCGAGCGCGTGATGAGCCTCGCGGAGCTCGATCTCGTAGACCTTTGCCAGAGCGGCCAGATCCACCTTTTCGAGGCGATGAAACAGGTCCTCCGAGTAGCGCTCCTTGCGCAACAACCAGCGATGAACCTGCGCCGTGTCCACGACGGGGTTGTGGAGCGAATGTTCGGCGGCCCGCAGTTCTTTGCGCAGAATATCCAGATCGAGCTTGATGAAGTGTCCGACCAGGACCGCCTCCGCGATGTAGTCTCTCAATTCCGCCAGAACCTGAAGCGGCGGTTCTCCAACATCGATATCGCTGGGCCGGAGTTTGTGTACGACTACGGAGCCTGCCGGAATCTCGACGCCGGGGTTCAGCACGCGATAAAACTGCTCGCCCATGGGGATGCTCGCGCCCTTCATCGCGATAGCGCCCACCGAAAGCAGACGATTGGAGCGCTGGTCGAGCGAAGAGAATTCCGTGTCGAGGACTACATAAGGGAGCGAGCGGATCGGAGTGTCAGGCGGGTATATCCCTGTGGAAGGCCGCCGTCCCCGAAGCGTGAACCAACCCGGCATCTTCAGGACGACCCCAATTGTGCCCAGACCGCATCGCGGAAACGATCTGCGATTGCCGCCTGGGCGCGCGTAATCGTCAGAAAAGCTTCTTTCAGGAGGCTTCTCTGGAGTTGGGTAAGAGAGCCAGGGCTCACATAGTTGCTAAGAGGCTGTGCTGCCCGTGACTGCTGGAGTTGATGCTCCAGGCGGAGAAGGGTAAGCAGTTCGAACGCTTCCAGCAGATCGCGGCGCTGAACCTCGCCGAGATAGGCGAGCGAGAGCGGCGCGGAAAGCCGGTCCACAGTATTGGTGGCTTCGATTCCTGCGTCGAGCGCGAGCAGGCGCGCAGCGTTCACGATGGGACAGGTGCCGAAGGTCTTGATGTCGAGTTCCTGCTTGTGCTCGCCCGACCGCTCGACTACGAACGCGCGAAAGAATCCGAGGGGCGGTTTTCGATCGATGGAGATGTAAGCGAAAATTGACTTAAAGAAAGAGGCGTCCTGAACGGCTTCACGAACAAACGCGGCTAGAGCTTCAAACAGCGAGGAATCGCCGCCGACCGGGCGCATATCGAAAAAGATCAGTGCGTCTTCCACGGAATGCCGGTCTGCCTCGGCGATCCAAGTCCGAAAGCATTTTTTCCATAAAGAAATCGGCTGCCGCCAGCGCGGGTTACTGGCCATGTAGTCGCCTTCGCAGGGCGGATAGCCGCAACTGGCAAGCGCGTTTCGGACATAAAGCGAGAAGCGCGCGAAATATTCCTGGGCGGGCGCGGCATTGTTTTCGTCCGGGTCGGCATAGATCAGCGCGTTGTCCTGATCGGTCTTGAAGGTCTGCTCCCGCCGTCCTTCGCTGCCCAGTACCACCCAGCAATAAGGCAACGGTGGAGGGCCCAATTCGGCCTCGGCGAATTCCAGGACCTTTGTCATCAGGCCGTCATTGATCTCGGAAACGACCCGCGTAATATGGCTCATCCTCGCGCCCTCCCGCAGCAGCAGCGGAAGCAGTTCCATGATCTTCTGCTGAGCGTCGGCGAGGCCTTCGACGGATTTCTGCTCCTTAAGATGGCGCGAAACGGTGAGTGGCGACTTGCCCTGCAGCAACATCAGGTCGTGGCTGGAAAGGACTGCCTTCGGCAACCCCTCCTCGGTAACCAGAACGTGCTGGATGTCCTTGGAGATCATGGCCAGCAGAGCCTGAAACAAGCGCGCCGTACTCTCTACCGAAACCACGGGCGCGCTCATAATGCTGGTGACGGGAAGATCGAGAGATAATCCGCCAGCCAGAACGCGGCGGGTGAAATCGCGATCCGTTACTATGCCGGCGGCGCGGCCGCCTGCGTCAACCACCGCAACGCAGGTCGCACGAGAGTTTGCAACCAGCCGCGCGGCTTCCCGGATGGACGTTTCGCCGGTGCAGACCACGGCGGGAGAACTGACGACATCTTTGACGGCAAGCGAATAGAGCAAGCGCTCAGTGTTGCCCATCAGATTCGTCTGGTCCTTCAGTTCCTTCAGACTGCGGTCGAGATACCTCGTAATGGAAACGCGAACCAGGTACTCGGAAAACTCGGGATAGCGGGAAGCGAGTTCCTGAATCACCGAGCCGGGGATGCTGTAGCAGAGTGCATCTTCGACCGCGGTGACATCGAACCGGGCAATGTCCCGCCCCATGAGGGAAAGCAGTCCGAAGATCTCGCCTTCGCCGCGAAGATCGAAGACGAGTTGCTTCCCCACCTTGGTGCGCAACATGAGTTGCACGGCGCCCTTGTGGACGATGTACAGCACTTCCGAAGCACGCTGTCCGGCGCTGATGATCGTGTCGTCTTTCGGGAAGTACTCCAGCGTCATGCTGGGCACCAGGCGGGAGAGTTCGCCGGGAGGCAGAAACTGAAAGGGCGGGACAGTCTTCAGGAATTCAATGACGGTCTCACTGACTACGGAATTAGACGCAGAGCGAGTCGACAAAGCATCACCTGAGCGAAGCGATTCTAGCAAAGGCTGGGCATGGGAGAATGTGATAGCGAGCACCGAAAGGAAAAAATTCCGCGGTTTCGCTGCTGCTATCCAGGTTCGTCCTCGCTGAGTAACAGACCGCGGCGGCCGTATGGGTGCTGGCGTGTGCCGGAACCACATGGGATCGCGAGGGCAGCAGAAGAATGCCTCGGACCACCCCGAATCTCCATGACCTTAATTGACTTGCCCGTTTTAGAGACGTAAGATTCGCGCCAAATGATCGGGCGGACCATCTCGCATTACAGCATCGTCGAGGAGTTGGGCGGCGGCGGCATGGGCGTTGTCTACAAGGCCGAGGACACCCGCCTGCATCGCTTCGTTGCGCTGAAGTTCCTGCCCGATGACGTTGCCCGCGATCCGCAGGCCCTCGCTCGCTTTCAACGCGAGGCGCAGGCCGCCTCCGCTCTGAATCATCCCAATATCTGCACCATCTACGACATCGGCGAGCAGGAGGGCAAGGCCTACATCGCCATGGAATTTCTCGAGGGCGAAACGCTGAAAAATCTGGTCGCCCTGCGGCCGCTGGAAATCGAGACGCTGCTGTCCCTCTCGATCGAGATCACCGATGCGCTCGATGCGGCTCACGCCGCAGGCATCATTCACCGGGACATCAAGCCTGCCAACATCTTCGTCACCCAGCGTGGGCATGCCAAGATTCTGGACTTCGGCGTCGCGAAGGTCGGGCCCGCGTCCGCACTGAGCGCATCGTCGAGCGGTTTGACCGCCACGGTTGACGAAGCGCAACTCACGGGCGTCGGGTCTACGCTGGGCACTGCGGCGTACATGTCTCCCGAGCAAGCGCGCGCGAAACAGGTCGACGCACGGACCGATCTGTTCTCTTTCGGCGCCGTGCTGTACGAGATGGCGACGGGCATGCAACCGTTTCGCGGCGAGAGTTCCGCGGTCATCTTCAAAGCCATTCTCGACGCAGCGCCAACCTCCGCGGTGCGGCTGAATCCAGACTTGCCTCCGGAACTGGAACGGATCATTCGCAAGTGTCTGGAGAAAGATCGAAACCTGCGCTACCAGCATGCTGCCGACATTCGCACCGACCTGAAACGGCTCAAACGCGATACCGAGTCCGGCGGATCGGCTGCAGCGGAGGAACCGTCGAATTTTGGCAGGGGACGTGTCCGATCGATAGCGGCGTCGGTTGGCATTGTGGTCATCGCCGCGCTAGTCATTGTGCTGTGGCTCCGGCAGACCAGGACGTCCGCCGTTTCCACGGCCGATGCCGCCAGCGGCAGGGCGATCGCGGTGCTGCCCTTTCAGAACATGGGCTCGGACAAAGACACCGATTTCCTGCGCTTCGCCCTGCCCGATGAAATCGCCACAGCGCTCAGCTATGTGCCGTCGTTCTCCATCCGTCCTTTTGCCACCACCAGCAAGTACAACGTGCCCAACGTGAGCCTGCAAAAGGCTGGCCGCGAAATGGGCGTCTCCTTGATCGTAACCGGGCACTACCTGACGGATGGCAATCAGTTGGAGATCGTGCTGGAAGCGGTGGATGTTGCCAATGACCGCAGCGTCTGGCGAGATACTATCAACGTCGCCACGTCCGACAAGATTGGCATGCGCGAGCAGATTACGGCGCGAGTGCAGCGCGGTCTGGTCCCCGTGCTAGGAGGATTGTCTGCCTCCGGCGATGCCGCGACCCGGCCCAAAAGCGAAGAGGCTTACGATTTGTATTTGCGCAGCATCGCTCTTCCACACGATGTCGCTCCCAACCAGGAAGCGATTGCGATGCTGGAACGCGCCGTGGGCATCGACCCCAGCTACGCGCCGGTGTGGGAGGCCCTGGGCTTGCGCTACTACTTCAGCGGCGCCTATGGCAACGGCGGGGATGCGATGTTGAAGCGTTCCGACACGGCCATGGAACGTGCCATGGCCCTCGATCCGAACTTGATGTCCGCGGTTGCCTGGATGATCACCAAGCAGACCGATCGTGGCGATACTGCGCAAACCTACGCCAAAGCATCCGCCTTGGTGCAGCGCCGCCCCAAAGATGCGATGGCCCATTTCGCTCTCTCCTATGTTCTGCGCTATGCGGGATTGTTGCAGGAAGCCGCACAGGAGTGCGACACCGCTCTGTCTCTGGATCGGACAAACTTTCAACTTCGATCCTGCTCGGGAGTGTTCGCGCAACTCGGCCAGGAAGACCGCGCCATGGAATTCGTTCGCCTCGATGCCGGCTCGGAATACGCCGCCATGCAGACGGCAGTCGTTCTTCTGGGCCAGGGAAAACCGTATGAGGCCCGGCAAGCGCTCAAGGGAGCGTCGGCTTCTCCGTTGATGGGCCGCGAGTTGCTGCAAGCATGCCTCGACCATCCGCAGTCGCAATCGTGCGACAGCGCCGCTCACACGATCGAAACGACAGCGCTCGCGGGAGAAGATGTGGAGCCGATCTATTCCGTGGGAGCACTACTGGCGTACGCCGGGCGAAAAGATGATGCCATGCGCTTGCTGAAAACCGCGGTCGAGCGCAACTATTGCGCCGCCACCGCCCTGCAGACGGACCCGTTGCTGGCCAACGTGCGTGGACTTCCGGAGTTCGGAGATTTGTTGTCGGCGGCCAAGGGATGCCAGGAGAAGTTCCTGGCGCAGCGAAAATCAGTAGCCGGGTCGACGTGTGGGGCTTACACCTCGCTAGCGGTTTGTCTTTTGCCCCTCGGCAGCGTATATTAGGAGGTCAGGACTGCTGTGTACTACCGGCATTTGGCGAAGCACACCAGTGGGCGCAAGCCCACTTTTTAGTTGGAGGCCATCGCCGGCCGCTGGAAGTCACTGTAAGTTGCTGGATTCATGGCGCTTGACGTTGATCGGGTGCGGGAAATCGCGGAGCGGATCGCGGCCTCGAGCGGGCTCGAATTAGTCGACATCGAGTTCCTCGGCGGAGGCCAGGCGAGAATGCTGCGGGTGTTTCTCGACAAGCCGGGGTCTGTCCCGGATTCATCCGGGGCGATAGCCCAGGGTGTCACGCACGAGGATTGCGCCAGTTTCAGCCGCGAGTTTGGCACGATTCTCGACGTCGAAGATGTGATGCCGGGATCGTACACGCTGGAAGTTTCGTCCCCGGGCCTGGATCGCAAGCTGATCAAAGCATCCGACTTCAGCCGTTTCGTCGGCAGCCGTGTGAAGCTGACGACGCGCCAACAGGTGAACAACAACCGGAACTTTGAAGGACGGCTGGAGAGTTTTGCGGACGGCCGCTTGACTCTGGACTTAAGCGTAGCCAGCCACAAATCGCGCAAGAAAATGGGCGCGGCCGCCGGACAAAAGATTGAGATCGAATTCGCCAACGTAGAGAAGGCGAACTTGGTACCAGAAATCTAGGGGATTGAGTAAAGAGAATTGAGTAATTGGGAAATTGGGAAATTTGGTAATTGAGTAATTGAAAGTCAGCGAGCGCGGTGTTTGGGTTTCAATTTCTCAATTACTCAATTTCTCAATTACTAAATTGATTTTCTTATGGCGAGTGAGCTTTACAACATCATCGAAGGCGTGAGCCGGGAAAAAGGGATTGATCCGCAGATTGTAGTCAGCGCGGTGGAAGACGCCATTGTTATGGCTACGCGCAAGTACTACAAGTCACAGGAAAATCTCCGCGCCAAGCTGGACAAGGAAACCGGCAAGATCAGCGCCTTCGCCGTGAAGACCGTGGTCGAGACTCCCGAGCAGGTCGAAGACCCGAACCTGCAGGTCACGCTGGAAGACGCGCGCAAGGTCGATCCAGCGCTCGAAGTCGGCGGCGAGCTGCAGATTCCACGCCCGACGGAAGGTATTCTGGGCCGCATCGCGGCGCAGCTTGCGAAGCAGGTCATCTTCCAGAAGGTGCGCGAGGCCGAGCGCGACACGGTTTACAACGAATACATCGGCCGCGTGAACGAGATTGTCAACGCCACCGTGAAGCGGGTCGAAGGCCCGGATGTGATCTTCGACATCGGCAAGGCCGAAGGCCGCATGCCGCGCAAGGAACAATCGCGGCTCGAATCGTTCGCCATCGGTGAGCGGGTGCGCGTCGTGATTGCCCGCGTGGAACGAGCCTCCAAAGGGCCGGGTGTCGTGGTGTCTCGCGCCGCGCCGGAGTTGGTGCAGCACCTGTTCCAGACTGAAGTTCCGGAAATTTACGACGGCACCGTCGTGATTCGCGCCATCGCCCGCGAAGCCGGCGAGCGCACAAAAATCGCCGTCATGTCGAAGGACAAAGACGT
>Ga0075029_100001979_pt1 | contig 11668 bp, 8 predicted proteins | sample LitLauG_LLR_2013_FD_71391 | JGI IMG/M metagenome (GOLD analysis project Ga0075029, IMG submission 71391) | Freshwater sediment microbial communities from North America - Little Laurel Run_MetaG_LLR_2013 | ecosystem: Environmental > Aquatic > Freshwater > Creek > Sediment | place: USA...
GTTCTACACCCGGCCGGAATTTGTTTTTGAAATTCCGCGCGCGGCGTTCGACCCGCCGCCGGAAGTTACCTCTGCGCTTGTCACTCTTCGCTTGCCCGGCGAACGCGCAAAGCTCTCGCTCGGTGATCCAGCTCGTTTCCTGGATTTTGTGAAGCTGTGTTTCTCGAAAAAGCGCAAAACTCTCGTCAATAATCTGCGGGCTCTCGCCAAACCCGATCATGTGCGGGAAGCCCTCGCTGCTCTGAGTCTTCGCGCGGACGCACGGGCCGAGCAACTCTCCGTATCGCAACTCGCGGCCCTTCAGGTTGGTGTAGCCAGTGCTTAATAATCGGTTAAGAAACCTGGATGCTTGGAGGGAGAATCTTCCACCGCAGCTTGCGGTGTTCAGGAGAGGATTTCGGTTTCCTTTTTTACGGCCGCGGCCAGCCTGTCGGGATAGTCGCTCATGATTCCGCCGACGCCCGCAGCCATCAGCATGCGCATGTGAGCAGGATGATTCACAGTCCAGCATACAACTTGCAAGTCTTTTTTTTGGGCGGCCGCAATCATCGCCGGAGTAACCAAGTCGCCGCGCACCACGAGTTGCCGCGCGCCGATTTCCACGGCCCTGTCGATGGGGCTTTCAAGCTGGCCGTCGTATAACAAACCGGTCATCAGCGTTGGCTCAATCTTGCGCAGGCTCAGCACAATCGACGCGTCAAAAGAAATCACCACGGTCCGGGGAATTTCCCCCGATTCACGCAAGGCGCCAACCAAAGCGTGTTCTCCGCCCCACGAACCGCCGGGTTTGATCTCCAGGTAAAACACCACATCGTTTTTCCTGGAAAACTCGAGGATTTCTTCGAGCGTGGGGATTCGTTCACCTGCGAATTCGCTGCCGAACCACGAGCCGGCATCCAGTTTGCGAAGCTCGGCAAGCGTCATGTCGTGCACCGCACCCTGTCCATTGGTGGTGCGATTTACGGTAGCGTCGTGGATCGCAACGAAACGCGCATCGCGGGAGAGCTGCAAATCGGTTTCGATGAACGTCGCTCCCAGCGCGACGGCTTTCTTGAACGCCGCCAGCGTATTTTCTGGCGCGTGTCCCGAGGCTCCGCGATGTCCGATTACCAGCACTGCGCTGCTCCGTCCTGCCAGCTGCTACCTTGCTCTATTACTTTTGGAATAATATCCGCAACCGGAATATTTTCCTCTCAGGCATCCAGATATCATGCTAACACTGGGTATCTGCTCCCTGCCGCGAAGCAAGTTTTCGTGCATCCAGAATCTAACTGCCCGAAAAGCGGTAGAATTGCCGCACCTTCATGGGTTGAAAGGACTAACCTCGACCATGGCAACGAACCCTTCCAAACCGAATCCATCTCTTGCTCCGCTGCCTTTCGCGAACCGCATTGTTCCGGTGAATTCCGCTCCGGCGGATTTTGATGCGGCGCGTGATCTTCCGGAGGGATTTCTCGATTTTCTTGCGCCGCTGCACGCGGCGCTGACGATGAGGCAACGCGGCCTGGTGGCGCGGCGCGATCACGCTTTGGCGGAATCGCACGCAGGCAAGCTACCCGACCATCTCGCGCCTTCGACGGCAACAACGACTTCGTGGCGCATTGAGCTGCCGGCGTGGTGCGCGGATCAGCGGAATCAGATGACCGGTCCGGCGGATGACGCGGATCTCGTTGTAAAGATGCTGAATTCGGGTGCTCCCGGCGTGATGCTGGATCTGGAAGATTCCACGGCAAATTCGTGGGAGTACAATGCGCGCGGCATCAAAAATATTCTGGAAGCCCTCGTGGGACGGCTTACGTATTTCGACCGCAAACGCAACAAGACCGTGGGCATCAATCCGAGTGCGACGGTCATTTTCACGCGGCCGCGCGGATTGCATCTGCATCAGGCGGGTGTTCTCCCGGGCGAATTGCTTCCGGCTTCGCTCTTCGACGTCGCGATGGTGGCTTACCAGGTGGATTTCGGTGCCCTGAGGCATCCGCTGTGCATTTACATTCCGAAGTCCGAATCGGCCGAGGAAGCACTGTGGTGGCGCGACCTTTTCCAAATGATTGCGCGTCTCAAGGGACTGCCGGCAAACGCCATCAAGTGCATGGCTCTGGTGGAGTCGCATCCGCTGGCTTTTCAGATGGAAGAATTTGCGTGGAATCTACGCGACCACATGGTGGGGCTGAATCTGGGCCGTTGGGACTATATGGCCAGCCTGATTCATTTCAATTTTGAAAATCCCGAATGGGTGCTGCCCGATCGCAATACGATTCCGCACAACGTGGCCTTCTTCCAAAATTTGCGAAATCTCCTGCCGGATATTTGCCACAAGCACGGGATGGTGGCGATCGGCGGCATGACGGCGCTTTATCCCAGCCGCGAAGATGCGGAGCTGAACGCGCGGGCATTGAAAGTCCTCGCGGAGGACAAGAAGAACGAAGCCAATTGCTTGATGGATGGCGCATGGACGGGGCATCCCGATCAAAACGAAATTGCGGTGAGCCAGTTCCCTGCTCCGAACCAACTTCAGGCGCGCCCAGCGAATGCAAGTACGCATCCTGACCTCCGGCCGCTTCCGACAGGAGTCGGCAAACGTACGCTGGCGGGAACTCGCGCGGCGGTGCGCACCGTGATTCGCTATCGCAATGGTGTGCTCAACGGGAAGGGCGCGAGCCTGCTCGATGGCTACATGGAAGACCTCGCCACCGACCGCATCTACCGGCTGATGATCGCGCAGCGCATGAAGCATTCGGACAAAGTGGAAGTGCAGGGTGAGGCAGGCTTGCCGATTCGGCATACTCCGGAACTGATTCGCGAACTTTTTGACGAAGAGCTCGACCGGCTCTTGCGCGAGAATGCGAATAGCAATGACGCCCAAGCTGCAGCCACGCTGCGGGAAGCGCGCAAACTCAGCGAGGAGATGATTCTGCGCGGCGAATTTAATCCCGCGTGAAGAAGAAATGCTCTGCAACTATACCGACGGCGCGCGTCAACAAGGTCCCGCTCATCTCCAGGATCTCCAACCCGGCTCCTGTTTATTAGGCGCACACGTTGCGCCCGTACAGAAGCGCTCTTCGGCTCATGCTGTAGGCGGTGGGAGTTAGGCCTAAGCGCTGGGCCACTTCTGGCCGTCAGCATAGAAGCGACGGGCCCTAAGTGTTGGCGAGGGTTCGTAACCCGTGGCAGCCGCATTCTTCATCACGGCTTGGAAGGCTTCATGGAAGGCGTCCATTTCCGCTTGGGTGCCGACGGTAATACGCACATGGGTGGGCCAGACGGGCCAGGGACGCCCGATAAAGACGTTGCGCTTGGCCATGGCTTCGATGACTTCCTTCGCAGGACGCTTGGTCTCCAACATGAAACAGTTGGACTGTGAGGGAGTAAAAGAATAGCCCTGGCTGGAGAGCAAATCAAAAGTCTTCTGACGGATGGCGGCGTTCAACTGTTTGCGTTCAGGAATAAGATGTTCGTGCTTAAGGCTGGCGGTGGCGGCGGCCAGCGCGGTGATGGGCATGGCGCTCCAGCCGCTGAAATTCCCCAGCTTTGCCAAAAGTTCGGGACGGGCGATGGCCGCGCCGCAGCGAATTCCGGCCATGCCGTAAATCTTCGAGAAAGTTCGCAGCACGATCACATCTTGATCGGCTTTCACCAGGTCGAGAGCGCTCGTACCGTCGGAAAAATGGATGTATGCCTCGTCGACCAGTACGATGGAACCCTTCGGTTTCGCAGCCAAGAGTTGCTCGATGTCAGAATGCGAAGTCATCGTGCCGGTCGGATTGTTGGGGGTACAGACATAGAAGAGTCCGGCATCCGGCGCGGCCGCGAGCATGGCTTTGACATCGTGCGCGTGCGTTTTGGTCAGAAGAGTCTTGACGACACGCGCTCCGGAGGCTGCTGTCGCCCTCATGCCGGCTTCGTAGCCGGGATCGGCGGTGACGTAGCTCTTCGTCGGCGAGGTAAACGCAAGAACCGAGAAATGCAACGGTTCGCTGGAGCCAGGGAATACGCGAACGTATTCCGGCTTCAAACCTTCCATCTCGGTGAAAGTTTTCACAAATTCATCGTGCAGCCAGTAGGAATAGCGGCCGCCCTGCGGCGCCATATCCACGATGGCCTTGCGCGCGGCGTCACAAGGGCCGAGCGGGTTTTCATTGGCGTCGATAATGACGGCCCCAGGATGAAATACGTGGCGCTCATCCGCCGCGAGGGTAGCCTCGGTGGCGATGCGGAAAGCCATCGCTGCGGTAGCAGCAGCCGACAATTGGAGGAACGTCCTCCGCGAACCGTTGGAAAGAATTTCGTGGCTCTTCATCTGGTAATCCTCCGACGCGCGAAACTTTTATTGCGGAAACGTTCTGCTGCCCTGCTCCGGCAGCAAAAGCGGCAGGATGGGTCCATCCGGCCTGCGAGTCACTATAGCACCGAACGGAGGCCGGATTTAAGTAGGAGTTCCATAGGGCACAAAATGGGGCGTGCCCTGGAATTTTGGATGGCGAGCAACGAAAAATTTGATGGCGGAGGCCGGATAGAATCTTGCGCGAGATTTGCGCTAGCCTTTGATTTTGTAGCAGCCATTGGAATACTCGAGAGGCCGCATGACGCAAACCGCTGAAAGAACCACCGATCCATCTTCCATCGCACAGAGAATCGAGGCCGTCGATTGGGAGCACGCAGAGGCTTCCCTTTCGGAACGAGGATATGCGGTGACTGATCGCATTCTGACTCGGGACGAATGCGAGTCGCTGGTGGCCTTGTTCCACGAAGAGAACCATTTTCGCAGCCACATTGTCATGGAGCGATATCGATTCGGCATCGGCGACTACAAGTATTTCGATAACCCGCTGCCGAAAGTGGTCGCGGAAATTAGAAGCAGCGCTTATCCCTATCTCGCGGAAGTCGCCAATCACTGGGCAGAGATGCTGAGTGAAAATGCTCCGCGTTATCCTCTCGGGCATGCCGCTTTCCTGAAAATCTGCCACAAGGCCGGCCAATCAAAACCGACTCCTCTGCTGCTGCACTACGAGACCGGGGGTTTCAATTGCCTGCACCAGGATCTTTACGGCGAGGTCAGCTTTCCTCTGCAAATGGTATTTCTGCTTGGGCAGCAAGGCGGTGATTGGGAAGGCGGAGAGTTCATCCTGGTTGAGCAGCAACCACGAGCGCAGTCCAAGCCGCAGGTAGTGACGGCGGATCGCGGCCAGGCCATCATCTTTACGACGCACTATCGCCCGGTGAAAGGCTCGCGCGGCTACTATCGTGTGAATCTGCGCCACGGAGTCAGCCGCGTTCACCGCGGCACGCGCTACACCCTGGGCATCATCTTCCACGACGCAAAATAGTCAGCCGACAGTTTGCCGCATTGTCTGTTGTCCGAATTCGCACTTCTCGTCCCAATAACGCGCACCGGCACACCTAGCGCTGGTGCAGCGTGCGCGCCTAAGTTGTTCTCGCTCAGCAACGTACCAGATTCGCGAGTGGCCAAAAGCTTGCCCATGCAATCTAACTGGATTTGGAGGTCTGACGATGGGCACACTTGCACGAAATCTTCGTTATGCTGTGCGCACGCTGGGAAACAACCCCGGCTTCGCGCTGGTGATCGTCCTAACGCTGGCTCTCGGGATCGGCGCAAACACGGCCATCTTCTCCGTCGTCTATTCGGCTCTGCTGCGCCCGCTCCCTTATCGAGAGCCCGCCAGGCTCTTCCATCTCGGCGAGTCGCGGACGCAGGCCGACTACGGCACGGGCGCGCAAGTTTCGTATCCGGACTATCTCGACTGGAAGAAAACGGCCAAGAGCGTTCAATCCTTTGCTGCATATAGCGGCGACGCCTTCACGCTGGCTGGAAACGGCGAACCGAAGAACATCTTCGCCGAGCAGGTAACTCCGAGTTTTTTCGGAACTCTTGGCGTGAAGCCGGCGCTTGGGCGGGATTTCCTCGATGGCGAAATGCAGTCTGATGGCCCGCATGTTGTAGTTCTGACGCATGGATTCTGGCAAACGGAATTTGGCGGGGATGCGAACATCATCGGACGCGTGATCCACCTGGATGGCAAACCAGCGACCATCGTGGGCGTGCTGCCGCGCGACTTTGAATTTGCTCCCGCTAATTCCGCGCCTCTCTGGGTACCCATTCACCAAACAGGAGATCTCATTACGCGCCGTAGTCTCCACTGGCTCACCGCCGTGGGGCGGCTAGCTCCAGGCTTTTCATCCGCGCAAGCCCGCGCGGAAATGCAAGGCCTAAGCGCACAGCTCACTCAGGAATACCCCAAAGAAAATGCGTCGATTTTTTTCGTGATGGAGCCTCTCCATCAGCAAATCGTGGGCAAGATCCGGCCCATCCTGTTGATACTTCTAGGGGCCGTGGGATTCGTGCTGCTGATCACTTGCGGCAACGTCGCGAATCTGCTCATGACGCGCTCGATCGGGCGACGCAAGGAATTTGCGGTACGTTCCGCTCTCGGAGCCAGCCGTGCCAGCCTGCTCTCCCAGTTGCTGACGGAAAGCCTATTGCTCTCCTTTATCGGCGCTGGCGTTGGACTTCTGGTGGCTCAGTGGGGCGTTAATTTGCTGGTCGCCGCCATGCCGGAGACTCAGTTGCAGGCCATGCCGTTTCTGCGAAACGCGGGGATCAACCTGCCAGTCCTCGTGTTTCTCTGCGGAGTTACGGTATTGACTGGAATTCTCTTCGGGCTGGCGCCGGGGCTGGAAGCTTCGCGGAGTTCGCTGAACGATATTTTGAAAGATGAATCGCGCGGCGGCACCAGCACCGGTCACGCGCGTCTCCGCAACGCTCTGGTCATAGCGGAAATCTCAATATCTCTCGTGTTGCTGGTGGGCGCAGGCCTGGTTCTCAAGAGCCTCCATGTACTTCTGGGGCAAGACCCCGGCTTCAATCTGCACAACGTTTTGACCTTCTCGGTAAACCTGCCGGATTCTGCCTATCCCAGCGATAAAACGCCTCCCTACTACAGCGCGGCAGCGGTCCACTTCGACCACGAATTCACACAGCGTCTCCGCAGTTTGCCCGGAGTCGTCGACGTTGGCCAGACTTCCGCTATTCCCGTCAGCGGCGGGAGCGGCTCGATCCGCTTTGTTGTCGAGGGCCGCACCACAGCGCTTGGGCAGGAAGACGAATGCGAAATCATGACAGTCAACACCAGTTATTTTTCTTCCTTGAAAATCCCGCTGATCGAAGGCCGGTTCTTTACCGCGAACGATTCCAAGGATGCTCCCGGAACCGTGGTAGTAAACCGCGCCTTCGTCAAAGCCTATATGTCGGGCGAGAACCCTATCGGCAAACGCATTCGTTTCACGTACAGCGCGAAGAATCCCTTTCTTGAAATTGTGGGAGTAGCCGCGGATACAGCGTCCATCGATCTGGCGGCACCGCTGCCGTCCATCATCTACACGCCGAACGATCAGGGCCCGAATACCTTCTTGAGTTACATGGTGCGCACGGCCGGCGAACCCGTCGCGTTTGTCGGAGCTGCCCGCGCTGCTTTGCAACAGATGGATCCTCAACTCCCCATGATTCAACCGCAATCCCTGGAAGAAGTGGCCAACCAGTCTACTTCGGTGTTTCTGCGGCGGTACCCTTCGTACTTGATTGGAAGTTTTGCAGCGCTGGCTTTGACTCTCGCTGTCGTCGGATTGTACGGACTGATCGCACACATGGTGCTTCAGCGCACTCGAGAGATTGGCATCCGCGTGGCTCTCGGTGCGCAACGCCGCGACATCATGAGAATCGTCCTTCGCCAAGGAATCCGCGCCACGCTGGCAGGGGTCGCCATCGGAGTGGTCGCTGGCCTCCTGCTCACGCGCTTGCTGAGCAGTTTGCTCTATGGAGTCACTCCAGGCGATTGGCTGACGTTCTTGAGCGTAGCTCTTCTCTTGCTCGGCGTTTCCCTGGCGTCGTGCTTGATCCCCGCCCGCCGCGCCATGCGCGTCGATCCCATCGTGGCTCTGCGTTACGAATGATCGCCGGAGCGCACTTCATCGGGGAGCGCTGAGGATTCCGGGGCAGGGACAAACTACTCGTGGCCGCCGGCGAGTTCTCGGACGATCGAGCCGACGAAGGACTTCGCGTCACCGAAAAGCATGAGGGTGCGGTCGAGATAGTAGAGAGGGTTTTCGATTCCGGCGAAACCGGCGCCCATGCTGCGCTTGATGACCATGACGGTGCGAGCCTTATCCACATCCAGAACGGGCATGCCGAAAATCGGGCTTGAGGCGTCGGTACGCGCAGCGGGGTTGGTAACGTCATTGGCACCGATGACTAGGGCTACGTCGGTTTGAGGAAAGTCACCGTTGATTTCGTCCATGTCGAGAAGCTTGTCGTAGGGAATGTCGGCTTCGGCGAGCAACACGTTCATGTGGCCGGGCATGCGGCCAGCGACCGGGTGAATTCCGAATTTTACGTCGACGCCGCGTTTGGTCAGTGCATCGTAGAGTTCGCGGACTTTGTGTTGCGCTTGAGCCACGGCCATACCGTAGCCGGGCACGATTACCACTTTGTTGGCGGCAGCAAGAATCGCGGCGGCTTCATCGGGTGTGGCGCTGCGCACGGGGCGCGCCTCTTGCTTGCCGGTAGCGGTGGTTTGCTCCTGGCCAAAGGCTCCGAATAGCACGTTTGTGAACGAGCGGTTCATTGCTTTCGACATGTTTATCGAGAGGATTAGGCCGGAAGCGCCGTCCAGCGCGCCGGCGATGATAAGCAGCTTGCTGTCGATCACGAATCCCATGGCCGCAGCGGAAAGACCGGCGTAGGAATTCAACAGCGAGATCACTGTTGGCATATCCGCGCCACCGATGGGAATAATCATCATCACGCCAAAGAGAAGAGGAATCCCGATGATCAGCGGGAAGAGATAGGCCCTGTCTGGATGCGCTACGAGCACACCTGCAACAACAACGGCCACGCCGAGGAGTCCGAGATTGACGATGTTCTGTCCTTTATAGGTGATGGGCCGCTGCGGCAGGACTTCTTGCAATTTTCCAGCGGCCATTAAGCTGCCGGTAAAAGTCAACGAACCAAGAATAACTTCGAGAGAGAGCACGCCCATCATGAAGCGCGGCACATCAGGGGTGCGCAAATAAAACTCGGCGGTGCCGACCAGAGTCACGCACAGCGCGCCAAATGCGTGGCTCAGAGCCGTCCGCTGTGGCACGGCGGTCATGGCCACTTCGCCAAGCGGAACGCCGATGATCGTTCCCAGCACCAGGGCGATCACAATCCATTTGTATTCGACGATGCCGTGGTGCAGCAGCGTTCCGGCGATGGCCAGGAGCATGCCCAGTTCGCCGGCAAAAACGCCGCGGCGCGCGGTCGCCGGAGAACTCAGCCACTTGAGCGCGAGAATAAAAAGCGCGGTGGCAATCAGGTAGGTGATTTCGATGATGGTTTCCAAGCCGGGCAGGTTGGTCATGGCTTTTTCGGCCCGCTGGCTTTGAACATTTTCAGCATGCGGTCGGTGATCAGAAATCCACCGACGATGTTGCTTGTGGCAGCGACGATGGCGATCGTCCCGAGAACCTTGGCGAGCATTGCGCCGTGTGCATGGAACTCGCCGGCAAGAATAATGGCTCCGACCACCGCGATAGCATCGAGCGCGTTCGTCAAGGACATCAAAGGCGTATGCAAAAGCGGCGATACGCGCCGTATCACTTCAAATCCGATAAATGCGGCCAGCATGAAAACGTAGAGGCTGGTAAGCAGATCCAGCTTCATGATTTCGCCACCTCCTTGGAACCAGCCGGCAGCGCCGGAAGCGAAAAAAACTCGCGCACGCGTGGATTAACCACTTCTCCGCCGTGAGTCAACATTGTCTCGCGCACAATCTCATCTTCCATATTGAGTTGCAGCTTGCCGTCTTTCACGAGATGCAGCAGGAAGGCGCTTACGTTTCGCGCAAACATCTGGCTGGCGTGATAGGGGACGGTGCTCGCCAGATTAAACCAGCCAATGATGGTCACGCCGTGCTCGACGACGATTTCTCCCGGACGAGTAAGCTCGCAATTGCCGCCGCGCTCGCCGGCCAAGTCAATGATCACTGAACCTGGCGCCATGCTCGCGACCATCTCCTTGGTGACCAGAATGGGAGGCCTCTTTCCAGGGATGACCGCGGCGCTGATCACCACATCGCTTTCCGCAACGACTTTTCCCAGCAACTCCCGCTGGCGCTTGTAGAAGTTTTCATCTTGCGCCCGCGCGTAGCCGCGCGCATCCTGGGCATCTTTGGCTTCGATTGGAAGCTCAACGAACCGGCCACCGAGGCTCTGCACTTGCTCCTTCGCGGCGGGACGCAAATCATAGGCGGAAGCGACAGCGCCAAGTCGGCGCGCCGTGGCAATCGCCTGCAATCCCGCCACGCCCGCACCAATCACAAGTACACGGCCAGGAGTGATCGTGCCGGCAGCGGTAGTGAGCATCGGAAAAATGCGCGGTGAGGTATCTGCCGCAAGCACGACAGCCTTGTACCCGCAGATCGTAGCCATCGAGGAAAGCACGTCCATACTCTGTGCGCGCGTCGTTCGCGGCATCAACTCCACCGAAAAGGAGCTCACGCCTTTGGAGGCGATCTCCTGAATGGTTTCGATGGAGCCCAGCGGCCGCAAAAAACCGACGAGCAATTGCCCGTTGCGGAAAAAGGGAACGTCGGCTTTGCCGGTTTTATCGTTTGAGCCATAGCAGAGAACTTGCACCACGATGTCGGCGGTGCGAAACACTTCGGCGCGGTCGGCCACAATCTTCGCGCCTTTCGCGGCATAGTCCGCATCCGGATAGCCGGCGCCGATTCCGGCTCCCGCCTCCACCACCACTTCCAGGCCTGCCTTTGCCAAATTGGGAACAGCTGCCGGCACTAGCGCCACGCGGCGCTCTCCGGGAAAGCTTTCTCGCGGCACACCAACAATCATGAAACTTCCTCCAATGCCAAAAACCAAAGCCGATGTTGAAGTTCAGGGGTACTTGGTGACATTCGTCATCCGAATTTCAAAGTGAAACCACCCCACGCGACGAGCCAAGCGCTCAAGAGCATACACTTTTGGCCGCAAGTACGGGAGAGCGGCGACCCTTCCTGCCAGAGGCGAGTCCAACCGTTGATTACAATTTCCTAATAACCCGTAGATGCCACAAGCGAAACGCCAGTGCGCCTGCTGCATCTTTGTATCCGGACGGCGGCAGTTCCCTCTGTGACCTGCGTCACAATTAGTTGTGCGCCACAAACACAGGCTATAATACCGTATGGTTTCGCGTCGTTTGATGACTCGGCTGGCGTTTCTGCTGCTTCTGTGCGCATTTCGGTTGTGCACGATTCAGGCTCAAGACTCCGGCTGGCAAAAGGACACCGCCGATTGGCGCGAGGCGCACAAAGCCGACCTCCTGAAGCCTGACGGCTGGCTGGCCCTTGTGGGCCTCGAATGGCTCCAACCAGGCGACACTTCAGTCGGTTCGGCAGCCGACAACAAGATCCACCTAGCCTCGGGACCAGCGCACCTCGCCATTCTTCGCCTCAATGGGGAAACCGTTACGCTAATCCCGCCCGCAGGAGGATTCTCTCCGGATCTACTTGTAGCCGGGGCTCCCGCAAAATCGCAATCGCTGCGCGCCGAGGGAAACAAAGATAAGCTTTCGCCTCGCCTCACCATCGGCGATCTGAGCATGTATGTGATCCGCCGT
>Ga0075029_100001981_pt1 | contig 11657 bp, 7 predicted proteins | sample LitLauG_LLR_2013_FD_71391 | JGI IMG/M metagenome (GOLD analysis project Ga0075029, IMG submission 71391) | Freshwater sediment microbial communities from North America - Little Laurel Run_MetaG_LLR_2013 | ecosystem: Environmental > Aquatic > Freshwater > Creek > Sediment | place: USA...
TCTCCGGCGTCCTGCTGACGACGGCAGTGGTCAACCTTTTTACCAAGTATGAAGCGACCATCGCGGGCCTGATTTTCAGCGGCGTGTTCTTCACGATTTTCACGCTCTCTGAGCGGCACGTGGCCCGCGAGCGCCACGGCAAGCCGGAGAATCTGGACCAGTTCCGCGTGTATGGCGACAAAGAACTGGGCAGCGAGGCGATGGGCGTGCGCCCGGGCAACGTGCTGGTGGCGGTGCGCGATCCGCGCAACCTGCATTACCTGGCCGAAGTGCTGAAACGCACGGACACGAACAAGCAGGATGTGGTCGTGATGAGCGCACGGCTCTATCATCGGGAACATTCCTTCAGCGGCAGCACGGTATTCGACGCCAGCCAGGTGTTTGACCACTACGAGCAGGAGTTGTTCACGGCGGCGGTGTCGGTAGCAGAGAAAGTCGGCAAGCCGGTGTCTCTGCTGGTGGTTCCGGCGACTGATGTGTTCGACGCGATCCTAGTAACGGCCCAGCGCATGGAGTCGAGTCGCGTGGTCTGCGGCTTGTCGAACAAGCTTTCCCCCGACGAACAGGGCAAGCTGAGCGGGGACGCGTGGGAGCGGCTGCCCGAGCCTCGTCCGCGAGTGATTCTGGAAGTGCATGCCACCGGGGGCATGGTCCGTGAGTACGCGCTGGGGCCGCACGCCCCGCGGCTGCGTCCGCAGGACGTCGAGCTGATGCATCGCCTGTGGCTGGAAATTACCTGCGATCCGCGTTTCGCGGGGGCGCACCACTATCACATCGTGGCGCTGGCGCTGGAAGAGTTGAAGCGCGAGCTCAGCACCGAGCAGCGCGCCGAGTTGCTGCAGAAGCTGAGCGAAGAAATGGGCCGGCCGGATGTTTCGGCGAGCGGCAAGCCGAACTAGCGCTCCCGAGTCAAGTTTAGAAACCAGTCACCTTAATGTGATTCCGAACCGCTTTAGCGGTGAGGAACCTAATGTTCCCGCAGCGTCCCGGGAGAAGCAGGTTCCTCACGCCTGAAGGCGTTCGGAATGACAGTGCGTTTTAAGGTTTCGTCAGTAGTCTCTCCAGCGATCCCCGCAATTCCGGATGCCGGAATTTATATCCGCTGGCCGTCAACTTGTCCGGCACAACGCGCTCGCTTGCCAGCAGAAGCGCATCCGCCATTTCTCCCATGGCCAGGCGCGCGCCGAAAGCGGGCACCGGAAAAATCGCTGGCCGGTGCAGCACGCCTGCCAGCGTGCGCGTGAACTCGGCGTTGGTCACGGGATTGGGCGAGACGCCATTGACAGGGCCCGCGATCGACTCCGTTGCAACCGCGTGAAGGATAGCGCCCGCCACGTCTTCGACGTCAATCCAGCTCATCCACTGGCGACCGTTGCCGAGTTTGCCGCCCAGACCCAGCGAGAAGGGGAGGCGCATCGCGCCGAGCGCGCCGCCGCGCGGGCTGAGCACGATGCCAATGCGGAGGTTGACCGTGCGTATGCCGGCGTCGGATGCAGGCGTGGTGGCCGCTTCCCACGCCACGCAAACGTCCGGCAGAAACCCATTGCCCGGCGGACTGGACTCGCGCATGATCTCTTCGCCACGGTCGCCATAGTAGCCGACGGCCGACGCGCAGAGAAACACGCGTGGCTTCGCCGCGCATGCTGCGAGCGCTTGTGCCAGATGAGTTGTGCCGGCGACCCGGCTTTCACGTATTGCGCTTTTTTTGGCATCGTTCCACCGGCCGACGATGCTTTCGCCGGCGAGGTGAACGACGGCGTCCATACCGTTGACGGCTTCGGGAGGAACGGGCTGCATCGGGTCCCACCGAATCAGGCGCTCGCCGGCAGCCGGTGCTTCCGCACGCCGCGAAGTACGGACCACTTCCATCCCTTTTTCGCGCAAAGAGGGTAGCAGGGCCGCTCCGATGGGGCCCGAGGCTCCTGTCACCAGCACTCGCATGGGCTTTTTACCTCGCGGCAGTCACTTTAGCAGATCGCCGGCTGCGTCCTGGCTACCTAAGTCACCAACCACGAAGGATACGAAGTAACACGAAGGGGACATCTGCGATGGCTGATTCCGGCCTCCTGCAAGGGATATAATCGATTATGGTGACGCTGCGCCAACAGATAGCCACCAGCGCCCTCACGCTCACCCGATACCGCGAGTTGACCCGGCGCATGGAAGAGAACCGTGCGCAGGAAGACCTCACGCTGGTCAAGAAAGCCTACGAATATTCCCTGAAGCATCATGAAGGCCAGACCCGTGCTTCGGGCGAGCCTTATCTGGTCCATCCACTGGAAGTGGCGCTGGTGCTGGCCGAGATGAAGATGGACCCGGTCGCGGTCGCCGCCGGACTGCTGCACGATTCGGTCGAAGACACCTCGGTCACCATCGAAGACATTCAGCGCGAGTTCGGTGAGCAAGTGGCGCATATTGTGGAGGGCGTCACCAAGATCAGCCGGATCGACTTTGCGACCCGCGAAGAACAGCAGGCTGAAAATCTTCGCAAGATGATGCTGGCGATGGTGGACGACATTCGCGTGGTGCTGATCAAGCTGGCCGACCGGCTGCACAACATGCGCACGCTGGAGCACCTCCCCGTCGACCGGCAGCACAAGATCGCGCAGGAGACGCTGGAGATTTACGCGCCACTCGCCCATCGGCTCGGGATGGGCAAGATTCGCGGCGAACTGGAAGACCTCGGCTTCCGCTATACCGATCCTGAATCGTACAAGCAGGTGGAAAAGGCGCTGCAGGCGCGACGCAAAAAAGGCGAGCAGTTCCTTACCAAGGTCGAGCAGATCGTGCTCGACAAGCTGCAGGATGCGGGCATCCAGGCGCGTGTGGAGCACCGGCTGAAGAGGGTCTTCAGCGTGCATAAGAAACTTGTGAAGCAGCACATCACGGTGGACCAGGTTTACGACCTGTTCGCCATGCGGGTGATCACGCGTTCGGTGCAGGACTGTTATGCCGTGCTAGGGACGGTACACAATCTGTGGCGGCCGGTTCCGGGGCGCATCAAGGATTTCATCGCCATGCCGCGCCCGAACCTCTACCAGTCTTTGCACACTTCGGTGATCACCGGCGACGGAACGCCGGTCGAGATCCAGATTCGCACCGAAGAAATGCACAAGATGGCGGAGGATGGCATCGCCGCGCACTGGAAGTACAAAGACGGGCCGGTCTCAGCGCAGGACGAACAGCGGCTGGCGTGGTTGCGGCAGGTGGTCGAGTGGCAGCGCGACGTGAGCGATCCCGCCGAGTTTCTTTCCACGCTGAAGATCGATCTCTATCCGGAAGAGGTGTACACGTTCACCCCGAAGGGCAAAGTGGTGGTGCTGCCGCGCGAAGCCACGCCGATTGATTTTGCCTACACCATTCACACCGAGGTGGGGCACACCTGTGTTGGGGCGCGGGTGAACGGCCGCATGGTGCCACTGCGCCACAAGCTGCACTCTGGCGACATTGTCGAGATCATGACCCAGACCGGGCATCAGCCGAGCCGCGATTGGCTGGCGCTGGTGCGGTCGTCGCGGGCGCGCAACAAGATCAAGCACTGGCTGAACCTGCATCAGCAGGAGCGCGCGATTGAAATTGGCCGCAAGCTGGTGGAAAAAGAAGCGCGCAAGTATCACGTTTCGTGGAAAGACTTCACCGACGAGCAGATGCTGAAGGCCGCGTCGTCTTATGGATTGGGGAAGGCCGAGGAACTGCTCGCTGGTATCGGTTACGGCAAGCTCTCGGCGCGGCAGGTGCTGGCGCGGCTGATGCCGGAAGAGCCGGCGCCCGACACTGCCCAGCGCGGCGAAAACTGGGAGCAACCGCAGACCGGCGGCCTGGCCAGCGTGATGCGGCGGGTTTTTGGCGGCGACAGCGACGCCATCACCGTGAAAGGCCACGGCGACATGCTGGTCTATCGCGCGCGATGCTGCAATCCGATCCGCGGGGAAGCGATTGTGGGCTATGTGACCCGCGGCAAGGGCGTGGCCGTGCATGCCGCGAAGTGCGCCAACGTGACCAACCTGATGTATGAACCGGAGCGGCGCATTGAAGTCCAGTGGGGCCGCGACGAGGCGACGCCGACGGCATATCCGGTGAAGCTGGCGGTGTTTTGCGACGACCGCTTCGGCATGCTCAAGCAGATCACGGCGGTGATCGGGGATGCGGAGTCGAACATTCGCAACATTTCGGCCAAGACCGCCAACAGCCAGGCCATCGTCGAGGTGGTGATGGACATCGCCGACATGAAGCATCTGGAGGCGATCATCCAGGGGCTGCGGAAGATCCCAGGAGTGTATGACGTGCAGAGGCTGCAGAAGGTCTAGGAACAGTTCTCAGTTGCCCGTTGCCGGTGAAATCCAAGCCTTTGCAATTCTGTTTGCTCCTCATGTGTTAGCCTGTGGCCGCCGTGGCTCTGTTCTTTACTGATTACTGACGACGAGAAGTGACTCTATGCGCGACGTGATCGCTACCAAAGACGCACCCCAGGCCATCGGGCCTTACTCCCAGGCCGTTAAGGCCAACGGATTCGTGTTTGTTTCCGGGCAGGTGGCGATTGATCCGGCCACGCAGCAGGTGATTGAGGGAGATGTCTCGGCCCAGACGGACCGCGTGCTGCGCAATTTGTCGGGAATTCTTCAGGCGGCGGGCACGGGGCTAGACAAAGTGGTACGCGCGACCGTGTTCCTCAAGAGCATGAACGACTTTGCTGCGATGAATGCGGTATACGGGAAATACTTCAGCGCGGCGCCGCCGGCGCGCTCCACCGTGGAAGTGTCGCGGTTGCCCAAAGACGTTGCGGTGGAAATTGACGTGATCGCGCTGGCTTGAACTTACGCCTTGACGACTTTGCCGCTGCGCAGGCAGCGTGAGCAGACGCGGATGCGCTTGCCCTGGCCATCGACCTTGGCGTGCACGGGGCGCAGATTGACGTTCCAGCGCCGCTTGGTGACGTTGTGGGCGTGGCTGATGCGGTTTCCAGCTTGCGGCTTCTTGCCGCAGATTTCACACTGTTGTGCCATGACTCCAGGACCTTTCAGGACTTGGTTACGAAACCCCTATTTTACAGGAATGTGGCCGTTTCCGGCAATCATCGAGCGCACTCCGCCAGCCAGCCTTGGCCTTTGCCTCTGAATCCTGGCGTCAAAGGCCTTGAACCGCAAAGTGCTTAGAGAACTACCGCAGAGGCCGCAGAGAATTACCCGAGGGCGGTCAAACGGGTAGTGCAAGAACCTGCATCTTGCTTTCTTTCAGCCGCAGGCTACACTTAGGGAACTAGGTATTGGAGTTCCTCTCAGAAGGCCCGCTGCCAGCCCATTTTCGGCGGCCTCTTGCCATGAACCAGTCTCGTTGCATCGCGTTGTTTTTGTTTCTTGCCGGCTCGCTCTGCGCAGCGGGGCAGAGCGCCGCCTGGCCGCAGTGGGCGCTCAACCCGCAGCATACCGGCAACGTTCCGGTGGCGGGGCAGGCGTTGCAGACCAAGTTCTCCAATCTGGTGTTTGATCCCTTCGTGACCCAGGAAATCGCCGAGCAGGGCGATTTGCAGATGCACTACCAGGTCCCGCTGATCAACGGATCCACTGTGTTCATGAACTTCAAGAGCGGGACGTATGTTCCGTGCAATCCTCCGGGCTCGAAGAAGCCGTTTCCCTGCGGTCCGGACGCCTGGGACCAGGAGATCTGGAACGAGACGGCTTTGCAGTGGCAGAACGGACAGCTTGTGACCTTGTGGAGCTATGCCTCGGGATGGAAGCCGATCCCGAATTCCGGCACTTCGCCTTCGAACCACAGCCTGAACGGCTGGGAGCCGCTGTTTCAGCCGGTGCTGGTCGGGCCCTATATCTACGTGCCGGAGTGGGGTGGCACGGTTTACCAGCTTAACCAGGCCGACGGGTCGGTGGTGTCTGAGATCAATCCGTTCGGCACGTCGGAAGATCCGACTATTTATTCCTTCGGCCCGCTCACCGTCGACAACGCTGGGAATGTTTATTACAGCGCGATGCAGGTGGTCCCGGCGTGGCCCTGGGATGAAGAGCCGACAAATTCCTGGGTGGTCAAAATCGCGCCGGACGGCACAACGACGAAGGTTTCGTATTCCACATACTTGCCATCCGTGTCGCTGAACTGCCTGGGCACGTTTGCCGGGAAGCCCTACCCGTGGCCGCCCACGCCGACTGCGACGCCGCACAGCGTACTATGCGGCCAACAGCGCCCTTCCCTCAACGTGGCCCCTGCCATCTCTGCGGATGGATCGACGCTCTACACAGTGAGTCGCGCGCACTATACGGGACGCGACTCGTACCTGATCGCAGTGAACACGGCGGACCTCAGCCTGCAGTGGGCAGTTAGTTTGCAGGGCTTGTTGAATGACGGATGCAACGTGCTGCTTCCGCCGAACGGGCAGCCGGGCGGTTGCCGCAGCGGAGCCACGACAGGCGTTGATCCCAGACAGAATGTACCCGGCGAAGGAATCCTGCAGGATGTTGCGTCGAGTTCGCCGGTGGTCACGCCCGACGGCAGCATCCTGATGGGTGTCTATACCGACTACAACTATGCCCGCGGCCACTTGCTCAAGTTCGGCTCGACGGGTTCATTTCTGGCCTCATTCGATTTTGGCTGGGACAGCACGCCCGCCGTTTATCCGCACAATGGGACCTACTCGGTGGTACTGAAGGACAATCACTACCCGGTGGGATCGTATTGCAGCGACCCGACGTGGTGCCCGAAGGCGCCGATCGGCCCCTACTACGTGACGCAGCTCGATTCGAACCTGGTTCCGGAGTGGAAATATCAGGTGGTGTCCAAGAATCCGCGCAATGGCTTCTGCGTGAATGCACCGGCGGTGGACGCCAACGGCGTAGTCTACGCCGACAATGAGAACGGCAACCTTTACGCGGTGCAGCAGGGAGGCACCGTCGCCAGCAGCATTTCGATCGGCGGCAGAGTGAATGCCGGATATACTCCAGTTTCCATCGGCGGGGACGGCCTCATTTATGCGCTAAACGCCGGGCACCTGGTTGTGGTGGGCCAGGCAACTTCCGGCACCACCACGCAGATTGCTTCCTCGGCTCCCGACCCTTCCGTGTTCGGGCAAGCGGTCCAGTTCAATGTGCAGGTGAGCTCCAGTGGAACCACGCCCACCGGCACGGTCAACCTGAAGCGGGGCACGACGAAGATTGGAACGCTCACGTTGAGCGGGGGATCTGGTTCGTTTACGACGTCTCCCACGCAACTCCCTGGCGGCAACGATCAGATCACGGCCTACTACTCCGGGGATGCCACGCACGCGGCAAGTACGTCGCCGGTATTTACGCAGGTCGTGTCTCCAGCCGCGACCTCCACCGCGCTGACGTCTTCATTGAATCCGGCCGGCGTCGGCGCTCAAGTGACCTTCACTGCGACCGTCAGCGCGGCTCCGGGGGCTCCGAGCGGCAATGTTCAGTTCACCAGCAATGGCGCCTCGCTGGGGACGGTGGCCCTGGTCAACGGCACGGCGACGATCAGCACTTCGTTCTCCTTCCCCGGCTTCTTCACGATTAATGCCGCGTATACCGGCAGCACGAACTATGCGAAGAGTTCCACCAGCTTAACCGAGGCCGTGCCGTAGGCGGACAGGCTTCGTGCGATACTTTTTGCATGCAGTCGCCACTGCAAGCTCCCACGCCCGCCACCGACCCCGCTGCCGTCAAAGTTCATCTCAGCACCGGTGCCGGTGTAGACATCACCTGGAAGGATGGCCACGTTTCGCACTATGAATTCGTCTATCTGCGCGATGCTTGCCCATGTGCGATGTGCGAGGAGGAACGCGGCAAGTCAGGCAGGAAGCGCGGAGAGGCCGTCCGTTCGGCCCCGGGCGCGCTACCGATGTTCAAGGAAAAGGCCCGGCCCGTATCCGCGGAACCGGTTGGGAAGTACGCGCTGAAGTTCAAGTGGAACGACGGCCACGACCTGGGGATTTACTCGTGGCAGTATTTGCGGGAAGTGTGCCCGTGCAGGGAGTGCGGGGGCTAAATCACGGCGTAGTTGCGATTTACTTTCTGCTCAACCGCGTCCAAAAAGACTAGAATCGTCGGCAGGTGTCTGGAGTTCGCTATGTATTTTCGAGGTCCCGCCATATCCGTTTTGTTTCTGTCTTTGATCCCGAGCGCGGTTTTGAGTCAGACCCATGGTGGCGGCGGCCGGAGCTCCACCCCTCGTCCATCATCAGCCGGTAACCCTGCCAACACGGGCCTTCCGATCCCGAGCGCAACGCCTGTCACCACGGCCGATCAAGAAGGCAGAATCGAATTCCGCACGCAAGCGGTATTGATTCAGGTTCCAATCATCGTGACCGACAAATCCGGAAATCACATTCACGGCATGATGCGGGAGAACTTTCACGTTCTTGAAAACGGCAAGGAGCAGAAAATATCCGGTTTTGAAGAAGTGACTCCCAACGCTGCGAAGCTTCCCGTGGTGGCAACGCAGCCGGGGGAGTTCAGGAACCTCACGCTAACGGAGCAGGATCCCCACATTGTCACAGTAATCGCGCTCGACACCGTGAACACTCCGTTTCTCGATCAGGCGACGGGCCGCCGCGAGCTGGTGAAATATTTGGCGAGCAATCTCAGCTCCGGCCAAGTGCTGGCGATGATGATCATCACCAGCCACGGCCTTAAGATTGTCCAGGGACTTACCGGCGACCCGGCCCAACTGCTCGCTGCGCTGAAAAAAGCCGGGGGAGAGTTGCCGGCGATGCACGAGGTCGACTTGGATGCGCAGGCTGACGCTGCTGCCGGCGACATTTCGGACTTGGGCTCAATTCCGCTTGATTCTGATCCCACATCTGCCATCGACGACTTTGTACAGCGCGGAGACGCCATTTACGCACAATTCCAACAGCAGAATGCCATCGAAACCACCATGAATGCCTTTTTGGGAATCGCGAGGTCGCTTTCTGGTATTCCGGGACGGAAGTCTCTGATCTGGGCCACCGGCGGTTTTCCGTTCACAATCTCGAGTCCGGCAGCGGTTCCGGGAGGATATCTGTCTGGGCTGTACGAGCGCGCCATGGATGCGCTGGCAGCCGCGCAGATCTCAGTGTACCCGGTGGACGTTCGCGGCTTAGTCAACAACAATCCCATCGGGGATGCGTCTATATCACGGCCCCGAGTTGGCTCCGCGCTGGTGCGGCAGATGGGCAACCGGGCCTGGCTGCAGCAGTCCACGATCGATACTCTCAACGAATTTGCTGAGATGACGGGCGGGAAGGCCTTTTACAACACGAACGATCTCGCTACAAGTTTCCAGCGCGCCGCCGATGATGCTTCTTCGTACTATCTCGCCTCCTACTATTTGGATATGCGGAACGACCGCGCGGGGTGGCGGCAACTAAAAGTCAAAGTCGATAAAAAGGATACGGATGTTCGCGCCCGCAAAGGCTTTTTTGTGACCAACGCTACGCTGCATATGGAAATCAGCCGCGACACTGACATGAGATACGCGCTGACCTCGCCTCTCGAAGGGACCGGCGTGCCGCTGAGCATGAAGTGGCTTCCCGCTACCCGCGATGGCGAAAAGAAGAAGGCAGGTTTCCTGATCCACTTTCCGGTTGACGCAGTGACGATCGAAAACCACGAGGGGCAGAGACGGTTTAACTTTGACGTCGCCGCGATCGCCTTCACGGCTGACGGCAAGAACAGCAAGACGGCCAATGCCACATCCAAGACGGTGACCGCCGCCATTCCCGATGCGAAAATGTCGCCGCTGCGCGAAAAGGGTCTGACAATGGAAGATTCCCTGGAACTGGATCCCGGCCAGTACGTGGTCCGAGTCGTGGTCCGCGACAATGTGACGGGCAGAATTGGCAGCGTTACCGCGCCTCTTAGCGTGAACTGAGTATTTTGCAGCCGCCGCTGCGAGGACGCCTTTCCTGCATGCGTCATGTTCGATGCATTCCCCTGTAAAATTGAAGCATCCATTTCGGGAGCCGCGTCCGCATTGTCTTTTCTCGATCAACTCAATCCGCAGCAGCGCGAGGCCGTCGAAACCACTGACGGCCCGGTTCTGATTCTCGCCGGGGCGGGCAGCGGGAAGACGCGCGTTATCACTTACCGGATCGCCCACCTGATCGAACATCGCGGTGTGATGCCGGAATCCATCCTGGCCATGACTTTTACCAATAAAGCCGCGGCGGAGATGGGCGAGCGCGTGGCGAAACTTGCGGGCGGGCTGACCGTCGCCAAGCCGGTACTCTCCACATTCCATTCATTCTGCGTGCGGGTGCTGCGGCGCGACATTGAAGCGATGCGGATTCCGTCGGCCAGGCCCGGCCAGTCGCCCATCGGACATACGAAAAACTTCGTCATCTACGACGAGAGCGACCAGCAGTCGGTGGTGAAATCGATCTTGAAGCGGCTGGGGATCAATGACGACAAGAAACTCACGCCGCGCTCGGTGCTGTCGCGCATTTCATGGGCCAAGAACCACATGCTCGATCCGCAGGAGGTCTACCTGCAGTCCGGCGATCCGGCCACCGAAAAAGTGTCGCACATTTTTCAGGAGTACAAGAAGGAACTGCTGCGCGCCAATGCGCTAGACTTCGATGACCTGCTGCTGGAGGCGACACGCCTGCTGAAATCGTCGGCCGATGTACGCGACTACTACAACCGGCGCTTTCAATACATTCTGGTGGATGAATATCAGGACACCAACCGTCCGCAATATGAGCTGATGCGCATGCTGGCCGGTGCGCGGCACAACGTGTGCGCGGTGGGCGACGAGGACCAGTCGATTTACTCCTGGCGCGGCGCCGACATTCGCAACATTCTGGAGTTCGAGCAAGACTTCCCGGAAGCCAAGATCGTCCGGCTGGAGCAAAACTACCGGTCGACGCAGAACATTCTGGCGGGCGCATCGGCGGTGGTGGCCAACAACCTGCGCCGCAAAGGCAAGAACCTGTGGACTTCGCGGCAGGGCGGCGCGCTGCTCGGCTACTACGAAGCGCCCGACGGCGAAAACGAAGCGCTGTTCGTCGCCGATTCGATCTCAAAATATCTTCGCGAAGCGATGGATCGCGGCGAAACTCCACGCACGGCGGTGCTCTATCGCACCAACTCGCAGTCGCGGTTGTTTGAAGAGGCGATGCGGCGTTATCAACTGAAGTACAAAGTGGTCGGCGGGTTCTCGTTCTACGAGCGGTCCGAGATCAAAGACCTGATTTCTTACTTGAAAGTCGTGCATAATCCGGACGACTCGGTTTCTCTTCTGCGCGTGATCAACACGCCGACGCGCGGCATTGGCAAGGGAACGCTCGACGTTCTGGAGCAGCTTGCCCTGGAAACGGGGCTCTCGATGTGGGGCGCCGTGGGCGAAGCGGTGCGGCGTCAGTTGCTGCCGCAGCGGGCGCTGGCGGCACTGAAGAATTTTCAGCAGTTGGTTGAAGACGGGCGGGCGCTGCTGGCCGGTTCGTTTGCCGAGCAGATGGCGGCGACGGCCGCCGTTGAGCCGCAGACCGCGCCGGAAGGAGATGCGGGCGATGCGGCGGCGTTCGACCCCAGCGAGTTTGGTGGCAATGCCAGCTTCGATTTCGGCGCTGCAGCCGATGCTGACGTTCAGAAAGGTGGGGACAGCCGCCCCTTCGACGAGTTCAGGGCAGGCTCCCGGTTGTCCAGCGATGCGGAGCCTAGCGAGTCCGC
>Ga0075029_100001982_pt1 | contig 11656 bp, 8 predicted proteins | sample LitLauG_LLR_2013_FD_71391 | JGI IMG/M metagenome (GOLD analysis project Ga0075029, IMG submission 71391) | Freshwater sediment microbial communities from North America - Little Laurel Run_MetaG_LLR_2013 | ecosystem: Environmental > Aquatic > Freshwater > Creek > Sediment | place: USA...
GAGGGTCACAAATCCGAGATCGCGGCCCGCTTTGGCGACGGCGTCGCAGACCGCCGTCACGCTCTGCTCATCCACATTGCGATATTCGTCGAGCAGGACGGCGGCACGAAACATGAAGTTTCCGCTGTTCCAGAAATAGCCGGCCTTGACATATTCGGCCGCGGTCGCCCGATCGGGCTTTTCGACGAATTTCCTCACCGCGTTGACCTTGCCGGAAACCACCTCTCCCGGACTGACATAGCCGTATTCGGTGGCGGCGCGTTCGGGTTCGACGCCGAATGTCACGATGCGCCCCGAATCTGCTGCGACAAGGCCCTCGCGGCAAGCTGCGACAAACGCCGCGGTGTCGCGGACGACGTGGTCGGCGGCAAGTGCCAGGACCAATGCATCGGCGTCGCGCGTTTGCGCAAATGCGGCGCCGGCGGCGATCGCGGGCCCCGAATCCCGCCGCATCGGCTCGAGAAGGATATCGGCCTCCATTCCGATTTCGTTGAGCTGCTCCAGCACCATGAAGCGATAGGCGGCATTGGTGATGACGATGGGACGCTCAAACAGTGTCGGCTCCGACACCCTCAGCATCGTGTCCTGGAATGTCGAGCGCCGCCCGAACAGGGGAAGAAACTGTTTCGGACGGACCTCGCGCGAGGCCGGCCACAGTCGCGTGCCGGCACCGCCGCTCATGACCAGTGGAACAATCCTTCGGCCCATCGACACCTCACACGCTCCGGCGATTGCCACATCGCGTAAAACCGGTCACTGACGTTGGCGAATTCTCGGGTAAAATCCCGGCGGCTCGCATCAAACCAGCAACAGCAACAACCAACACAACAATTAACAGATGACTTTCCGCCAACTGTACCGGCAACATAGCGATTGTCCCCGTCCAACCCAACTGCTTCGACGGGAAGGCGACGTCTCGTAACGAAACTTCCCTTCCGAGTGATTACCGGCACCTTACTTGAAAGCCCCGCCGGCCGCCCCAACGGTTCAAATGGGTAAAATCCGGCCACGCTTGCCGATTTACCTCTTTAACCGCACTACCGGCGGGGCGGCAATACCCGGCGAGGCGCCTATTGCCAGATCGGCTCCAAGACCATACCAAGGCGCCAAAGTTCGGCGCACGACGTCGCCTTGCGCTGTTTTTTTCAGTCCCACCGACCTTGGCCAACGCGGGCGGAAATGCGCCGAATCCTGTTTCCAGCACTAAAGATACTGGTCTCGGTCGCGCTGCTTTACCTGGCGCTCCGCAAGGCCAATTTTGCCGATCTTGCTTCGCGTATCGACGTTCGGAGCCTCGGCTGGATCGCGCTTGCGATCGCGGTGACGTTCTTTCAGATTTTCATCGGCGTTTTGCGGTGGCGTATCGTAAGCAGCCAATGCGGCGCGCCGCTCTCGACCAGGCAGGCGATGCGCTACAATCTGATCGGGACGTTCTTCAACCAGACGCTGCCCTCCTCGATCGGCGGCGACGCGGTGCGGCTCTGGCTGGTGGCGCGCGCCGGAGCGGGATGGAGGGCTGCGACCTACTCCATCTTCGTCGACCGTGCCATCGGTCTCATCGCGCTTGCGATCATTATCGTCGCCAGCCTGCCGTGGAGCTATCGGTTGATCAGCAACGCTTACGGCAGATCTGCATTGCTGCTGGTCGATCTCGCCGCGCTTGCCGGCGGCGCGGGCTTTCTCCTGCTTGGCGTATTGCCCTGGCCGTGGCTGAAGCGCTGGTGGGGAACGCACCATCTTCATGCCTGTGCCGTCATCGCAAACCAGGTCATTTTCAGCAGGCGGACCGGACCCAGGATTGCCGTCCTGTCGTTGCTGGTGCACGTTCTTGCCGTCGTGATCGCCTGGTGCGTCGTTCAATCGATCACCGCACCGGTGACGTTCGGCCAGACCTTCCTGCTGATTCCACCGGTCATGCTGATCACGATGTTGCCGATTTCGATCGCCGGTTGGGGCGTGCGCGAGGCAACCATGGGGCTCGCCTTCGGCTATGCCGGGCTGATGACCAATGAAGGCATCAACATATCTTTGCTGTATGGCGCGGTGTCCTTCATTGTCGGCGCGTTCGGCGGATTGGTATGGGTGTTTTCTGCCGAAAAGGCAGCGAAAGGCCCGATACCGATCGGAGCGCCGGAGTAATCGCAGCTTGGACAGGATGGCATTTTCCGGATTGTGGCTGCCACTTCTGGCAGGGGGTGCCGCAGCGTTGCTGTCGGCTGGCCTCACGTCGGCCATCCGGCCGCTGCTTCTCAAACACGCGCTCGCCGAGCCGAACGCAAGGTCTTCGCACCGCATCCCGACGCCGCAGGGAGCGGGCATGGCGGTGGTCACAGCGACGCTCGTGATCGCCGGCGTCGTCCTCTTTGGCATCGATACGTCATTTTCGCAGCTACCCGACGCGGTCTTCGGCGCGACGCTGTTCATTGCGGCAGTCGGATTCGCCGACGATCTCAAATCGATTCCCGTACCGACGCGGCTTTCGCTGCAGGCGATCGCCGTGGCTGCGATCCTTGTCACCGCTCCGGGTGAGCTTCGGATCGTTCCGGCGCTTCCACTCTGGATCGAACGCGCCCTCCTCCTGCTCGCCGGCTTATGGTTCGTCAATCTCGTCAACTTCATGGACGGACTGGACTGGATGACCGTTGCCGAGGTCGTGCCGATCACGGTCGCGATGATCATTTTGGGATTGCTCGGCGAGCTTCCGCCTGCCCCTGCAATCGTCGCCGCCGCACTTTGCGGCGCGATGATCGGATTTGCGCCGTTCAACCGCCCGGTGGCGAGGATCTTTCTCGGGGATGTCGGCAGCCTGCCGATCGGTTTGCTGCTCGGCTGGTGCCTGTTGCAGCTTGCATGGCAACAGCATATCGCCGCCGCATTGCTGCTGCCGCTTTATTATTTGTCGGACGCCACCGTGACCCTGTCAAGCCGGGTGGTGCGGGGCGAACCGTTCTGGACGGCGCATCGCTCGCATTTCTATCAGCGCGCCACCGACAACGGCTTTTCGGTACTGCGTGTGGTGAGCGAGGTTTTCCTTCTCAACATCGTTCTTGGCATTCTGGCGATCGCCTCTACGCGGGTGAAATCTTACGCAATCGACGTTTCGCTCGCGGCGATCGGTGCCGCGGCGGTGGCAATTTCGATGTACCGGTTTTCGCGGCGGCAGGCCTGATCGCCGACGGCTTGCGCCGTCAATCTTCTCGCAGCAGCCTGCGCGCCAGTTCCGAATAAGCTGCCATGGCGCTTGAAAAGTCGAAGCGCCGGGCGACGGCGCAGGCGCGTTCGGCCCGCTCGCGATTGTCGGACGAGGCGGCCAGGCGTATCGCCGCTGCCAGTTCGCCGGCCTCGCCCGGCCGCACCACCCAGCCAACGCCGTGCTCGGCAACGGTCACGGCTGCCTCGGCATCGGGCTCGGACACGATCAGCACGGGCCGGCCGACGGCAAGCAGATTGTAAAACCGGCTGGGGACGGAGACGCCGGCGACGTTCTTCCGGTATGGAATGATCCAGACGTCGGCGGCCGAAAGAAGCGCCTCGAGGTCCTCCTCCGGCACGCGATCGATCAAGCTGACATTGGCAAGCCCCGTCTCTTCCTGCATTGCCTTCAGCCGTTCGAAACCGATACCCCAGCCCGACAAGAGAAAATGGATATCCGGATCGTCCCGCAGCAACCGCGCCGCCTCGAACACGATGACCGGATCATGGGTAAAGCCGAGATTGCCGGAAAGGCCGACCAGGAAGCGGGCGGCATGCGGGCGGCGATATGGATTGTCGCGTGGAATCGGCCTGACGCCGGGGGCAAGCGTGGCCCAATTCGGGATGAAGCAGATCTTGTCGGGCCTCACCTCCCGGTAGCGCAACAGAAGTCGCCCGCTGTCGCGGCCGATGGTGATGATGGCATCGAGCCAGCGAAACATCGGTGCGTTGATGGCGCGTATTGCGGAGGTCGCGACCGAGGCCGGCCTCAACAGACCGGCCATCACGAGCACGTCCGGAAAAAGATCGTGCATGATCAGCACCGATCTGGCGCGCTTGAATTTGGCGGCGGCAACCACGGCATGAGGCAACAGGAACGGGGCAGTCACCGTGAGCACGACGTCTCCGCGCCGCAGTCGCCTGACGAGTGCGAAGAACATTCGCGCCGCAAAAAGCAGCTCGGCCGCCGCTCGCCTGATCAGCGCGGCCTTTCCCGGCAGCCAGTTCCTGATTTCGACGACTTCCAGTTGCCCGGGCTCGCCGGGCTTGTGCGTTGCCGAGCCAGCTATTCCGGAGAGCACCAGTACCGGCGCTTCAGTGGCGAGATGGTTTGCGATCGCCGACATGATCGCCGCGGTCGTGCTATGGTCGGGGGGATAATGCTGGCTGGCGACGACGATTTTTCGACGTTTCTGCATCAAGGGCTCTCGGAATGGCGTGAGCGACGCGGACGGCAGCAGGTCCCGGCGCGATGAGGTCTCGAGGGCTTAAGCGGCGTTCGATCCGAATTCCGGGACGGCATCCCTGAGCACCGCCTTGATGGCTGCCCTGTCATCCCTGATCATCGCCTGCTGCAGCGCTGCGATCCATTTCCGCATCGACTGCATCGGCGGCTCGTTGGGCTTGGCCGCCATGATACCGGCCACGCCGATTTCCTCGGGCGGCTCTTCATGTGCGAACAGAATTTCGTTCAAGCGTTCCCCCGGGCGCATTCCCGTGAAGACGATATCGATATCGTGGCCCGGCTGCAGGCCGGAAAGGCGGATCATGCGTTCGGCAAGTTCGACGATCTTGACCGGCTGCCCCATGTTGAGAACGTAGACTGAAACGTCGGTTCGCTCCGGTGAGAGCGCGTGCGCCGCGGCCGTAACCACCAGGTCGCAGGCTTCCCGAATAGTCATGAAATATCTGACCATGTCGGGATGGGTTACGGTAACCGGGCCGCCTGCCTCGATCTGGGCCTTGAACTTCGGTACCACCGATCCGTTGGAAGCAAGCACATTGCCGAACCTGACGGAAATCAGCCGCATCCGCGGCCTGCCGTCCGGCGATGCAGCCAGATCGTGATCGAGCGCCTGGCAATACATCTCGGCGAACCGCTTGGTCAGGCCGAGCATCGATACAGGCTCGATCGCCTTGTCGGTCGAGATCATCACCATCGCCTCGGCACCGGCTGCCAGTGCCGCATCGGCGACGTTCACGGTGCCGAAAATATTGGTTTTGACACCCTCGCTCCAGTCGCGCTCCAGGATAGGCACGTGCTTGAGCGCCGCGGCGTGGAAGACGATGTCCGGCTTGAACTCGTTCATCAGACGCAGGATACGATCGCGGTCGCGGATATCGGCCACCCGCCCTTCGATCGTCGCGCCGGTTCCGTGGGCCGAGAGCGATTCGGTTACGGCATAGAGCGCGGGCTCGGAATTCTCGATCACGAGCAGCCTTGCCGCACCGAAGGTTACGACACGGTCGCAGATTTCCGACCCGATCGAACCGCCCCCGCCGGTGACAATGACTGCCTTGCTTCTCACCAACGCCTCGAGACGCGCATAGTCGATCTTTTCGCTGGGCCGCAGCAGGAGATCTTCCACCGCAACCGCCGTCAATCGCGGCACGTCTCCACTTTCCAGCGACGGCAGGCGGCTGACGATCAGTCCGAGACGACGTGCCCGCATCAGGACGGAATCGGGCCTCGACTCGGCATCGAAGGCCGATGGCGTCATGACCATCCGGGCGATCGGCTTGTCGCGCTTGGCAAAGTCGGCGATCACGTCTTCGATGTCGTCGACGCCGCCAAGCACGGGCATGTTGCGGATCAGTTGACCGCGGTCGGCCGGCGACGGCGACAACAGGCCGACCGGCCAGATCCGCCTGACGGCGCCGCTTTCAATGGCGCGCAACAGGATTTCGGCGTCGGCCGCGCGACCGACCAGCAGCGTCGGCGCTGCGTCCTCCACCCTGGCGTGATGCCGCACGCGCGTATACCGGAAATAGCGATAGGCAAAGCGCGCGCCGCCGAGAAAGAACACCTCGAGAAACCAGAACAGGATGATCGTGACCTTGCCGAAAAAGAACGCGCCCTGCACGTTGGGCGCGACGAAAATATAGTCCAACACGAGCAGCGCGAGGGAAAGTACGGTGGCTACGCGCAGGATGTTCAGCGCGTCGGGCAGCGAAATGAACCTCCATTTGGTCGTGGTCAGATGGAAAAGGAAACAAACGACGACGCTGAACGCGATGAAATAGGGCAGGATGCGAAGCAACAGCGGCAGACGGTCGGTCAGGAGTTCGCCTTCGAAGCGCAGAAGGAAACTTGCCAGCAACGCCAGCGCGGTCGCCAGCGCGTCATGCGCGGCGATCAACGCATTGCGCCTGGTCAGGTTTGAAAGACGCATCATATGAGCGGCCGCTCACTGGGGATTTCGGGCGTGGTTCGTCGCTTATATCTGATAGCTGATCCAGCCGGGCCATGCCAGCCGTTACGATTGAACGGCATTCGAGGTTCCTGCCGATTGCGCTGGGGTGGCCTTGAGCATCGCCGCACCCGCAATGCCGACGCCGAGAACGTACATCCATCCCTCGTTGAAGTCGAAAATATGGGAGTTGAACAGCGAGGTGAAAAAATTCTGTACCACGACCATCAGGCCGATCCAGGCCATCAGACCCTCACCGCGGAAAAGCCACAGGTGCGAAGACCACATTGCATAAAGCAGGATGATGCCGAGCAAACCCCACTGGATGGCGACATTCAGGGTCTGGTTATGCGGATTTCTGACGACATCGGCGGCCGCGCCGACCCGTCCGACCGCAGCCTGCTCGAACAGGCGCTGGGTCGATCCCGTACCGTGGCCCAGCACGGGAGCATTGGCAAAGAACCGCAGCGACTTTTGCCAATATTCCAGCCGCAAGCCCATCGAGGTGGCGCGATTTTCCTCCTTGTAGAGCGTGTAGTCCCTCGAGAAGGTTTCGATGGTCCAGCGCAATTTCGGCGACGCCGCAAAGGCCAGGGCGGAAAGTGCGAGCGCCGCACAAAAAATGACGACGCTGGTTTTCCATCTGAGATGCAAAAGTGCAAAGACCGCAAGCATGACCGGAATCGTCACCAGTGCGGTTCGCGAAACAACGACGAAGGCCATGTTGACCAGAAAACCCAGGACAATTGCACTCAGCAGCAACGCCGCGACCGGCCTTGCTGCGCGTAACAGCGAAATGACGGGATAGGCGAGTATCACGGCACAGAGGGCAAATTCCTGGCTCTGATCGATATAATTCTTGACCGGCACGCCGTATTCCGCACCAGGCTTCAGCGCCAGATGCGGATCGAAAGCGACCAGCCAGGACATCGCCATCAGCAGGACGCACGACACCAGGAATGCCACGAATACCTGCAGGCCCCGCGCCGTGCGCCCGAAATGATAGAACAGCACCGGCACCATCAGGAGTTTCGCGGCAGGGCCGACGCTGTAGAGTCGCTCGCCCCAGGGAGCGTCCGACCACAGCGTGCCTGCGGCCGCGAGCAGAAACAGCGCAACGGGCAGAAACGAAACCGGGCGCTTCAGTATCTCCAGGAACGCCTTCGCGTCGAAGAAGGGCGCCATCGTTATCAGGGCTGCGACCGCAAAGATCGCCACCAGCGATGTCGACCAGGGCAGCGAAACGGCCACCAGGATGAGAAAAACATCGGTGGTCGCTACCCAGGCCGCCGGATCGCGCCAGCGCCGCAGAAGTTGCGCGCTCACCGATTCCTGTGCAGCCATGCTCACGCCCGCCCTCCCCGCGCGCGCTCGACCAGCGACGTCGTGCTGAAGCCCGGCAGGACCTCCACCAGAAGTATCTCCCCGCCGTGGGCTTCGACGATCTCGTGCCCAACCACTTGCTCGCGGGTATAGTCGCCACCCTTCGCCAGCACGCTCGGCCGGATCGCGCCGATCAGCTCGATCGGCGTGTCTTCGTCGAAAATCGCGATGAGATCGACGGCCTCGAGCGCCGCGAGCACCTCGGCGCGTGCCCGCTCATTCTGGACCGGCCGCCCCTCGCCCTTCAGCCGCTTTACCGAGGCGTCGCTGTTCAGGCCCACGATCAGCCGATCGCAGGCGGCACGCGCGGCGGTCAAAACCTTGACGTGGCCCGGATGCAGGATGTCAAAACAGCCATTGGTGAAGCCAACTCGCAAACCTTGCCTGCGCCATTCCGTTAGCTGGGTTTCCAGGTCGCCGCCGGCAGCGACGATCTTCTCCTCCGCCGCGAGGAAGGCGTGCGGCAGAATTCTCCGGCGCAGTTCGGCCGAACTCACGCTCGCGGTGCCTTTCTTGCTCACCGCGACCGCGGCCGCCGCATTTGCCATCCGCAAGGCCGCCTCCCAGGGCGCCCCTGCCGCAAGCACGACCGCAAGCACCGCCACCACCGTGTCGCCCGCTCCCGAGACGTCGCCCACCTTGACCGGATGGGCCGGCACATGGATCGCCTCGCCGTTGCGCGGCACCAGCGTCATGCCGTGCTCGCTTCGGGTCACCAGAATGGCCTCGCAATCGGCGAGCTGCATCGCGTCCTGCGCGGCGTCCGCAATGGCCTGTTCCGAATCCGCACGGCTTCGTGTCGCCTCCGCGAACTCCTTGCGGTTCGGCGTAAGCAGCGTGGCGCCGCGATAGATCGCAAAGTTGAGGCTCTTGGGATCGACGATCACGCGCTTGCCGAGTTTGCGCGCGGCATCGATGACATTGCGGATCACCCGCGCCGTCAGGGCGCCCTTGGCATAGTCGGACAACAGCACGATATCGGCACGCGGCAGCAGGGGCAGGACGGCCTCGATGAGCTTTTGCTCGGCCTCGGCTGCTGCCGGCTGCGCCAGTTCCCAGTCCGCGCGCAGCATGTGGGTGGAGAAATGCTCGGAGACGAAGCGCACCTTGCGCGTCGTCGGCCGGGCCGGATCGCAGATGAGAACGCTCTCGATCAAATCCTGCTTCGCCAGCGCCGCCTTGAGCTGCGCTCCGGCGTCGTCCTCGCCGATCAGCCCCGCGAAGATGCAGCGCGCGCCGAGGGAGGCGACGTTGCGCGCAACGTTGCCGGCGCCACCGATGCTGGTCTCGCTCCGCTGCACGGCAATCACCGGCGCCGGCGCCTCCGGTGAAATCCGCGACACCTCGCCATAGACGAATTCGTCGAGCATGAGATCGCCGACGCAAAGCACCGTCTGGCGAGACATCGAATGAATCAGGGCTTCGAAATCGAACATCGGTTCCGTCTTCCGTTTCGCTGTCAGCGGTAGCGATCGGCGCGATCGAGGTAGCCCTTGACGTATTGGCCGACCGCCTCCTCCAGCGCCGTGAAGCCGCCGTTATAGCCGGCGTGCTGCAACCGGCCGACATCGCCTTGCGTGAAATACTGGTAGCTGTCGCGGATCGATGGCGGCATGTCGACATAGCGGATATTCGGAAAGCTGCCGAGCGCCGCGTAGGCTGCAAGCATCAGATCGCGGAAACTGCGCGCCTTGCCGGTGCCGACGTTGAAGATGCCCGACACCGACGGCGCCGAAAGCAGCCACATCACCACCCGCACCGCATCGTCGACGTAGATGAAATCGCGCCGCTGCTCGCCGTCCGCGATGCCATCGTGGTGCGATTTGAACAGCTCCACGACCCGGCCCGCCTTGACGTCGTCGAAGCGCCGCGCCAGCACGCTCATCATCGTACCCTTGTGGTACTCGTTGGGGCCGAACACGTTGAAGAATTTGAGCCCGGCCCATTGCGGCGGCAGCTTCTCGCCCCTGCCGGCGCGCTCGGCCAGCGCCATGTCGAAAAGATGCTTGCTCCAGCCGTACAGGTTCATCGGCCGCAGCGCTTTCAGCGCGGGAAGCGTCTGGTCGTCGGCAAAACCCTGCGCGCCGTCGCCATAGGTCGCCGCCGAGGATGCGTAGATGAACGGCGTGGCGGTGGCGGTGCACCAGTCGAGCAGCCGCAGCGAGAGGCGAAAATTGACCTCGATCACGAGATCGCCGTCGGTTGCCGTGGTTTCGGAAATGGCGCCCATGTGGACGATCGCCTCGAGCCTGCGGCCATTCAGCCAGTCCGGCAATTTGCGGGGCGGCACGATGTCGGCGAGCTGGCGCTTGGCGAGGTTGCGCCACTTGCCCTCATGGCCGAGCTCATCGCATACAACCACGTCGGCGCGGCCGGCGTCGTTGAGCGCGGCCACGATATTCGATCCGATAAAACCGGCGCCGCCGGTCACCAGCAACATTCTACGCCCTGCCCCTGATATTCCGGGTCAGGCTTGCCTAGCCCATGATCCGCCAAAGTGTAAGCGGTTTGGCAGGAAGACTTACCGCTCGTGGTGAAGACGGCCGGACCCACTTTACCGCGCCGCGAGGAGCAGTTACCGACAAGCTTGACGCCAGATTTGGGGCGCGTGCGGTCAAGGAATGAATATCAATTCGGAAAATACCGTGTATCTCGAGGATGCCGCCGACAGAAGGCCGATCCTGATCATTCCCTATATGTGGATCGGGGACTTCGTGCGCGGCCATAGCGTGGTCAGGGTGCTGAAGCAGCGCTGGCCCAATCGGCCCGTCGATGTTCTGACCACGACCCTCTGCGCGCCCCTGGTGGATTATATGCCCGGGGTGCGGTCGGGCATCGTCTGGGATTTACCGCGCAGCCGGCTGGCTGTGGCCAGGCAGCGGGGCCTGGCGAAACAACTGCGCGCGGGGAACTACGCAACTGCGCTCGTGCTGCCGCGCACGTGGAAGTCGGCAATTGCGCCCGCGCTGGCCGGTATCCCGGAACGGGTAGGCTTTATCGGGGAAGCCAGATTTGGGCTGATCAACCGGTGGCGCTGGGGCGAGAAGGCCCTCCCCCGCTTTATCGACAAGAACGCGGCTCTGGCGCTGCCCGACGGGGCCGCCTTGCCGCCGGAATGGCCGGTCCCCCAACTGAGAGTGCCCGCCGACGAGGTGGCCCGCTTTCGGCAGACCCGAACGCTCGGCCACGGCCCTGCGGTCGCCTTGGCGCCGGGCTCGGTAGGGCCCGCCAAGCGCTGGACCTATTACCCGCAGGCCGCGAGGCTTTTGGCCGAACGCGGGCTCGAGGTCTGGGTGGTAGGCGGGCCGGGCGAGAAGGCTCTGGCCGCCGAAATCGTGGCAGCCGGAGGAGCGCAGGTCCGCGACCTCACGGGCACCGACCTTCGAGACGGCATTCTGGCGATGGCGGCAGCCAGGCTTGCGATTTCAAACGACTCGGGCCTGATGCACATCGCAGCCGCTTTGGGCACGCCGACCATGGGCATTTTCGGGCCCACCAGCCCCCATCTTTGGGCACCGCTCAACGGCCTGGCGGCAACCGTTCAGACCAGGACGGTCGTGCCCTGCCAGCCCTGCCACCGCCCGATCTGCACCATGAACGACCATCGCTGCATGCGAGACATTCCCGCCTCCGATGTCGTTGCCGTCGCTGCCCGCGTGCTTGAAGAGGTCGGAATCGGCCTCTCGCCCTGAGCTTCGGCGCTTGCACAGCTTCCGCTCGATCATTACCAAGACGTGACCGCAACCGTTCAAGGTGCCGCTTGAGCCAGGATTCCAAAGACCGGATCGCCACCCATTTGGAGCTCTCGCTCGCAGCCTTCGAGCGCGCGATGAAGGACGCCAGGCTGCTCGCGACAGCACGCGAGATCGCCGATATCGTCGTTGCAACGC
>Ga0075029_100001983_pt1 | contig 11655 bp, 8 predicted proteins | sample LitLauG_LLR_2013_FD_71391 | JGI IMG/M metagenome (GOLD analysis project Ga0075029, IMG submission 71391) | Freshwater sediment microbial communities from North America - Little Laurel Run_MetaG_LLR_2013 | ecosystem: Environmental > Aquatic > Freshwater > Creek > Sediment | place: USA...
CGGCTTCGCCGCCCTCGGCCGTTCCACGGCCTCTACCCCCGTGAACGGGGGAGGAGTTTGAAGCATCGCCACTCGAACTCCCGCCCCGCTTTAGCGGGGAGGGGGGACCGCCGAAGGCGGTGGGTGGGGCGCAAGGCCACGACCCGCACGTCGAAGATTAAAGCCGCGCACCACCCCCGCGACCCCAGTGGCCTTTTGCCGCCGATTCCGCTAAAGCGCGCCTCCGCCCGCGTCACGCAGGCCCAAGGCACTCGTAGCTCAGCTGGATAGAGCGTTGCCCTCCGAAGGCAGGGGTAAGTCAAGTCTGCTGGGCGGCGAATTTGAAAAACGAAGCAAAATCAATAACTTGATTGCGCTTCAAAATGTGAGTTTCTCTGGTCCGCGGCTGCGGAAGCACTGCGGAAGCAAACTGAAAGGAGGCTGTAGAGAGGCGGCGGCGGCACAAAGGTAGGGTGAAAGCCGGGTCCTTATGGCAGCCGAATCGACGTTATGAGTTTTGTGTTTGAGGTTGACCCCGTTCAGGCTCAGACACTATCGAGTTTTCAGATGCACCCGTAGCTCAGCTGGATAGAGCGCCACCCTCCGAAGGTGGAGGCCACACGTTCGAATCGTGTCGGGTGCGCCAACCTCATAAAGGTTGGCGTGTGAACGCAGTTCACCCCCATCCCATAGCCCGCAAGATGCCGTTCTCGAACCACGGCACCCCGATGCGTGCGACGAATTTCACTGCAATGGTTGTATAGTGTCGCTTGACGCTATTCGCAACCTTGGCTAGCTTCAGCCATGCAGATCAGAAACGTAGTCCATGCCGGGCTGCGCAAGTTCATCTCCGACGATGATGCAACCGGTCTCGCCCCCGCCGTCGCAACGAGAGTGCGTCGGATCGTGTCTTTTCTTCAGGACATGGACGGTGGAGATGAGGTCCGGACGGTTCCAGGTTGGAGCACGCTCTCGCTGGCAGAGGGCGCCTTGGAGAGGCTAAGCCTTCCGGTTACGGAGCGCCATCGTCTCACATTTTGGATCGATGAAGGGCAAGCCGAGATTATCGATCTCGATTGGGTAGATGGCCGGTAGGAGGCGACGACGATGGCGATGGGCGGTATGAGGCTTAGAAAGCCTGCGCATCCAGGCGGTTTCGTGAAGAGCGAAGTCATCGAGCCGTTGGGGCTTTCCGTCACCAACGCGGCTCAGGCGCTGGGGGTTACGCGGGCGGCGCTGTCAGCCGTTCTCAATGAGCGAGCGCATCTGTCACCGGAAATGGCGCTCCGTCTGGAAAAGGCATTCGGCGTGTCGATGGATACCCTGATGCGTATGCAGAATAGTTACGACATCGCTCGGACGCGTGAGCGGGAAGCGCAAATTAAGGTCGCTCCCTTTCAGGGCGCAGCGCCCGACGCGTGTCCGACCGCCGGTCTGACGGAATAGAAGCACAATACATTGGGCGCGCGGGCGGCGCGGAAGGGGTTTTGATGAAGATTTCGACGGCACTGGAGAAAATCGACGAGCACCAATTGTTTGTCCCGGCCTTTCAGCGTGAGTACGTCTGGAAGCGGGATGATGCGAAGCAATTGGTCGACTCCCTCATCAAGCAATACCCCACTGGCACGATGCTGACCTGGGAGACGGCGAACCCGCCGGAACTCAAAGGTCCGCATAAATACAATGAAAAGCAGGGAGCAGTGCGCATCCTGCTGGATGGCCAGCAGCGCATTACGACGCTCTACATGCTCGTGCGCGGCGAGATCCCGCCCTACTACACCGCCTCCGAAATCCTGAATGATACGCGCGGGCTCTATGTGAACGTGGAGACCCTGGAACTCGCCTATTACACGAAAACCAAGATGGAAAATGACGCGCGATGGCAAAACATCACGGACATTTTCCAGCGGAAAATTCGCGCCAAAGACATTGTGCGCGAACTGGAAAAGAAAGGTGAGACGGTCAGTCGCGAGCGCGACGATGTAATGGATGACAACACGCGGGCGATCGAGAACATCCTCGACCGGGAGTTTCCGGAGCAAACCATTCCCGTTCGGGCCAGCGTGCGTGAAGCCATCGATATTTTCTATAAGGTGAACGCCAGCGGCGTGTCGCTCACCGACGCCGAACTCGCGCTTGCTCAGATTTCGGGGTACTGGCCGGAAGCTCGTGACACCTTCAAGAAAAAGCTGAGCGAGCTGGCCGAGAAGGGCTTTGTCTTCAAGCTCGACTTCATCGTCTACGTTTTGCTGGGCTGCCTCTACCACCTCGGCTCGGAGATGAAAAAACTCCACGACGCCGACAACGACGAAAAGCTCCGCGCAGCGTGGAAGCTACTAGACGGTCAGGTCCTAGACTACGTCGCAAGCCTGATGAGGTCGCATGCCTTCGTCGACCACACGGATGAGATCAACTCGGTTTACGCGCTGATCCCGATCACCGTCTATTGCTTCGAAAAGGGCGGCACCCACCTGAATGACGCCGAGATCCGCAAGCTGGTGAAGTGGTTCTACTACTCCCAGATCAGGACGCGATACGTCAGCCAGCTTCCTCAAAAGTTGGACCGTGACCTGCGCACGATCAAGGAATCGAAAAACCCGTTCGATGAACTGTTGGCTGTCATTGAGGAGGAGCGGCGCCTGGAGATCACACCCGACGAATTCGTCGGCCGATCGATTTCCCACCCGCTCTTTGGCCTCCTGCGTTGGTATTTGAAGAGCCGTAACGCCGTCTGCTTCACGACCGGCGTCGCATTGCGCCAGGCCATGGGCAAAAAATATGCGCTCGAGAACGACCACATCTTCCCTTATTCAAAGCTGAAGGCGCAGGGATATGGGCAGGAAAACCGCCTGAAATATTCCCTCGCGCAGGAACTGACAAACCGCGCGATTCTGACCCAGATTGCCAACCGCACCAAAAGCGCAGCGGACGCCAAGGTGTATTTGGCCGACGTGAAGGACCGATTTCCGAAGAGCCTCGCGCTGCAATGCGTTCCTGAAGACCCATCGCTTTGGGAAATCGAGAATTACGAAGCCTTTCTACAAACACGGCGCACCACTTTGGCATCGCACCTCAATGCGTTCCTGACTGGCATCACCGACACGAAGCCGCCGGAAGCCGCCATCACGCTGGAAGAGCTGATCGCCGAGGGCGAGGACGACGAGCTGGAGTTCAAATCGTCCCTGCGCTGGGACTTCAAGGAACTGGCGACCAACAAGAAACTGGAGGAGGTGGTCGTCAAGACGGTCGCGGCCTTCGCCAACAGCCAGGGCGGAACGCTGCTCATCGGCGTCAGTGACAGTGGCGAAATCCTTGGTCTCGAAGGGGACTACCTGTCGCTCGGCGGCGCCAACCGGGACAAATTCGAGCTACACCTGCGCAACCTTTTGAGCAGCGCGTTCGGGGCTGCCTTTGTCAGTAGCAAGCTCAAGGTTCTGTTCCCTGCCATCGGCGAGGTCGAGATTTGCCAGGTCGATGTTCAGCCGTCTGCGAAACCCCTCGTGCTCACCGTGAAGGACAAGAATGGCGTCGGCCAAGAAAAATTCTATGTCCGCAGCGGCAACTCCTCGCAGGAGTTATCTCTCGCCGAAATGCCGCCCTACCTCGCAGAGAGATTCCAGAAATGATGATCGGCAATCTGGGCGTACTGACCGATATCCGTAAGCGCGCGTGCCAGGGGCTATGGGCATGAACGCGGTCGAAATCGAAGAGGCCATTTCGGCGCTGGCGGAGCGGCCTTTCGAGGCTGACGAGTTCCCCTACGCGTTCCTTGAAGCCTTCGGGAACAAGGAAACGACGCTGAAGCGCTTGCGCAAAGGCGAGTCCAACAAGTCTGATCTCGGCGGCGTGCTTCAGACGAACAACATCCACATCGCCACCTGCGCTCCTGGTGAAGTGACGCGAACGCTGGCGGCGTTGAAGGCGAGCCCCGCAACCGCAAGAGCGAAAGCGCGCTTTGTGTTGGCGACGGACGGTGAGTTATTCGAGGCGGAAGACCTTACACTCGGAGAGACAATTGCGTGCGCCTTTCCTGACTTTGACGAGGAATTTGACTTCTTTTTAGACTTGGCCGGCATCAAGACGAGCAGGCCAGCAAAAGACCATCCTCTTGACGTTAAAGCCACTCGCCGTCTGAACAAGCTATATGTCGAGTTGCTGAAGAATAATCCAGAATGGGGCACTGTACAGCGTCGCCATGACATGAATCATTTTATGGCGCGGATGATCTTCTGTTTCTTTGCTGAGGATACAGACATCTTCAATGGCGTCAGCGCATTTACATCGGCGATTGAGACGATGAGTGCGAAAGATTCATCGAACACACATGAGGTGATCAGAACACTGTTTAGAGCGATGAATACCAAGGCAGAAGAGCGTGCCGCAGTCGGTATCCCTAGTTGGGCAGATCGCTTCCCATATGTAAACGGCGGGCTCTTTTCCGGTGGAGCGGAGGTTCCTCGATTCAGCCGGACCGCTCGGTCCTACCTCCTGCACGCGGGAAGTCTCGATTGGAAGAAGATTAACCCCGACATTTTCGGGTCGATGATCCAGGCGGTGGCCGGCGACGATGAGCGAGGCGCGCTCGGCATGCACTACACCAGCGTGCCCAACATACTGAAGGTATTAAACCCTCTCTTTCTCGACGACTTGCGCCAACAACTTGAAGAAGCTAGCGACAATGCGCGCATGTTGCTCAATTTGCGAAAGCGTATGTCAAAGATCCGAGTGTTCGACCCGGCCTGCGGTTCGGGCAATTTCCTCGTCATCGCCTATAAGGAAATGCGGGAGATCGAAGCCAAGATCAATCGTCGCCGAGGCGAGACTGATCGGCGAACAGAGATTCCGCTGACGAACTTTCGTGGGATCGAACTGCGCGACTTCCCGGCCGAGATTGCACGCCTGGCGCTTATCATCGCCGAATATCAGTGCGACGTGCTCTATCGCGGCCAGAAGGAAGCCCTTCGAGATTTCCTGCCGCTTGACGCACTGAACTGGATTACCTGTGAAAACGCCTTGCGGCTTGACTGGTTAAGTATCTGCCCGCCAACGGGAACGGGTGTGAAATACCACGCAGATGACCTTTTCCATTCGCCTCTGAATCAAGCGCAAATCGACTTCGAGAATGAAGGCGGCGAGACATATATTTGTGGGAATCCCCCATATGCCGGCAAGGGTAAGAAGACGCCTCAAGAAGTCGATGACATGGAGTTCGTCTTCGCGAGAACTGGCATAAAGCATGGCTATATCGATTATGTGGGCTGCTGGTTTTTGAAGGCAGCAGAGTATGGAACTTTAACGAACTCTGCTTTCGCGTTTGTGACTACGAATTCGCTTTGCCAAGGCCATCAAGTGCCACTCATTTGGCCGCTTATATTCCGAACCGGCCACAAGATTTTTTTCGCCCATACGTCATTCAAGTGGGCTAATTTGGCCAGCAACAACGCCGGAGTTACGGTCGCAATCATCGGCCTATCAAGGGAACAGAAGGCGTCGCGCAAGATTTATTCCATTGTTGAAGATGGCCATGTCCTATCGAAGGAAGTGTTGAATATTAATGCCTACCTGGTTGGCGGCGCCGATATCATCGTTGAAAAGCGGTCGTTTCCCCTCGGGGATTTGTCGTCAATGGATCTCGGCAATATGCCATACGATGGAGGAAATCTGTTACTCGCGAGACAGGAAGCGATCGACCTGAATCTCGACGACTCACAGCGCCTTCAATTTGTTCGTCGAATTTACGGTTCGAAGGAATTCATCAGCAATCTTGAGCGGTATTGCCTCTGGATTGAGGATCGTCATCTGACAGAAGCAAATGAGGTATCTGGAATTCGAAGCCGCATTGAAGCTGTACACGCTATGCGCTCAAAAAGCTCCGATGCCGGGGGGCGGGCAATGGCGACCCGGTCGCACCAGTTACGAGAGATGCGGTTCGCGCAGCGACAAACAATCGTAATGCCCAGAACCTCATCTGAATCGAGGCCGTATCTTCCTGCTGGCTTATTGGATGCTGGAAATGTTGTTTCGAGCGAGGCTTTTGCGATGTTCGACGCTCCAACGTGGCAGTTGTCGCTGCTTGCATCTCGGATGCATTTGATCTGGATTGCCACGGTGTGCGGTCAACTTGAAACGCGATACAGGTATTCAAATGTACTAGGGTGGAACACCTTCCCAGTACCATTTCTAACGGAGAAGAATAAATTCGATTTGACGCGCTGCGCCGAGGACATCCTGCTGGCGCGCGAAGCCTATTTCCCTGCGAATATTGCAGATCTCTACGAAGTGAAGGATGGCGTTTCGCAAATGCCTGAGAACCTCCGCGCAGCGCACGAACGCAATGACGAAGTGCTCGAGCGCATCTACATCGGCCGCCGGTTCAAGAACGACACCGAACGGCTCGAAAAGCTGTTCGAGCTTTACACGAAAATGTCAGTCAGCCCGGAATCCTCCAAAAAGGCGACGACCAAGAAGAAGGCGGAGGCGCGCGCGTGACGAATTCCATCAAATCAGTCCCCTCCGTTTCGGTTTCCTACGCCAGCAACGGCAGCTCGACCAAGGCCAACGAGTTCGGCATGCGGCCGATGCAGGAGCGCGCGTTCGAAAAGCGCGGCGAGCAATATCTGCTGATCAAGTCGCCGCCAGCGTCGGGCAAGAGCCGCGCGCTGATGTTCATCGCGCTCGACAAGCTGGCCAATCAGGGCGTCAAGCAGGCCATCATCGTCGTGCCGGAAAAGTCCATCGGCGCCAGCTTCCATGACGAGCCGCTGAGCAAGCATGGCTTTTGGGGCGACTGGCACGTCGAGCCGAAGTGGAACCTGTGCGACGCGCCGGGCAACGACAACGGCGGCAAGGTCAATTCGCTCGGCGCTTTCCTCGAAAGCGGCGACAAGGTTCTGGTCTGCACCCACGCGACCTTCCGCTTCGCCATCGACAAATTCGGGGTCGCGGCTTTCGATGACCGACTGATCGCGGTGGATGAGTTCCACCACGTCTCTGCCAATCCCGACAACAAGCTCGGCATTCATCTGGGCGATTTTATCACGCGCGACCGCGTGCATATCGTCGCGATGACCGGGTCCTATTTCCGAGGAGACGCCGAGGCGGTGCTGGCGCCGCAGGACGAGGGCAAGTTCGAGAGCGTCACCTACACCTACTATGAGCAGCTCAACGGCTATCAATATCTGAAGCAGCTCGACATCGGCTATTTCTTCTATTCGGACTCCTACGCCGACGACATTTTGAAGGTACTGAATCCGGCCGAGAAGACGATCATCCACATCCCCAACGTCAATTCGCGCGAGAGCACGAAGGACAAGATCAAGGAGGTGGAGCACATCATCGAGACGCTGGGCGCCTGGCAAGGGACCGATCCCGCCACGGGCTTCCAACTGGTCAAGGCAGCCGACGGGCGGATTTTGCGCATCGCCGATCTAGTCGATGACGATCCGGCCAAGCGGGACCGCGTTTCCGCCGCGCTGAAAGATTCGGCGCAGAAAAACAATCGTGACCACGTCGACATCATCATCGCGCTGGGCATGGCGAAGGAAGGCTTTGACTGGATATGGTGCGAACATGCGCTGACAGTGGGCTACCGCTCCAGCCTTACCGAAATCGTGCAAATCATCGGCCGAGCAACCCGCGATGCGCCGGGCAAGACCCGCGCCCGTTTCTCGAATCTGATCGCCGAACCGGCCGCCGCCGATGACATCGTGACCGAGGCTGTCAACGATACGTTGAAAGCCATCGCCGCCAGCCTGCTGATGGAGCAAGTGTTGGCGCCGCGCTTCGAGTTCAAGCCGAAGAACCCGCAGAACCAGCCGACACCGGGTTTCGACTATGGCGAGGGCGGCTATGATCCGAACAAGTGCAACGTCGGGTTCAACGAGGAATCCGGCAAGTTCCAGATCGAGATCAAGGGTCTGGCTACGCCCAAGAGCGAGGAAGCGACGCGGATCTGCCAGGAGGATCTGAACGAGGTGATTGCGGCCTTCGTGCAGGACAAGACCACAATCGAACGAGGCCTGTTCGACGAAGAACTGGTTCCCGAGGAACTGACCCAGGTGCGCATGGGTAAGATTATCAAGGACAAGTTCCCACAGCTCGACGCCGAGGATCAGGAAGCCGTTCGCCAGCACGCCGTCGCGGCGCTTAACCTGACCCAGAAGGCGAAGGAAGTGGCGTCCGGCAGTTCGCTTGGCGAGGAGAGCGCCAATACGGCGTTTGTCGATGGCGTCCGCAAGTTCGCGATGGACGTGCGGGAGCTGGACATCGATCTGATCGACCGGGTCAATCCGTTCGGCGAAGCCTATGCGATCCTCGCCAAGACGATGAGCGAGGAGAGCCTGAAGCAGGTTGCCGCAGCGATCGCCGCCAAGCGCACCAGCCTGACGCCTGAGGAAGCAAAGGTCATCGCCAAGCGCGCCGTTGAGTTTAAGCGGGAGCGTGGGCGGCTGCCGTCGATCAGTTCTGCCGACGCCTGGGAAAAGCACTTGGCCGAGGGCGCCGCCGCATTCGTCCGCTTCAAGGATGAGGGCCGCTATGAGTGACTTCGATCTTGACGAACTGCGCGACGAACTGGCGGATTTCGCCCAGCCGGAAAAGAAGGGTGGCCGCTCGCCCCGCGACGAACGCATCATCGCGGGCTTCGAGGAGATTCAGCGGTTCGTTGAAAAGAATGGCCATGCGCCCGGACATGGCGAGGACGGCGATATCTTCGAGCGGCTCTACGCCGTGCGGCTCGACCGCCTGCGCGCGCTGGACGATTGCCGGTCCCTGCTCACGCCGTTTGATCATCAGGGATTGCTGACGGGCGCGCCTGCGTTGTCCGTCGCGCCTGCGGACTCGATGGACGAGGATGAACTGCTCGCCGAACTGGAAGGTGCGGCGGGTTCATCTGACATCACCCAACTGCGCCACGTGCGCACCAGCGCCGAAAAGCGCGAAGCCGAGGAAATCGCGAGCCGGGAAAAATGCCTTGATTTCGAGACGTTCAAGCCCCTGTTCCAACAGGTGCAAAGCGACCTTGAAAGCGGGCTTCGCACGACCAGGCGCTTTGTAAAAGATGCGGGCTTCCTCAAAGCCGATATTCAAATCGGCCAGTTTTTCATCCTTGGCGGCCAGACTGCCTATGTCGCCGAGGTCGGCGATCCGATAAAGGCGCCGAACGGGGAAACCGACGCGCGGCTCCGGGTGATCTATTCCAATGGCACCGAGAGCGATCTGCTGCTGCGGTCGCTCCAGCGTGCCCTTTACAAAGATGAGGCCGGTCGGCGGATCACAGAGCCCAGCGCCGGGCCGCTTTTCGACGACCAGACCGGTGACGGCGATCAGGCCAGCGGCACGATCTACGTGTTGCGTAGCAAATCTGACCATCCGTTGGTGGTCGCCAACCGGGAAATTCTCCACAAAATCGGCGTGACTGGCGGCAGTGTGGAACGCCGCATCGCCAATGCGCGCCTCGACCCCACCTATCTCATGGCTGACGTCGAGATCGTCGCCACCTATGAACTCTACAACGTCAATCGGGCGAAGCTCGAAACCTTGATCCACAAGGTCTTTGGCGCGGCGCGCCTTGATGTCCAAATCAAGGATCGCTTCGGCCAACCGATCGTGCCCAAGGAATGGTTTCTAGCTCCCCGGTTCGCTGTCGATGAGGCCGTAAGCCGGATCAGGGACGGCACGATCACCGGATATGTCTACGACCCGAAGACAGCGAAACTGGTGCTCGCCTCGGCGCTTGATCGGTGAGGCCATCAGTTTGCCGGTACAAGTCCGCCACATCCAATATGTGATTGCTGCGGCAGACCATGGCAGCTTTCGGCGCGCTGCCGCAGCCTTGGGCGTTCAAGAATCGGCGATCAGCCGCCGCATCCGCGAGCTGGAGGACCGGCTCGGGACGGCGTTCTTCATCCGCTCTCCAAGCGGCGTCATGCTCACGCATGCCGGGAAACAGTTCGTCCAACGCGGCCGCAAGGCTCTGATGGAAATCGGCCTCGCAAAGGCCGAAGTGACGGCGATCGGCCGCGGTGAAGACGGTCACGTTCATATCGGAATATTCTCGTCACTGGCGTCGGGATTTCTATCCGACCTGATCGAATCGTTTGGCGCCCGCCACGCCGCCGTCAAACTCACGTTCATCGACGGCAATCCCGCAGATCATGTGGCCGCCATCCGGAAGCACCAACTCGATGTCGCGTTCATAACCGGGGCGGCGGATTGGCCTGGCTGCGATGGCCTACAACTCTGGACAGAACGCATCTACGTCGTACTGCCGACAGGGCATCGACTCGGCGGCGACGGGGACGTCGATTTCGCTGAACTTGCCGGTGAGCCTTTTATCGTCAGTGAGGCCGCGCCCGGCGAGGAAATTCACGACTACCTTGTGAAGCGGCTGGCCGATCTTGGCCGCCACCCTGAAATCCACCATCAGGCCGTCGGCCGGGACAACCTCATGCGCCTCGTGGCGCTCGGTCGCGGTTTGACGGTCACGAGCGAAGCGACAACGGCCGCGCAATTTCCGGGCGTCATGTTCCGACCCATCGTCGGCGAACTCCTACCCTTTTGCGCGGTTTGGTCGCCGCAAAACGACAATCCGGCTTTGCATCGACTTCTTGAGATGGCGAGGTCCATGGCTGGTATCGGGAAATCGCAGGAGATCAGCGAGTTTCCCCGTGAACTGGCCGACCCTGCTTTGCTTTCGCAAAACCCCGATCCGTCGCAATGAAACGCTCCAGCATGGGAACGATAAGTCGAACCGGATCGGCTTGCAGTTGGCCCGACTCGCGGCCCAGGATTTCCGCGTAGGCGATGAGATCGCGATGCAGGCTGGCGGGCAGTTCGACAGCGACCTTCACGGGCTTGTCGTCGGCAATGGGAGAGAGTTTCAGCTTCGCCATTTTAGCCTCCATAGGGTTCGAGCACGAGATCGCGCGTGACGATGACGCGAACCGGAAATCCGGGCCGGACCGTCAATGTCGGCGCGATATTGAGCTGGCGGCTGACGATTTGCTGGCCGGTCTGGCTGATGCTGTTGGAAGCGCCCGAGCGCAGCGCCTGAACGAGGCTGTTTTCGTTCTGGCTCGTCCCGGCCTCGGCGCCGACGCTCAGAATGGTCGACAGCGCGGCAGCTTTGAGGAGTTCGCCCCAATGGTAATCGACGCCATCCTCAAGGCCCGCGTAACCCTCGGCGTCCGCGCCCGGTTGGCGCTCCAGGACGATCGAGCGACCGTTGGGGAACAGGAGCCTGTTCCAGACCAACAGAACGCGGCGCTGCCCGAAGCCGACGCCGTTGTCATATTGTCCGATCACGCGGGTGCCCTGCGGCACGAGAAGGATATGGCCCGTGGGGCTGTCATAGACATTCTCCGTGACCTGCGCAGTGATCTGGCCTGGAAGGTCGGATCGAATGCCGGTGATCAGCGCGGCTGGGATGACGGCGCCCGCCTGGAGCACGTTTGCCGAGGCAGGCGCCGCCACGCGATCGGTCGAGACCGTGCGCTTGTCGGGGGTCTGATTGAGGAAGGCGAGCTGGCGGTCTTGCGCGGATGGCGTGGCAGGCTGGGGAGCGAGGCCCAGGCTCGCGAGGTCCGGTTGCGGTAGCACCGGCATTGTGGTGGGCGCGGGCGCGTTGTTGGCGGGCCTGGTCTCGGTAGATGCGAACAGGTGCGCTGTTCTGGCCGA
>Ga0075029_100001984_pt1 | contig 11654 bp, 4 predicted proteins | sample LitLauG_LLR_2013_FD_71391 | JGI IMG/M metagenome (GOLD analysis project Ga0075029, IMG submission 71391) | Freshwater sediment microbial communities from North America - Little Laurel Run_MetaG_LLR_2013 | ecosystem: Environmental > Aquatic > Freshwater > Creek > Sediment | place: USA...
CACGGCGGACGGAGTACCGAAGCTGCTCGATTTTGGCATCGCAAAACTCCTGGACCCCGGCGAAGGAACGGAGGGCTCAGAGCCCACGCAGACCATGACGCAGTTTCGGGCGTTCACTCCAGGATACGCGAGCCCGGAACAACTCAAGGGTGAGCCGATCACGACCGCGAGCGATGTTTATTCATTAGGGGTCGTGCTGTATGAGTTGCTCGCCGGGAGCAGTCCGTATGGAAGCGCGACCCGAACGCCGCATGAAATGGCGCGTGCCGTGTGTGAATTGGAGCCGGTAAAACCGAGCACGGCCATTCGCCGCCTTGCCAGTAGCGGAAAGACGGAAGGCCTGCCGATTGCCGGTGAGGGCGACGCGAACAAACTGAGCCAGCGCCTGAAGGGAGACCTCGACAACATCATTCTGATGGCGTTGCGGAAGGAGCCGCAGCGGCGGTACAGCTCGGTGGAACAGTTTGCGGCGGATATCCGGCGGCATTTGGAAAACCTTCCGGTGACTGCCCGCCAGGACACAGCGGGATATCGAGCATCCAAGTTCGTCGCCCGGCACAAGACTGGAGTTGCGTTGACCGCGACATTCGCTGTGCTTTTGCTGGCGGCGTTAATCGTCACGGCTCGTGAAGCCCGTATCGCGCGCCAACAGGCGGCGATCGCCAGTGCACAACGAGCGAGGGCGGAGCAGCGTTTTAATGATGTGAGAAAGCTCGCGAACTCGCTCATCTTCGAAATCCACGACTCCATTCAGAATCTCCCGGGCGCCACGCCTGCGCGCAAGTTGGTGGTCGAGCGCGCGGTGGAGTATCTGGACAGCCTGGCGAAGGACTCTGGTGGCGATCCGGACTTGCAACGGGAGTTAGGGTGGGCTTACCACCGGCTGGGGCTGGTGCAGGGGAATCCGAGTGAGGGAAATCTAGGAGACACGGAGGCCGCGAAAGTCAGCTTCCGCAAGGCGGCCGCGCTCTTCGAGTCTGTCGCGAAAGCCGATCCAAACAATGTGACGGACCAATTGACGAATGCTTTCGCGCATCGCATTTCGACGTTTGCTTCGCCGCCGGATGCTCGTCAGCAGATTGACCAGGCGATGGCGATCACGGAACGGCTCATGAAAGTGGATGGCGCAAACCCTAAGGTGCGCAGTGAGCGAGCCATCGAATTCGGCGTGCTTGGCTCCTTTCAGGAAGCCGCGGGAGATCTGGTAAGCGCGCTGGACTCTTATAGGGCGGGTCTGGCCCTAACGGAAGATTTGCGGAAAACAAATCCCGACTATCCCCGAATAAGCCGGCGCGTGGCCATCGCGACAGTTCAGGTGGGAGATGAGCTGGCTCGCCTCGGCTCCCGTAAGGAAGCGCTTCAGGCCAACCAGGCGGGAATCGACCTTTATGAGGCGGTGAACAAGAGCGAAAAAACCGATGCCCGGGCAACTCGCGAATTAGCGGTCACATGGGGTAAGCGAGGCAATATCGAACTGATGGACGGAGATGCGGCCGGAGCGCTGCGCGAATATCGCCGCAGTTTGGCTGTCAAAAAAGCGATGGCGGACTCCGACCCCGAGAACTCGATGCTTCGTCTTGACGTCGCTGGAGATACCTTGGGAATCGGAAGTGCTTTGGCATTTACCGGAAAGTACGCCGAGGGCCGGGCGATGATTGGAAATGCTATTCCGGTTTTAGAGAAAGAACACAGCGGCAATCCTGCGAATTCGGACATCCCTCACGTGTTGGCCCTGGCCTATATCTGGCAGGGAGAAATCGCGATGCGAACCGGCAAAGTGCGCGACGCTTCGGGTGCGTACAAGAAGGCGATCGCGGTTCTAGAAAGCGCACAGGATCTCAAGGACGCCAGCACGCAGATCGAACTTGCTTCCAGCTATACGAAGCTGGCAAGTTCCTTGCTGCGGACCGGCGATTTACCGGAGGCGGGCGCAACGTCGAAGAAGGCTCTTGACCTCATCCAACCACTCGCATCGGTCAAGGGCCCTCCCGCCTTGTACGTGAGCGCGGACACTTACTACGTCATCGGAGAAATAGCACGAACCATGGCGGCCCATTCCGCCGGAGACCCACAACGTCAGCACTGGATGGAAGCGCGCGATTCGTTTCAGAAAAGTCTGGATACCTGGCGGCAGATTTCGAGTCCCGGCGCGGTGAGCCCCGACAGCTACCCGTGTGGCAGTTCCCGTGAAGTTGCTAACGCCCTTGCCATCTGCGAACGCGATCTGCACAGCGGCAACGGCGTTAGCGCAAACGCGACGCCGGTTACGGTCCCGCCACAACCGTGAGCGTAACCGAGTTCGAGTTGTAGTTGATCTGAAAGTGTTCGTGCGAGTTAATGGTCAATACCGGAGAGGCAAAGGTTCCGGAGACCGAACTGCCGGTCACGATTGTGAAAGTGTCACCGATCGTCGGCACATAGGTGCTTTTTCGTTTTAGGACTAGCTTCCCGGCCAGGCTGACCGCACCCGTGCTGGCCAGTTGCCCGTAGCCGGTACCGACAACATTGCTGAGGATTGGAATCGTCAAGCTGCCGGTGGACGTTTGACTGTAACTGCTAACTGACAAGACTCCGGGCGCGGTAATCGAATCGCCGGTTGTGACCGCAGCGGAAGCGTTGACAGCGCCGCTGATTGTGCCAGTCCCGTAGAGCTTTCCGGTTTTGAGAGTGAAGCCGTTCGGGGCGGAGATTACACCATCGATCGTGGTGGTTCCACCAGTCTGGGTGTAGGTGCCCGCCGTACCAAACCCGCTCCCCGTACCAACCGTCAGCGTCCCCTTGTTGCTGAAGCTCGCAGTCGTCGATAGCACTTGTCCGCTCTGAAGCGAAAGAGCTCCCTTGGAATTGTTGGTTGCGACGGCGGCAAGCGCGCTCGGTCCAGCCCGGCCGTTTGAGATCTGCGCAGCAACTCCGGTCAGAGTGATATTGGCCGAGTTGGTGGCGATGGTGGTATAGGCCGCGTTCTCCAGTACCATCGTGCCGGCCACTGAGAACGTACCGCCGGTCAAAGTACCCTTGGACAGATTTTTCAACTGGCCGTTAATGTCAACCTCGCTTCCAGCGTTGACAACCAGGCTTCCGGTGTTCGAAAACCCGGTGCCTGCGGAGACGATCGTCAGAGGCGTGGATTGGTTGGCGATGACGGTACCGGCGTTGGTGAACCCCATCGGGTTCGAATCGCCGATACTGCCCGAGCCTTCGATGGTGCTCTTGTTCGTCAGGTTGTTGGTCAGCGCCCAGCCGAACAGACAGCTGTTGCCGTTCATCTGGACCGTGCCGGAGCCAGTCAGGGTTGTGGGACTGCTCATCGCCAAGCAGCCGCCGCCGAGTGCGAAGGTGCCAGTGTTGTTGATCGTGCCCTTCAGACTGAGAGTGGTACCGCTGGCAACGCTATAGAGCCCGGCATTGGTGACTGTGTTGGTGCTGCCGTCGAGCGTGCCACTCGTGGTTTGGAAGCTGCCGGTTCCACTTGTGGTCAAGGTGCCACCGTTCACGGTCCCGTTATAGTCCAGCAACACGGTGGATCCGTTCTGCGCGGTAATCGTACCGCCAACGTTGTTGACCGTGTTCTGAATCTCGAGCGTGGCTCCGCTGCTGGCCTCAAGCGTCCCCGTGTTGGTCTCCGGGTTTCCAGCAAGCGTGAGGTAAGTGGCTGGATTGTTGGCGTTCACCGTGGACTGGTTGGTGAGCGTGAAGGATGTATCCCCAATCGACCCGCCACCGGAAAGCGGCTGTTGGAGAATCAGGTTCGCGGCAGTGCAGCAAAATTCATGGATCAGCGCGCCATCGCCGCCGGTTACTGCCCCGCTGCCTTTCAAAGTCACGGTGCCATTGATTTGCAGGCCGCCGTGCGGCGCCGTGATCGTACCATTGTTAACGATTGTTCCCTGCAGGATGGTGACATCGGACGTGTTGATCAGGAAATTCGCGTTGCTGGTCAGGTTGTTCAAGGTTGTAACATCCGATTCCTGGATTGTGCCGGTACCCGTCGTGCTCAAGGTCCCACCGGTGATCACGTACCCCCAGAGTTGAACCGTCGAGCCGTTGAGCGCCTGAATGATGCCGCCGGTGTTCGTGAAAGGGGGCGCGCCGCCAGACGGGACCAATTGCAGGATGCCGCCATTGCTGGCCTCGAGTGTGCCGGTGTTTGTGACGCCACTGGTGCTGGTCGAGTAAATTTCGAGAATATTGGAAGCGACATTCGCGTTGATCGTTTTCTGATTGGTGAGTTGATAGACACAGATACAGCCCTGGCCATTGATTACGTTGTCTACATTGACGACAGTTTCCGACAATCCGCTCCCAGTACTGAGATGGCCGCTAGCGAGAGCGATCGCGCCTCCGCCCGTGATGGTAACTGTGCCGCCTGACTGGTAGAAGTTGAGACCGTTCCCCCCCTGGCCGATGTTGATCGTCCCCTGGTTGACGAAGTTCGCGCCGAAAGGGAAGAGATAGCCCGACGAAGTGATGTTCAGGATGCTGCCTGTCGCCATGCTGAAGTTGTTACACTCCACGCCGGCATCGCCGGTGACGTTGGAATTCGCGGGTATCACGCAGTCGTCGCTCTGCGTGGGCAGCCGGTCGTACGACCACGCTGTGGGCTGGCTCCAAGAGCCGGTCCCGGCAATAAACACATCTTGCGCGAACAGGGGCGCCGCGAGACATGCGAGGAAAAGAACTGCCCTCGTGATTTGAGATAAACCAACTAGCTTTGCATCGCTTTTGGGTGGGATTGTCGCAGTCATGGTGCCTCCTGGGTCGTGCAAGATCGGATTGCGGAAGAGAGCAGGCGAAGGGGTCGGAACAACCTTGGAGTTCCCCGCCCCGCGGAGGTTTTAGTATCCAACCACCCTCGCCTCTATCTGTGCAAGCGTAAAAGCGCGGCGATTCCCATCATGATGGCCAAGAGGAAATTGAAGGGGCACGTGCTAGCCACCGGCGTGCGCTGAAGCTGAAACTTTTTGCGGTTTGCGAAAAAGGCCCAGGCCCCGTGATGGACTTCCAGTAATTCCTACGCTTGTAAGAGTAGAGCCGGAGTTGCTGCTTTCCCCCGAATGGGGCGGGCGACAAATCAGCGCAAGGGAATCGCTTGGCACTGTCCGAAAACAACTCCTGCCAACTATTCCTTGAAGGAGCTAACAATATGACCCACTACAAGCAAACTGAAAGAACCACGAAAGTTTGTCGTCAACCGGCGCGTCTGGTGCTCTTCGGCGTGCTCTCGCTCGTCACCGTTCTAGCGTTGAGCATCCCGAGTTCGGCCACAGGGAACATCGTCAAGTCGGATCTGGCGGGAACCTGGCAGATCGCTTTGCGCGGCGTCACCGGCTGCGGTTTTGTAAGCATGCAGTCGACGGTCGCTCTCAACACCACGGGCTCGGGTACAGCCAGCATCCAGTCCCATGGTCAATGCGGCGACTCCAGCCTGACCGGGCAGTCGTTTACCATCACCTCGCTCTCAACCAGCGGTAGCGGTATAGCTGGCCTAAGTTGCGGCATCGGCTGCGGCTGGACTTTCACTATTCAGGTCTCTCCAGACCGTTCCAAGTTCAATCTGGTCGATGTCTCCACCACCGACCCTGGAAACTACCTGGAGGGCGTAGCGGTGCTTAGCTCGCCCAACGGCAACATCGCCGTCTCTGACCTGACTGGATCGTGGCAGATGACCCTGTTAGGCCAGGGCGGATGCGGCGTCGGCTCCGTAGTCGTCACCTTCACACTGAATTCCAGCGGTGTTTCGAACAATGCCACCGAGACGGCGCACAACGGGTGCGGCGACGGCACCACCAGCGGCAACAACTTCACGGTGCTGTCGCTGAACTCCGACGGCAGCGGCACTGCGAACCTGAGCTGCGGATCGGGCTGCGGGTTCAACTTCAACATTCAGGTGTCACCTGACCGCTCGAAGTTCATCGCGGTGGATGTCTCCAGCGCAAATCCGGGAAACTATCTTGCGGGTGAAGCGACGAACAACTCAACCGCCGCTCAAATCGTCAACACCAATCTGGCCGGAAAATGGCAGGTTGCCATCTTCGGCGAGGGTGGGTGCGGAGCCGGTGCCGATCTGGTTACGTTCACGCTGAATGCCAAAGGCGCGACCACCAGCGCCACCACCACCAGTCACTCCGGCTGTGGCGACAGCACAACCAGCGGCAATTCGTTCAAGGTTCTGTCGTTGAATGCCAACGGCAGCGGTACGGCAAATCTGAGCTGCGGGTCAGGGTGCGGATTCAACTTCAACATCCAAGTCTCCCCCGACCGCTCGACCTTCAACTTGGTGGATGTGTCTCCGGCAAACCCGGCAAACTACCTGATCGGGACGGCAATTCATCAGTGATTCGCTCGACAAAGCGAATCAATTGGCTCCGGGGAGTCGAAAGCTCCCCGGATTTCTAAACCTGAAAGACAATCCAACAGACAATCCAGCGAGGAGCGGCAATATGGAAAGCAAGACTCTGGCAGTTGCCTCGAAACACTCTCCGGGCAGCGCCCGGCAAAACGATACGAAACTGGTAAGGATGGCGTTTCTGACGGCCGTCTCGTTGGTCACCGTCCTGTTGCTGACGGTCCCTTGTTTGGCGACCGGCAATATCGTTGCCTCCGATCTCGCAGGTGCCTGGCAGATTGCGCTGTTTGGCTATAACGCGAACTGCACGGACAGCATGGTTGTTCAAGCCACTGCTACTCTCAACGCGGCTGGGGCCGGGCCGGTCAATATCCAGATTCAACCGGGCTGTCTGAATAACACCACGGGGCAGTTCACGCTCACCGGTCTCGCAACCAACGGGCTCGGCACGGCCACAATGACCTGTGGCGCCAATTGCACCTGGACATTCAGCATCCAGGTGTCTCCCGATCGTTCGAAGATCAGTTTCGTGGATCTCACCGACGCCCAGTTCTTGAGCGGAGTGGCGGTTCTGAGTTCAGCCGCGGGCCATTTCCTGACCTCCGACTTGACCGGCTCGTGGCAAGCGAGCTTCGGCGGATATCAGGCAGGCGGCAGCGATTGTACAGGACAGTACGCTTACTACCTCGCGACATTTACCCTCGATGCCACGGGTGTGGGCAACATCAACTTAACGGGCAACAGTTGCACCGAGAATGGCACGATTACCGTCGCTCTAAATGCTGACGGCAGCGGGACGGCCGTCATATCATGCAGTACAGGATGCTTCCATAAGTTCAACATCCAGGTGTCTCCGGACCGGTCGATGTTTTACCTGGTTGATCTTGGTAATCAAGATTTCAGTTATCTGGAGGGCGTGGCGACCAACAATTCAACGGCCAGCGACGCGGTCCTCACGAATCTGGCGGGAGAATGGACAGTGCAACTCAGCGACCTGACAAGTACTTGTTACTACGGCACCACGCTGGTCAGATTCAACCTGAGCGCGAGGGGCGCGTCGACGAATGCAAGCGAAACAATACACTCCTCGTTTTGCGGTGACAGCTCTACCGTCAACAATTCTTTCTCAATCCAGTCCCTCAATGCAAATGGCAGTGGCCGGGCAACCCTGGCTTGCGGGGCAGGATGCGCTTCCCATTTCAATATTCAGGTGTCCGCGGATCGCTCGACCTTCGAGCTGGTGGATGTCAGCGACTCCGGGACCGTTCACAACGGATGGGCTATCCATGAATGACTCGTCGACGAAGCGAATCTCAGTCCGGGGGGAGCCGAACGCTCACCGTTAGGCCTGGATTGTACTTCGGCCCCTCACGCCAAACACATATAAGTGAGACGCTCATCCGGAGTAGATCGTGGATAAGCCCCGCTGACAGGAGTCAGCGCGATTGCCATGCGGCCGACAACCGGCGTAGACCCTCTCGAGCCTGGCTATTGTTGCGATCGAGCTTGAGAACAAGTCCGTATTCATAACGCGCCAGACGATACTCGCCGCGCGCGGCTGAGGAGTCGGCCTGGCGCAGGAGGTCCGGAACATCTTGTCGAGTGAACCCGTCGACCGTTGAAGACACTTCCGTTGCTCGTTTTCGTGCGGGCGGTTTTGGCGCCGAGGACCACGCACTTTGCTTGTCGTCGTGGGAGTCAGAAGATGCGTTGAGTGAGTCTTGGGCACTAGCCTTGTCGGTGGCAGATTGATGGTCGTCACTCGACTCAACTGCAGGATGTGAATCGGTTTGCATTTGAACTAATGGCGTGGCGGATGCCTCTACTGGTGAAGACGCCGTTTGTGTTCCCGAGACGGATGAATTTTCGCTTATTGGATGATCGGTTGACGATTGCGCCGTTACCGGCTGCAAGGTTGGCACAGCCACCGGACTCGAGGCCGCCGGAGTCGCCGGTGCTTGTGCCGCGGTCGCCGTAGCATCCGCCGTCTTTGGATTCGGCGGAGGAGCAGGGGGAACGCTGTGCTCATCAGCGGTACGGCGAGGTGCCTGCGTCGAGGACTCACTGAACTTCCCAGCAGCTGAAGTCAGTGGGAGCCCGATTTTGCTCTCAATTTTCGCAACGAGCGGAGGAAACTCGCCCGTCTGTGAGCGGATATAGAAAGCCCAACTCGCTGCCGCGATCAGAAGCAGAGCCGAGGCGAGGATCAGACGCGGCCAGATTCGCGGCGGCGCTTCTTCGAATTGAGGGACACGCCGAGCGCTTGCATGGGTTGGCGGACGACTGGCGACCACCTTTTCCGCGGCCACGTTGACGGGCGTAGCCTGCGGCGTTCGAACCGATTGTTCCAAAAAGGCCTGCCGCATTTCCTCGCAAGTCTGGAACCGATCCTTGGGATCCTTGGCTAGAGCCTTCCGAATGACGGCGTCGATCCCGCCGGGAATGGCCGGGTTGATGAGCGACGGAGCAACCGGATCCTCATTCACGATCTTGTAGAGGATGGTTGCGATATCTCCGGCGAAGGGCTTTTCGCGGGTCAGTAACTCGTAGAAGACGGCTCCCAAAGAGAAGATGTCGGCACGATGGTCTATTTTCTTGCCGGTGATCTGCTCGGGAGACATGTAGCCAGGCGTACCCATAACCAGTCCGGTTTGCGTGAGCGACGTGTTCTCGATCTTGGCAATGCCGAAGTCGAGGACTTTGATGGCTCCTTCGTCGGTCACCATAAGATTGGCCGGTTTCAGGTCGCGGTGAATGACACCGCGGGCGTGTGCAAAACCGACCGCGGCTGAAATCTGGTCCGCCCACGAGAGGAGCGTGGGCAGGGAAGGCACGCCAACATCAGCCAAGAGTTCAGCAAGGGTGGTTCCCTTCACGAACTGCATGCTCAGATAAACAGCACCGTTCTCGTCGCCAACGTCGTAGATCGTGATGATGTTGGGATGATCGAGCCCGCCGGCGGCTTTGGCTTCTTGCTTGAGCCTCTCGATCATTTGGGCGCGATCGGGAGCACGATCGTCGATCAAAATTGTCTTTAGCGCGACCGTGCGGGCAATTACAGGATCGAACGCTTTGTAGACGGCTCCCATGGCGCCGCGTCCGAGTTCTTCTTGAATCTGGTAGCGGCCCAAGGTTCTATAGTTCGCCTCATTCTCATGGTGCCGGGATTCAGGGGTGGATCCGTTAGGAGGTCCCGACTGATCAATCCCGTCGTTTCGTGGCTTTTGCAATTCCATGAGAAAGCTCTAATGGGTCGTCTCAAGTGCGCACAAGGGGGCAAGTTATTCGAGTTTGCGCACTTCATCGTCATCATAGCCCGGGTAGGTTTAGCTTCCCAGTTACTTTAGTCTTTGAATAGACCATCGATCTTGCTTCAGCCCTTCCCTCCCGCGAGAAAATGTAAGCTCCGGATCTCTATGAAGTCGTGGAAATGCATTTCGTTGCGTTTTCGGTCGAAGCGACCGACCCAGGCCTTTCGTCTTGAGCGCTGCGGCCTTGCGGTTGTTCTCTTCGTGGGAGCTTCGATCACGACTTACGCCAAAGATGCTTCGCTAAACGCGGTGGTTTTGTTTGACGGTCCGCAGGGCGCGGCATATGTGCAGATTACGGAAGTTGCGCTGAATGGCAAGATCGAAGTTCGCATCTGTGACGGCGTTTCGAGGCTCGACAAGAACACTTACAATGCGCTTCCGCGTGCCTCCCTGGCGGGGGCTAACTCGCTTCAGCGCGGAGCGGACGGCGTACTCACGCTCACGGGAAACGGCAAGTCCATCTGTGTTGTCCCCAGCAATCTGAAATTTGAACACAACGTTGAACTCACCGCGGCGGAAGCGGCCGAACAAGCCGTGATTCGAGGCACTCCTGTCTCCGCATCGCCTCGCGATGCAGTGATTCCAGCATTCAAACCCGGTGTGCAGCTGGTGTTTGTCGCCTCTCTGGATGTTGAATTTGCCGACTTCCTGCGGGTGCAACGAGCGAACGCGCTCAGAGACTGGGAGGACTTCTTATCCCGTTATCCGTCCTCCACGCGCCACGCTTCGGCTGAGGAGGCCATCGCAGGATTTCATCAGCTGGCTGCAGAGGCCGCTTTTGCGCAGTATCAAAATGCGAGCGGAGCCAAACCAGGCCTCGCGATGCTGAGGCAGGCATGCTTGGAGGCACAGGCGGCCAGCCAGTCGTCTCCCGGTTACAAACCGGCTGCGCGATTCATGGACGACGTAGGTCGAGAATTGGACAACCTGGCGCGACCGGATCAGGCACGTCTGCAGGCGTACCGGAAAGCCCTGCAAGACCATACGCCTGGTTATGCGCAACTGTCCGCAGCCAAGCAGCACGTAGAGCGCCTGTTGGAGGTCCGGCCAGACTATACGACTCTGCAGAGTCTCCAACACGAAATTGCCGGCGAGCAGCGAAGACTGGAAACGGCCATCGTGAATGCGCAGGTGTTGGTAGCAGAGTCGCGTTACGACCAGGCCGTCAACTCGCTGGGTCCCTATGTCGCATTCACTTCCGAAATGCCTCGCTTGGATAACGTGATCAGTGCGGCGTTCAAATACCACTTCGAAAACGGGCAACGACTGGTGGCACATCAAGATTGGGAAAAAGCAATCCTGGAGTTCGGGAATGCGGCGGCCCTCCGACCCGACCGAAAGGATGTCCAGGCAGCCGCCGACAACGCTGCCGGTCAACTCGAGGCCCAACGCAACCAGCAGGCGGCAAACACTGCTGTACTTGAGAGTGACGAGTACGCTCGGAACAACCAGTTTGTCGAGGCTTATAACGTACTGGCCGACTTGCCGGCGAAGCAGCGCGCTCTGGTAACGTCGCAACTCGCGGCGTTGTCGCACGACTATCTCGGTGCCGCCGTGAAGCGTGCACAGAAGCTCCAGGAGTCGCATGTTCCGATCAAGAACCCAGCCGATCAGAATGCAGCGCTGGAAGCCTATGTTCTATGGGATCGTGCCAGTTCTCTAGGAGACGACCCGGCAATTACCGTCAAACGTGATTTTCTTTCCTCCAAGATCAGCGCTTACTACCTCGACCAAGCCAATCGATATCTGCAGAAGGCCGGTGGATCTGGAACCGGTGTCGGGTGGCTCTACCTGAAAGAGGCCGCGCGTTACGGGATTACCAATGCCGACAGCCTGAAAGATGAGATGGCCCGTTACGAGCCCATCTATCAGCAGCGAGCCCAACTCTCGGTCGGCATCGTGTTTCGCGATCAGACTTCACGCCGCGACAGCCATGGTTTCGCCGACCAGTTGGCAGACGCGGTCACCAGCGGACTCGATTCCTCCGGGCTGCCGAT
>Ga0075029_100001985_pt1 | contig 11651 bp, 9 predicted proteins | sample LitLauG_LLR_2013_FD_71391 | JGI IMG/M metagenome (GOLD analysis project Ga0075029, IMG submission 71391) | Freshwater sediment microbial communities from North America - Little Laurel Run_MetaG_LLR_2013 | ecosystem: Environmental > Aquatic > Freshwater > Creek > Sediment | place: USA...
TGGTGTGCTTTGTGAATGTAGAAAGCGTCGATCGAATCATTTACTCCATCTTCCAGAGGTTCAATCTGGAATGGAAAACCCGCACCCTCAACCTATTTACACAAGCAGCTTGACGTCACCTAGAAAGCAAATAAGATTGACGACCGGCGAGAACTCGAATATGCTGCTGATCGCTTCCGGAAGGGGCGACGGGTGTCCATACCCGAAGATCAATCCGGTCAATTCACCGAGCTTTTGCACCACTGGACACAGGGCGACGGAAAAGCCCTCGACGCTCTCGTGCCGCTGGTCTACAAAGAGCTGCGGAGTCTCGCCCACTACCACCTTCAATCCGAACGGCCGGATCACACCCTGCAGAGCACGGCGCTGGTTCACGAGGCGTACCTCCGACTGCTGGGAGGCCAACCGATGGAGCTGCGGAACCGCGCGCATTTCATCGCCGTCGCCTCGCGGCTCATGCGACAAATCCTTGTGGACTACGCCCGCAGCCGTCGAGCCTCAAAACGCGACGGAGGATGCAAGATCACTTTCGACGGTCTGGCGGCCTTGCCTATCAACGGAGATGCCGAACTGCTGGCTTTGGACGACGCCCTGGACAAACTCTGTCGCATTGATGAGCGCCAGGGAAAGATTGTCGAGATGAAGTTCTTCGGCGGATTGTCGGCTCCCGAAATATCCGATGTGCTGGGGATCTCTCGTGCCACCGTGGATCGCGACTGGGCCACGGCCCGCGTTTGGTTGCATCGCCAAATAAGCCGGTCCGCAGAGCTGTAGGTATGGAACCACGGTTCTCTAACTATGAACATCGAGCACTGGGAGCGCGTTAAAGAGCTGCTGCACCAGGCCCTGCAACTCGTTCCCGCGCGCCGTAAGGCGTTCCTCGATGAGGCCTGCTCTTCCGACCCTTCGCTACGCGCTGAGGTCGAGTCGCTTCTGTTGGCCGACGACGCGGTCCGCTCCAGCTTTCTGCAAAGTGCGCCGCTCCGTGCAGACAGCGCAAAAAAAGACCGGATCGATGCTGGCAGAGCCCTGGAGGCGGGACAGATATTTGCCCAAAGATTTCAACTGGTCCGCAAGCTTGGCGAAGGCGGCATGGGGCAGGTCTGGCTCGCCGAGCAGACTTCTCCGGTGCGGCGGCAAGTCGCGCTGAAATTGATCAAGGCCGGGATGTATGACGAGTCGGTCGTGCACCGATTCGAGTCGGAGCGACAATCGCTGGCCATCATGGATCATCCCGCCATCGCCAAAGTGTTTGACGCGGGTGCCACGGCACAGGGCCAGCCGTACTTCGTGATGGAGTACGTACCTGGGCTCCCGATTACGGAGTATTGCGATCAGAAAAAGCTCACAATCCAGGATCGGCTCGAACTTTTTATCCAGGCCTGCGAAGGCGTGCAGCACGCGCACCAGAAGGCGATCCTCCATCGCGATCTGAAACCGGCCAACATTCTGGTAGTGGAAGTGGACGGCAAACCCACGCCGCGCATCATCGACTTCGGGCTCGCGAAGGCGACCACGCCGCTGGTCGCGGGCGAGAGCCTGTTCACACAAATGGGACATTTTGTGGGGACGCCGGGATACATGAGTCCCGAACAGGCCGATCCCAACGTGTTGGATACTGATACACGCACCGACGTTTATTCGCTGGGAGTCGTGCTTTATGTGCTGCTCGCTGGATTGCAGCCGTTTGAGACCAAGCTGCGGCAGAAGCAGCCGCTCGACGAACTACTGAGAAAGCTGCGCGAGGAAGAACCGCCGCGCCCGAGCACCAAGGTAAGCACGGATCGGGATACCTCGGTCGCCACTGCCGAAGCGCGCGGTACCGGGCCCAAACAGTTGGTGAGCCAGCTGCGCGGCGACCTCGACTGGATCACGATGAAGGCGCTGGAGAAGGATCGCGCCCGCCGTTATGGAGCGCCGTCGGAGTTGGCTGCCGACCTGCGGCGGTATCTGAGCCATGAGCCGGTATTGGCGCGTCCGGCAAGTGCCGGATACCGTCTGTGCAAATACGCTCGACGGCACCGCATAGCCGTGGGTGTGGCGGCTGGATTGGTGTTGTTGCTCGCCGCATTCTCGGTTTTACAAGCGGTGCAATTGCGCCGGATTACTCGCGAGCGCGACCGCGCCAACCGCGAACGGGATCGCGCGACGCGCATTACCGATTTTATGACTGGCATGTTCAAGGTGTCCGATCCCAGCCAGGCTCGGGGCAACAGCGTGACGGCTCGCGAGATTCTGGACAAGGCGTCGGACGACACCAGGAAAGGTCTGGCCAAGGACCCGGAAGTGCAATCGCAGATGATGCAAGTCATGGCCAGCACCTACGAAAACCTGGGCCTCTACGCTCGTGCTCATGAACTGGCCAAGCGCGCCCTCGACAGCCGGCTGAGTCTTCTTGGAGAGGACGACCCCAAGACACTGGAGTCAATGGCTCAGTTGGGTTGGATTCTAGCCCGCGAAGGGCATAATCCCGAAGCCGAGAGTCTGGAACGCCGGGCGCTGGTAGGCGAACGCCGCACTCTCGGCCCCGAGGATCCGCTTACGCTTGAGACCATGGATCACCTTGCCGTCGTCGCGCAACATCAGGGCCATTACGACGAGTCGGAGAAACTGGAGCGCGAGGTGATCGAGGTTGGGACCCGCAGATTTGGCCCCGAGAGTGCCCTGACGTTGCAGGCAATCAACCATCTGGGTGGGGCGCTTTTGAATCAGGCCCGCTGTGCCGAAGCTGAAAAAGAATATCGTCAGTTGCTTGAGGTCGAGCGCCACGTTTGGGGGCCAGATCACCCGGAAACTCTAAAAGCGCTGGGCGGCCTAGCCTTGGCTATCCAGTGCCAGGGCCGCTTGGTGGAGGCCGAGCAACTGTATCGCGAACTTCTGGCCGACCATCAGCGCGTCCTGGGGCCCGAACATCAGAACACTATCCGGGCAATGGTAAACCTCGGCACCCTCTTGTTTGCGGCAGGCAGGATTGACGAAGCCGAGAAATTGCAACGGGATGCATTGGAGATTCGGGCACGAACTCTCGGACCGGAACACCCCGATACGCTAGTGTCCAAACACAATTTGGCAGAAATACTTTTTCAAGAAGGCCATATCCACGAAGCCGCCCAATTGCAGCGGGAAGTCCTTGAATCTCGGATGCGCGTCCTCGGACCGGCAAACCTCCCTACCTTATCAACCAAGGCCCATCTTGCCAGCTCGCTGATCGCTGAGGGCCACCTCGCCGAGGCCGAAAAAATGGCTCGGGAAGCTTTCGAGGTCGACGCGCGCACTCTGGGGCCGCAACATCCCCAGACGCTGTTTGCCCTGCAGCAACTCGCTACGGCGATGGCCTTAAGCCATCGCTACGCCGAGGCAACCAAGCTATATCGCGATTTGATCGCAAAGCAGAGCGACTCCGGTGGCCAGGGAAACCGCTGGTCGCTATGGTATTCCTTCGCCTGCATGGCCGCGTCCTCCCACCACCCCGATGACTCCCTCCAGTATCTACAGGAAGCCGTCAATCGCGGGTATAAAGATGCCAATGGCTTGCTGGCCGACGACGATCTGAAGAGCCTCCGCGAGAACCCCCATTTCCAGGGACTCGTCGCCGAACTCCGACGCCCTGCCGACAACGCCGGGAGATCCTCCAACCACTAAAAAGGCGGCTTGCCTTGCTCGCTTGGATCGTCTCATGGGCGGCTGCCGAGGCATCTGGACATTGCAATTGCGGTCGGGCTAGATAGATCCGTGTGGCTGGGTCCAATCCCAAGAAGGTTCACACCAACCGCCCGGCCGAAGAAGTTGGTCTACGCTTCTCTTCCAACGCCGTTTTTTCAAATGGCGATCCAGAGTGCTGAGGCTCAAACCTCGACTCTGGCAAAACCCGCTGCCCCGCATACCGCTGATCACAAACTCCGCCACTAACAAGGCTGAACTTCGGTTCGTGTCCGCCGCTTGGGTGCTGACAATCTGTTTTCTACGGTCATCCAGCTACTTCAACACAGACCCCCACCTGTCGACCAGGTGCGTTGGTCAGACGCTTACGCCGCGGTCGTTGTTGAAGGACCCGGCATTGTTGTCGTTGGTGGTTCCCAAGACGCCCGAGAATTCGTCGCTCTGGACTAAACCCTTAAAGTGAGACACTCGTGGTAAACCACACCATGCTTTGGACGGAATTTCTGGGTGTGAAACGAAAATTCGCCGTTTCTTCGCTTTTGAAACTGTAGACGATTTTGTAGCTGCAGGAGCACACGAGTTCAACAGAGTTCAACAAATTTCAACGACCAGGCACCAACAGGTTCCACAGCAATCACTTGGAAACAACAAAATTCTACAAGTTTCAATAACCACTGAAATCTGGTTCGGGACCAGGGGGTCGGAGGTTCAAATCCTCTCTCCCCGACCAATTGTTTCCAATCATTTACAGCAAACGGCGAGAGCTCGAAAGCCGACCCACAGGGTTTTGCAACAGGTGCTCTCGCGTGCCGCCCCGCATAAATACTGGAATTTTTGCTCAGCGAAGAGCGCGGCACGTCCACAGAATCGACTACAGCAATGTGATGGACAAACCAGATGCCCTGCCAGTCGTAAGCTATTGAACTACAAAGAATCGGGGGGTGCAGCGGTTGCACCAGCCGCATCCGCCCGGATCAACAGTCCGTTACTTCTGCTTTTGCTGGCGATCTCCGTTGCCATTTCCCGTCAAGCTCGCTGCTGGGAAGAAAGGCCTACCAACCTGGTAGGCCTGAGATGCGAACAAGTTTGAACGGTAGCGCGACACGGCGTGTAACCGCCCCATACGCGCAGCCATTGTCGGAGAGTCAGATGCCATATTTACCCTGGCTTCCGGCGATACCGTGGAACGTGGGACTCGAAATGACGGTCGAGCAAAAACGATCATCTTATCCTTGGCCGTATCCAGGACAGCGGAATGCCCAAGCCGCGGAGCCGGTCCCTTGGAGGTCCACTGCGCACAACAGACGCCGGCAAACAGTGCCAGCGAAATGCCAAGAGCCAACCAGAAGCGCAAAAAACACTTGTTTTTTCTCATACATTCCTCCGATCAATACTTTTTGAGCACCGCTTTAGACAAGAAAAGGGTCGCTTTCGCGATCCTTTCTTGCTGGTGGAAACTTAGCGACCAGAGTGTCCCAGACTGACGAACAGAACTAGAGTTTCGAGACGTTATCGCCTTCTTGATTACCCACCCAGATGTGGGCCCCGTCAAAGGCCACGGGCCAGGGGGAGTTTCCCACGGCAAAAGTGCCAAGCACCGTCCCGGTTGAGCTCAGCTTGGTCACGGTGTTGCTCCCATGATTCGCCACCCACATGTTGGCCCCATCGAAGGCGATACCAAAAGGGCCGGTGCCCACGGCAAAAGTGCCGAGCACTGTCCCGCTTGAACTCAGCTTGGTCACGTTGTTGCTGCCGGTATTGGTCACCCACATATCGGTCCCATCAAAGGCCAAGTATACTGGGTCGGTTCCCACAGCAAACGTGCCGATGACCTTGCCAGCCTCGTTTAGCTTCATAACGTTGTTGCTGCTCTCGTTTGCCACCCAGATGTTGGTCCCGTCAAAGGCTATGCCAAGGGGGGCGCTGCCTACGGCAAACGTACCGATCAAGGCGCCATTGCTCGCCTCTAGCTTGGTCACGCTCGCCCCTTGCTCATTCGTCACCCAGATGTTGGTCCCATCAAAGGCTATGCCAATCGGGTTGGTTCCCACAGCAAAGGTGCCGAGGACAGTGCCAGTGCTCGCCTGCACCTTGGTCACGTTGTTGCTGCCCTGGTTCGCCGTCCAGATATTGGCCCCGTCAAAGACTATCCCCGTGGGAGTAGTTCCTACGCCCGTGGTTAGGAGCAGCGCTCCATCGCTTGCCCGAAATTTCATGACATTGTTACTCTCAGCGCCGGCATTTGCGACCCAGATGCTGGCTCCGTCAAAAGCCAAGCCAACAGGAAGGAAGCCCGCCGGAAAGGTTGTCGGCACCTGGTTGGCCTGATACCACTGCAAGAGGGCGACTTGCAGGGGGTTATCTTTGGAGCTTACGACACCGTTTGCTGCCATCAAGGTGGCGGCGGCGCCCAGAACAACAGCTACGACCGCGAGTTTCCGTTTCATAAAATTCTCCTTTTTTCCGTTAGTCTATTGAGCGCCGCTGCCGGTATCGCGACTTTGATGTTTGCTTGCCGTCTTCCCCGCGACCCAAACTTGGCCTCTATCTAGTAACGCGAAGAAGGCGCGGAAAAAGGTCCACATTTGTTTGGTATCGGCCGCCTGCGGCTCTGGTTTTCGCGGCCCGCAGGCTCCAAATGGCCGAGAACAAAGGCGTAAACCCCATTGGTTTAGGATTCGACTGCGTATATACTTCAGGCCGGAGGTCGCGATTCTCAGGGCGGGAATTGGGAATCGCGAGCTCATGTCGGATCCTCCCTCGCGTTCATCTTTATCTATATTTCTAAGTTCGAGTCATTGCGATTGCGATTTCCATTCATGTCCCAGTGGTTTTGGTTATCGCTTTCGAGGTCCTTATGGATACGCCACCAGATGTAGCCACCCTCCTGGGTGAACTCGATGTTGGCAATGACAAGGCCGTGGCTGAGCTGGTCGTGCTGCTCTACTCGGAACTGCGGAACTTGGCGTCTTATTACCTACGTCGGGAGCGCGGTGATCACACCTTACAAACCACCGCCCTGGTGCATGAGGCCTATCTTCGACTGGCCGATCAGAGAGAAGTTCATTGGAAAAACAAGGAGCAGTTCATGGGCGTCGCGGCCCAACTGATGCGCCGTGTCCTGGTGGACTACAGCCGCGGCCATGACGCCCAGAAGCGTGGTAAAGGATTTGAGAAAGTCTTCTTGGAGGAAGCGGTAGGTTTTTCCAAGGGGAAAGCGTCAGATGTCATAGCCTTGGATGAAGCTCTGACCCGGCTCGCCGAATTCGATCCGCAGCAAGCCCGGCTGGTGGAGCTGCGTTTTTTCGGCGGGTTGAGCATCGACGAGGCTGCTGGAGTGCTTGGAGTCTCCCGCACGACGGTCAAGCGCAATTGGAACCTGGCCAAGGCATGGCTGGCGCGTGAACTGCGCGGAGGCGATAAGAAGCATGCCTGAGAAATGGGACCAGGTAAAAGAGCTGTTCACGTTGGCCCTAGAGCGAGACCCCGGGGAGAGAAGTGGTTTCTTGGATCAAGCCTGCGCTGGCGATCACTCTCTGCGCACCGAAGTGGAATCGCTGCTCGCGAGCTTCGATGGCACCGCCACCTTTCTCGAGGATTCTCCCGCGGCAGATCTGCTGGCCGCGCGGTCACATGCCATAGCCAGACGGAGAATCGGCGCGTACCGCATCATTCGCGAGATTGGGCATGGCGGCATGGCGGTGGTTTACTTGGGCGAGCGCGACGACCAGAACTATCGTAAGCAAGTTGCGATAAAGATGGTCAAGCCAGGAATCGACACCGAACAAATCCTTCAGCGCTTTCGCAATGAGCGACAGACTCTCGCAGCCTTGGACCATCCGAATATCGTGAAGCTTCTAGATGGCGGCAGCAGCGAGGATGGTGCCCCGTATGTGGTGATGGAATACGTGCAAGGCCTGCCCATCGACCAGTATTGCGATCTTCACAAGCTATCTATCGACGGTCGTCTGCGGGTATTTCGCGAGGTCTGTTCCGCGGTCCAGTATGCGCACGAAAAGTTGGTGATTCATCGCGATCTCAAACCGGGCAATATCCTCATTGCAAAAGGCGGTGTGCCCAGGCTGCTGGACTTTGGCATCGCCAAGCTACTGAATCCGGAGTGCTTTCAAACGGCGGTCGTGACGCGAACGAACTGGCGTCCGATGACGCCGGAATACGCGAGTCCAGAGCAGATCCGTGGGCAAACGATAACGGCCGCAACCGATGTGTATTCACTGGGTGTACTGCTCTTTGAATTGCTGACCGGCCATCGACCGTATCGCTCTGCGGACCAGTCTCTTTTGGAAATGGAGCGACTGGTTTGCGAAGGTGAACCCGAGAGACCGAGTGCCGTCATTGACAGAGTGGAGCAGACCATATCCAGGGATGGCGACACCAGCATTGCAATTACTCCGGAGGGGGTCGGCAACCAACGCGGTTTGCTGCCGGCGGAACTGCGGCGCCGGCTACGCGGCGATCTCGACACGATCGTAATGAAAGCGCTGCGCAAGGAACCTGAACGCAGGTATACCTCAGCCGAAGAGTTCTCGCGAGACATCGAGCGCTATCTCGCAGGCATGCCCGTTACGGCACGCAAGCCCACCATCGCCTATCGCAGCGGCAGATTCCTTCGCCGACATCGGGAATCGTTGGCTGCCGCTTTGGTGGTTCTGGGCATCGTGGCGGGCCTAGCGATCTGGGAAGTGAAGAGGGTGTCTCGCCAAAATGCCGCCAAGTTGGAAGCCAAGGGTGCTCAGGTCCCGGCGCGCCGTTCAGTCGCCATCCTAGGCTTCAAGAATCTTTCCGGCCGCCAGGACACAGCATGGCTTTCGACCGCTCTGTCCGAAATATTGGCCACCGATCTTGCGGCAGGTGAAGAACTGCACACTATACCAAACGAGATCGTCGCGCGCACCAAGATCGACCTCAGTCTTCACGACGCAGAAAGCATTGCCCCTGAAACTCTGGCCAAGTTCAACAAGAACTTGGGCAGTGATTTCGCCATTCTTGGTTCTTATCTCGACTCCGGCAAAGAGAGTGGTGGTCAGATCCGCCTCGACCTCCGCATTCAGGACACAGCCATGGGAACCACCATAGCGACCGCCTCGGAGACGGGCGACGAGGCACAATTACTGGATCTGGTCTTGCGTGCGGGCGCACGTTTGCGGGAGCGGCTTGGCCTATCGAAGGTCTCACTGCTTGAATCCCAGGAAATCGGAGCATCGGTCGCCTCGAATCCAGAAGCGATCAGTCTGTACTCTCAAGGACTCGTGAAGCTCCGAACTCTTGATGCGCAGTCTGCTCGAAACCTGCTAACTCGAGCTGTCGCGGCCGATCTTTCCTTTCCGCTCTCACACTCCGCCCTCGCCACAGCCTGGCTGACCTTAGGGTATGACTCTCACGCGCAGCAGGAAGCGAAACTGGCGTTGGGTGCTTCTGACAAACTGTCGCGCGAGGATCATTTGCGGGTGGAAGGCCTTTACTACGAGACGAGCAAGAACTGGCCAAAAGCCATCGAAACATACGCTACTTTATTCAATCTTTTTCCCGACAGCGTGGAGGATGGCTTGGTCCTCGCCCGGGTTCAGAGCTCAGGAGCAAAGGGTAAGGACGCCCTAAGCACGCTAGCAACACTGGCCCAAGTAAGTGCGCATGCGAGGGATGACCCCCGCATCGATTTGGCAATTTCAGAGGCAGCTTCCTCTCTTGAAGACGACGCGCTGCGCCGAGATTCAGCGGAGCGTGCGGCGGCAAAGGGAACTGCGCAAGGTGCTAAGTTGCTGGTGGCCCGGGCACGGAACTCGGAATGCCGTGCGCTGGCTAATCTTGGCGAGAACGAAAAGGCAAAGGCGATTTGCGAAGAAGCGAGACGAATCTTTGCTGAAGCGGGGGATCGTGCTGGAGTGGCGCGTTCCTTGCACAACATGGCGGAAGTCCCGCTCAATCAAGGCGATCTGCAATCGGCCGAGAAACTCTACGGCGAAGCTCTGGCCATTCTGCGAGAGGTTGGCGACAAAAGAGCGACCGGCAGCGAACTCCTCAATCTGGGCCTGATTTCGGTGAAACGTGGGGACTTCGCGGCTGGCCGCAAGCTTTATGACGAGTCGCTGGCAAATTATCGAGCAGCAGGTGACAAGACAGGAATCGCAATGGCGACAGGCAATACGGGCATGCTTCTTCGCTCACAGGGAAGACTGCAGGAGGCAATCGCGCATTTTCAGGAGACTCTGAGATTGTCCAATGACTTGGGAGACAAGAGTTCCGCTGCACTTGCCTTTCAGGCGACAGGCGAAGTGATGATTGAGAAGGGGGACCTCGCCGGAGCGCACGAAATGTATCAGCAGGCATTGGCGATCCAGAAGGAGATCAGCGAAAAGAGTTATTACGCATCTACACTCGTTGATGAAGGCACGGTCCTTAAGGAGGAGGCCGACTTGGACAAAGCGCGGAGCACTTATCAAGAGGCGCTTTCGATTCAGCAGCAAATGGGAGCAAAGAGTGTTGCGGCTGAAACTCAACTGGCACTTGCTGGCTTGGATCTTGACTCAGGACGAGCCAGTGATGCGGAACAAATCGCTAAGATCGCTCTGCGGGAATTTGAGAAGCAGAAAGAGCCGGAGCAAGAGATCTATGCAGAGATCACGTTGTCACGATCACTACTCCAGCAAGGGAAGATAAGGGACGCCAATGATTGCATCGTAAAGGCGCTGATCCTCTCGAAAAAAAGCCCGGATATCTTTAGTCGACTTACTTTAACCCTGAACCGCGCCACTATCTTGGCGGCAACAAAGGACATGCTTGGCGCCGAAAACGCTGCGCGACAAGTACTCAGTCAAACTGAGAGACTCGGGCTGCTCCGATTGCATCTCGAAGCCTCTTTAGCTTTAGGCGAGGTTCAGATGCAAAGCAAAAATCCCGAGGTCGGTCGCAAACGGCTTAAGGAAACCGAAACAACCGCACGTTCAAAGGGGTTCAACCTTGTCGCGCAAAGGGCAAGTGCTACTCTACAAACGCCAAGCGTTAGATAGCGCGTGATTTGGCCTAACTGCAATAGTATTTGGAATCCCTGTGGTGCGCAAAAATTCTATCCGGGGATGGAAATTACTGAAAACTTCGATCTTTTGCGGCATCGTATTGACAAGAATGGCCGCGACGGACACGGTGGCGTTGTCAGGTGATTTTCAGTGCGGGGTAAAAGAATGTCAGCGAAGGGCCGAAAGGGAAAATCTGTCTCGGTGGAGGGGTTCACCCCACTCGACTGTAGATGATTTTGTAGCTGTCAAAGCACCAGAAATCATCTGTTTTTGGGCTACTCCCTGTCGCCAGTTCGATCCAATAAGAATCAAGTGGTTCGGCAGATGCCAATGACGAGGGTTTTTGGGCAAGTCTCATTCAATCGGGTCAAGGGGTCAATGAGCGTAATTGATTGCATAACAATGTCGGCTCCCATGCCCGAGTAAGCTTTGGTGGTGCAAACCAACCAAGAGGCTCGGGAGAAAGGAGCCGAACGATGATCATTATAGGAGTGGATTACCATCTTGCCTTCCAACAAATTGCATTTGTAGATACGGACACTGGGGAGCTGCAAGAACGCAGGCTAGAGCACCGGGAGGAAGCGGAGCGGTTCTACCGTGATCTCGCAACTCAGGGGGTGGGAGTGCGTGTCGGGATGGAAGCGAGCGGGCACGCTCGCTGGTTTGAACGACTGCTCTCGGAGCTGCGTTTTGAGTTGTGGATCGGCGATGCCGCGGAGATCCGAACCAAGCGAGTACGCAAGCAGAAGACGGATCGGCAGGATGCGGAGCTGATTCTGCGATTGTTGCTGGAAGATCGTTTCCAGAAGGTCTGGGTGCCGAGCTACCGCTTTCCGGGGACTCAATATCGTATGGTGAACTGTCCCTGGTAAGCCGGGAACGCATTCCCATAAATCGTCACGTCGTAGGTGCCCGCGCCCCAGTTTCCCGAGTCCAGATTCAGTTTGTAAAGACCCG
>Ga0075029_100001986_pt1 | contig 11650 bp, 12 predicted proteins | sample LitLauG_LLR_2013_FD_71391 | JGI IMG/M metagenome (GOLD analysis project Ga0075029, IMG submission 71391) | Freshwater sediment microbial communities from North America - Little Laurel Run_MetaG_LLR_2013 | ecosystem: Environmental > Aquatic > Freshwater > Creek > Sediment | place: USA...
CGACAACAGGCCGCCAGCGGAGGAGACTCTGACGCCGACGATTCCGGAGATTCCCAATTGTGCGTTGAGATCCGAGGCATACTTGGCTACGGTTTCGCCCACGGTAATTGCAGGCGCGGCGATGGTTGCCAATGTGCCTGCCGCGGTCTGGCCGGTGATCTTCAGACTCGTCGTGTTATTGACTGTGGCGTTCGAGCCGAAATCGTAGTTGGTCGTGGCCGCAGTCAGATCCTGGACAACGCTGTTCGCGGTGGACATGTTCGCGCCTACGATGGACAACTGGCCGGTGGCTGCGTTGGGCGTGACCGTCACGTTGACGATGCCTTTGGCAGCCAGGGCATTGGCAAGGTCATTCGCGTACTGAGTGAACGATTCTCCGGCGGTTATTGCCGGCGCAACGATGATTTGCGTAGTGCCGGCAGCCGTCTGCCCTGTGATGGTGAGATTCGTGGCAGGGTCGACCGTGCCGCCGGTGTTGAAGATGAAGTTTTTTGTCGCGCCTCCGACGAGATCCTGATTCATGGCCCCGGCGACGGTGAAGGCGGCAGTTGCGCCGGCGAAGGAAAGCTGACCCGTGGCAGCGTTGCCGGTAACCGTGACGCCGGCGGCGCCAACCGTCATGCCAGCTACCCCCATGGCAGTCGTAATGTCGGTTGCATATTGAGACGCTGTCTCGTTGGGGCCGGCAGGCGGGACGGTGACAGTGCCGGCGCCCCCCGGTCCGGTGATGGTGAGGCTGGTCGTGTTTTGATCGATCGTGCCCAGCGTGCCCGCGGTGGTGCTGAGATTGTAGGTAAGGGTTGTTTTGCCCAGGGCCGCGGCCGAGCTTTGTGGAACCGGAGTGACGCTGGTGACAGGTGTCGCGGCTTTTTCTTCACGATCAACAGTTCTTTCACTTCGTCGCTTTTCTGCCGGTAGTGTCTGGCAGTGCATCTTCGCCACTCTCTCAACCGCTCCTGAACCTGCAAGTCAGTCGCAGCCAGTGCCTCGCTGTTGACGCCTCCGGCAAGGGCGCGGCTCATCACACCGAGGTTCTCCCGCAACTCTCCCCCAAGGCCGGCGCATGCGTCGAGGCTGCAGTTTCCCATCGCCTCGAGGGCCGATCCATAAGTAGCGAGAGTTTCTGCGGCAATGTCTGCTCGCCCGCTCCTGGAATCTGCTTTGGAGCCAGCCGGTACGGAGTCAAGATATTTCTTCAGGGAGATCATTCGCCCTCGAACCAGCGCATTCGCGCGGAAGTCCAGCAAACAGAGATTCCCTAGCCATATCGGCAAGGCTCCGCGTTCGAATCAAGAAAGAATTGCTTGTCGGCAAGCACGATTTGTTACCTAAGTGCACCGGAAGCTCGCAAGGAGCTGCCGAAGAGCTTGGCAATCTCAAGGAAATCCTCGATTCTAGACGTTGATATCCTTTCAAGATTGAGGGTTTTGCCTTGGACTGGAGTAAACTGCCCGACTTGGCAGCGGTTACGCTGCTGGCTATTGCCTTTGCCGCGGTAGCCAGGCGGAGTCAAGCGTCTGTATCGACGTTGTGGCTCACCGGCTGGGTAATGATCACCCTCCATTTCGCCACTTTCATCTTTGTGCCCGCAGCCGGAATGCTCGGAACGATTGCGGCGTTCGTTGCGCTCTCATCCCTTACCTGGGCGGGGATACTTTTCATGTGGGCCTCCGTTCCCTACCGCAGGAGGTTCAGCAGCACGTTGATGCTGGCGGCCTTGCTGGGAACCAATACACTCTACATTGCAATCTCCCTTGGTGATCCGCCCGTGTCCTGGGCTCTGACTGTGTCTGCTGCACTGTTCGGGGTCGTGCCGCTGGCGATTGCCGTCATTCATCTGCGCAGTGACAACCATCGGCTGCGGTGGATTCTGGTGGCTCTCTACGGCGCGCTCTCGATGTTCCTGCTAGCTGTTCAGCATCGGCCTGGCGCCGGCCCGACGCTTGCGCTGAACGCTGTGTTCTTTACTGTCTATTTTGGTTGCTCCTTTCACTTTCTCTATGCCTACCGACGCAAATCGGCGGGCGCTTTCATCACCATCGCAGGGTTTCTCGGCTGGTCAGGCGTGTTCGTGGTGGCGCCGAGCATCGGGGTATATCTGCCCAATTTGAAGTTGGAGAACGAAGTTTGGAATCTTCCCAAGTATGTGGTCGCGGTGGGCATGATTCTTCTGCTTCTTGAAGACCAGATAGAGCACAACATGCACCTGGCGCTGCACGACGAACTGACCGGACTGCCCAATCGGCGACTTTTCCAGGACCGGCTGGCGACGGCACTGGAGCGTGCCCGCCGAAACGGATCGCAGACGGCACTTCTGCAGTTCGACCTGGATCAGTTCAAGAAGGTGAATGACACACTAGGCCATCACGCTGGGGACCAGGTGTTGAAGCGTGTTGGGAGGGTGTTCAGCGACCGGGTTCGTCGTTCAGACACAGTGGCGCGAACGGGCGGTGACGAGTTCTCTGTAATACTGGACCACCCGATCAGCCGCACGGATGCCGAGCATGTCGGAATCACTCTGGTCGCGCTGCTGAACGAACCCTTCGAACTGGGAGATCAGACGATACGCATTGGCGCAAGCGTAGGAGTCGCGATCTTTCCGGACGATGCAACTGATGGCGAGGGATTATGCATTGCAGCCGACCTTCGGATGTATGACACCAAGCCGAAGACCGGGCGTTCTGGAGAGCAGGCACTCCCACCACTTTCAGTCTCGCTCGCTTCGATCGACGCGGAGGATCAGCGACGGCAGGCTGGATAGAAGGCGTCTGCGGATCTTTTCGGTTTGATCGCGCTTGAGATTTTGCCCTGCGAAAAGGAAAAAGGCCTGGGCTTGGCATCCGGGCCTTTTGCCGTTCTATTCAGAAATCAATATCCTTGTCTCATTGCGCCGCTGTGACCACTACGACAAGTTCATCATTTCCGCCTAGCGTGAACTCGATTGGAGCTGTGCGAGCTGTCGCAATTGCGGAATCCACCTCGCGTTCGATCTTTCCTCCGGCCGCGCCTGTGATGCTCACGTGCAGCTTTGAGACAGCCGGGATTGAAGGTTGTTGACCCGGGGTCTGCACTCGGCTTGTGGTTTGCGCTTCAGACACAGGCTTTGGGGCTGAGGCAAAACTGAGGGTGTAGTTGCCTTTAGGCCAGACGCCGAAATTGGCCTTTCCCGCTCCGTCGGTCGTCCTCGCGGCGCAACCGCCGCCTGGATTCTTTCCCAGCTTTACATCGACTCCCTTGAGCGGCGCGCCGGCTATCGCGCAATGTACATAGAGAAGACAAAACCCAACCACGCAAAGTAGGCGAAGCGTTGTTTTCATGCGACTCTCCTTTTTCAGTTTTTGAAACCGAACAAGGGTACGGGAAAGTGCACAACAAAGGCAATATGAAAAGGCAAGGCCCGAACTGATTGTTCGGGCCTTGCTCATGCATTTGATTGTTGATGTCGATCAGGCCTGGCCGCCGGGTCCACGGCCACCGCCGCCACCACCGGGCCGGCGACGACGACGGCGGCGATTGTTATTCGCCGGAGGGCGTCCTGCGCCGGCAGTTTGACCGACTGGAACGGGCGCACCTTCAACGCGGTTGAAGTTTGGCTCGGTCTCTTCGTCGAACTCCTCGGTCGCTTCGTCATCGAAGTCGTCACCGCCTTCGATCAGGATCGTGCTCTGGTTGGATTTCGGCTGACGTTCATCGAATTCGTTGCGCGGCCTTGACGGCGCGACGGGAGCCGGCGGGGCAACGTAGGGCTCTGAAAGGGCGCCCCCTCCATCTTCAGTTTCGGATCCGGGAGAGGATTGAGCCAACTTTGCCTTCTGTTCCTTGATGAGCGCCTTGCGGCTGAGCTTGATGCGATTGCCTTCGATGGCGAGAACCTTCACCATGACCTGGTCGCCCTCGCGCAGTTCGTCTTTGACTTCCTTGACGCGATGCTCGGCGATCTCGGAGATATGGAGAAGGCCGTCAGTGCCGGGAAAGAGCTCGACGAATGCGCCAAACTCGGCCAGCCGCACCACCTTGCCGAGGTAGGTCTTTCCGATCTCGGGAACGGCAGTGATGTCGCTGATCATGGCCAACGCCTTCTTGAGGCCGTCGGCGTCACTGGAGGCAACACTCACGCGACCGGTATCGTCCACGTCGATCTTGGCGCCGGTCTGCTCGATGATGCCACGAATGGTTGCGCCACCCTTGCCGATCAGGTCGCGGATCTTGTCGGTGGGAATCATCACGGTTTCAATGCGTGGTGCATAAGCCGAACGCTCGGTGCGGGGTCCGTCGAGCACAGCATCCATCTTGTCGAGGAGGAAGAGGCGGCCACGGCGCGCCTGCTCCATTGCCTGCTGCAGGATCTCGCGAGTGAGGCCGCCGATCTTGATGTCCATCTGGAGGGCGGTTATCCCTTTGCGAGTGCCGGCTACCTTGAAGTCCATGTCGCCGTAGTGATCTTCCGCGCCGGCAATATCGGTGAGGATGGCGTAATCGTCGCCTTCTTTTACCAACCCCATGGCCACGCCCGCAACCGAGCCCTTGAGCTGAATGCCGGAGTCGTAAAGCGCGAGGCTGGCTCCGCAGACCGAGGCCATGGACGAGGAGCCGTTGGACTCAAGAATGTCGGAGACGATGCGAATGGAGTAGGGTGATTCTTCCGCGCTGGGTAGAACCGCCGAAATGGCGCGTTCAGCAAGCGCTCCGTGACCGATCTCGCGGCGACCGGTGCCGCCCATGCGGCCGGTCTCGCCCACGCTGAACGGCGGGAAGTTGTAATGGAGCATGAAGTTCTTGCGCTGTTCACCTTCATAGCTCTCGAGGCGCTGGCCGTCATCGGCAGTGCCAAGGGTGGCGGTAACCAGGGCCTGGGTTTCGCCGCGCATGAACAGGGCGGAACCGTGTACGCGAGGCAGAACGCTGGTCTCGATGGTGATTTCGCGAATCTCGTCGAAGGCGCGGCGGTCGGGACGAATGCGGTCCTTGGTTACCTGCTCGCGGAACGAACGCTCGCGGAGATGTTCGTAATAGGTGGCAAGCTTCTTTTTCGCGGCCGGGTCATCGGCAGGTAGTGCGGCGGCCAACTCATCCTTGATCTGCTTGATGAGCGCGTAGCTTTCCGTTTTGCCGTGGGTCTTTGTGTCGAGCGCGTCCTTGAGGCGATCGCCGACTTTGGCCTTGAGCTCAGCGTAGTATGCTTCGTCAAACTCGGGTGCTGTGAAGGCACGCTTGGGCTTGCCGGCCTTCGCGACGAGCTCTTCGATTGCGGCTACGATCTTCTTGATCTCAGTGTGGGCGAATTCAATGGCTGCAAGGATGACCTCTTCGGTCTCTTCCTTGGCGCCGGACTCGATCATAACGATTCCGTCTTTGTGGCCCACGACCATGATGTTGACGGTGGTGGCAGCGCGCTCGGCATAGGTGGGATTGATCACGAATTCGCCATTGACGCGACCGACGCGCACGGCGCCTACGGTCGCACTGAAGGGAATGTCGGAGAGTGCCAAGGCCGCTGCGGCTGCATTGATGCCGACGACGTCGGGATCATTTTCCTTGTCGGCGGAGAAGACCAGCGCGATGACCTGGGTCTCATTGCGGAAGCCATCGGGGAAGAGCGGACGGATCGGGCGATCGATCTGGCGGCAGGTGAGAACTTCCTTCTCGCTGGGCCGGCCTTCACGCTTGATGAAGCCGCCGGGAATGCGGCCGCCGGCATAGGTGTATTCGCGGTAATCAACGGTGAGCGGGAAGAAGTCGATTCCCTCTCTGGGATCGGGAGAAGCGACTGCGGTGGCCAGAACGACCGTTTCGCCCGTTGTGACGAGTGCGGCGCCGGAGGCTTGCTTGGCCATGCGACCGGTCTCAAAGACCAACCGCTTGCCGCCGGCAAGCTCGACAGCTACTTCATGCTTGGTAGACATAGGGTCCTCTTTTCAGTTTTTTCGCTTGGGAAACTTGTGGGGGAAAGATGCGGAAGGGCGCAGGCAATCTCAGCCGAAGCAAGATGCCAGGCGCAAGAACGACGCACAGAGGATAGCTGTGCGTCGTCCCTGGCAGCGGGTCGAGTTTGCCAGGTACACCATGGCCCCAGGTTCTGGGTGGAACAGGAGCCGTGACCAAATTCCGGTCTGGGCGCTTCCGGGTCAATGTCAGCTTTCTGATTACTTGCGGATCCCGAGTTTGCCGATTACGTCGCGATAGCGATCGGAATCATGCGTCTTCAGGTAGTCCAGCAGGCGGCGGCGTTTGCTGACCAGTTGCAGGAGGCCGCGCCGTGAAGCGTGGTCCTTCTTGTGGGTTTTGAAGTGCTCGGTCAGTTCGCCAATCCGCTCACTCAGAATCGCGATCTGGACTTCCGGTGAACCGGTATCCGTATCGTGGGTGCGGAAGCGTTCGATCAGTGTGGTTTTCTTTGCAGTCGCCAGCACGGCGTGAGTTACTCCTCTTGTCTTCTCAGGTCCACTTCTTAAGTGTCTAGTGTGAGATTACCATGAACCTACGGCCCGGCGCTAACCGGGGGCTGGTCGGAACCTGGATGGAAACGATCAAGTTCAAACTGTTCCGAAACTGAAGAGGCGATTGTCGAAGTGCTCGCGGATGACCTCGGCAACCTGTACTCCTTTCGCGTCCGGGTGCGCGGGATTCAGCAAGTAGTTCCAGGTGTGGGGCACAATGGCGGATGGCACGCGGGCGAGTGGTGTTTCCAGAGAGATGAGCCATGTGTAACCAATGCGCTGAGTTGACTCGATCTCTTCTTTCCAGCCAATAGATGCGAGCGGTAGCAGTTCCCTGACTCCGAGGCTGTCCGGTGCAGTAACCCTTAGTAGGTCGTAGTGCTCCGGAAGTTTTCCACTGCCAGCTTGCAAGTGAACGATTTGCTCAAGCAGAGCGCTTGCCGGGCAGTCCGCCAGGTAAACAACAAGTTTGCCGCGTATATGCCAACGTGCGGAGCTTAAGCGTCCACCCTGACCGCTCAAATCCACGTGCTTGCTGATCCGCCAGAACGTCTTCATTATGGAGCAAACTCAAAGCTGCTCATTTAAACAAACATCCCCTCGTCAATTTGAATCAGGAACTCTTGTACAGCTTGTTCTCCAGTTTCCGTCCGCAGCATCGACAGCGCGGTTCTTCCATCAAAGCGGCGCATTGAACTTGTCAACCAACTCCTACCGCCCTCGCGATCTCCATAGACCTTGACCGCAAGTTCGTACATTCGAGCGACGCGAGCCAGACGGTCTGACTCATCGAGATTAAGCGGTTCCTGCCGCTGGCGACGGTGCTTCAGTGTTCGCGGCGGAATAACAACCTCCAGGAGTTCCTTGAGGGGAATATTGGAATAGGCCGAGAACTCGTTCAGCGCGGAAAGCGGAATTCCACGCTCGATGTCTCGCCAGTTGAAAGCGAAGGCAGGCGATGGCTCGAACGGGATGTTGGCGGCTTGGCCCATAAGGACATTATGCCACGAATTGGGCGGCAAAATGTCCAATGGTAGAAAAATGCGCCTACTACGGCTGCGGGGCCGACCAGTAATTGGCCCGCGCCACGATTCTTGCACCGTAGTCCTGGGCGGTCTTTACCCTGATTGAGTGCAGGCCGGGCGAGGGGTCGGAGGGGCTGAAGGTGATGAGATAGCGGTTGCGCATGTGCTTTGCGGCGTCAACGACGCGTTGCTCAAAACGCTTGTCACCGGTGAACGTCGTGTATTCCCCTCCGCTCATATCGGCGATCTCTTTGGTCACATTCTTCTTGAAGGCCTTGATGGCCATGATCAATGCAGAAACCATGTTCATCGTGGGCTGGTCGCCATTGCCAACCAGGTCGTCTTTCACGTCGTGCGCCAACTCGGCGCGAGCCGGCGAGAAGGATACGCTGAGGACCAGGACATCTGACCCTCCAATCTTCTGAATGAGGCGGGCCGGCTTGGTGTGTTTGCTGCCGTGGTCGCGCTCTTCGCTGATGAGCAGAAGCACACGGCGATACTCCTTCGGCTGGGTTTCGAGCAGATCGACGGCAGAGCTGATGGTATCGAGGATTGCCGCGCCACCATCGCCGGGTTCCAGGTGGTTGAGCGCGTCGTTAATGGCGTCGCTGGAATGCGTGTAATCGCGAATGAGATGAGGTTTGGAGTCGAATCCCATCAGAGCGGCTTCACTTTTGGGGTCGGTGAGAAACAGATCGAGCAACGGGCCAAGCTTGGCCAGCTTGTCGAATTCGAGAACGCTCACTCCGCCCTGCTCGACAGCAACTACCAGGGCAACCGGAGCGGTGTCCATTTCCTCCTGCACACGAATCTTCTGCGGCACGCCGTTGTCTTCAAGAACGAAATCGCCCTGCTTCAATCCGTACATGATTCCGCCGCCATGTTTTTCTACCAGAGTCGGTACCAGCACCTCGGTGGCCGTAACGCGCAAGGTGGTCGTGCCTGATTGGTCGCCGGGCATCGGCTTAGGAGGTTCGATGGGGGGCAATTGTTGAGCAGGGCCAGCAGCGGCCGCCCACATCCACGTTGCGACAACATAAAGCGTAAAGGGAGATAGTCCGAATCTCATGCCAGAGGAAACTCCGAATCGAGGATCGCTTTTGATTTTTCCATAGCCGGCTTAGCAGTCAGACAAGCCTTTGAAGACGACCGCCTGACCCGTGGGAAGACACAACGGCACACAGGGCCGGCCGGCGAAAAACTCATCGACGGCGGCTCTTGCTCCGGGGCAGGTCGGAAATCCGTAGTCGTCAAAGACAAGGAAGCCGCCGATGGTGAGACGCGGCCAGACAAAGTTCAAACAGTCGAGGATGGATCTGTAGATATCGAGGTCGATATGCGCGAAGGCGATGGCCGCAGTTTCTAGGCCTTTGAATGATTCCGGAATGAGCCCCTGGCGCAGGATGCAGAACTCGTCGGCGCCAACATAGCTGCGGACGGCCTCAGCCGTGGTATCGGAGAAATCGCCTTTGTGATGCAGATCTTTTTTCGAGTCAGTCTCCGGCATTCCCTCGAAGGTGTCGAAGAGGTACAGTCTCTTGTCGGTTTGCCGGGAGTCTCTCAAAATGGCGGCGATCATGGCCGCTGTGCCGCCCTTATACACGCCACATTCCCAGATATCTCCATCGATGTTGATGGCCTGGCGAAGCAGTATCCAAAGAACGTAGCAGCGATCGGCGGAGGCGAGGGCCCTGGGTGCAGCGAGCGCGTAGTATTTTCCAAACTCGCCTTTACCGAGCCAGGGGGAAAACAGGGGTCGATACAACTCGCCGTCGGGAATGTTGCGTTCTTTCGCATGCCTTGACCGGATTCTCCGGAGCTCATAGCCAATTGAGGCGAGGGGCAATCGAAGGATCTTTCTCAGCATTGAATCTCCTGATTGCGCTGCCTTAAACCCGTTTGCGCGACTCGCGCTCGAGCCGCCCAGTCCAGGCGAGAAAACTCAACAACTCCCAGCGCGAGTTCCAGACAAAGCTCATCACGCTTTTGGCAGTCAGCGTCTCTGCACGCTGGCCGGAGTAGGTCTCGACGCGCCAACGCAGATATTCACTACGCCAGGGCGCGAACCGATGGCCTCGAGTTGCATTCCAGAGAAAACGGAGTGGAGCCAGCAAGACGTATCCTTTTCGATTGAGTATAGACGGGCAACAAGGCTTTTCGCTTGCTTTGTGCGCCAAACCGAAGGAGTCCCGGCATAGATCGGCCGCTCAAGAATGTCGATGCGGCGATACGCAAGGTCTTCAAATCTTGCTGAACAGGCTGTTGGCAGCGGAACCAAGCTGCGCGATGACCGATTCGAGCGCAGTCTGCTGCGACTGAGCTAGAGAGAGCTGAGTGGCTACCTAAGCGATGTCGGCCTGCATCAGGTTGGTCTGGGCCGCTGTCAACTGCGTCTGCTCATTATTCACGGCGTCCGAGGCGGATGCCAGATGAGTAATGGAGTTGTCGATTGTCACGCGTTGCTGAGACACGTAGTTCAAAGCTGTGCCCAGCGCCTGCGTGTCGCCGACTGCCTTGGCAGTGTTTACCTGGCCGCTTGAGTAGTCGGCTACCAGGTTGTTCAATGCCGCGAAAACGCTGTTCGTTCCGGGACCGGAGAAGATCTGTTCGCCCGGCACGTTCAACTGAATCTTTTCGCCGTTGGGAAGCTGGAGGAAGTTTACGCGCGCGTCTCCGCTATAGGTTGTGACAGCCGGCGATGTTGCCGTAGAGGTCGTAAACGGAGCAGTGGAAGTCTGTCCGCCGGCGAAGATGTATTGACCCTGATAGCTGGTGTTGGCGAGGGTGGTCACCTCGCCGAGGATGCCGGAGATCTGGCTGGCAATCGACTTCACGTTGCTTGTGTTCATGGTGCCGTTGTTGGCACTGGTGGCGAGGGAGACGGCCTGGGTAAGCTGTGCAACCACGCTGCCGAGGGCTGAGTCGGCCAGCTGGAGTTGGCCGGTGACCATACTCGCGCTTTGAGTGAACGAGTCGTCCTGCTGAATCTGGTTAAGCAGCAGCACATTCAACCCGGCGGAGACTGGATCCTGACTGAGCGAATTGAGACGCGCGCCGCTGGATAATTGAGCCGACAACTGCTGTTGGAGCACCTGAGTCTGACTGAGAGAACTGGCCAGGTTACCAATGAAATTCGGATCTACGCGCATTTCCTATCTCCAATAAAGTTGACGCATCCAGTACCCCAAGCAACCCCAATGGCCTTTCGGTGGCCTAGCTGACGGTGGTTTGTTCTCCCAGATTCAATGCCGAACTCATGATCCTGTTCAGAATGGAGTACACCTGCGAGGCCGCCTGGTAACTGCGTTCCAGTGTGGTCAAGGAAGAAGCTTCGTCATTGAGGCTGACACTGGAAAGCGCGTCGTTCTGAGTCTGCAACTGAGTGTCGGAAGCATATTGCGCAGTATTCTCAATCTGCACGCCGGAGACGGTCGAGCCCAGCGTAGTCACAAGGATCGAGTAGAAATTCGACGTAGATTCTCCGTTTACGATTGGTGAGGTTCCGAGGTTTGCGAGGGCCATGGCGTTGGAGTTGTCGCCAGTTCCCTGCCCCAGTGCCGCAGCCGATATGCGGTTTGGGTCGGTGATGACCACGCTCATGGATGCGGCGCTGCAGGCAACCGAGGCGGACCGCCAGGTTGACCGGAGTCTCGCACGAGAAGTCAGCAGTCCACGGTGTGGGGATCGTCGATTTCGCGAATCAGGCCGCCGGACAGCGGTTTACCGGCCGGAGCCGAGAGGAGGGACTCGGCCGGCTGAGGATTCCCAGCGGAGACCTGAGCGCTTGCAGACAGCGTCGCTCCAACCGGCAGCGCCGCGATCGACATCATAGCCAGAGCTACTATCCTCATTTTATTTCCTAGTCTTACTGTAAAAGACATAACGCAATTATTGAATATATCTAACTTTACCTATTGATATTGAACTACATAGATTGATTAGAATCGCGACGCACCGACATTTAATCTGATTGTTTCATTTAAGCAATCCATCTATCTGTTTTTCAAGCATCTTAACGTCGATAATTGTCGAGACTGTCGAAATCTCATGTTATCTTTCATGTTATCTAGTCATATTGTTGACTTGAGAGTACATATCTTCCTCCTTTATCACTTTCGAGTTCGACTCGTAGGCGCGCTGGGCCAGAACCATCTGCACGAATTCGGTTACCACGTCGACGTTTGAATT
>Ga0075029_100001988_pt1 | contig 11639 bp, 9 predicted proteins | sample LitLauG_LLR_2013_FD_71391 | JGI IMG/M metagenome (GOLD analysis project Ga0075029, IMG submission 71391) | Freshwater sediment microbial communities from North America - Little Laurel Run_MetaG_LLR_2013 | ecosystem: Environmental > Aquatic > Freshwater > Creek > Sediment | place: USA...
TCGTGATCTTTGCCATTCTCGGCAAGGGAACCGACTGTCTGATCGAAATCGCCACCGCGCCATTGCTGCGCTGGCAGGATGCTTTCGGCCGCCACAATGGGGCGGCCTGATGCTGGTGCTCGATCGTCTCGGCAAGGTCTATCCCAACGGCGTCAACGCGCTGGAGCGGTTTTCCGCCGAGATCCGCCTGGGCGAAATCGTCGCCATCATCGGCGGCTCCGGCTGCGGAAAGTCGACGCTGCTGCGCGCCATCGCCGGTCTCGACCGCGCCACGTCCGGCACCGTGACGCTCGACGATATCGCCATCTCGGCGCCCCACGCTACAATCGGCATCATCTTCCAGGAACCGCGCCTGCTGCCGTGGCTCAGCGTAGCCGACAATATCGGCTTCGGCCTTTCGGAACAGCCTGCCGATGAAAGGCGCGCGAAGGTCGCCCGCGCGCTGGCAAAGCTTGGCCTCGCCGACAAGTCCAACGCATGGCCGCGCGAGCTTTCCGGCGGACAGGCGCAACGGGTGGCGATAGCGCGCTCGCTGGTGCCGCGGCCGGAAGTGCTGCTGTTGGACGAGCCGTTCTCGGCGCTCGACGCCTTTACCCGGCGGGATTTGCAGGATCATCTGCTCGACCTCTGGGCGGACGCGCGGCCAACCCTGGTGCTGGTTACCCATGATGTCGACGAGGCTGTCGTGCTGGCCGACCGCGTACTGGTGATGCGGCCACGGCCAGGACGGCTGTTCGAGGAGATCAGGATCAATCTGGGTCGGCCACGGGACCGCAATTCGCCACTGTTCGATAATTTCAAGCGCCGCGTGCTGACGGCGCTCGATCGTTCGCTCGACCGCAATGTTCCGGATGCGGAGCCGAAATTCAACGCGGGCGAGGCGATGTGGTGGTGACATCGGCGTTCCACCGCTTTAAATCCGACAAGCAATGATATTCGGGAGAAACAGAAAATGGATGCAGCCCAACTCCGCGCCACCCAGGCCCCCATCAAGGAAAAGTACAAGGCCGATCCCAAGGCTGCGTTCATCACGCTGACAGCCAAGGGCTCGACCGACAGCGAAGGCATCGCCTGCAAGGTCGAAACCGGCCGCGCGCTGGCCGTGGCGGGCTTGCATCCTGCCACCGGCGGTTCTGGCCTCGAACTATGTTCCGGCGACATGCTGCTGGAAGCCCTGGTCGCCTGCGCCGGGGTGACCCTGAAATCCGTGGCGACTGCGATCGAGGTACCGCTGAAAGCGGGCATCGTCACGGCCGAGGGCGATCTTGATTTTCGCGGCACGCTCGGCGTCGACAAGGAGGCGCCGGTCGGCTTTGCCGAAATTCGCCTGCGTTTTGACGTCGATACGCCGGCGCCCCAGGACAAGCTCGATTTGCTCTTGAAACTCACCGAGCGTTATTGCGTGGTCTATCAGACCATCAAGAACGGCCCCAAGGTTCTGGTGACGATGCAGCGAATCTAGCTCGGGTGTCGTCCCCGCGAAAAAGCGGGGACCCATGACCACGATTGCCGATCATTTCCAAGGCTATTTACCCCCATCTCCCGTAAAACAACCGCCTGTGTTTATGGGTCCCGGCTCGGGCTCGCAAGTGCTCGCCCGGCCGGGACGACAGATGAAATGTCCCCTGATCTTTCTTTCATCCTGATGGTCGCGCTGCGGATGGCTGTTGCAGCGGCGTTCGTGGTGAGCGCATCGATCGTCACCGAGCGTTCCGGCCCGGTGATAGGTGCGCTGGTCGCGACGCTTCCGATCTCGGCGGGCCCTTCTTACGTTTTCCTCGCGCTCGATCACGATGCCGCGTTCATCGCCGAAGGCGCGCTGGCGAGCCTTGCGATCAATGCCGCAACCCTCTTCCTGATGCTGACCTATGTCGTGCTGGCGCAGCGCCAGAATGCCATCGTCAGCATCATGGGCGCCATCGCGGTCTGGATATTTCTCGCTGTCCTGGAACGAATGATCCCCTGGTCGCTTGTCGGCGGTCTCCTCGCCAACGCGATCGCCTTTGCGATCTGCCTGCCGCTGCTGCGGCACTACCGCCACGTCAAGATGCCGCTGATCACGCGCCGCTGGTACGACGTGCCGCTGCGAGCGGGATTGGTCGCGGCGCTGGTGGCCACGGTCATAACCCTGTCGGGCTGGATCGGCCCCGGTCTGAGCGGGACGATCGCGCTGATTCCGATCGTGTTGACCAGCCTGATGCTGATCCTGCACCCGCGGATCGGCGGACCGGCAACCGCTGCCATGATTGCCAATGGCGGCTGGGGCCTGATGGGCTTTGGCCTCAGTTTCGTGGTGCTGCATGTCACGGCAATACGATTCGGTTCGGCTATTGGGCTAAGTCTCACGCTGGCAACCTGCGTTTTGTGGAATCTGGCCCTGTGGTGGCTGGGGCGCAGAAAACGCGCCGTCATTCCGGGGCGCGAGTGAAACGAGCGAACCCGGAATCCATAACCACGATCGTGAGTATGGATTCCGGGCCTGCGCCGTACGGCGCATCCCGGAATGACGAAAACGCGATTGCTTCGCGTAAGCCTGTCATTGGGCCGAGCATTCGCGCGGCTCGCCGCCGGCTATTCCTTCGGCAACTTCGATTTCAGCGCATAAAGTGCCTCGAGCGCCTCGCGTGGCGACATTTCGTCGGGATGCAGGGCTTTCAGTGCCGCGACCAGCTTTTCCGCTTCGCTCGGTGGCGCCGATTCCACCGCCGCGCGCGAGGGCACGGCAAACAGCGGCAGATCGTCGACGAGCGCGCGCGCGGTCTGGCCGCGGTCCTGCGCTTCCAGTTTCGCCAATACCGATTTGGCGCGCGCGACGACGGAGGCGGGCAGGCCTGCGAGTTTTGCGACCTGAATGCCGTAGGAACGGTCGGCCGAGCCCGGCAACACCTCGTGGAGGAACACGACGTCGCCCTGCCATTCCTTGACCCGCACGGTAGCGTTGAACATCCGCGGCAGCTTGGCCGAGAGCGCGGTGAGCTCATGGTAGTGGGTCGCAAACAGCGCGCGGCAGCGGTTTACTTCGTGCAAATGCTCGATCGCCGCCCATGCGATCGACAGCCCGTCGAAGGTCGCAGTACCCCTGCCGATCTCGTCGAGGATCACCAGCGAGCGTTCGCTGGCCTGATTGAGGATGACCGCGGTCTCCACCATTTCGACCATGAAGGTGGAGCGGCCCCGCGCCAGGTCATCCGCGGCGCCAACGCGCGAGAACAGCCGATCGACGATACCGATCCGCGCGCGCGATGCCGGCACGAAACTGCCGATTTGGGCCAGCAGTGCGATCAAGGCGTTCTGGCGCAGGAAGGTCGATTTGCCCGCCATGTTCGGGCCCGTGAGCAGCCAGAGCTGGGCTGATTTCTGGCCGCCTCCCGGCGAAAGATCGCAGGCATTGGCGATGAACGGCTGGCCGTTGCGCCGCAGTGCCTGTTCCACCACCGGATGGCGGCCACCTTCGATGGCAAAGTTGAGGGAGGCATCGACCTCCGGCCTTGCGTAGTTTTCGTCCACCGCAAGCTTTGCCAGCGTGCTCGCAACGTCGAGGATGGCAAAGGCCTGCGCTGCTGCTCGCAGCGAATCGCCTGCAGTGGTCGCGAGCGCGCTGAGGCGCTCGAAGATTTCAAGTTCCAGAGCGAGCGCACGCTCACCGGCATTGGCGATCCTGGCCTCGATCTCGCCGAGTTCCGACGTGGTAAAACGAACCTGACCTGCCAGCGTCTGTCGATGGATGAAGGTCGCATTCAGCGGCGGCGCCATCAGTTTCTCGCCATGCTGGGCGGTGACTTCGACAAAATAGCCGAGCACATTGTTGTGGCGGATCTTCAAGCCTTTGACGCCGGTTTCCTCGGCATAGCGCGCCTGCATCGAGGCAACCACCAGGCGCGAAGCATCGCGCAGATTGCGGGCCTCATCGAGCGCTGCCTCATAGCCCTCGCGGACGAACCCGCCATCGCGTTTGATCAACGGCAGTTGTTCCGAAAGCGCGCGTCCGAATTCTTCGGCGATCTCGCGCGGCGGGGCGAGCAATGCTGCCTTCGCTGCAGCAATCTCGTGCGGAAGCTGTTGCATCGCGGCAAGCTGGGCCAGCGCTCGATCCGCGGCAAGGATACCGTCGCGCAGGCCTGCAAGATCGCGCGGGCCGCCGCGCCCAACCGACAGACGCGCCAACGCGCGCGACATATCGGGCGCCGCGCGCAGCGTGGTACGGAGATCGTCGCGAAGTGCCGCGGCCTCTACAAACGCCGCAACACAATCCAAACGTCTGGCGATTGCGGCACCGTCGGTGAGCGGGGCAGCCAGCCTTTGCGCGAGCAGGCGCGATCCGGCCGGCGTCACGGTGCGGTCGACGGCATCGAGCAGCGAGCCGCGCCGCTCGCCGGCGAGTGTGCGGGTCAATTCGAGATTGGCACGGGTCGCGGGATCAATCGCCATGGTGGTACCGGCCGCTTCGCGCGACGGCGGCGACAGCGGCGGACGTTTGCCCACTTGCGTGCGGTCGATATAGGTGACGGCAGCAGCGGCGGCGGTCGCCTCGAGCCGCGACATCGCAGATAGCCCATCCATGGTGGCAACCGCGAAATAATCGCAAAGCCTCCGCTCGGCGGTTGAGCTGTCGAAGACATCGCGGGTCAGCGGCGTCACCGCGGGCCATTCGCGCAAGGCGGGTGCAAGTTCGGCGTCGCCGTAAAGCGCATCGGTGACGATGATCTCGTTCGGATTGATGCGCGAGAGCGTGGCGGCGAGTTCGCCGGTCGAGCATTCGGTGACGATGAATTCGGACGTCGATATGTCGATCCAGGCAAGCCCGAGCCGGTCGGAGCCTGCCGATCCGCGCGCGCGTGCGATTGCGAGCAGATAATTGTTGGCCTTGGCGTCGAGCAACGTATCTTCGGTCAGCGTGCCCGGCGTTACCAGTCGCACCACGTCGCGGCGCACCACGCTCTTGGCTCCGCGGGCGCGCGCCGCGGCCGGATTCTCCATCTGTTCGCACACGGCCACGCGGTGGCCGAGCGCAATCAGGCGATGCAGATAATCGTCCGAGCGCTCCACCGGCACGCCGCACATCGGGATATCCATGCCCTGGTGCTTGCCGCGTTTGGTCAACATGATGCCGAGCGCGCGCGAGGCGATTTCGGCGTCCTCGAAGAACAGTTCGTAGAAGTCGCCCATCCGGTAGAACAGCAGGAGGCCGGGATTGGCCGCCTTTATTTCAAGGTATTGTTCCATCATTGGCGTGACGCGCGCCGCTTCCGGGGAAGGCGGGGCGTCCGATGGCGCAGGAAATGTCGGCTGGATCGTCATTGGTCTGCGGCAAACTACAGAATTTCAGCCACCGATCCTATTCGGTTTGCCGCTGCCATCCATGTTTTCCACCCCCTGAGATCGCTTGCCGCGCGACCCCGGACCCGAGGGCATGACTGACCTCCTGCGAAAGCACCGGCGTTTACGGCAACGATTAATTGACCTGCCGCATGGCCGCTCCTAAAACTTGCTCCAATTCGGGCTGAGCGGCGCGGAACCGCGGCATCAAGGGAGAGAGCGATGGGTGAAGTATTCATATGTGATGCCGTGCGGACCCCGATCGGGCGATTCGGCGGTTCGCTCGCCAAGGTGCGCACCGACGATCTGGCGGCGGCCCCGATCAAGCAACTGATGGCGCGCCATCCGAAGCTCGACTGGTCGGAGGTCGACGAAGTCTATTTTGGCTGCGCCAACCAGGCCGGTGAGGACAATCGCAACGTGGCACGCATGGCGCTGCTCCTTGCGGGCATGCCCGAATCCGTTCCCGGCCAGACGCTCAATCGCCTTTGCGCCTCGGGGCTTGATGCGGTCGGCGCCGGGGCCCGCGCGATCCGCGCAGGCGAAATCGATTTCGCCATCGCAGGTGGCGTCGAATCGATGACACGGGCGCCATTTGTGATGGGCAAGGCAGCGGAGGCATTTTCGCGTTCCGCCGACATTTTCGATACCACCATCGGATGGCGCTTCATCAATCCGCTGATGAAGGCGCAATATGGTGTCGACGCGATGCCCGAGACCGGCGAGAACGTCGCGGAAGAATTTCAGGTGTCGCGGGCCGACCAGGACGCCTTTGCCATCCGCTCACAGCAGCGCGCGGGCAAAGCCATCGCTTCCGGCTATTTCAGCGAGGAAATCACGCCCCTTTCGGTCCCCGGCGGCAAGGCTGGACCTGTCACCGTCGACAAGGACGAGCATCCGCGTCCCGAAACCACGCTTGAGGGGCTGTCCAAGCTGAAGCCGATCGTGCGCAATCCGGGCACGGTGACGGCCGGCAATGCCTCCGGCGTCAATGACGGCGCCGCCGCCATGATCCTGGCCTCCGAAGCCGCCGTGAGGAAGCACGGCCTGACTGCGCGGGCGCGGATCCTCGGTCTCGCCTCGGCCGCGGTGCCGCCGCGTATCATGGGCATCGGCCCGGTGCCGGCCACGCGCAAGTTGATGCAGCGGCTCGGACTGAAGATCAGCGATTTCGATTTGATCGAGCTCAATGAAGCCTTCGCAAGCCAGGGAATAGCCTGCCTGCGTCAGCTCGGCGTCAAGGAAGACGCCGACTTCGTCAACCCGCATGGTGGCGCCATTGCGCTCGGCCACCCCCTTGGCATGAGCGGCGCGCGGCTGGCGATGACCGCGGTGCACGGGATGGAGAAGCGCGGCGGAAAGCGGGCGCTGGCAACCATGTGCGTCGGCGTCGGCCAAGGCGTCGCGATGGCGATCGAGAAACTGAATTGAGGATTGCCAGAGGCGTCATCGCGAGGAGCGCGCGCGACGAAGCGATCCAGTTATCTCGGATGCCGCCTTCCGGATTGCTGTGCAGGCGCTCAAAATGAGCGGAATGAACCTGGGAGACTCCCATTTATGACCCTCGCCTATCCCCTCGCGAGCAATGCGGCGCATCCGCCGCGGCTTTCGCCCGCCTACAAGAGCACGGTGAAGCGCTCGCCAACGAAGCCGCTGATCCCGATGCGCCACACGCTGTCGGAATTGACCGGACCGGTCTACGGCCACGAGACCGCGCGGGAGAACGACAGCGACCTCACCACACAGCACAAGGGTGAGCCGATCGGCGAACGCATCATCGTGCACGGCCATGTGCTTGACGAGGAAGGCCGCGGTGTGCCGGACACGCTGGTCGAGATCTGGCAGGCCAATGCCTGCGGCCGCTATATCCACGTTCGCGACCAGCACCCCGCGCCGCTCGATCCCAACTTCACCGGCGCCGGGCGCGCCCAGACCGACAGCAAAGGCTATTATCGGTTCGTCACCGTCAAGCCGGGCGCCTATCCCTGGGGCAACCATCATAATGCCTGGCGGCCCGCGCACATTCATTTCTCGGTGTTCGGCTATTCCTTCGTGTCCCGCCTGGTGACGCAGATGTATTTCCCCGGCGATCCATTGTTCCCGTTCGACCCGATCTTCAATTCGGTTTCAGATGAGAAGGCTCGCGAGCGGATGGTTTCTTCCTTCGATCTGGAGAACACCAAGCCAGAATGGGCGCTCTGCTACCGCTTCAACATCGTGCTGCGCGGCCGCAACGCCACACCCTTGGAGGCCTGATAGTGACGGACAGCGGGCCGCAGGGAATTACGCCGTCGCAGACCGTCGGCCCGTTTTTCGCTTACGGGCTGACGTCCGCCGGCAGATATGAGTGGAACGACGCTTTCAGCAACAATCTCGTGACCCCTGATACGACGGGCGAGCGGATCAGGATCGAAGGCCGGGTGTTCGACGGAGACGGGCAGGTGGTGCCGGATTGCATGCTCGAGATCTGGCAGGCCGACGCGCAGGGTCGCTTCGCCGATCCCAAGGACGAACGCGCGACACCGAATTCGAAATTCAGGGGATTCGGCCGCTGTGGCACCGATGCCAACGGCGATTACACATTCGACACCATAAAACCGGGCGCCGTGCCGGATCGCGACGGCAAGCCTCAGGCGCCGCATATTCTGCTGGCGATTTTTGCGCGCGGCATGCTGCTGCACAACTATTCCAGGATCTATCTCGATGGCGAGGCGGCCAATGCCACCGATCCCGTGCTGGCGCTGGTGCCGCCCGAGCGCCGCGCCACATTGATCGCAGGACGCGCGCCGGGTAGCGGAAGTCCGGTCTATCGTTTCGATATCCACCTTCAGGGCGACAACGAGACGGTGTTTTTCGAGATTTGAGCCGGTTCCTCATCGAAATGAGGTCAGATTCCGCCGCGATGAGAGCGCGCTCCCTCTCCCCGCACGCGGGGGGCTATCGCATATGTGTGGTCGCGCTCCAGGTTTGATGTACCCAATGCGGGCCGCCGCCCGCGCCGACTCGTCATGCCCGGCCTTGTGCCGGGCATCCACGTCTTACTTCCCGCGATGCAGCAAAGGCGTAGATGGCCGGGACAAGCCCGGCCACGACGACCTGGAAACGTCGTGCCGACAACCTCTGTCCCCAAATGCGACAGCCCTGCCACACGCGGGACGTGACGAGCGAAGCTCGCACTGGGGTGAGGGGCATTCTACTCGATCACCGCGTGTTCCGCTGAAACGGACTGCGCGCGCAGCGCCGCCTTGGTCGAGCCGATCATCAGTGCGAACGGGATGGTGCAGAGGGTAAAGATCATCACCATCTGGTAGTCCAGCGAAAACGCGATGATCTGCGCCTGCAGGTTCAACATCACGTCCGCCAGCGCGCGCCCGGCGTCGGTGGACAGGTTGATGATGCCGCGCACGTCGGGCATCTGCAGCGCCTGATTGAACGGGGTGACGTGCTCGTTCAACACGGCGTGGACCCGCTGCGCTCCTTCCGTCAGCTGCGCAATGACAATTGATATGCCGATCGAGCTCGCCACGTTCCTGAGCAGGGTGAGCATCGAAGTCCCGTCAGTGCGCAAGTGGTTGGGCAGCGTCAAAAACGCCACCGTGGACAGCGGCACGAACACCAGGCCAAAGCCAAATCCCTGCACGATGCTCCAGGTGACGATCTCGTCGACCTGGGTCTGATCGGTCCACCCCGTCATGTAGAACAGCGACAGGCCGGTGAGGCCGAGACCACCGATGATCAGGTTGCGCGCTTCGATATATCGCATCAATCGGCCGACCAGCATCATGGCGACAAAGGTGCCGCAGCCACGGCTCGCCAGCAACAGCCCGGCGGTAATGATGGGATAGCCGATCACGTTCTGCAAATAAGGCGAGGACAACGCCATGGTGGAGAACAGCACCAGCCCCATCACGGCCATGAACACGCAGCCGCTTATGAAGTTGCGGTCCTTGAAGATCGCAAACTGGATAAACGGCTTTTCGGTCGTGAACGAGTGCGCGAAGAAATAGTAGAAACCGATGATCGAGACGATGATCTCGGCGATGATCTCGTTGGATTCGAGCCAGCCGAGCTGCTCGCCGCGATCGAGCGCGAGCTGCATCGCCCCGATGCCCACCGCAAGCGCGGCAAATCCGAACCAGTCGAACCGCATGCCGCGATCCGCCCTGGTCTCCTCCATGAACGTCAACAAGCCAAGCACAGTGATGATGCCGAACGGCAGGTTGACGAAGAACACCCAGTGCCATGAGTAGGTTTCGGTCAGCCAGGCCCCAAGCGACGGGCCCATGATCGGCCCCATCATCACGCCCATGCCCCAGATCGACATCGCCTTGGCGCGTTCGTGCAGCGCGTAGGCGTCCAGCATCACAGCCTGCGACAGCGGCACCAGCGCCGCGCCAAACATGCCCTGCAGCAGGCGGAACAGCACCATCTGATTGATGTCCTGCGCCAGGCCGCAGAGGACGGAAGCGAAGGTAAATCCGGCGGAGCAAATGATGAAGGTCCGCTTTCGGCCGAACCGGTTGGCGATCCACCCCACCGGCGCGGTCATGATCGCGGCGGCGACGATGTAGGAGGTCAGCACCCAGTTGATCTGATCCTGCGACGCCGAGAGACTGCCCTGCATGTAAGGCAGGGCGACGTTGGCGATCGTGGTATCGAGCGCCTGCATGATCGTGGCGGTCATGGCGCAGATCGTCACCATGTTACGGCGCAGACCAGGAACCGCACTCGATGCTGCAGCCGACGTCACCATCTTCGACTAGTCCTGTTTTGCGGCGGCCGGCGACAGCCCGAGGAGGCCCGCGAGCGAACGGCGATGGCCGGTGTCGATAGTGGTATAGGCGCTCATGCCGGCCTTCAGCTTCTGCACATGCCTGTCGTCATTATCGAAATAGATCCGCACCGGAACGCGCTGCACCACCTTGACGAAATTGCCGGTGGCGTTCTGCGGCGGCAGAATGGCGAATTGCGCGCCGGTGCCGGGGCTGAGCGAGCCGATGGTGCCCTTGAAGACGTGATCGGGAAACGCATCGACCTCGATAGAGACCGGCTGGCCGGCGGCGACGTAGGTGAAATCCGATTCCTTCAGATTGGCGTCAACCCATGGTTTCGATGTGTCGATGATCGAGAATACCGGGGTGCCTGCCACGACGAAGCGGCCGAGCTGGATCTGCTCGACCTGCGTCGCGATGCCCCCCATGGGCGCACGCATCACGGTATGGTCGAGATTGCGCTCGGCCTGATCAAGCGCCGCCTGGGCCTGCGCATGGGGCGGGAACTGCTCGAGCGGCAGGTCCGGATTGCCAAGCAACTGGGTTTTCGCGCTCGATAGCTGCTGCTTGAGGAATTCGAGCTGCGCTTTCGCCGTGACAAACGCGTTCGACGCATTGTCGAGATCGAGCTGCGAACCGAAACTGTTCTTCACGAGCGTCGATTTGCGATCGACGTCGCGCTGCTTCAGATCGACAGCCTGTTGCGCGAGGTCCTCCATCTGCTGATAGATTTTGACGTTGGCAACCAGATTGTCGTAAGACGTGCGGGCCTGGTCCAGTTTGGCCCTGGCCTCCTGCACGGCGAGGCGGAACGGCACCGGGTCGATCTCGAACAGCACATCGCCCTCGTTGACGCGCTGGCCTTCGCGCACCACGACCTTTTCGATCTTGCCTGAAATATCCGGGGTGATCAGAACCTTCTGCGCGCCGACATAGGCGTCGTCGGTGGATACGTAACGGCCTCCATTCAGATAGAAAACCGCGCCACCGAGCAATGCGGCGAGCGGCAACACCACAAGAAGCAGCGTGCGGCGGTAACGTCGCAAGGACGCCATCAGACCCGAGCGCGGAGCGGCGGGAGGCCTGGTCGCCGGCTGCTGCGGATTGCCCTTCTGTTCGGGTGGAAATTTCAATACCTGATCAGCCATAGCGCTGTTCTTTCCTTGCCGTGTCTGCGCCCGTGCCCTGTATGGCGTTGCGCACGTTTTCCTTGATCAGTTCGAGCTGGGCGAGAAGCCGATGAGCATCCGACGGATTGATGCCTTCCATGGCGCTTGCCGTGAGTTCGGAACGCAAGCCACTCAATTTGCCGAGCAACGGCCGCGCCGCCTTGCGCAGATAGAGCCTGTTGACGCGGCGGTCGGACTCATCGTTGCGCCGCTCGATCCAGCCGTTTTCGCAGAGGCGGTCGATCAATCGCGTCAGCGTGATCGGCTGCATTTCCATCTGTTCGGCGAGTTCCGATTGCTTGAGGCCCTCGAAGCGCTCCACCTTGGCCAGCACCGCCCATTGCGCGCGGGTAATGCCGAAGCGCGACGCCTGCTTGTCGGC
>Ga0075029_100001989_pt1 | contig 11634 bp, 12 predicted proteins | sample LitLauG_LLR_2013_FD_71391 | JGI IMG/M metagenome (GOLD analysis project Ga0075029, IMG submission 71391) | Freshwater sediment microbial communities from North America - Little Laurel Run_MetaG_LLR_2013 | ecosystem: Environmental > Aquatic > Freshwater > Creek > Sediment | place: USA...
GGGTTATGCCGTCGACCCACTCCCGCGTTTCGCGTACTTCTTGGCCGTCGGTTTCAGTAGGCACGTCAACTGTCTCCGCGGATCTTGTTAGTAGGGGAATACGCAGTCATCCATCATAAGGCAAGCGCGGAAGTTTGTGCGGGCGCTGCGTCGGTTTTGCAAAAATGTAGACTTTTCCCGGAACAATCGGCAGAATCCGTTGGCTGGAATGATGACTGAACCTGGCAAAACGCGCGGCGCGAAGAAGATCGAGGCGATCGAGCCGTCAGCCTGGAGGTTGTCGCCACGGATTTGCGCTCTGATTCTATGTTTGATTCTGGCCGTATTCATTTTTATCCGCGTGCGGCTGAGAAGTTTGCCGCTCGAGCGCGACGAGGGTGAATACGCCTACGCCGGCCAGCTTATTCTGCAAGGAATCCCGCCGTACAAGCTGGTTTACAACATGAAGCTGCCGGGGACGTATGCGGCTTATGCGGTCTTTCTTCTTCTCTTTGGGCAGACTCCATCGGGAGTGCACTTGGGCCTGGTGGTGGTGAATACGGCGACGACGATCCTGATGTTCTTCCTGGGGAAGCGGTTGCTGGGGGAGATCGCGGGGTTGGTTGCTGCGGCGGCGTATGCGCTGCTTTCGTGCGGAACCGAGATCCTCGGATTGCAAGCGCATGCGACGCACTTCGTCGTACTGGCGGCATTGGCGGGCTTGCTGCTGCTCACGGCGGAGCGCAGGCTTATTAACCTTTTTCTGGCGGGGACACTGTTCGGTGTGGCATTTGTGATGAAGCAACCGGCAATGTTCTTTGGCATGTTTGCCGCGTTGTACATTGCGGTGAGCGACTGGCAATCGAAGCAGCCCAAAGGGAAAACGCTGGTCAGAATCGCGGTGCTGGTGACGGGAGCGGCGCTGCCTTTTGCCATCACGTGCCTGGTCCTACTGCGATGCGGCGTGTTCGCGAGATTCTGGTTCTGGTGCTTCGACTATGCTCGCGCCTACGTCTCGATGACTCCTCCGGCTGAAGGGCTGAAATCGTTGATAGAAATAGTGCCCAAGATTATCGGTCCATCGGTCGGCGTCTGGGCGCTGGCGGTCGCCGGTGCATTGACGTTTGGATGGGATAAACCACTCCCCGGGCGGGCTGCGTTCTGCTTCGGACTGTTGGTGTTTTCATTCCTGGCGGTGTGTCCCGGACTGTATTTCCGGCCGCACTATTTCATTTTGATGCTGCCCGCGGTTGCACTGTTCGCGGCGCTTGGTGTGAGTACGGTGACGAACATTCTATTGCGGGAAAGGCGAGGCGCGCTTTTGGCAGCGTTGCCCGTCGTGGTATTTGTTGGCGCATTCTGTTATTCCCTGGTCGCCCAGTCAGACATTTTCTTTATTAAGGACCCATCCGCCGTTTCGCGTTCTCTCTACCCCGGCGAACCTTTTGATGAGGCGCCGGTGGTGAGTGAGTACATCCGCGGGAATAGCGATAGTGGGATGCGGCTGGTCGTATTGGGATCGGATCCAGAGATTTATTTTTATTCGCAGCGGCATTCTGCGACCGGTTACATTTACACCTTTCCGTTAGGCGATGATGGCGAGTACGCCAAAAGGATGGAGGCGGAGATGATGGCGGAGGTTGAGGCGGCCCGCCCCGAGTATGTGGTGTTGGAGCCTGCGGGATGGGTGATGCCGGGATATCGCGGCGCGCAGGACCGGCTGGAGTGGGTGAGGGGCTTTGTCGCGAGCTACCGGCTGGTGGGAGTGGTGGATGAGGTTTCCGAGGGCAGGAGTGAGTTTCACTGGGACGAGGAGGCGCGGGCTTATACTCCTCGCAACGGCCTGCTGTATGTTTTCCGTAAGAAAACATGAGCCGATTCGCCGACGGTAATGGAGATCCCATGTTGCGAATCCTGCTGTTCTTGCTGGTTCTGATTGTTGCGGTGCTGCTGGTGCCGCGGGTGCTGTCGCGGTCGGCGGCGCCGACCGTGGGCAGCAGCGCTCCTGATTTCACGCTGTCTTCGCAGGATGGAACGCCTGTCAGTTTGAAAGATTATCGTGGCAAGTGGGTGGTTCTCTATTTTTATCCGAAGGATCAGACGCCCGGGTGCTCGCGCGAGGCGCACAATTTTGAAGTGGACCAGCCGAAATATGCCGAACGCAATGCCGTGGTGCTGGGCGTGAGCGTGGACAGCGTGGAATCGCACAAGCGCTTCTGCACGAAAGATGGGCTGAACTTCAAGCTGCTGGCCGATACGGATAAGAAGGTCAGCGAGGCTTATGGATCGCTGACAAATTTTGGAGTGGTCAAGTTCTCCACGCGGAATACTTTTCTGATAGATCCTTCGGGCAAGATTGCGAAGGCTTATATCAGCGTGGATCCGGTGAAGCATAGCCAAGAAGTTCTGGCGGATTTGGATTTGCTGAGGAAGAGTGCGGCGTAGAGCGGGGCTGGTGAAAGCGCGGGACTTCGGGATGACGCCTTCCGCAAAACACGCCGCAGCGCGATCAAAGGTTCGCCTGGATTTTTCTTCGCGGGAAATTTGGCTGAGTCGGGTCCGCCAGATTGCCCTCGTGGCACAGTAAACTGGAGTGATGGGATTTGTTGTAAAAGATGAGCGCGAGGCTGCAGTACGCGGCGCGTATCAATTCCCTCCTGGATTTCAACGGAATCTTCTGTGGTTCGCATTCCGGCGGTTTCGTCCGGCCAATCCCATCTATTTGTTTGAGCACCTTGTCGAGCAGTACGGCGACATTGCTCACTACAAAATCGGATGGAATCACATTCTGTTTCTGAATCATCCGGACTACATCCGCGAAGTGCTGGTGGTGCAGAACGACAACTTCATCAAAGAGCGCACGGTGCAGCGCTCGAAGATGCTCCTGGGCGAGGGGATGATCACTGCGGAAGGCGCGCAGCATAGGGCGCAGCGGCAGACGGCGCAACCGGCGTTTCACCGGCAGCGGATTCCGGAGTATGCGTCCACGATTGTTCGCGAAGCTGCTTACACGCGCGAGACTTGGCGCGCTGGCGAGCGGCGGGACATTGCCATCGACATGATGCACCTCACGCTGAATGTAGTGGCGCAGACTTTGTTCGCTACCGACTTGCGCGAGCAGTCGGGCGATGAAGTGCATGAACTGGCCGACGCGATCAACCGCATTATGGGGCTCTACAATTTTCTCGTCATGCTGCCGGCGGCGGAGTGGTTGGTGCATGTGCGGCCTCCGGGGCTGGCTGCGTTTGTGCGAGCGCGGAAGAGAATTGATGCGGTGGTGTATCGCATGATTGAGGCGCACCGGCGGCAGCGGTCGGATCGCGGGTCATCCGTCGACGGATCATTGCTGGATATGATGCTGGCCGCTTCGCCGGATCGGAGTCCGGAGTCGGAGCAGTCGCTGCGCGATCAGGTGATCACAATCTTTCTGGCGGGTTATGAGACTGTGGCGAATGCGCTAGCGTGGACGTGGTATTTGCTGTCGGAGAATCCTGATTGCGAGCGGCGGATGCAGGCGGAGGTCGACCGCGAACTGCAGGGGCGGCTGCCTGGCTACGACGATGTGCCGCGGCTGCGCTATACGGAGATGGTGCTGGCGGAGTCGATGCGGCTTTATCCTCCGGCTTGGGCTATGGGGCGCTATGCCCTCGCGGATTTTCGGCTTGGCGATTATTTTTTGCCGGCTAAGACTACGGTGCTGATGAGCCAATTTATTCTGCATCGCGATGCGCGGTTCTTTCCGGATCCGCTGCGGTTTGATCCGGAGCGATTCACACCGGAGGCGAAGGCTCGGCGGGTGAAGTTTAGTTACTTTCCGTTTGGAGCTGGGGCGCGGCAGTGCATTGGGGAATCGTTTGCCTGGATGGAGGGCGTGCTGGTGCTGGCGACTTTGGCGCAGAAGTGGAAGTTGAGTTTAGTGCCGGGACATCGGGTTGAGCCGCAGCCCTTGATTACTTTGCGGCCGCGGTATGGGATGCGGATGGTGGTGGAGGGGCGAGGTATCGAGTCAAATTCCCCACTCTAACGTCGCAAAAGGCGCGACGTTAGAATGGGGCACCCTGGGCTCGAGTATTCCCATGTCTCGCAACTGCGGCGAGACATGGGGCACCCCACCTCCGAAAGTCTTCACTTCTTTTTTGGTGGCAGGTATTTCTTTTCGATTGACGCCACGATCACGTAGTTTGGGTCGACCATTTCGTTGAGATGTACTTTCGCTACTTTTGACAGCAGCTCGTAGGCGTCCATTTCGGATAGGCCGTAGTCGCGGTGAATCCAGTGCACTAATTCTGTGAAGGCGATGCGGAAGGCGTCGTCGAGCGGGCGGTAGGCGCCTACGGTCATGATGGCGTCGTCATTCTCGAATTGGGGCCAGTCGATTTTGCGGCCTTTGATCACGCTTAGCTGCACGCGGGCTTTCAGCGGAACTTCGATGGCGGAACCCGCAGCTTCGCCATCTCCCATGGCGGCGTGGCCGTCGCCGATGTAGAAGAGGCCTCCTTTTACGTTCACCGGAAAATAAACGGTGTTACCGACGCTGGCTTCGGGGGAATCCATGTTGCCGCCGAATTCGGCGGGCACGATCGAGCTGCGGGCTTCGCCATTGGCGGGGGCGACGCCGATGCATCCGAAGAAGGGATGCATGGGAATCTTCACGGAGAAATCGGAGTCGAGGGCCTTGAAGGTTGCAGTGTTGGCGGCGTGATCGATGTGGTAGCGCCAGAATTTCTCTTCCAAGGGCTTGGCTTCGAGCATGGGTGTGTACTTTGAGGAGTTGATCGATCCGAATCCGGGAGAGAGCGAACCGGCGCCGGTGTCTCCTACGACCTGCAGGTCGAGAATTTTGATGGCGAGCGTGTCGCCGGGCTCCGCGCCTTCGACATAGAACGGTCCGGCGAGCGGGTTGTCTCCGTTGGCAATGCTGAGCTTGTCGTCTGGCTTGCGGCTGGCGAAGCCGAAGCAATCGAGAGTGTTGGTGTCGAGAATGTCGCCGGAGTTGAGGTGGGCGACGGGGTCGGCGGTGGCGAAAAGATATTTCACGTTGTCGAGCGTGGTGGTGTAGTGGACTACGTTCTGCGCCAGGGCTGAGGTGGAGAACAGTACGAGGATGAGTACGCGAACGATCACTGGGGGGCCTCCGTTGGTTGTTCTGGACTGGTCTGGATTGTAAATGTCGAGACCGTCGGATGCTGGTCGAGGGCGCCCACATGACGCCTTCCGCACCATTACCCCACCCTAACGTCGCAAAGGGCGCGACGTTAGGATGGGGCACCCTCCTCTATTTTCTATCTCTGCTTTTTCTGGCGGGCGTAGAAGTTGCGGACTTTGGCGCGATTGCCGCAGCGGGTCATATCGCACCAGCGGCGGCGATGATTCTTGCTGACGTCCAGAAATAGCCATTGGCAGGTTTCGGAGGCGCAGGGGCGGACGAATTCTAAATGCTCCGAGGAGAGCAAATCTGCGGCGGCGCGGGCGATTGGCCAGATCGGAGCTTCGAGGTGGTTGCGGGCTTCGTCGAAGCGCCAGTCGAATTTTCCGTTCACCTGCACGAGCGACGAATGCTGTGCCGCTTGCTGCAGATATTCGTTCAGCGTATGGAGCGCGGCGCGCGGGACGGGTTTGTTCGTGACCATGGCCCAGATCACTGCGAACATTGCTTCGCGCAACTCGATAGCGGCGTGAAGCACGCGCTCGGCTTCGCGCGGGGAACCCCGACTCAGTTGAGAGAGATGATCCGCCTGCTGCGGTTCGAGGATGCGCGTGTCTTCGGCGAAGCGGGCGAGGTCGGCGTAGGTCTTCAGCAAGTCCTTGGGTTCGTTCGAGAAGCGATCGTCGAGGGTGTTGATGAAGTCCAGAGGCAGTGATCCGGCGATCAGGTCGAACTGCGGCGGGCGATTCTTCTTTTGCGACATAGGACGCACTTCTATTCTGTCTCTATTATCTAACCATTAAAACACACTTGACAAGTTATATTGTAGCATCTAAGATCATCTAACCGATGAATGTTGGTTAAGAGGTTAGATTATGTTCCGCACAGAAGCCGCGCAAATGCTAGCCCAGATGAGAGACCGCACCGATGCAGAAATGCGAATGCTGGGAAAAGAAAAAGTCCGGCACGAGAAGATGCGAATCATAGGAGGCAGACCCGTGATCGTTCCTAATAGCCAACCCGAACGCAATCGCGCGTACCAGATCAAACTGGCGCTGGCCTTTGCCGCCATCTACGTGGTGTGGGGATCGACCTACCTGGCGATCCGGTACGCGGTCGAGACCATTCCGCCGTTGCTTACGGCGGGGCTTCGGCACACGGTCGCGGGCAGCATTCTGCTGGCTTGGGCGTGGGCGCGCGGGTATCGGCCGAAGCGCGAGCATTGGATCGCGGGGATGGCGGTGGGCGCGCTGTACTTTTTGATTGGACACGGAACGTTGCACTGGGCTGAGCAATATGTGGGATCAGGGCTGGCAGCGTTGCTGATTGCCACGGAGCCGATGTTCATCCTGCTGCTGGCTTGGGCTGCGGGGCAGCAGCGCATCAGCCGGACCAGCGCGGTGGGCCTGGGATTGGGCGTGGTGGGTGTGGCGATCCTGATGGGCGGCGAGTTGGGAGTGAAGGGATCGAGTTTGCTGGGAGTTATAGCGGTGCTCACGGGTTCGCTGGCCTGGTCCGCGGGCGTGGTGGTGTCGTCGAGGGTGAAATTGCCGTCCGAAGCGGTGGCGCGGACGGCGGTACCGCTGATTTGCGGCGCGGCGATGCTGCTAGTCGCTGCGGGCGTCACCGGCGAGTTTCGCACCGTGCAGTGGGCTAGCATCACGCTGCGATCGTGGTTGGGGTTGGGGTATCTGATTCTGTTTGGATCGGTGGTGGCGTTTACGGCGTACACGTGGCTTCTGCAGCAGTGTCCGCCGGCGCTGGTGGCAACGCATACGTATGCGAATCCGGTGGTCGCGGTGTTGCTGGGATGGCTGCTGGCTGGGGAGCCGCTGAATCTGCGGATCGTTCTTGCTTCGGTGGCGATTCTGGGGGCGATTGTTCTGATACGGCGCGGGGAGCGGGGTGCGGGGTCGGAGGTGAAGGCTCCGGTGAACGGGGAGTTGCAGCCGGCGATGCGGAGGGTGTCATGATCAGCCGCTTATGGCATGGATGGACTACGCGGGCGAATGCGGACGCGTATGAAAATTTGTTGCGGGCCGAGGTGCTGCCGGGAATTCATCGAGTGCGCGGGTTTAAGGGCGCACAGCTGTTGCGGCGCGCTTCGGGCGAGGAAGTGGAGTTTGTCACCATCACGCTATTTGATTCGATCGACGCAGTAAAGGAGTTCGCCGGCGAGGATTATGAGGTTGCGGTGGTGCCTCCGCCCGCGAGGAAGTTGCTGGCGCGGTTCGACGCGCGGTCGGCGCACTATGAGACAGTGCTTCGCGTGGAGTGAGAATCCCACTTCCCGCAACCGAGGCGAGAAGTGAGGCACCCGTCTTAGCTCGCCATCTAGTTGTGGTCGTGATCGTGATCGCCGCGGTGGATCTCTGAACAGAGAAGCCACAGGTGATCCATGTATTCGCCGCTGTTGGAGCGGAAGCCGGTGACTACGGCGCCGGGTGGGCATTCCGCCGCAGCGGGATGTCCCCCTGCATCGGGGCGGAATACCGACTCCGTGCGTTCCGTGGCCAGCCGCTCGCGGCGTTCGGCGATTTCGCGCAGCGGGCTGCAGATGCCGAAGGCCTCGTCGATGGAGGCTCCGGTGCGTCCGCGGAGGCCGCGCAGCGCAAATCTTTGGGGGCAAAAAGCGTCGTGGATGGGGCGTCCGCCCGGGCTGCCGGTGCGGCCGGTCGGGTGAATTTCATCGCCGGGGTCGCCATCGGGGCGAACGTGGACGCAATCGAGCCACGCTGTGTTGAAGAATTCTCCCGTCTGCACGTGGAATCCGATGGCGACGGAATCTTCTTCGCATTGGGCGTCGGGCGAGGGACGGCCGCCGTTGCCGCCGCCGAAGTCGAGGGCCATGCGCTCGTGGGAGACGTGGATGAAGCCGCGGTTGAAGGCGCGGTCGCGATCCTGGTCGCGGTCACGATCCTGGTATCGAGGTCCGGCGAGGGCGGCCATGGCGACTACGAACAGAATTGCGGAGACGATTACGGGAGAAGTGCGGTTTGGATTTGGCATGGATACGCCCCTTTAGGGATTTAGCCGGATGGTAGAAGGCGAGTGCGGCGGTGTCAATGCAGAATGGGATGCGGGTTCGGCGTAGGTGTGGAAAAAGATCTCGCGGAACCTCAGGGGCTGAAGCCCTTGTTGGATGCAAGGGCTTCAGCGCAGCGCTGAAGCGCTGCGCCACCCAAAAGCAGTGTGCCACCCTAAAGCGACCGTAACGCGACTGTTCCAGCGAACCACAGGCGGGCGCCCGTTTCAGACGGGAACCGCTGTCGCCTTCTTGCGGAGAATTCCGGCTGAGGCCAGCGTGACGATCAGGCCGATGGGAAAAACCTCCATGAAGGTCATGGCTATGTTGATCGCCGGTTTGTCGTACATCACTTTGAACTCTTGGGCTTTCTTGACCCTTTCATCGATCTTCTGCTGGCTTTCTCCTGAGGCTTTGGCTTGCTCGACCATGTGGGCGGAATATTTTTCGGCGAAGCCGGGCATCAGTTTGAAATAGATGAATTCCCAGGTCCCGACGTAGCAGGCGCTGGAGATCAGCGTGATCAGGATGCCGACGGCGAAGCCGCGTCCGAAGGTCATGCGGCCGCCTCCGGCGTTCTCGCGGTAGGAACGGATGCCGAAGAAGATCAGGAGCGCAGAGAGGACGATGGTCGTGTAGCCGAGGATTTCGCCCTTGTCGAAGCCGATCTTGTCGGCGAAGGGGACGGTCAGCAGCATCATGGCGGCGGAGATCGCGCCGGAAATCAGTCCAAAGGTCAGAACCGTCTTTTTCATGGAATTGCAGTCTCCTTTTATCGTGAAATTTGCTTTCACGTGGGCCGAAATGTAGCGGGGAACGCGGGCAATGTCGTCATGCTTTCGGGTGATTTTGGCGGTCGGGGCGAAAAATCATTCGTTCGAGTGAGTGTTCAAGGGAGCAGGCCGAATTCCTTACCGATCTGAACGGCCTGGGTGCGGCGCTTGGCGCCGAGCTTATCGAACAGGCGGCTGGAATGGGTCTTGACCGTGTTTTCGCTGACGAAGAGGCGGTCGGCGATTTCGCGATTGCTGAGGCCGGTGGCGATGAGGCCTAGGATCTCGAGTTCGCGGGCGGTGATGCCGAGTTGGGCGACGCGGCATTCGTCGACGGCAAATGGGCCGCTCACCGGGACTTCCTTGATGACGGTCTCGGTGACAATTTTTTCCTGGATGACCGGCTTTTTTCGGGTCAGGGTTTGGCCGAGCCAGATGCCGAGTCCGGCAAACAGGGCGGCGACGAGTGCGCCGTAGATTTCGAGGGAATGCTCGACGACGAGGAAGCGGTATTCCGTGAGTTTTAGAACCGTGATGAGTACACCGCTGGTTACGCCGTATAGCAGGATGTCGCGCAAGGCGCGGCGGCGCGAGGTCGGGGCGGATTGGGTCGTCGAGGCCACGGGAGGCCATGATAGCAAAGCGGGTAGCGCGGCGCGTATTACCTGCTGCTGGCATCGCGAACGATCAAGCAGCTTCGTCAGCTTGGAACTTTGGGTGTCCGCATGCCGTACTGTAGCTGAGGGGGGAAGACCGCATGTTTCACGGATCGGCTACAGCGTTGCATGAAGTGGGGCGCTCCGGCGAGCAGTCGCGTCCGGAGACGGCTCTCTTGCTGACTATTGCCGGAGTCGTGGCGCTGGTGCATGTGGCGACGAACGGGCGGTACGGTTTTCATCGCGATGAGTTGCAGACTTTGAGCGATGCGCTGCGTATGGATTGGGGGTTCGTGGCGTATCCGCCGTTTACGCCTTTTGTGGAGCGCGTTGGGATGGCGTTGTTTGGGCATTCGCTGACGGGGCTGCGGTTGTTTTCGGTGATCGCGCAGGCTGCGGCGATTTTTGTTTCCGGGTTGATGGCGCGAGAGCTGGGCGGCGGGAGATTGGCTCAGGTCACGGCAGCTTTGTGCGTGGCGCTGGCTCCGCTGGCGATGTTTGAGGCGACGGAGTTTCAATACTCTACGTTCGATTATCTGTGGTGGGTGCTGATCGCCTATTTTGCGATCCGGATGTTGAGGTCGGACGATCCGCGCTGGTGCGTGGCCGTTGGCGCGGTCGTGGGTCTGGGGTTGATGACGAAGTACACGATGGCATTTTATGTGGCAGGGATTTTGGGCGGGCTGGTGCTGACCTCAGCGCGAAAATTTCTGGCGAGCAAGTGGTTTTGGATCGGGATTGGGATTGCTTTGGTGATTTGTCTGCCGAATGTGATCTGGCAGGTGCGGCACGATTTCATCTCGCTGCATTTTTTGCGGCACATTCATGCGCGCGATGTGCGGCAGGGACGGGCGGATGGGTTTCTTAAGGATCAGTTTCGGATCAATACGAATTTGATGACCGCGCCGCTTTGGATTGCCGGGTTGATCGCATATTTTCGGGACCGGCGGTTTCGCATGCTGGGTTGGATGTATGTGATCCCGCTGGTTGTGTTCGCAGCGACTCGAGCTAGATTTTATTACCTGGGGGCGGCGTATCCGATGCTGCTGGCGATGGGAGCGGTCGCAGGAGAGCGGTGGTTCGCGACCTTGTCGCGCGGATGGCGATGGGCAGTGGAAGGGTTGCTGTTTGCCGGGATGGCCGTTTGTGGAGCGTATTTTGGGGTGGTCATCATTCCCTGGGCGTCGAGCGGTCCGCTCAAAGAATTCGCGCTGAAGAATAATGGCGACCTACGCGAGGAGATTGGATGGGAGGATCTGGTGAAGGCAGTGGCGGGCGTGCGGGATTCCCTGCCGGCTGGCGAGCGGGAAAATGTGGGAGTGGTTGTGGGCAACTATGGCGAGGGCGGCGCGGTAACAATTTTGGGGCCGGAGTATCATCTGCCGCCGGCAATTCAGCTGACGAATTCGGGATGGCTACGCGGGTATCCGACGCCTCCGCCGTCGACGTTGATTGTGGTGGGATGGAATCGCGAGCAGGTGGATGAGGCGTTTACGGGATGTCGTTTGGCGGGGCATAACGGGAATTCTCTGGGCGTGAAGAATGAGGAGAGCGAGGATCATCCGGACATTTATGTGTGCGGGCCGCCGAAGTTGCCCTGGCCGCAGTTTTGGGAGGAGCACCAGCGGTTCGGATGATTCTCTGCTGCCCACCCCTTCGACTTTGCTCAGAGCAGGCTCTAACGTCGCAAACGGCGCGGCGTTAGATGAGGACCCTCGGTGTGGTCGTGCCGGCGAAAGTCAAAAGCTCTTCACCACTCGCGTCGAGCCGGTGATAGGGATCCCTCGACTGCGCTTTCGTTCGCTTCGCGAACGAAAAACTCCGCTCGGATGACAGGCAGCGACTATGATGCCGCTGAGATGAGTTTCAAGGCGCGATTGGTCGTCCGGCTCTCCGTTGGTCTCGTGATCTTCGCGGCCCTATTATTTCTTCCCGCGGGTACTTTGAGGTTCTGGCGGGGCTGGGTATTTCTTGTCCTGTTTTTCCTCCCCATCCTGATTGCCCATGTTTATTTGTACAAACATGATCCGCAGTTGCTCGAGCGCCGGATGCAGA
>Ga0075029_100001991_pt1 | contig 11618 bp, 6 predicted proteins | sample LitLauG_LLR_2013_FD_71391 | JGI IMG/M metagenome (GOLD analysis project Ga0075029, IMG submission 71391) | Freshwater sediment microbial communities from North America - Little Laurel Run_MetaG_LLR_2013 | ecosystem: Environmental > Aquatic > Freshwater > Creek > Sediment | place: USA...
TCCTCCAAGTGGCTGAGCCGATGTCGAGATACCAGCATTGATGCGGAAGGCATGCAAGAGACGATCGGGCGGAAGAGAATGCAGGTATTGACGATCCGCCTCCATCGCGATCTTGCAGGGGCCTTCTCCCAGACGCACCTGCTTCATGGGGAAGGGGTGCACTCTCCACGGAACTTTCTCCCGGCTGAGGGGTTTGCCATCTTTCCGAGTAGTGTTGACGACGGGATCCTGCCGAGGCATTGCCAGGAGGGCACGCGGTACAAGCGCGGAGCCGGTGGCGGCAGCAACCGTTGTCATGAAATCTCTCCGAGAAGATTGCCCGAGTCGTGTCATCATTAGCCCCTCCGTGCCGGTTAAATTCTTAAGCTCGCCGCGTGGATATTGTATACACTATGCTGAGCTTCATTGTTTAGCAAGTCAAACTGACCGGAATTTGTTTTGAGAGTCCCCAACGCATGAGGACTCGAGGCGGGAGATATACTGCGCAGGTCCGCGATGGCCGTTTGCACGGGTTCCCATGACTAGAGTTCTCAAGGCTTCGTTGCTGGTTTTGTCTGTGGTGCATTTTCTGCACGGTTCAGGCATGGCGCAGGTCGATTCAAAAATTCCAGTCGATGCCCCTTCCTCCGCTCAACAGGGCGTGAGCCTCGCTGCGCGCGGGCGATGCCGAGAAGCACTGCCAGTTCTGAGAAAAGCCTCGACGCACCTTGCCGATAAGCAGCTGAAGTATCAGACAATGATGGCGATCGCGCGATGTGCCATGAGCCTCGAGCAGACGGAAACGGCGGTTCAGGCGCTGCTCGTGTTGAACCGCGAATTCCCGCATGATCCAGAAGTGCTTTACACGACTACTCATTTCTACTCCGAGCTGGCAGGCCGGGCATCCCAAGAGCTTGGTGCCACCGCGCCGACTTCGCCTCAGGCCCAGCAGCTTGAGGCCGAGGCTTTCGAGTCGCAGGGGAGTTGGGATAAGGCAGAAGGCCAGTACAAGAGAATCCTCGAGCAGAATCCTCGCTTACCCGGCATTCACTACCGGCTGGGCCGCATATCTCTCGCGAGGTCTCCTGCCGCTGTGGACGCCGCGAAGAACGACTTTAACGAGGAGCTTAAGATCGATGCCAACAACGCCTCAGCCGAGTTCATGCTCGGAGAGATTGCACGCCAGGCCGGACAATGGGATGAGGCGGCTGCGCATTTTTCCCACGCATCGAAGCTCGATGAGGGATTTGTGGAGGCTTATCTCGCCCTGGGGATGTCGCTGAATTCTTCCGGAAAGTTTTCTGACTCCATTGCTCCGCTCCAGATCTATGTGAAGATGCAACCGGCGGATCCCGCGGGTCACTACCAACTCGCTACCGCCTATGCGCGGACGGGGCGCAAAACTGAAGCAGAGAAGGAGATGGCCCTGCAGCGGGAAGCGGCAGCCAAAAGCCCGCGAAATGGAGCACCGCAGCAGTAATCCATACATAGATGATCCCCCGCAGACAGAGCGGATGGTGGAATCTGGTTTCTCGGCGCAGATTCCTTCGGACATTGGGTTGGACGGGAACGGGCGCTGCGCTGGGCTGCGCCGCCCTTCATTCGTGGGCTTTCGAGTCTCCCGAGATTCCATCTCCAGCTTTTGAAGAAGTACCCGCTTCGGCAAGCGGCATTTCCTGGACTCACGTGAACGGGCGGTCTGCCATGGCTCATTTGCCTGAGACAGTTGGGGCTGGCTGCGCGTTCTTCGACTACGACAACGACGGGTGGATGGATATCTATCTGGTGAACAGCGGTCGCTGCGATTTCTATGAGCCGACGCTGCTTCTCCGCAACGCGCTCTACCACAACAATCGCGATGGAACTTTTACCGATGTGACATTGAAGGCGGGCGTAACGGGGAATGCGTACGGAATGGGGGTGGCCGTTGGGGACTACGATGGCGACGGCTTCTCCGACCTCTATGTGACGCAGTATCCGAATAGCATTCTGTACCACAACAACGGAAATGGCACGTTCACCGATGTGACTGCGAAGGCCGGGGTCGCCGCCCCGGGATGGGCTACGAGCGCAGTCTGGTTCGACTACGACAACGACGGGCGGCTGGACCTGTTTGTATGCCGCTTCGTGGACTACGCCAAGGATAAGTTGAAATTTTGCGGCGACCTGCTCACAGGCGAGCGGCATTACTGCATTCCGAGCATCTACGATCCGATGCCGTGTTGGCTCTTTCACAACAATGGAGACGGGACCTTTTCTGATGTCAGCAAACAGTCGGGCATCGGGCAATCATTCGCGAAGGCGTGGGGAGTGGTGGCTGCCGACCTCAACAATGACGGTCTCATCGATCTCTACGTGACTAATGACACGGTTCCCAATTTCTTGTTCGTTAATCGGGGTAGGGGGAAGTTTGATGAGATCGGCATGCTCGCCGGCGTCGGAGTCAACGCGTTCGGCAAACCACGCTCCGGAATGGGAGTGGATGCCGCCGACTACGATCAGGATGGATGGATCGATCTGTTCGAAGCCAATGTTGATCATGAGATGTACTCCCTCTACCACAACGACAAGGATGAAGCTTTCAGCGATGTGGCCCTTCCGACTGGAATTGGCGGAGCCACGCGCTTGATGAGCGGTTGGGGACTAAAGTTCTTCGATTACGACAACGATGGGAACTTAGACTTGCTTCTGTGCAACGGCCATCCTGACGACATGGTGGACAAGCGCGTCGAGAGCGTAACATTTCTTGAGCCCATGCTTCTGTTTCGCAATACCGGCAAGGGCTTCGAGAATGTGAGCCAGCAGAGTGGCCCAATCTTCTCCAAGCGCCTGGCTGGCAGAGGCCTAGCGCTGGGCGACTTCGACAACGATGGCTCGGTGGACGTGCTGGTTACTCAGAACAATGCGACGCCGCTGCTGTTGCGAAATAATGCGGGCCGAGAGAATCACTGGCTTGGCGTCCGGCTGGTAGGGACGAAATCCAACGTTGACGCAATCGGTGCTGAGATTACGTACCAAGCCGGCGACCTGAAGCGACGTCGTTGCAAAGTCGGTGGAGGAAGCTATCTTTCGTCGCACGATCCGCGCATGGTTCTGGGAATCGGAAGGCGAACCAAGATCGACTGGCTGGAGATACACTGGCCGCAGCCCAGTGGCAAGATAGAGCGGTTTGCCGACCTTCCGGTCGATCGCTACATCAAGATCGTCGAAGGTGAAGGCAAGTGGAAGTAGCGAGAGAGAGTTGGGATCACCCTTTGGGAATGATGCTGGTGAAGTCGCGTAGCAGTGTCTCGAAGCACGGTGTGCTCATCGCAGTAGCGATTGTGTTCTTGCTAAGCGGGAGCGAACAGAATAACGCCCAGGTCGCTGGAAGTCGGCAAGCGCCGGCCAATCAGCCGCAGGCGAGTGACAATGCAGGTCGTGCACTGGTGTCGCTTCAGGCCGAAGAGGAGCTTCGCAGCGGCACGGACCTCACGCGCCGCGGACTATTCCGGGAAGCGATTCCACATTTGCTGGCAGCCCATGGGTTGGTCTCTAACGAATATGCAGCCGATTTCAACCTGTCTCTTTGTTATGTAGGAACTTACCAGTTTAAGCAAGCGATTGATCTCTTGAAGAGGTTGCGCAGCGGATCGCACGCCGCGGATGTAGAAAACCTGCTGGCTCAAGCCTACATCGGAGGCAGCCAGCCGCAAGAAGCGCTAGCCGCGTTCCAGAGAGCGGCGGCGCTTACGCCGCTCAACGAGAAGTTGTATCTGCTGGTGGCAGACGCCTGCGCTGCGCAGCGTAGTTATACTGTCGGACTCAAAGTCGTAGACCTCGGACTGCATAACCTGCCGCAATCTCCAAAACTGCACTATGAACGCGGTGTGTTTCTCTCGCAGGTCGATGACCTCGACCATGCTAAAGCGGACTTTGCACTGGCCAGCAAACTCGCACCAGGCAGCGACATTGGCTATCTTGCTGCGGCGCACGAGGCGTTGCTGGAAGGAAACATGGCTGAAACGGTGCGAGTGTCTCGGGAAGGTGTGGGAAAAAGCCCTGAAAATCAGGCGCTCCTAACGATTCTCGGCGAGGCCCTAGTCCGTTCCGGTGCCAGTCCGGGCCAGCCCGAATTTAACGAGGCGGAAGCCGCGTTGGAAAAGTCGGCCGTGATTCAGCCCGGCGATGCGAGTTCCCATCTTTCGCTTGGTGAACTCTACCTGCTGGCGGGTCGCCTAGAGGATGCGATTGCTCAACTGAAGCAGGCTCAACAGATCGATCCCAGGAAGCCGGCGGTTTACGCGAACCTGGCAAAGGCCTATCAACGGCGTGGAGACGTGCAACATGCCCTGGATGCTCTCGCGGTTCTCGCCAAACTCAATCAAGCGCAGGCTGACCGGATCAGTTCCGCTCCGGGCGATCGCAAGGTGAGTTATGGGGGGCGAGTGACGGATGACGAGCCGCCACACTAGCTTGATTTCATCCGCGTTGGACGTTTGCCACCGGTGTACGGAATCTCTATTTTGCAGCGATTCGGGGGAACGGGTGTTCCACTATACCCACACCTTCTTTTACGGTAATGATCTGATTGCTCTTCAGATTGGTTAGCTTTGTGACGGCCCCGCTGGGCCACAGTATACCAACCGCATCGACGTGGGAGCGGTGACCCAGTCCGAAATGAAGCCGCGGATCGTGAGCCGACTGATAGCTCATGCCGCCCTTTCTTTGATCGTAGAGGATCAAATCTCCTGCAACGACTTTGAGCCGTGCTCCTACGCCGTCGCGATTTGATTTTGTCCCGACCAGAAAGATCTCCAGCCAGTCGTTCGCATTTCCACCGTCGTTGCGCAGCAGTTGGGGCGGCTGACCGCTGTTATTAACGAGAATGTCCAGATCCCCATCGTTGTCGAAGTCTCCGACGGCTGCGCCACGGCTCACCCGTGGAAGCTGAAAGTCTGGGCCAAGGGAGCCGCTCACGTCTTCAAATATTCCGTGTCCCGTGTTGCGAAACATCAGCTTAGGTTCCGCGTACTGGGTTTCGGCGTGGTAGCGCTGGATGTTGTCGAGCACGTGCCCGTTCGCCATGAAGATGTCGCGGGCCCCGTCGTTGTCGTAGTCCATGAATCGGGTACCGAAGCCGCTCCGATGATACGTTGCGTAGGAGAGCTTGGATCGGAACGTAGCGTCGTCAAAGGTCTGGTCTCCAAGATTCTGATAGAGGCGCGCCAGTTGCATGTCGAGGTGGGTGACGATGAGATCCATGCGACCGTTGCCGGCAAGGTCGGCAGCATCGCAACCCATGCCTGCCTCGAACTGGCCATCGGCGCTCACGGCGACGCCCGCCAGATATCCGACTTCGCGGAAAGTACCGTCGCGATTGTTATGGAATAAGAAATTCGGCATGTGGTCATTGGCAATGAAGATGTCCTGCCAGCCATCGTTGTCGTAGTCGAACGTGACGACGCCAAGACCGTTACCGCCCTTCAGGCCAAAGCCGGAAGGCTTGCTGACATCCGAGAACGTGCCGTCGCCGTTGTTGTGGTAAAGAGTCGGCGGCTGTCCATGAAAGTCGTCTGGATGACAATAGCTGCGCATGCCGGGACCTAGATCGCCACAGTAGAAGTTGCGTTCCGGGGACCAATCGACGTAGTTGGCAATGACTAGATCCAGGTGGCCATCGTTGTCGTAATCGAACCAGGCGGCACTCGATGCCCACTTCCCCGAATTTTCTACACCCGCGCGAGCGGTGACGTCGGTGAATGTGCCGTCGCCGTTGTTGCGATAAAGGATGCATCGGCCATAGCCAAGAACGAGAAGGTCCGGAAGCCCGTCGTTGTCGAAATCCCCGACCGCAGCCCCCATGCCGAACAGACCGCTTGCTTCGACACCAGCCTTGGCAGTGACATCGGTGAAGGTCCCGTCTCCATTGTTGCGGTACAGAGCGCTCCGCAGCGGCTGCTTCGGGCTGTACGCATGAGTTGCGGCGCCGTTTACGAGATACAAATCAAGCAGGCCGTTCTGGTCGTAGTCAATCCAGGCACAGCCGGAGCCCATCGTCTCAATCAGGTATTTGTCAGGAGATGCGGCGTTGTCGTGCTGGAACGTGATGCCAGCCGCGCGCGCGACATCGACAAAAGTGACGGGAGTCGGGGGGCCCGGCAGGGAACGAGCGTATGGACTGGTGGACAGCGCCAGCCCTGTCAGTCCCATCTTCTTCAGCAAGTCTCTTCTTGAGAAAGCCAACGGAGCCTCTTACCGAACCATTGTCCACCCGGCCTGAGCAAGATCCCCCGAAAACAGCGATTACGGATTTCTGGCAACTCACCAGAGGGAGGAAAGCTCGCAGTCGGGCTGAGAGATAAGAATCTGGTTGACAACGATAACGAATAAAGTATACAAAATCCAACCAACGGGTAAACGTTTGCCACGCGCTCGCTCTTCCGCATGCGGAGGGCATGCGCGAAATGCGGCGCTCCCCGGTTTGGAGCTACCCGTGTATGCCAGCGTCGGGAACTGAACGGGTGAAAACCTGGTCCGTCTGAAGGAGGAAGTTATGTCTCGCAGGTCATTTTTGAGTGTGGTCGGCTGTGTTGCATCTATCCTTCTCGTTCTTTCTCCACTACACACTCCCATTGCCTGGGCGCAGCACGGGTCCGAGGGAACCGTCACCGTCACCGTCCTAGATCCCAGCGGCAGCGTAGTGCAAGGGGCACAACTTGAACTTCAAGACGTAGCCACGAACGACGTACGCAAAGCGGAGACCCAGCAACAAGGCGTTCATACCTTCGTGAACCTGTCTCTGGGGAAATACAAACTGACGATAACTAAGTCAGGCTTTCAGACGCAACTCTTCACGGACGTCATAGTGCAGGCGGCACAGACCACTGACATTACGGCCACGCTGAAAGTAGGCGCCATCAGCGAAACCGTGCAGGTCAGTGGGGGCACGGCGCCGCTGGTGGAGACGACCACAAATATGGTTGGCACGACGATCGACATGAAACAGATTGAGGACCTTCCTGTCCAAGGCCGGGACATCGGTCAGCTAAGCCAGTTGATCCCTGGCTACACCGGCGGGCAGAACAATATGGGAGGCACGTGGAATGGTCTTCCTTCCATCGATCAGGGAAGCAATATCGACGGGGTGATCGGCAGTCCGAGTCGCATGAAATTCGGTGGGAATGCGGAACCGGTGGTTACTCCGCGTTTGGAAAGTATTGCGGAAATGACGGTTCAAACCGATCAGCTCGACATGAACCAGGGCTTTGGCCAAGCCAGTACCCAGATTAACTTTGTGACCCGACGGGGCAGCAATGGGTTTCACGGACGGGTCTTTGAAGATTTTCGAAACGCAGCGCTCAACGCCAACAGCTGGTCCAACGACGCCCAGACGTCGATCGACCCGAGCAATCCGCAAAAGAAGAATCCACTCAAGCTGAATGATTTCGGCGGCAGCGTCGGCGGACCGATCATCAAGGATAAGCTTTTCTTCTTCGGTACATTCTCGGAGTCTCGGCAGCCAGGTACCGCGGCAGCAAACAACTGGCTCCTGACTTCGGCAGCGCAAACGGGCATCTTTACCTATGTCGACTCCAACAGCGTTACGCAAACGGTGAATTTACTCCAACTGGCAAAGAGCAACAGCCTCCCTAGCCAGGTCAACGCCGCCACGGCTGCCATTTTCCAGGCCTACCCTTCTTCCGGCGGCACGATTACTCCCGTCAGTGGAGACCTGAACGTGCGTCAGATTAACTGGCAAGTCGCCAATCCCATCATCTACTACTATCCGGCGGTTCGTGTGGACTACACGCCGAACGACAAAATGCGATTCAACGTGGCCTGGAACATGACAAAGAATACCCAGCCGGGAAATCATGTGCCTGATTTCCCTGGCTCAGCCTGGGCCAAGACTGGAGCGGGAGACAGGTCGAAGAACTATTCCGCATCTTTTGGATTTGACTGGACGCTCTCTCCGACCATGGTCAACGAGTTTCGTGGCGGGTATCTGTACAACGCATCCCTTTTTTCCTACAACGCCCCTCCCCCAACTTCCCCACAAGTGGGATGGAACTATCCGAATGCTGGAGGAACGTTGGCCACGCAAATGAGCGGCACCGTGGACTATTTGCAGGTAGGGACGTTCTATCCTCTCCTGAACGCATCCGACACTGTGAGCTGGCAGCACAAAGCGCATACGCTGAACTTCGGGATTTCCTGGTACCAGGAGCAGGATCATTACTACAACCCGGTCCAAGGGTTTCCGGTTGTGAACTTGGGGATCGCGACCGGCGATCCGGCCGCAAACGTGATCTCGCACACGAACATCTCGAACGCCACAGACACTCAGATCGGCCAGGCGCAACAGCTCTACGCGATTCTGACCGGAAGGATTTCAGGTGTGAACGGGGAATACGCCTTCGATCCGAGCATCAAGGACTACAACCACTCCAAGTTGCTGGGATACAACCTGGATGAATTGCAGCGCGCGTGGGCGCTCTTTTTTCAGGATTCCTACCGTCTCAAAACAAACCTTACGATTAACTATGGCCTTCGCTGGGACTTTACCGGACCGGATCATGACCTCACAGGGCTATACCACAACGCCAATCCAACAGCGATTTTCGGGCCATCGGGAATTAACAATCTGTTTAACCCTGGGTCTTTGCAGGGCGATATGAACCCCGTCATCGCTGCGCGTCCGCGGCCATTTGACAGCTGGAATGTGAGCCCACAACCGGCTATCGGCATTGCGTGGAACCCCCACGGAGGAGCGGGATGGTTGGGTAAATTGATGGGCGGGGACCGGACGGTGATCCGTGCCGGAGTTTCGCTTAAGAAATTCACCGAGCCCCAGCAGTACTTCTGGAACCAAGCCTCTGATGGCGGGGCTTTCTTCTACCAGTTCTTCAATCTGTTTGCCAACAACACGGGGTCTCCCGGAACCTTTACCCCGGGAAGTTTGTCCTTGGGACAGTCCTTTCCATCGTACATCTTGTCCCCGACGGCCTATCAGGCGAGCGAGCCGCTGTCGGACTTTACGTTTGTTGGCGGTCCCGGGGCGAACGGTATTGATCCCCACATCAAGCAACCGTACACGGAGTCGTGGAACCTGGGGATCCAACGGCAGTTGGGTGAAAGCCGCGCCCTCGAAATCCGCTACGTCGGCAACCGAACCTTGCGGCAATGGATGTATGAAGACATCAACGAAGTCAACATTTTTCAGTCCGGACCGTTCGGGGTCCTCACCAACTTCAAGGCAGCGCAGGCAAACTTGGCGGCAAACAATGCGAGCGGCAACGCCAACTATGTGGGTTCCTATGCGAATCATGGGCTTCCGGGCCAACAGGCGACGCCGCTATTTGATGCGGCGTTTGTCGGCGAGGCCGCAGGTGCAGATGGCAGTCTTGCTGACTACACGAATAGTAGTTTCGTCACCCTGTTGAATACGGGGCAGGCAGGTGCTTTTGGTGGGGCGCTGGATAATAACAATGGAACGGCGCCATATTTCTGCAATCTGGTGGGCAAGTCTTTCGGTCCCTGCGCCAACAACATTGGCTACACTGGCGCCGGCGCGGGTCTTCCGATCAACTTCTTCCAGGCGAATCCTTACGCGGCGGGAAACTCCGCTCTGAATCTGGTGGCTGAAGGATACTCAAACTACAACGGACTTCAGGTAGACTTCCGCCAACGCCAGTGGCACGGACTGCAGTTCGACGCCAACTATACGTGGAGCCACACACTCGGTTTGACGACGCCGAATAACTGGCAAGGCCAAACCTACACCTTCACGCTACGCAACATGCGGCTGGGGTATGGACCGTCGCTTTTTGACATTCGTCACTCCATGAACATCAACGGTACCTACGATCTACCGTTCGGGAAGGGAAAACCCTTCGCCAATCAGAGCCGCGTTCTGGATAAGATCGTGGGTGGCTGGACACTCGGAACGATTTTCAACTTTCAAACAGGAACCCCATTCCTACTGGGCGGCGGCAGCGGTACGGGCAACACTGCAGGCACTTTCAACAACAATCCCTCTGCAGACGGACTTGGCGATGGTGGAATAGTTCTAAATGGGGTTACGCCCTCGCAGTTGCAAAGTGCCGTGGGCGTGTACCACATCCAGGGACAAGCAGCCGTGGACTTTATCAACCCAAAATATCTGGCGAACAACGGAACTGGGGGCGGTGCGAACCCTGCATACATCACTCCAAACATTACGCCTGGAACCATTGGGCAACGGGTCTGGCTCTATGCGCCGCACTACTGGAATGATGATTTGTCCATCACGAAGCGTTTCCCCATCACTGAGGGCGTCAGGTTCACATTCCAGGCGGAGATGCTAAACGTTTTCAACCATCCGAACTTCCAGCCCGGACCATCTAGCGGATGCAACTACTACTGCGCATCCGCAGGATTCTCGTTCCCCTTCATTCAGGGGCCGGGGTTTGGAATCGGTGGCATCTCGCCCAACTACAACAGCCAGTCGCCGAACCAGGGGGCGCGCGTGATCGAACTGCGGGCGAATATTGAGTTTTAGCGGGCGCGTGGGCGTTTGATCGAGATCGGCATGCATTTGCTGGGTGCGAGAGTATCGCACTTGGTGAATGCATTCTTGGTTCATCCTTCGATGTTTTGGAGGTGTTGCGGCGCAGCATGAGACTCATGCACGCCTCAGGCACCGTCACTCTTCTGCAGGTCTTGCTCGTGCTAATCAGGCCCTTGCCCAGGGGTGGCTGGAGGATTGTCAGCGGGCCTAGCGCTTTCTTCCCGGCAATCGAAGGGACCTTGTCTCTCCTGCCGATGTCACGCCGCACCGGATCCAAAAGACGAACGGCCTTGGGTATCGGCAAGAAAGCACGACGGGAACGTCGTTCATTATATACCTTGACAGGCATATGCCGTATGGGGTATATCAAGCGAATGGAATCTGTGTTCGAAATCATTGCGGAGCCGAACCGCCGCGCGATACTGAGTCTCCTGGCCTCGTCCCAGCAGTCGGTGGGAGAGATCGAGCGGCAACTTCGCATGACGCAGCCGACCGTGTCAAAGCATCTACGAGTGCTGCGCGAGGCCGGTTTCGTAGAATCCAGCGTGGACGCACAGCGCCGTCTCTACCGACTGAAACCTGAACCATTTCAGGAGGTGGATGCCTGGCTGGCTCAGTTCCGCCGGTTCTGGTCCGCTCACGTGGATGCTCTCGAACGCCACCTCGACCGCATGGATCAATCAACACCAACGAAAAGGAAGATTAAGCAGAAGACGACGCGGCCCAAACCGCGAACGTGACAAAGGAGAAACGAATGAAAATCAAGGTGACCAGCGTATACGTGGACGACCAGGACAAGGCCCTGCGCTTCTATACGGAGGTCCTGGGCTTTGCCAAGAAGACCGATTTCAGCCAGGGCCCATATCGCTGGCTGACCGTAGCCTCGCCCGAGGAGCCGGACGGCACTGAGCTGCAGCTGGCGCTGAACAACAACCCCGCGGCCAAAGCGTATCAGCTGGCGATCTTTCAACAGAGCCAGCCCGCGGCTATGTTCTTCACCGACGACATCAAGGGCGACTACGAGCGGATCAAGGCCCGCGGCACCGAGTTCACGATGCCGCCCACCGACGTGACCGGCTCGACCATTGCGATGCTGAACGACACCTGC
>Ga0075029_100001993_pt1 | contig 11594 bp, 7 predicted proteins | sample LitLauG_LLR_2013_FD_71391 | JGI IMG/M metagenome (GOLD analysis project Ga0075029, IMG submission 71391) | Freshwater sediment microbial communities from North America - Little Laurel Run_MetaG_LLR_2013 | ecosystem: Environmental > Aquatic > Freshwater > Creek > Sediment | place: USA...
CTGCTGGACGCTCCTGGTGGGGCATGCTGGGATGGGCGGCGGCCGCGGCCGTGCTGGTGTTCGCGGCTTCATTGTGGAAGGAAAACGGCGCCCTGAAGCAAACGGTGGCGGCCATGCGCGATCAGAATGCGGAGAGCGTCAGCGAACTGGAAGATTTGAAACGGCTGGCTGCGCCGATCCTCGAGCCTGAGGCGCAGGTGGTGACGGTGGCCGCTCTCAAGGAAAAGCCCCAGCCCGGCGGGAAAGTGTTTTATCTGCGCAAGCGGGCCAGTCTGGTCTTCCTGGCGACGAACATGCCCGTGCTGCCCGCCAATAAGGCGTTTGAGCTGTGGCTGATTCCGAAGCAGGGCGCCCCGATTCCGGCGGGCGTGTTCAAGCCGGATGCGCAGGGACGCGCGTCGGTGGTCAATCCACCGCTTCCGGCCGATACGGAAGCCAAAGCATTCGCCATTACGATTGAGAACGAAGGCGGTTCTGCTGCTCCGACCAGTCCCATTGTGATGATGGGTGCGGGAATCTAAATCAGAACGTTTGGGCTCCCAGCTTCTTGTAAACTTGAATCGATGAAGCGTATTTTTTCGTTCGAGAGTGCGGTCGTCATGTCTGCACTCATGGTTCTAGCGGCCGCCCAGTCCCAAACAAATAACCCTCCGCGCAACCCGCCGGGACATGCCCCCGCACAGAGGCTGCCCGCCCGCGGCATTCCGAACTTCGGGGAAGTTTCGCCGACACTGTTTCGCGGGGCACAGCCTTCGGGGGAAGGCTTCGATACTTTGAAAAAAATGGGCGTGGACATCGTCGTGGACATGCGCGGCAGCGCAAGCGCGCTGGAGGCTCAGTCGGCGGAAAAGCTCGGCATGAAGTATGTGTCTATTCCCTCTCACTGTCCGTTTCCCACCGACAGGCCGTGGGCGCAATTTCTGGAGTTGGTGCGGGACAATCCTGACAAGAAGATTTTTGTGCATTGCCGTCTGGGTGAAGACCGCACCGGCATGGCGGTGGCATCTTACCGCATGGCAGTGGACGGCTGGAATGCGAAGGAAGCTCTGAACGAGATGAATGCATTTGGATTCCGGGGCATCCACCACGCGATTTGCCCCGGCATGGAAGACTACGTACTGGCATTTCCCAAGCGGCTGCGAAGCGATCCTGCGTTCGAAAAAGTGCGGCCGGCAGCCCCCGCGGAGAGTGCGACGCAGTAAGCGGAAAGGCCTATCCAGTGCAACTTCCGGCATCTTGACAGGCAGGGTGTGACCTGCGAGCCTCCGCATTGCAACGCACCAAATGTAATTCGGCCCGAAATATCTCACCACGCAAGTTTGAAGGCCTGAGGTTTCTTCCATGAAATGCAAGAGGTCCTCCGAACGGCGAGTCTCGATGTCAACTGTGCTAGCGCTGGTCGGTGTATGGCTGATCGCCGGCGCCGCGGCGCAGGCGACTGCCTCGGAAAAGGTGATTCACGACTTCACCGGTCCGGATGGCGCCCAGCCAATCGGCGAACTGATCGCCGACCGTTCGGGTAACTTTTTTGGAGTCGCGCAAACTAACGGAACGAGCTCAGGGGCCTGTCCCGCCACCGGGGCTTGCGGAACCGTGTTCGAGCTTTCGCCGCTCCCGGCTGGGGCTTGGAAGAGGACGGTCCTGCACACTTTCTTTTGCGAAAAAGACGGCTGCGACCCGCTGGCCGGCCTCGTCATGGACGCATCCGGAGCCCTCTACGGCACGACCTATATGGGCGGCCCCAGCGGCGGAGACAACAAGGGAATCGTGTACCGGTTGAGCAAAACCGCGGCAGGAAAGTGGAAATACAAAATTCTCTACTCGTTCCTTGGGTTGCCGGACGGGCAGCACCCCAGATGCAGGCTCACTTTCGATAAGGCCGGGAATCTTTACGGTACGACGGAGAGCGGCGGCACATTTACTGCTGGCACGGCGTTTGAACTGTCACCGACTGCATCCGGGTTCTGGCTTGAGACGGTGATCTTCGACTTCGCAGTGAACAGCAGGGGCGCGCTTCCCAAAGCCGGTGCAGTTTTTGACGCCGCTGGAAATCTCTACGGCACAACGGGCTCAGGGGGCAACACAGGCGGTGCTTGCGGGAGTCTCGGCTGTGGCGTTGTTTACGAGATTACGCCGAGCACGAACGGACCGTGGATTGAAACGGTGCTCCATTCCTTTTCGGGCGCCGACGGCGGAACTCCGTATGCAGGAGTGACATTTGACGCTGCCGGCAACTTGCTTGGCTCTACCTACATTGGGGGCGACCTCTCAGGGTGTGGCGGGAACGGCTGCGGGGTCATATATAAGTTGTCGCCAAGTTACGGCGGCGTGTGGACTGAAACGCTGTTACATGCGTTTCAGCCGGGGACATCCAGCTTCGCAGGCGCCGGGGGCGGCAATCCGTATTCGGGTCCCACGGAGGACGCAGCCGGCAACCTTTACGGAACGGCGGCAACCGGAGGCCGCGGCCCGGGCTATTTCGGCGTTGTGTACAAGCTGGCACCTGTATCGGGTGGATGGAAAGAAACGGTGCTGCATGCGTTTTATGGTGGCACCGATGGCGGAGAACCTTTGTCGGGCGTCACCCTGGACGCGACCGGCAACTTGTTTGGAACCACCTATCTTAGCGGCATTCTTTCTGACTGCCTGGGAAACGGCTGCGGCGTGGTGTACGAGATCACGCCTTAGAGAGCGACTACCTCGGAGCAGCGGCAACAGCCTAAACGTCCAGGAAGCGGTCACGGTACTCCGGGCGCGGCAGGAGGCAAGAGTCCGTGCGTCCAAAGACGCGGTAGCGGTTGCGTGCGATCCGGTTATAAATCCAGTCGCGAAGAAGTTTTGGACATACCCGGCCGAGAGCGGCGACCAGGCGCGATATGCCGCCGAGGCGCTGCAATATCCCGAGGATTGCGTCCGAACGGGAGAGCAGAACCTCATCCGGCAGGTTGTAGTGGATGGCGACGAGAATCGAATCCAGGTCGGAAGCCGCGGCCCCATACTTCGCAAGAACGTGCTTTCCCAGCGGACTTTGCAGAGAAGCGAAATAAAAAATGCCGCCGGGATCGTTGCGCAGCACGAACTGGTTCATCCGATTGCAGAGCGCGCACACCCCGTCATAGAAAATTACGGGATGTTCTGCCGCAGGCGTTGCGTCATTTTTCGAGGTTGACATTTCCGGCCCCAGACTCGAGTTCTGCGGCATTGCCTTCATGCTTTCATACTAGCGATTTCGGGGGAAAGGCCGCCCACACGCCCGGTATATACTCATTGCTATCTCGCGGTGGCAAGGTGTTTGGGGCGCCTTTAGTCTGGTCCCCAGCCAGATTATGAACAACCGGAACCCAGGCCCGGAAGAACGGTCGAACCCCAGGAAGCAGCCCGGGGCGAGCGTTCCCGTGAAAGGCGACAGTTCGGGCACGAACTTGCCCGACGACGCGACCCTGGTGGATCTTCCCCAAGTCTCTTCCGATCCCGACGCGACCCTGGTTGACTTTGGGCCAGCCTCCTCCGATCCCGACGCCACGATCGTCGATGTCAGCACTCCTCCCCCCAAGTCTGGGCGAAGCTCCGGCCTGATGCGGGGTCGGTTGCAGCAGACGTCGCCGGTGCTCGAGATCGGCGATGTTCTGGGCAACCGGTACGAAATCCTGCAACTGCTCGGCGAAGGCGGCATGGGCGCGGTGTACAAGGCCATGGACCGGGAACTGGGCCGGCCGGTGGCTTTGAAGCTGATTCGGCCGCAACTGGCGTCCAATCCCTCCATTCTCGCGCGCTTCAAGCAGGAATTGTTGCTGGCGCAGCAGGTCACGCACAAGAACGTCATCCGCATTTACGACCTGGGGGACGCGGACGGCGTCAAGTTCATCACCATGGAGTTTGTGGAGGGCGAGGACCTGCGGGCGATTGTGCAGGAGAAGAAAAAGCTGGCGCCGGAAGAAGCGGTCGAGATCATGCAACAGGTCTGCCGCGCACTGGAAGCGATTCATGCGGTGGGCGTGATTCATCGCGACCTGAAGCCGCAGAACATCATGCGCGATAAGTCCGGCCGCATTCTGGTGATGGATTTTGGCCTGGCCCGCACCGTCGAAGGCGACGGGATGACACAGACCGGGGCGCTGGTCGGGACCATGGAGTACATGTCGCCGGAGCAGGCGCTGGCCGAAGACCTGGATCGGCGGTCGGACCTGTTCACGGTGGGTCTGATTCTCTACGAATTGCTCGCCGGTAACACGCCGTTCAAGGCGGACAGCGCATTGGCAAGCCTGATCAAGCGGACGCGGGAGCGGGCCATTCCGGTCTCCAGCTTCGACCAGACAATTCCGCAGCGGCTCAGCGATATTGTGGGCAAGTGCCTGGAGCGCGACCCAAAACTGCGCTATCAGAGCGCGGAAGAATTGTTGCAGGATCTGGACGCGTACCAGAGCAATCGCGCCGCAGCGACGCTTGGCTTCTATGCCTCGGTGAAACCATGGGGCCAGACGATTCCCTGGCCGGCCGTGATTGGAGTGGCGACTGCCTTGCTGCTGGGTACGCTGGGCTACGTATACCGTGGAGTGCTGTTCACTCCGTCGAGCAAAGCCGCCGTGGGTCCGGCGCTCTCGCTGGCGGTAGTTCCCTTCCAGAACAATTCCGGCGATCCGGCATGGGACTGGCTGGGGCCCAGTCTCGCCGACATGCTGAGCACCGATGTGGGCCAGTCGGCTCATTTGCGAACAGTATCTTCCGACCGGGTGCAGCAGGTGCTGCATGATTTGAGGCTGGGCCAGAACTCGATTGTCGATACGAGCAACCTGGATCGCGTGGCGGAATTTACCAACGCCGACACGCTGGTGTGGGGCCGGTACACCAAACTCGGCGACCAAATCCGCATTGACGCGACCTTGCAGGACCGCAAGCACAGCCGCACGGTGCAGTTGAAGTCGGAGGCAGCCAGCCAGAAAGACCTGTCGGCTGCGGTCGACAAGATGGCGGAGATGATCCGCGACAACCTCGCGCTGTCGAAGGACCTGGTCAACGAACTGAAGGCCCAGTCGTTCAAGCCGACATCGAGTTCGGTCGATGCGCTACGGGACTACAACGAAGGGTTGCAACTGCTGCGGCAGGGCAACAACCTGGAAGCGCAGAAGAAACTTGAGGCCGCGACCAAGGAGGATCCGCAGTTTGCGGTCGCATATTCGCGGCTGGGCGAGGCGCTGTCGGATTTAGGCTACGACACGGAGGCGGAACAGGCCTCACGACACGCCGTCGATCTTGGGCAATCGCTGCCGCTGGTGCAGAAATATTTTCTGGAAGCCAGCCTGGCGCATGTCACCAAGGACAACGCGAAGGCAATCGCCGCCTATGAAAATCTGGCCAAGACTTTCCCGGACGACCTGGACGTGCAGTACACGCTCGGCAGCCTTCATGAAGATGCCGGTGACCTGGACCAGGCGCGGAACTACTACGCCAATGTTTTGAAAGCCGACGGCAAGAACCTGGACGCGCTTCTGGCGATGGGCCGGGTCGAAATCAAAGCCGGCGATCCGCAGAAAGGCCTCGATCCTCTGGATCGCGCTCGCCATCTGGCCATCGATCTGGACAATCAGGAACAGCAGGCGCTCATCCTGCAGGCAACCGGCATCGCCTACAAGCTGATGAACAAGCCGGCCGAGGCGCTGCGCAATTATCAGGACTCGATGGCGATCAATCAGAAACTGGGGCAGAAACGCGGGGTGGCCGCCAGCCTGGCCGAGATTGCGCAAGTGCAAATCACGATGGGGAAACCGGATGCCGCGGCGGCGTCCTACAACGAAGCGCTGAAGATCCGCCAGGACATTGGAGCGAAGAAAGAGGCCGGCGACACGCTGATTGATCTGGGAAACCTCTACCTGGACCGGGGGCAGCCCGACAAGTCACTGCAGTATTTCAAGGAATCGCTGCAGATTCAGCGCGACGCAAACGACGAGACCTACCAGGCGGTTTGCCTGGCAAACATTGGCACGGCTTACCTGCAGAAGGGCGAAAACGAGGACGCACTCACCTATCTGCAACAAGCGCTGCAGTTGCGGCAAAAGCTGAATGTGCCGTCCGACGTGGCCGATACGCTGCACAACATCGGCGGCGCTTATGCGAACCTCGGCCAGTATGAGCAGGCGATGACCTCTTATCTGCAAGGCCTCGACCTTTACCGCAAGGGTGGGAACAAGCAGGGCGTGGCCACGGTATCGGACAGCCTGGGGCTGGTGTTTGAATACCAGGGCAGAATTGGGCCGGCCGTGGGAGCGCTGCAGGATGCCGTGAGCGCATTGCGCGACCTGGGCGACCGCAGCAGCGGGATGGCGCAGACGCTGAGTGACCTGGCGGCGGCGCTGGCAGCCGCAGGCAAGGCGGGCGATTCCGCCAAGCTGCTGGACGAAGCCCGCGGCCTGGCCAAAGGTCTGAACAATGAAGGCCTGATGGCGGCGATCGCAAACTCCGAGGGCGATGTTCACTTCTACGCCGGAGACTACAACTCAGCGACCTCCTCTTACCAGCAAGCGGAGCGACTGGCGGCCCACGCGTCCGATAAAGGCGCGCTCATGACGGCGAAGGTGAATCTGGCCAGGGCGGCGGTGGCGGCGGGGCGGGGACAGGGATCGATCGCCGAATTGCGGAACCTCACGCAGCAGGCAGATTCTGGCGGCAGGAAGTACCTGGCGGTGGCCAGTTCGGTTTTGATGGCAGAGGCGATGATCGGCGCCAAAGATTACGCGCATGCGCGCCAGGAACTGCAACGCAGCCTGGGCCGCAGCGAGAAGCTGGGTTTGCGCCTGGAGACTGCGAAGATCCACTACGGGCTGGGCACCGTGGAGCGGATGACGGGCAACTCCACGGAAGCAAAGAATCAATATGCCGACGCGGTGCGCTCGCTGGATGAAGTCCGCAAGGAGCCGAATGCCGAGCGACTACTCGACCGCCCCGATCTGAAAAGCATTTACGACGACGCTACGCAACACCAGCAGTAGGGCGCGCGGCGGCTGAAGCCGGGTCCGAGAGCGCCTGAATCGCAGCGGTAAACCGTTGCGCTACCCAAAAGCCAAAAGCACTGCAGTTGTTCCTACGGTATCGCCCTCACGGTGAGCGGGATCGTCTGCGGGCTTCCCAATACGTCATCGCTGATGTACACGCTGCGTTGGCAACTGCCCTTGCGCTTGGCGGTGAAGGTGACCTTGAAACTGCACGAGCCTCCCGGTGCCACCATTTTTGTACAGTTGTTGGTGATGCTGAATTCGTCGTTGTCCTTCACGCCCGACAGGAACGCGATCTTGAAAATCTTCAAAGGCCCGTTGCCGGGATTGGTGACGTTGACCTGCATGGTGGACATATTTCCCACATGAACGTCTCCAAAACTCAGGCTATTGGGATCGAAGTTGATCATCGGCTGCGTCACCGTATAGCTCACGGAGCTGGGCACGCTTTGATTGTTGACCGCATCCTGCGAATAAACGGTGAACGTATGCGGGCCGGCTGAGCCGTCCGCAGGGCTGTTGAGAACGCCGGTGTTGGCGGTGGCGGGAATGGCCGGCGAGCCGGTCGGTCCGCAGAGCACAACTCCCGAGCCTCCGTCCGCGCAGGTGAAGCTGGCTGTAACCGTCTGACCGAGGAAGGGAGAAGCGGGCGTAATGATCAGTCCTGTGATGGTCGGCGGCTTCTTGTCGACCTCAAACGGGCCGAACGGACCCTGGGGCGCGGAAGTGTTTCCGGCAACATCCTGCACGGTAACGGCGGCGATGGATGCGGCATTCGTTTCAGTGCCGGCCGGGACGTTGGTTTGGACCGAGAACGCCGACGGGCCGACCAAGCCGGATCCGCCTGCATTGTCGCCTGCCGTACAGGGAACGACCACGTCGGTGGCCTGCCATGCCGCAGAAGGCGCGGTGCAGCTTACAGTCGGAGGCGTGAGGTCAAACTTGATGGTCAGCGACGGACTCGAGCTGCTGACGGTGGTCCCGGTGTTGGTGATGACAGTTTCCGGAGTTCCGGCGCTGTCGGTGGCGGAATACGTCAGCACTGTGGTGCCCTCGCTGGTGGCGGGAATCGCGACAGAGCCACTCGCTCCGGGAAGCGTGCCGGAAACGGGTGTAGGCAGGTTCGCGCCGCTGGCGCTATAGCCGATGCTGGTGATGGTCGGAAGCGGGCTCGGCGGGTTGCTGTTGTTGGCAGGCACCGTTTCAATGCTGCTGAGGTTGACGGTGACAGCCTGGTTGATCCAGCCGCTGTTGAGAGGCGGAACCGTGGTCGCGGAAGTGCCAGGCTGGACCACGCCCAGATTTGGAATAAGAATGGAATTGAAATTGTTGGTATGGCCTTTTGTGACTGGGTCACCGGTAATGCCAGAAAAAATGTTAACCAAGCCTTTGCAGGTGTTGTCGCCTTCGACCCCACAGTTGAGCGCGGTGTCCTTCCCCATGATGTATCCCGGAGCGACGATCGGTTTCTGCGTGGGATCGATGACGTAGCTGTTAGAGACGTTGATCAGCGCGTCGGTTCCGGTGTTGGGGCAGTTCGCTCCGCTGGGTACGCTGTTGGTGGGCGTAGTGCACAGGTCGGTGGTGATCACGCAGCCAAAGCTGCCCTGGCCGCTGTCCTGATGCTGGCAGGTGCTTCCCTGGAACGGAGTGTTGGTGACCAGATCGGCGTATTGCTGATCAGTAATGGTCTGAACCGTTCCCTGCATGACCACACCCTGGAAAACCGTCGGCGGCAAGCCGCTCTGCGAATAATCGGTGATGGCGCTGAGCTTGGGTGTGTAGTTGAAATTGGTCGGGCCCGTCTGCAACGGCTGATTGATGGTGATGGGAGCCAGCGGGAGCGAACTGAAAGACCAACTGATGATGTCGGCATTCTCAACGACTGCGCCGGTGGCCGCGGTAAATCCAATGTAGGCGCTGCCGTTGCCCGTGAGGTACAGCTGCTTGGTGATGTCCACTGTGGTCTGCAGGATCAGAGTGCTGTCGAAGTAGACCGAGAGATTGTTGCAGTTGCTGGTGCAGTTTCCAGGTGGCAGGTAGTTCACGGTGATGGTATGGATGCTGCCATCGGTGAGCGATGAGCCGGCCGGCAGGCTCTGCAGGCCGAGTTTGGCGGGATGGCTGTCGGGGCAGATATAGCCGTGGTCAGCGCTATTCGGAGTGAGTGTGCTGGAGTTGTTGGGCCCGCAGCTCTGTACCGCGATGTGGTTGCCGTCGGGGTCGCCGTAGTCGGAATTGATATGCGTGTCGAGTTCGATAGCGAGACTGTTCTGGATGGCGCGCCCCGGGCCGCTTGCAGTCGAAACGTCGTTGTTGCCGTAGGCCATGTTCTGACCGTTGCCGACGTAACCCAGGGCTCCGGTACCCGCGGGATCGCCCTGAATAACCAGAGCGAGGCCGTCGGCGGGAAACGAGCAACCATAGCAGGAATTTGTGCTCGAAAACTGGAACTGGAAGGCGGTCGTGAAACCCGTCGAGATCGGTTGGGGCGTGTTGAACCATGCCGAGCCGTGCTGATTCAGGTGGGCGGTTGTCACGCGCAATGCGCCGCTGCCCGTCGTTATGGGGTTGTTCGGGAACCCGTTGGTCAGGACCTGGCAACCGGGCGCCGGCGATCCAGAGTTGGCGCAGACGTTGGTGGAAGTGAACTGGCCGACGGTAAAGTTAAAGGACTGAGCGGATACAGCCGGCGCCGTCGCTAGAACCATTAGAAGCAGACTGGCTGCCAGAACGCTGAGCTCAAGTTTTCGTCGCATGGTCATATTCCTCCGTCGGTTGCCTGACGATTTCATGGAAAAAATTTGCAGACCTGAATGTTACACACAGGGACAGCAGGGGGCCCCGCGCGGGAGTTGGAACATTCTGAACCGGGGGACGATCAGGGGAGGACGACCGGCCAGAAAGCCGACCAAAGTTTGCTCTATTTTGCCCTCACTGTCAAGCGAAACGGGGTATCAGGAGGGCATTTCGACGTGGAAGCGAAGCGGAGTTGGCTGCCCCCCAGGGATTCGAACCCCGATAGCCTGCTCCAGAGGCAGGTGTCCTAGCCGTTGAACGAGGGGGCAGCAATGCGGTTTATGGCCGTCAGACCGACCTCTGTCCGATTTTATGGCGCGACGGCGGAAGCGTCAACTTTTCCGCCGTACCGCGGGCGGCGGTTAAAATAGTTGGCATGACAGCTTCCGGCAGTATTTCCCTTGTACCCGACAATCAGGCCGAAATCGCGCGGCGGACACTCGAACCCGATCAGTGCGCTCTGGTCGTCGTCGACATTCAGGAAAAACTCTTGCCGCCTATTTTCCAGCGCGAGCAGTTGGTGAAGAATGTGCAAATATTGATCCGCGCTACCGGAATCCTGGGTATTCCCGCGCTGGTCACAACGCAATACGCAAGAGGGCTGGGCGCAACCGTTGCCGACATCAGTTCCCTGCTGCCCGGTACGGATGCGATGGACAAGCAACTGTTCTCCTGTTTCGGCAGCGATGTATTTTGCGCGGCGCTGAAGCGGTTGCCCGGACCGCGCAACACACTTCTGCTATGCGGCATGGAGTCGCACATCTGCGTCACCCAGACTGCGCTGTCGGGGTTGAGTGAGGGATACATCGTTCATGTGGCTTCGGACGCGGTGAGTTCGCGCTCGGAATGGAACTGGAAGATTGGCCTGGAGCGGATGAGAGCGGCGGGGGCGGTGATTTCGTCCACCGAAATGATGATCTATGAGCTGATGAAGTCGTCAGGATCGGCGGCGTTCAAGGAACTGCTGCCCTATCTCAAAGGATAGTCGCCGGGCCGAGGTGGCTACGCCTCGTTCGCAGCGGCCTGCGCGCTTTCCTTCTTCTTCACGCGCACCACAGTGACCTTGGCGAAACCTTCTTCGAAAGTGGGCGGCTTGAGCTTGTTGGCCATGCGCCGCATCACGTCTTCCGGAACCACGCGGTCGCGGCGTTGATGTCGCTCGATGCAGACCTCGAGCGGGACGTCGAAAAACAGGGCGTGGACTTCGTAGTTGTAATCGCGGGCCAGTTTGATCCAGTGCTGGCGTTCCTGGGGCGTCAGGTTGGTTGCATCCACGTAGTTGGTGGGGCGGTGCGAGATCAGGCGCGCTTTCAGCAGAGAGCGCAGGTTCGAGAACACCAGGTCCTGAAAACGCTGCTCCCGAACGTCGTCAAACAGAAGAGAGCGCATCATGTCGCTGGAGAGCGGAACGATGTTGTTGCGCTTGAACCAGGAACTCTTGCCCGATCCCGGCAAGCCGATAGCGAGAACGACGACGCCTTTGGGCGCGCGTGTGGAGGCTGGCGCCGCCGCAACAGCAGGGGTAATGGCCGCAGGCGCGCCGGACTCGCCGGACTCAGATTTCATTTCCGCTGAGGCTGGTGCTGGCTGCGTAGTCCCTGGAGCGGCCGTGCGTTCGCGATTGCCACCACGGCGACCGCGTCCTCCGCGTCGGCGACGGCGACCAGTGCGCCGCGCGGCATCCCCTTGCGACGGGGCCGAAGCGTCGGCGGACACCGGCTCTGCCGCATCCTCGGGTTCATCGGGGGAGGCTTGTTCCTGGGCGGCAGACTCGGGGAGCGCGGAACCGACCTCGACGTTGTCGTACTC
>Ga0075029_100001994_pt1 | contig 11591 bp, 7 predicted proteins | sample LitLauG_LLR_2013_FD_71391 | JGI IMG/M metagenome (GOLD analysis project Ga0075029, IMG submission 71391) | Freshwater sediment microbial communities from North America - Little Laurel Run_MetaG_LLR_2013 | ecosystem: Environmental > Aquatic > Freshwater > Creek > Sediment | place: USA...
GGCCGTCAGAGCGGTGAGATGCTCCTCGAAGCGCGCTTGAGCCGATTTGTATTCCTTCTGGGCGCCCGTCCTTTGGTAGAAGGATTCACCCGGCAGATGGCCGCGGTTGGAGTCTGCTTCAGCCAGGGCCGCGCGCTTGTATTGCTGGATCGCGCCAACCCAGTCGCCTTCCTTTTCGAGAGCAGTCCCCAGTTGTGTGCCCGCCTGGAAATTCTTTGGGTCGAGCGAAGCCGCCTCTCGAAGCTCGGCTAGGGCCAGTTCGTTGTCGCCTGACGCTTGCAGGGTTTCGGCGTAAAGCTGATGTATATGCGAATCGCTGGGCGATAGAACCTCTGCCCGTTTCAACTCGGCGATGGCGCCCGCAAAATCCTTCTTGGCGGCCAGTACTCTTCCCACATCCGCGTGGACCCAAGCTGAATCCGCATATAATTTCTCGGCCTGCCGGTACTCCTCCAGCGCAGCGTCGTAGTTCTTTTTGTTTTCCTGGATCTTGCCCAGATCGGCGTGAGGTCCAGCATCTGAGGGCTCAAGTTCTACCGCTCTACGAAACTCTTTCTCCGCGCCCTCCAGGTCTCCAGACCCTACGAGGCATCGGCCCAACATCTCGTGAGCCGTTTCGAAGTCGGGAAACAGGTTTTCGAGTTCGCGGAGCTCGACAACAGCGGCTGGCGCATCGCGGAGCATTAGAGCTGATGCAAGGTTTTGCCGAACATAAGGGTCGTTCGGGCGGAGACGCTTGGCCTCACGGTCTTCACGAATCGCGGAATCGATATCCCCATGTTCTTGATATGCGACTCCCAGATACTTGTGGCTGTCCGGGTTAGTTGGGTCGAGCCCGATGGCATTTTTGTACTCCCGGATGGCATTGTCGTAGTCGTGCCGGTGGTAGTACAGCAGGCCCATATCGAAGCGCACGTCCACATAGTTTGGCTTGATGCGCAGCGCTTCCCTATATTCCGCTAGAGCGGCATCGAACTTCTGTGAGCTCTCCAAGGCCAGCCCGGCGAATTTGTGGGCCTCGGCGTCTTCCGGATTCTGGTTTAGCGCGGTCCTGGCCTCGTGGAGTGCGCCATCATGGTCTCGCAATTTGTACAGGATATAACTGAGTTTCGTATGAGCCTCGGGAAACTCGGGATCCAGGCGCAGGACCTCGGCATAGACCGCCGCGGCCCGTGGCCATCGTTCCTGCCGGCGCAGCAACTCGCCCATCACAAAGCCCGCCTCTGGATGCGCGAAACTGGACTCGATCCCTGCGCTGAGTTCCGCGACGGCCTCATTGGCCTTTTTGTTTCGCATGAGTACGGCTGCGTTGGTGATGTGCCGTAGCAATTCTTTGTCCGGCTGCCCGTCCACGCCCGCCGCAATCACTTTGGCAGTCAGCAATGCAGCCAACACAGTGTTATCCGCGCCGGCCTCTTTCAGTTGAGCTTGGTAATCGTGATCAGGATGAAAGTTCACGCCGCGCCGGCCGATCTCACGGACGATATTCTCTGGCAGCGCGCCACCTGCCACCAGGGCGAGCAACTCACTCGCATGCATCGCCTTCGGGGAAGTCTGGCATACGGTATCGAGAGGACCGATAAGCAGGAATAAAACCAAGATGAAGACAAAGACACCTATGGAACATTTCGGCATGAGGGGCCTCCGGATGGCTAGCAGAATTCTAGAATCAAGAGGCAGAGCTCACTCGTTACGTTTGTCACTGGCGTAAGCGTGCATGGTGGCGCTGAGGAGTTCCGCGAGCCTAACGGAGACCTATCAGAACCGAGAGGTTGGCGGACTACGCCTGCTCGCCCTCAGTCACTTTCGTAACCCTCCCACCCCCTGACGCAAGTTTAATCCCCCTCGGAGCAGCGATATGATGGTCATAGTTCGAGAAACAGTTCGAGAAACAGTTTGAGAGATATCCGGTATTCTCAGAATCTCGCAATGAGGCTGGCACGCGCTCGTGTCCGTTAAACTCAAGCCCGAACTCTACGTCGCCTGGAAAACGGTGACGTACCGCAGTGTGCTCCTGCTGATGCTGGGAGGGGTGCTGATCTTTTGCGCGATCATGGAAGTGGCGTTCCCTAAATTCACCGATGCCTCGGTTAGGGAGGCCGAACATCTTTCCCGGGGCCTGATGGAGAAGGTCGCGGGCCTGGCGCCTCCGCTCAAGGCGCCCTCGGTCGCGGTGTCGCAGCAGGCGCATTTCACAGCGCTCGATGGCACCATCCGGGTACGAAAAGGCAATGGCAATAGCTGGATCACCGCCGACTACAGCGTGCCGCTGGAAAAAGGCGACGTGGTGCAGACTGGCGCCGAAGGCATGGCCAAGATCGTCTTCAACGATGGCACCAACTACACCGTGAAGCAGGATTCGCTCATCGTCATCGAAGAGAACTCGGCCAACAATCAGCAGCAAACCAATGTTGCGGTCGCGGTCACCACCGGCACCGTGGACCTGACCACGGCGACCTATGTTCAGGGTTCAAAGTCGCAAGTGATTGTCGCCGGCGCAAAAGCTACGCTGGCGCCCGATTCGTCGGCCATGGTGCACAATAATCCCAAGGACGACCAGCACGAGATCTTGGTCAAGAAAGGCAGCAGCGAAATCGAACGCAATGGAGAGGTAGTCCACCTGTCGAACTGGGAAAAGGTGAGTTTCCAAAGCGATTCGAAAAAGATGGAACGGGCCACGGAAATAGGTCCGCCCACGCCCATTACGCCGGGAAACATGATGCCGGTTTTCGCCAACGCCGGCGAGAAGGCGAAAGAAGTCGAGTTTGCCTGGACGCCCATGGCCAATGCCGCCGAATACCGGCTGCGTATTTCGCACAATCCCTATTTCTCGTCTCTGTTGCTGGATCGGAAAGTGGAGACGCCGAGTGTGGTGGTGACCGGTTTGCCCGTCGGTGCTTATTATTGGTCCATCCAGTCTTATGACGCGGCTGGCAAGGGATCGGTGGAAAGCGAAAAGAACCGTTTTACCATCATCGCCAAGTCCAAGGAAAAGGTGGAACTGTCGCTGGAGATCGATCCTCTGGTCCAGCACGGCCACGTGATCGAAGTGGCGGGCAAAACCGAGATCGGAGCGCGCGTCATGGTGAACGGCAGGGAAGTCCCCATTATTAGCGACGATGGTACCTTCCACTATTTCACGCCGCCACTGGCCAATGGGGAGAACCTGATCACCGTCACCGCCCAAAACTCGAAAGGTGGAGTCAACACCCATCAGGAAAAAGTGCTGATTCAGTAACGAGTCAGCTGTTCGCTGACCGCTAGTCGCAGGCCCAGCAAGCGCCAAACCGGTAGGAAGAAGAAGAGCGAATAGCAAACAGCGAACCACGGCATCAACGGCGGTTCAAAAGCAGCGTTTGGAACAACCGGTACCCAACTGGCAACCAGTTCTTCCGAACATAGAAGTAGAATAGAAGAAACGTACAATAATAGAAGAGGCTAGGGGAGAGCGGCTCACAGGGTAACCGGCCCAGGCCCAGGTTCCAGGGGGAGACGAATTCCCGGAAGAGAGAAGTGCTGTCATGTCCAACAACGGCTTTAATAACGGCTCATCGCGCTCGCACAATCTACGTTCGCTGTTCAGCATGTTTTCCAGTGACCTGGCCATCGACCTAGGCACCGCCAACACGCTGGTGTACGCGCGCGGCAAAGGCATCGTGGTCAACGAGCCTTCGATCGTGGCCATCAACAAGAACACCGGTGAGGTTGAAGCCGTCGGCAAAGAGGCCAAGGAGATGCTGGGACGCACGCCCGGCAACATCGTGGCCATCAAGCCCATGAAAGATGGCGTCATCGCCGACTTCAAGGTCACCGAGAAGATGCTGAACTACTTCATCCAGAAGGCGCACAACCGCAAGATGCTGGTGCACCCGCGGATCGTGATCGGCGTTCCTTCGGAAATCACGCAGGTGGAAAAGCGTGCCGTCATGGATTCCGCCTATCGCGCCAAGGCCAGCGAAGTTCACCTCGTGGAGCAGGCCATGGTGGCGGCCATCGGCGCCGGCCTGCCGATCACCGAACCCAGCGGCAACATGGTCGTCGACATCGGCGGCGGCACCACTGATATCGCAGTCATATCTTTGAGCGGCATCGTCTACTCGCGTTCCGTGCGCATGGCCGGCAATCAGATGGATGAGGCCATCATGAATTACCTCAAGCGGAAATATAACCTGCTGGTGGGCGAGCGCACCGCCGAGCAGATCAAGATGGAAATCGGCTCCGCCTATCCGCTCGACAAGCCGTTGACCATGGAAATCAAAGGCCGCAACCTGATCGAAGGGGTGCCCAAGACCATTACCGTGGACGACAGTGAAATTCGCGAATCGCTGAGTGAATGCGTCTCCACCATCATGAACGCCATCCGCGTCGCTCTCGAACGCACGCCCCCCGAGCTCTCGGCCGATATCAGCGACCGCGGCATCGTGCTCACCGGCGGAGGGGCGCTGATCAAGAACCTCGACAAGCGCATCCGCGAGGAAACGGGATTGCCCGTCTCGATCGCCGACGATCCCCTCTGCAGCGTGGTGCTTGGCACCGGCAAGATGCTCTCGGACTTCAAGCTGCTGCGCAAGATTTCGATCGAATAGAGCTGCGAGCGACGAACTGCGGGCGAAAAGCAGGTCCTTCGCTTCGCTCAGGATGAAATTTCAGGCGGGATGACATCTCAGCCAGGCCGGGTTTACTGAGAACTGACAACTGAGAGCTGAGAGCTGCCGTTATGGACGTCCTCGGACGCTACCGCAATCTGATCGTGCTGGTGGGAGTGTTATTCGCCCAGCTCCTCGGCTTGGCCGTGCAGGTCAAGCGGACGACCGACAGCGAACCGACGCGTCTGATCCGCGTCTGGGCGGTGGGGGCGGTCTCGCCTTTCGAAAAGGCGCTGGTGTGGGCGCAAACTTCCAGCGGCAACCTCTGGCACAACTACTTCTACCTGCGTGGCGTGCGCGCCGAAAACCGCAGTCTGAAAGCCCAAATTGAGCAAATGAGGCTAGAGCAGGTGCGCATGAGCCAGGACGCCGACCAGGCGCGCCGTCTGCAGGCCTTGCTGGCCTTCAGGGAACAGTTCATTTCGCAGACCATGGCGGCGCAGGTCATCGGAGGAAGCGGCAGCGAGTTGTCGCGCTCGGTCTACATCGACAAGGGGTACAAGGACGGCATCAAGGCCGACATGGCGGTCATCACCGCGGACGGCATTGTGGGCAAGGTGCTGCGCGTGTACCGCACGACCTCGCTGGTGCTGTTGATCGACGATCAGACCAGCGGCGTGGGCGCGATTCTCGACAAGACGCGGCTGCAAGGCATACTCCGCGGCACGCCTTCGGGCGAAGTTGTGCTCGAAAAAGTGATGAGCGACGAAACCGTGCCCTCCGGAGAACAGGTGCTCACCAGCGGCGGAGACGGCATTTTTCCCAAGGGCCTGTTGGTCGGAAAGGTAACGAAAGTGATTCCGGGCAGTGAGCTCTTTCTCAACATTCACGTGCGCCCCGCGGCCGATCTCAGCAAGCTGGAAGAAGTGCTGGTGGTAACGAAGATTGATGAAAGACAGGCCGAGCCCGACCAGACAGGAGCCGCTCGCGCCGTCGATATCCTGGCAGCGCGCCTGCCGGGCGTTCCTTCCAAGCCCGAGAACGGCGAGAAAGCCGCCGCTCCGGGAGGAGCGCCCGCGCCGTCGACCGCCGCACCGGGGACGGCCCCGCCTCAGCCTGTTGCACCGGCGACTGCGGGCCCAGACGCAAAGCCGAAAGCCGCGCCTTCGCAAGCCTCGACCGGCGCCGCTGCAGCATCGCCTCCTGGAACCGCGGCCGCCGCAACCGGCGTCCATGCTGTCAAAGTTTCCCCGAAGCCCGTGAAGGCAGCGGTTGCTCCCGCTCCCAAACCGCAATCCGCCCTCGAGGATCGTCCGCACTAACGTGGCCATCACCTACACATCGGGAGAGCAGGTTGAGGTTTACCGCTTCAGCATCCCGGCGACGATTCTGATTCCGCTGGTCGCTGTTTTCCTGCAGGCGTGGGTGCCGCTGCGGTTTTCATTCTTTTCCATCTTCGATCTTCCGCTGCTGGTCACCATTGGTTTCGCGACGGCGCGGCGCAGTCCGCTTGCCGGCTTGTTCACTGGCGGCCTGATCGGCATTCTGCAGGACGCGCTGACCCATCAGCCCATCGGGCTCTACGGAATTTCCAAGACCGTGGTGGGATTTGGTGCCTCTTCGCTCGGAATCAAGCTGGATGTGGAAAATGCCGGCGCCCGTTTCCTGTTGACCATTGTTTTCTACGTGGTCCACGAGGTTGTTTACTTCATGATCGCCCGCGGCATGGTGGGTTTGCATATGGAATGGAGCTGGCCGCACGAATTACTATCAGGCGTGGCCAACGCCGCCCTGGGAGTGCTGGTTTTCATGCTGCTCGACCGCCTAAAGCAGCGCACCTAAAACGTAGGGACAGCCGGCCCGGCTGTCCAGACGACTGGAACTCGCCGCGGCCCCGTTTGTTCATCCGCGGACTTAGGCGTGTAGGGGGCTTCGCCCCGCCGGACAGCCGAGGGCGGTCGTCCCTACGTGAACACTAAGATGGCATATGCCATCGCACCCGCCGCCAGCGTAGAGAGGAAATTTACCGCCTGGTTGCCAATCCAGCCCCGGCGCTGCACCGTCGCGCCCAGCACACTGTCGATGAGCATGCCGGCGAATCCGGCGGCCACCGGAATCCAGAGCTGGCCGGGAACAATCATCCCGCCCACCGTAGCCACCGACGCAATCGCCAGACCCGCCACCAAACCCGCGATGCTGCCTGGAATCGTGATGCCGCCGTCGGTGCCTGCACGGACGCGTTCCCCCGTCGTGATCAGCCAAGCATCGGGGCCACGCCATTGCCCGACCTCGCTAGCCACGGTGTCCGTAGCAGCTTCGGCGAGAGCAGCCACAGTCGCCACCAGCCAAACCCGATTTCCAGTCGCGCTGAAAACAACCGAGGCGAGCGCAGGTACTGCCAGATTAGCCAGGACTTGCCCCACGCTCCGGCCGTCGCGGCGCTCAGCCAGGCCCAGTGCCAACTTGTCGCGGTATCCCAACCGAGTCGCCACCCACGTCATTAAGAACAGCGCCCCGAGTGTGGCAAACGCCGCTGGGCCCGCACCTGCAAAAAGCAGAAAACAGGCAGCCCCCCCTGCCAAAGCGCCCGATCGATTCACGCCCCGCAGGACGCGGGCCAGCACTGCGAACCCCAGCGTCACGGCCGCCGCGATGGCCACCCGCTCCGGGGATGAAGCCCAGCCGTGTATCAGAAAAGAGTCCACCATTTCCAGAGGCAGCCCCCCGCATTCAGTAGAATCTCACGTTCTTGAAACTGAGAGCTGACACCGAGAGCTGAGAGCCGATCTGCACGATCCGCAATCGATAACACTGTATTCGGTGTCCGGCGCCAGCCGACCCCGTCATGTAGTGCTTGTCCTTTGGATTCGCCCCGTAATCTGGCGGCGGCAACCCCAGCCAGTTTAGGCTACACTTCTGTACGCTTGGCGAGTTTCATGCATCTGAACGCTAGCCTGGGCATCCGTTTCGTATCAGGGTATCGCTTTAGCGATACCGAAGGCGTTCGAAAATAGATGCCCCTTTAGGGGCTGCGGCGCGCAACGCGAATCTAGGGACGAGGCCAGCCTCGTCTCCTTAAATGAGGTGAAACCAATGGCGGCCTCAGTCTGGTCCGGCTACCTAACCTTCGGACTAATCTCCATGCCCGTGCGCCTGTTCTCGGGCGCGCGTAGCAGCGGCATCTCCTTCAACCAGCTGCACCGCACCGACCACCACCGGGTCAAGCAGCAGCTCATTTGCCCGGCGGACAATCAGGTCCTCGAGCGTAGCGATATCGTCAAAGGCTATGAGTACCGCAAGGACGAATACGTCATCATCGATCCCGAAGAGATCAAGAAGATCGAGCCGAAGACGGCGAAGACCATGGAAATCCTCGAATTCGTGAAGACCAGCGAAGTTGACCCCGTCTATTTCGAGTCTTCGTATTACATGGTTCCCGAAGAAGCCGGCCGCCGCCCGTATGCCCTGCTTACGAAAGCGCTGGAAGAAAGCGAGTTCGTGGCCATCGCCAAACTCACCATGCACAACCGCGAATACACCGTCTTCCTGCGCCCGCACAAAGGCGGCATGATGCTCCACACCATGTACTACGCCGAGGAAGTTCGCGAGGTCGAGTCCTTCGGCGCTCCCGATGTGGAGATCAAAGACGCTGAAATCAAGGTTGCCCATCAACTCATTGAAGCCTTGGCGGGCGAGTGGGACCCGGAGAAATATCACGACAGCTTTCAGGAGAATCTGAAGAAGCTGATTGAGGCGAAACTCGAGGGCGGCGAAGTCCAGGCCGTCGAACAGCCGAAGAAACTGGCCCCGGTGGTCGACCTGATGGCGGCGCTGAAAGAAAGCCTGGCTCAGACCAAAAAGCCCTCAGCGTCGGAGAAAGTCGCCGAGATGCCGTCCAAGAGCGAGCCCAAGACCCGCCGCGGCCGAGCGTAGTTCTCCGTCGAGTCGCGGCTCGCCGCGTCTCGCTATAGTTAAGATTGCGGCCAAAGGCCGGCTCCCGGCAACCAAACTTGTCTCCATCCGCTTCTCACCAGCAGCGCACTCTGCCCTGATTATGCCCGCCCCAATTTCCCCTCGCGACCCGGTTCCCGATACAATATCGGATTCCGTGCAAGACTTACTTTCTGTGGAGTTTGAATGAAGCGGTTTCTGTGGCTGGGATTGACGTTGTTCCTTTGTATCGTCTGGTTTGGGTGCGGCGACACCTTCCGCCCGATCATCATTCCGAATCCTCCCGTCTTTCCCAATCCCTCGGCGTCCCACACCGTGGTCGCGATCAACGATAACGGAACCGTTGTGGCGGGCAGCGCCATGGTGATCGATGTCTCCGGCGACGCGGATGTCAGCGAAGCCAACCTGGGTCTCGCGCCCGTCCATGCCGTGCTGCAAAACGCCAACCAGGTTTTGGTCGTCAACCATTCCGTGACCGGCAAGGCAGCCGATTCTCTATTTCAGCTGAGCTTCAGCGGCACGTCTATCGGCAGCGCAACCGCCATCACTCTGCCGCCCAATTCAGCGCCTGATTTTGTGGCCGTCGCTCCCAACGATACGACCGCCTATGTCACGTTGCCGAATTTGGTGCCAGACGCAGTCAACTTTCCCAACGACAACGCCGTCGGCGTGGTCATGACCCAGAGCAGCAGCCTGGTCGACATCATCAAGGTCGGGAACAACCCGTATGCGCTCACCGTTACGCCCGACAGAAGCAAACTCTACGTAGCGAACCAGGGGGACGGCACCATCAGTGCCTTCAACACGGTTAGCCGGTCTTCGAGAGCCATCACGGGTTCCCTCACTTTTGCGCCCATCTGGTTGATTCCCCGCTCCGACAGCCAGCGGGTATACGTGCTGGAACAGACCAACGGCACTCTCGGCGGTACTCTGGCTTCCATCGACACCACCTCGTCCGCGGGGCCCGACCCGCTCACCGAGTCGGCGATTAGTGTGCCCACCGCGCTCAAGATGGTCTACGACAGCAACAAGAATCGCCTGTACATTCCCGGAGAGGCGTTGGTGCAGGTGAATGGCGCACCCGTTTTAAAGAGCGCGGTGGTAATCGTGGATGTGTCGCAATCTTCGCCGTCGCCGCTAGCCACGATTCCGATTGCAACCGTCCCGCCCGCCAGCCGCAGCGCCCAGGACCCCTGCGCCCTGACTTCGCCCGCCACCTTGAATAGCGTTGACGTGGCCGCCCTGCCAGATGGAAGCCGCGCCTACGTCGGAAGCTACTACGAGGATACGTCGGGCAACATCTGTCCGCAGGTCACCGTGATCGACGCCACGAGCAATACTCTCAAGAGCGCGATTGCGGTTCCAGGATTTCCCGCCTACGATGCCTTCTGTTCCCCCACCAGCACGTCGCCGCACGCACGCTTCCGCATCATGATGGCCGCCGCCGGCGACAGCACGCGCGCCTACCTCTCCAGTTGCGATGGAGGCAACGTCAACTTCATCGATACCTCCAACGACACTTATATCCAGAATCTCCCGGCCCCGGTGGGTACGCGCCAAACCAACCCGCCGGGTCCGGTCAACCTGCCGCAGAATCCAGTATTCCTGTTTGCCGGCCCGTAGAGTATCAACGGATTACTGATCGGGTCATGAAGACGACGGAATAAAAGGGAACATCCACTAATCCCGAGGTGTCTATACCGGCATCTAGTTCTGTCTAGAAGAGAGCACCGCCGTGAAGATTGTGCGGAAATATTTCGTGGTGCTGGTCGTCGCGTTCACGCTCTCCAGTGTGAGTTTCGCCCAATCCGCAAAGCCATCTGAGACGAAACAGGCATCGTTCTCAATCGCCATTCGCATGCCGTCGGTGGTCAAAGCGGAATCTGAACTACTGTTGGAAATTGCGATGACGAACACATCCAGCAAGGACATCAGCTATGGCATGGTTTTCGGATGGCCTGCGTGGTGTATGTTCCAGATTGACCTTCGTGACGCTGCCGGCCGTTTGGTACCGGAAACGGCAGCCGGACAAAGAACCCGCAATGGCCCAAGGGTCATAATCTCTGCGGTTTCGCTACCGTTGGCTCCGGGCAAAACATTGCGCCCCCAAATGATTCTGAACCGGGTTTTCGACCTCAGCCAGCCCGGTGAGTACACTGTTCAGGCACGAAGGACCGACTCGGCAGCCGGAGTCGAAGTGAAATCGAACGTCCTATCGTTTCGGGTTCCTCCATCCAGGTTGCCTCGGCATCCAGACAAACCGGCAATCTCGATTGCTATCGCCACCCCGTTCGATTCGGTCAAAGTTGGTTGGCAAATACCGATTGCCATCTCGGTGAGGAACCTCTGGGATCAAGGCACTCTTCTGGCCGTCTGGAACGGGCAAAATCGAGACGCGACTTCGAAGGAGCCTGATGAGTTCGGCTTTGGGCTGGAAGTGCGCGACACCAAGGGTAACCCGGTTCCGCTCACGAAACAGGGCCAAGTTCTCTTCCACGGAGATGAGTTGCCGAACGGCTACTTCACATTTGTTCCGATTCCGCCTCGCGAATCGGTGACGGAAACCAGGGTAGTCGGGGGGATCTACTACATCGCGAATGCGGGGAAGTACTCACTCCAGGTGGTGCTGACCGACCCGACGACCAACCTCCCCGTGAAATCAAACACAGTGAGTGTGGCGGTCAGCGATTCCGCAGAGTTGCATCCGTCGTTCATGATTAGCATCGCCCCGGAAGAATCCTTTATGAAACCCGATCAATTTGGCTTGAGGATATGCCAGACCAACATATCGGCCCATAACATCGCTCTCGACAATGCGACTTTCAATCGGGAAATCTTGCTGCGCGACAGCCTGGGAGCAGCCGTGCCGCTCAGCGCCGAAAGCGAGAAAAAAATGGTGGAAGAGCGCGAGCATTTTGACCGCGGCGACCGTGGCACCGATCCCAGTCACCGGTGGACTTTGGGGCCTGGCGAGAACCTGTGCGGTGTCATTACCCTGGATGCGAATGACACATTTTGGGAACCCCGTAAGCCAGGCAAGTATTCAATTCAAAT
>Ga0075029_100001995_pt1 | contig 11591 bp, 10 predicted proteins | sample LitLauG_LLR_2013_FD_71391 | JGI IMG/M metagenome (GOLD analysis project Ga0075029, IMG submission 71391) | Freshwater sediment microbial communities from North America - Little Laurel Run_MetaG_LLR_2013 | ecosystem: Environmental > Aquatic > Freshwater > Creek > Sediment | place: USA...
GGGTGACCGCGAATTTCAAGGAAACGCAGCTCGAAAAAATGCGCGTCGGCCAGCCGGTGAAGATCACCGTCGACGCCTATAATCGCGAGTACACCGGCAAGGTGTATCGCATCGCTGGAGCAAGCGGCGCGCGCATGAGCCTGCTGCCCCCGGAAAACGCCACTGGAAATTACGTCAAAGTGGTGCAGAGAATCCCGGTGCGCATTGCGTTCGATCCGGGCCAGAATACCGATCGCCTGCTGCGTCAGGGCATGTCCGTGACGCCCACGGTGCAAGTGCAATGAGCGAGGCCACGCTGGAGGCCAAACCGCCCTTAGCGCCGTCGGCTGTTTGGATCCCGAAACACAATCCGTGGATCATCGCGTTGACGGTGACGCTGGCAACGTTCATGGAAGTGCTGGATACCAGCATCGCCAACGTGGCGCTGCCGCATATCGCTGGAAATTTGTCCGCCGGCACGGACGAAAGTACCTGGGTGCTGAGCTCTTACCTTGTCGCGAACGCGGTCATTCTCCCCATCAGCGCCTGGATGTCCATTCAGCTGGGGCGCAAACGCTTTTACATGATGTGCGTGGTGCTGTTCGGCATCAGCAGTTTGCTGTGCGGACTGGCGCCGAACTTGAGCATGCTGATTTTCTTCCGCGTTCTGCAAGGTCTGGGCGGCGGAGGCTTGGCTCCGAGCGAACAGGCGATTCTGGCCGATACATTTCCACCTGCTAAACGAGGCATGGCGTTCGCGATTTACGGCATGGCCGTCGTCATGGCTCCGGCGATCGGGCCGACGCTGGGCGGCTATATCACTGACAATTTCGATTGGCGCTGGATCTTCTTCATCAACGTTCCGGTGGCCATTATTTCGCTGCTTTTGACGTCGCGACTGGTGGAAGATCCACCGTATTTAAAAGCGGCGAAGGCAACCACGGGCCGCGTGGATTGGCCCGGTTTGGGCCTGCTCGCCGTCGGCATCGGCGCGCTTCAGGTGGTGCTCGACAAAGGCGAGCGCGAGGACTGGTTCGCGTCAAACTTCATCAACACGTTCGGCATTCTCTGCGTTGTCTGCCTGGTCACTGCGTTTTTCTGGGAGTTGCATCATGAAAATCCGGTGATCGATATACGCCTGTTTAAGGTGCGCAATTTTTCCGTGTCTTGCGTGATGATGTTCATGCTGGGCCTGGCGTTGTTCGGAGGCACGGTGCTGCTTCCGCAATTGGTGCAGACGCTGATGGGCTACACAGCGGAGCAGGCCGGCATGGTGCTGAGTCCGGGCGCGGGCGTCATCATTTTAATGCTGCCGTTCATCGGCATCATGGTGGGCAAACTCGACCCTCGGCGACTGATCATGGTGGGCTGGGCGCTGGCGTCGCTGGCGATGTTCTACATGGCATCGAAGCTGAGCATGAGCGTCAGCTTCGGCGAGATTATTCTGCTGCGGACGTATCAGATGGTGGGCGTCGCGTTCCTATTCGTGCCGATTCAGACCATGTGCTACGTGGGCATTCCGCAGGGCAAGAACAACAACGTCAGCGGCATGACGAATTTGGCGCGCAACCTGGGCGGTAGCTTCGGCATATCGATCGTAGAGACGCTCCTCGCAAGGCGTGGGCAATATCATCAAAGCGTGCTGAGCGCGCACACCAGTCAATACGATCCGAGCTTTACGAGCGCGGTCGCGGGTATGGCGAACGCGCTGAAGGCATCGGGCGTGGGTGCGGCGGAGGCGACCAAGATGGCGTACGAACGGATCTATGGCGCGATGCAGGCGCAATCGTCGATGATCGCGTACCTGGACACAATTTGGGTGTTCGCGATTCTGGCGGCGCTGATGGTTCCGCTGCCGTTACTGATGAAGCGGGCGAAAAAGGGAGGCCCGGCGGCTCCGGTGCACTAGTTGTCAAAGAACAAAATTATCAAGGGCGCCCTCTAGCCAGGAGTTTTACTTCGCCTGACAGGAAGTCCGTTTATTCAACCCGCAACGGCGAGGGGCCGGTATCGTCCCGACGCGACGGCCAGTGCTCACAGACCCATCGAGGCTTGTTCTAGAATTGCCCCTACTGTCGATCCGTCTCTCCTTCTGGCTGAGCGCACGGACTCTTCGATTACAAAGTACGCGAGAGTTTGCGAGGTGCCGGTGGGTGAAAGTGGGATGTGGTTGAATCGGCGGGAAATATTACGGGGTCGGAAGGCGGTCATGACGGTGGAACTGATTCCCGATCCTGAGTTCGGCGGACTCACGGCTCGGGTGCCGGATATTCCTGCTTACGGCGAGGGTGAGACGGAAGAGGAAGCCGTCGCGGATTTGAAGGTAGCTTTGACGGCGCTCGGGCTGGATGGAGTTGTTGTGGAGCGGGCTATTTATCCGGCGGTCGGGCTCTGGCCCGGCTTGGTTGGTCGCGCGAGGAGAGCCGACTGAAAGTCGGCGGCCGGCTGGATAGCCCGCCCCACAAGGTCGGCCCCGTTGGGAATGGTCTACAGTTGTTGGAGGTCGTCAGACGATAGACTTCCATGAAGGCGTTCTTTTGGGCTGGCTTGCTTAGCTCGATCTTCGTAGCTGCGCAACCGGCGTTCGACGTAGCGTCGGTGCGGGCCGTTCCGAACCAGGGGGACGATAACGGCAGTCCGTTCGATGAAAAGGTCAAGGCGCATCCGGGCAGCGTCATCATGACGAATGTCCGTCTGCACACCGTGGTCAAGTGGGCCTACGATCTTAAGAATTATGAGATTTCCGGCACCGATATGCTTGCCGCGGAGCACTACAACATCAGCGCGAAGTCCGAAGAAGGCACGCCGGTTGCCCAACTCCGGACGATGATGCAGACGCTTCTTGCCACGCGATTCAAACTGCAGTTCCGTCGCGAGGCCAAAGAGCTGCGGGGATATGACCTGGTTGTGAAGGACAAGACGAAGCTCCACTTTTCGGGCGAAGAAGGCGAGGCAGACATCGGCGGGAATGGCCCAGTGGGTCACTTCAAGAGAACATCGATGGCCGAGCTTGCGGACGTTCTTTCCCTTATTTTCCTCGGCGCGGTTTTCGACAAGACAGGCCTGGATGGACGCTTCGACTTCACGCTTGCTCCTCAGGCGTACATGACTCCGGGTGCTGACCCCATCGGGGGATTTATGGCCGCGATTGAGGACCAGCTAGGGTTAAAACTCCAGCCCCGGAAAGCGGCGGTCGAACTTTTCGTCGTCGTCCATGCGGAGAAGGTTCCGACCGAGAATTAGCGCGTGGCGGTTCGGGGTTTCCTCCCGATCACTGCGGTGGCGTCTTCTATTGCTGCGCCGATTCTTAGTAGCGTGTCTTCGGTGCGCGGGCCTGACAGGATTTGGAGGCCTATTGGTAATCCTGCCTGCGTGAAGCCGCACGGGATTGATAACGCCGGGATGCCCAGGACGTTTATGGCTCGCATGAAGCGGGTTGTGGCTAACCGCACGTCTTCTTCGCTGTCGCCTACCTTCATTGTTACCTGGCCGATTTTCGGGGCTGCTGTCGGCGTGGTGGGCGTGAAGATGCAGTCTACCTTGCTCCACAGTTTCGAAAAATCGCGCTGGTAGATGCGGCGGAGGCGCTGGGCGTCCACGTAGTCTGCTGCGCGGATCAGGCGGCCTTGGTCCAGTAGTGTCATTACGTCGGGGCCGAAGGCGTCGCGGCGGTGGAGATTTCCCCGGTGGACGGAACTGGCTTCGACTAACAACAGGACTCGGCCGATCACGTTAAGAGCGTCGATATCGGGGATGGTTACGTCGACGATCTGCGCTCCTAGGGCGGCTGCGGTTTGGATTGCCTTGCGGACTGCCAGGCCGACCTCTACGTCGATTCTTTCCAGGTAATAATTTTGCGGCAGCCCGATGCGGAGGCCCTTAATATCCACTTGCGGCGGAGGGACGTATCCGGATTTGGCGCCGGCCATGGCGTGGAAGCTGACGGCGGTGTCTCGGACGGTTTTCGCTAACGGACCCATGTGATCCATGGTCCAGCCCAGGGGCATCACGCCTCGCTTGCTGATCAGGCCGAAGGTTGGTTTCAGGCCTGTGATGCCGCAAAACGAGGCCGGGATGCGGATGGAGCCTCCGGTGTCGGTGCCGGTGGCCATGGGCAGAATGCCTGCGGCTACGGCTGCAGCGGAGCCTCCGCTGGAGCCTCCGGGGATGCGGTCTGTGTCCCAAGGATTGCGGATCGCGCCGAAGTGCGGATTGTTGGAGGTAATGCCGTAGGCTAGCTCATGCAGGCCGGTTTTGCCGACCATGACGCTGCCGGCGTTGGCTAAGTTGGTGGCGATGTCGGCGTCGTGATCGGGGATGAAATTTTCGAAGAGCTTGGAGCCTCCGGTGGTGCGGATGCCCTTTGTATAAACCAGATCTTTGTGCGCGATGGGAATGCCATGTAACGGGCCTCTGTCGATGCCCTTTGCTAGTTCGGCGTCCATGGCTTGGGCTTGGGCTCTGGCGGTGTCAGCGGCTACGGTGATGAAGGCGTTCAGGCGAGGGTTTTCCTTGGCGATGGCAGCGAGCGCCGTGTTCGTCAGTTCGAGCGAAGAAACTTTTTTGGCGCGCAGGGCGTCGTGCATTTCAAGGAGGGTCATGAAAAGTCCTCCGGGCCGGACCATACGGTGTCTTCGGGCGTCAACGTGGCCTGCAAAGGACGGAAGGATGCTTCGAGTGCTTCCACTACGGGCAGGAGCTTTTCTATGTCGGCGTCGGGGATGGGCGGGTCGAGCGCGGCGGCGGATCTCTTCCAGTCGGTCATTTGTTGAATCGCGCAAAACGGGCTGCGCCCTTTGCGCTCACCTTTCCCGTTCATTCTACAATTGAAACTATGCAGGCCACCGATACACGCGTTACGCCCAGTCCGCTGACGCACCTCAGCGAAGAAGAACGGATGTTTCAAGCCACCGTGCGGAAGTTCGCGCGGGAAAGGATCGGGCCGCACGTCCGCGCGATGGACGAAGAGGGGAAGTTTCGAAAAGACCTGATCGCGGAGTGTTTCGCGCTGGGGCTGATGGGTATCGATGTGCCCGAGGAGTATGGCGGCCAGGGTGGATATTTTTTTCAATCGATCATCGCGATCGAGGAGTTGGCCAAGGTGGACCCGTCGGCCGCGGTGATCGTCGACGTGCAGAACACTCTGTTCAACAACGCCATCCTGCGCTGGGCGTCAGAGGAGCAGAAGAAGAAATATCTGCCGCGCCTGTGCACGGACACGCTGGCGAGCTACGCGTTGTCGGAAGCCGGCTCGGGGTCCGACGCCTTCGCGCTGGCGACGCGGGCGGTGGACGCGGGCGATCATTACAAGATTACGGGCCGCAAGCTGTGGATCACCAATGCGGGCGAGGCGGGGTTGTTCCTGTTGTTCGCCAACCTGAATCCGGAAGCGGGCTACAAGGGCATCACGGCGTTTTTGGTCGAACGCGAATTTCCGGGCTTTGCGGTGGGGAAAAAGGAAGACAAGCTAGGCATTCGCGCGTCTTCTACTTGTGAGCTGATTTTGGACGACTGCCGCGTCCCGAAAGCCAACGTGATTGGCGAGGTGGGCAAAGGCTACAAGATCGCGATTGAGACCTTGAACGAAGGACGCATCGGGATTGGCGCGCAGATGGTCGGACTGGCGCAGGGAGCGCTGGATCATGCGCTGGCGTATGCCAAGCAGCGCAAGCAGTTCGGGAAAACGATCGCCGAATTTCAAGGCGTGCAGTTCGATCTGGCGGAAATGGCCGTGGACGTGGAAGCCGCGCGGCTGATGGTTTACAACGCGGCTCGGCTGAGGGATGCGGGGATGCCGTTTGTCACCGAGGCGGCGATGTGCAAATATTTCGCGTCGCAAGTGGCGGAGAAAAACGCGTCGCGGGCGGTGGAAGTGCTGGGCGGCGTGGGCTTCACGAAGGATTATCCGGTGGAGAAGCTGTTCCGCGATTCGAAAATCGGGCGGATTTACGAAGGCACCAGCAATATGCAGCGCGTGACGATCGCGAAGCAGATGCTCGATAAGAAATAGGAGCGCGTATGAAAACCTTGGGACTGGTTCTGATCGCGGCGGGAGCGCTGATGGCGGCCGATACCGAGCCGACGCAGGCGCAGATCGACGAAATTATTCAGAAGTTCGCGGCAAAGGAAGCCGAGTTTGCCAAGGCTCGCGAAAGTTATGTGTACCGGCAGACGGCGCGCGTGCAGGAGTTGGATGATGCCGGCAATACGACGGGGCGCTGGGAGATGGTGTCCGATATTATTTTCGATTCCGGCGGTAAGCGCAGCGAACACGTAGTGCGGTCGCCTGTGCCGAACCTTCATCAGTTGATCCTGACGCCGGAGGACATGGAAGATTTAAAAAGCGTGCAGCCGTTCGTTCTGACCACGGACCAGTTGGGCGAGTATCTGATCCGGTACCTGGGAAAGCAGAAGGTGGATGAGATCGGCTGCTACGTGTTCGCGGTGAAGCCCAAGAAATACGAGGGCAAGAAGCGCTATTTCCAGGGTGAAGTGTGGGTGGACGACCGCGATTTGCAGATCGTGAAAAGCTACGGCCGCGGCGTGGGCTCGGCCAATAAGGGTGGCAACGGCCAGCAGTTCCCGAAATTCGAAACGTATCGCGAGCAGATCGACGGAAAATACTGGTTCCCCACGTACACCATCGCCAACGATACGCTGCATTTTAAAGATATGGACGTCCGCATGAAACAGACCGTGAAGTACGAAGACTATAAGCGCTTCAAGGCGGACACCACCATCACGTTCGGCGAATCGGTGGAGGATAAACCGAAGCCCCCTGTGAAAAAGCCATAATGGCTGCATGAAAGCGTTCCTGCTGGCGGGGATCGCGGTTTGCGCTTACGCTCAAACCGATCCCTACCGGGGGCTGCGCGATGGCGCGCCCTCGGAAGCCTATCTCACCGAAAACGTCGAATTAAAACGCGACGTCGGCACCATTACCCTGAAAAACGGCCAGATTGCGTTTCTGCCTGAGGTGCTGGGGCATCACGCGATCGGCGTGTTTGTGGGCGAAGGCGTGTTCCGGCTGAAATCGGCGTCGAAAGTCGAGGAAAAACACTTGACGCTGGTGACGGGCAAGCCGGAGATCGAAGAAGCATTCGATTCGGCGGTGATTTACTTCACTGACGCGACGTTCGAAGAAGTAAAGGGACAGGCGTCGGCTCGGCAGGCCGATGTACGCGCGGCGGGGGTGTTGAAAGAACTGCGCGACAAGCTACGCAAGGAACGCACGGCGGGCGACATCGGCAACGTTGAAGCAGAGGTGCTCAGCGAGTTGCTGAATCCCAAGCGCGGCGCGTCCTTCCGCATTTACATGCACGGCAAGCACGATCCCGACCTGCGGTTCTTCACGGTTCCATCGGGTGCGATGCCGCACGAGCAATCTCCCGAAGAGACGGCGCTCGTTAACTTAGACGCGGGCGGCGATAAGGCGGGCATCTGGTATCTTTCGCACTTGGCGTCCGAGTGGGAAAAGCACACGGCGAACTCAGGCGAAGACAAGCGCACAGTGCAAGCCAATCATTTTTTCATCGATACGGAGGTGGGCCACGCCGGCGCGCTCACCGGAACCACCGATCTGGAGTTTACCGCGGTGACCGACGGCACGCGCGTGATCCGCTTCGATCTGCTGCCGTCGCTGCGGGTGAAAAAAGTCACCGATGGCGAGAAGAAGGCGGTCGGGTTCATTCAGGAATCGGTGAAGGGCGATGGGTCGTTCTACGTGGTGATGCGGGAGAGGCTGGAGCGCGGCAAAAACTATTCGCTCCATTTCGAATACGAAGGCAATAAGGTGATTTACGACGCCGGAGGAGGAAATTTCTTCGTGGCGGAGCGGTCGGCGTGGTATCCGAACGTCAATACGTTTTACGATCACGCGCTGTACGACCTGAAGTTTCGCTATCCAAAGCAGTTCACGCTGGTGGCTGTGGGACAGCGGGTGAGCGAATCGACGGATGGCGCGCAGGCGGTGTCGGAGTGGAAATCGGACGCAAAGATGGCGGTGGCCGGGTTCAATTACGGCGAGTATAAGAAGAAGAGCGTCTCGGACGAGGTTTCCAAATACGAGCTGGAAGTCTTCACCACGCAGCAGGTGCCGTCGATGCTGCGTCCGTTCGCCGAGCAGATGGCGTTGACGCCGTCGGCCATGGCCCAGAGTGCGCTGGTGGACGCGGAAAATTCTATGCGGTTGTTCGAGAAGACGTTCGGCGATTGCCCGTTCGGACGCCTCGCGGTGACGCAGCAGCCAGCGTTCGGCTTCGGACAATCATGGCCCACGCTGGTGTATCTGCCGGTGAGCGCGTTTTTGGATCCGACGCAGCGGTTTTCCATGCTGGGCGCGATGGAGTTCAAATTTTCGCAATTCATCGACGAAGTGACGCCGCATGAGATCGCGCACCAGTGGTGGGGCCACATGGTGGGGTGGTCGAGCTATCACGATCAGTGGCTGTCGGAGGGACTCGCGGAATTTTCGGCGGGGTTGTTTTTGGAGGCGACGCGCAAGCCTGCGGAAGTCGACAAATTTTGGGACAGGCTGCGTCTGCAGATCGTAGAAAAGAATAATTTCGGCATTTCGGCGAACGACGCGGGCCCGATATGGCTGGGGTATCGGTTGAATACGCCGAAGACTCCGAACGCGGCGCGTGGGTCGATTTATCCCAAGGGAGCGTACCTGGCGCAGATGCTGCGGATGCTGATGCGCGACGAAAAAACCGGCGATCAGGATTTCAATTCGATGATGCAGGACTTCGTCAAGACGTATCTGTACCGCAACGCGTCGTCAGAGGGGTTCATGGCGGTCGTGGCCAAACACATCAAGCCAGCCATGGATTTGGACGGCACACACACCATGGCCTGGTTCACCCGCCAATGGATTTATGGTACCGATTTGCCGAAGTACCGGCTGGAATATTCGCTCAAGCCGGCCGACGGCGGCAAACTGCGGTTCACGGGGACGCTGACGCAGAGCGAGGTGTCGCCGGATTTCGTGATGAGGGTGCCGGTTTACATGGATTTCGACGGCCGGGTGATGCGCGTCGGCGGGGTGGTGATGAAGGGAGATATGACGAGCCCGGAGATCAATGTGATTTTGCCCAAAAAACCAAAGCGGGTGCTGCTGAGCGCGAATCACGACGTCCTGGCTGCCGAGGCGGTGGTGAAGGAGATACAGTAGTTATACAAAACCCTACGGAGGGGCTAATCCCTCTGGCATCGTCCGCCGATTGTTTCATAGTCAGGTGATTGATTCGCATATGGCCGTTTCCGCCCAATCGCCGCAAGAGGCCGGCCGCGCCTCTCAGAACCCAGGGTCGCCCGATGAGATTGAGCGCCTGAAAGGGTCGTTCCTCGTCAGCTTAAGTCATGAGATCCGGACGCCGCTGAGCGGCATCCTGGGCATGACCGATCTGCTGCTGGAAACCAATCTGGACGACGAGCAAAGAGAGTACGTGGCGGCGACGCGCCTGTGTGCCGAAAATCTATTTGAAATTTTGAACGCCACGCTGGAGTATTCGGCGCTGCAGGCCGGCCACTATTCGTTGGATGAGAGCGAGTTCCGGTTGAAGGATTTGACCGAATCGGCGCTGGCGCATCAGCTGCTGAAGGCCGAGGCCAAGGGACTGAAGATGCGTGCTGTCTACGACGCGGGTTTGCCGGAGACGATGGTGGGTGACGCGCCGCGCTTGCGTCAACTGCTGAGCCATTTTTTGGCCAACGCAATTAAGTTTACGCATCACGGAGGCGTGGAACTGCGCGTGCTGCGCGCGCCCGGCGCGACCGGAATGCTGCAAATTGAGGTACAGGATACGGGCATCGGCATTCCCTCGGATCAGGTGGAGCGCATTTTCGAATCGTTCCGGCAGGTGGATTCGGGACTCTCGCGCAATTATCCGGGCCTGGGTCTGGGCTTGGCGCTTGCGAAGAAACTGGCCGGGCTGATGCAGGGTGAAATCGATGTGACCAGCACGCCGGGCGAGGGGTCCACGTTCACGCTGCGGATTCCCCTGCGCGTGACGGAAACGGAAGTGGAAACAGCGCACGTGGCCGGGCACGCGGGCAGCGGTCCGACTATCCTGGCCGTGGAGGATAACGCAGTCGGGCTGACGATTCTGAAGCGTGCGCTGGAGCGGCGTCAGTTGTCCGTTGACGGAGTCGCATCCGGGCTGGCTGCGCTGGCGGCCGCATCGCAAAAGAAGTATGACCTGGTGTTGATGGACCTGCAAATGCCGGGGATGAACGGGCTGGAGACGACGGCAGAGATGCGCAAACTGCCGGGCTACGACGTGGTGCCAATTCTGGCACTGACGGCCGATTTTTCCGACGAGTTGCGGGAGCGGTGCCTGCGGCAGGGGATGCAGGCGTTCCTGTCGAAGCCGGTGGAGCCGCTGCATCTATGGATGGTGGTGTCGAAATTCCTCAATGTAGGTGCGGCGGCGGAGCACAGCCACTAGGAATCCCCAACGGACGCCGGGGGCTGCAGAGCTGGTATTTTTCGTACAATCGAATTGCGTGTCCACTTCCTCAACCGGGGAATTTGCGGCGGAGCAGGCGAACATACTGCTTCGACGGCTTACCCTGCAGATTGCGCGAACACGCCAATCCGGGAGCGCCGAGGCGGTGCACCATCTGCGCGCGGATATCCGGAGATTTGCCTGTTTTCTCGAGGTGCTGAGACCCTGTTTCCCTCGCAAGGAAGCACGAGCGATCCTGCGCCAGCTAAGAGAAATCATGCAGCAGGCGGGCCGCGTGCGCGATCGCGACATCGCCCTGCGGCTATTGACGAAACTGGGTGTGCCCGCGAGTGGGCTCCGTTTCCGAACCGAGCGCAACGCATCTGCCAAGGAATTGGGGGTTCTGCTCGCCCGTTGGTTAGAAGACGGCTACCCGGTGTTGAGGGCGGAATCCCGCGACCGTCCGGTGAGAAAAACCGCCGTGCGGATCCTGCCACCGATGTCGAAAGAATTCTTCCGCCGGGGCAAGCACGCGGCGCGCGATGAGGCTCGGGCCAAGGAATTACACCGCTTTAGAATCGCTGCCAAGAAGTTTCGTTACACGCTGGACTCGTTTGAGTGGGTTTATGGCGGATCTGTGGATGGCCTGATCCTGCAACTGAGGAGGATCCAGAAGCAGTTGGGAGAGATCAACGATTACGCGTCCGTTCGGCGGATGGTGTCCGGACGAAAGATTCGGGCCGCGCTCAAACGGGCGCAGCGCAAGAAAGTGGAGCAGTTCCGGCGCCGTTGGGCCGCTCAATTCTCAGGCGCGGACGTAGTGCGCGAGTGGATGGAAACGCTCCGTCAATCGAAAAGGGCTTGAAGGGGGACGGAGAGCTCGGGATCGGAGGTCCGAAGGATGCCGTCCTGGGCGGTCGGGAACCCCTCGGCTGTGTAGCGGTAGCCGCGGCGGGTTCGCGGATCGATGACCCACACGTTCGGGACACCCATGGCGAGGTAGTCGTCGAGGCGGTCGACGATGGTGTCGAAGGAATCGTCTTTAGAGAGAATTTCAATACAAATGAGCGGCGGCGTTCTGACGACTTGCTCGTACGGCGCGTCGGCCCGCAGGACACAGACGTCGGGAATGCGGAAGTGATCGGGCTTCACGTGAACTCGCTG
>Ga0075029_100001999_pt1 | contig 11585 bp, 8 predicted proteins | sample LitLauG_LLR_2013_FD_71391 | JGI IMG/M metagenome (GOLD analysis project Ga0075029, IMG submission 71391) | Freshwater sediment microbial communities from North America - Little Laurel Run_MetaG_LLR_2013 | ecosystem: Environmental > Aquatic > Freshwater > Creek > Sediment | place: USA...
AGCGTATTCGGCATTCGGTTCTCCGCCCACACCACGCAAGAACAAATACTCAAATCCTCCGATAAAACTGTTTCCTGATCCGAACACCAAACTGTAGCCAAACAAGCCCCACATGATCGTAACCATGCACATCATGGCGAAGCTCTGCATCATGGTGGCCATCACATTTTTCTTGCGCACCAGGCCGCCATAAAATAGCGCCAGTCCCGGCCCTGTCATCAGGAGCACGAGCGCGGAACACACTAACATCCATGAATTGTCGGCAGACAGTTTCGCGTCCGCAACACGTTGCTCCAATTGGGCAATACGATCGGCATCGGTATGAATGTCCGGCGCAATAACGAGCGCGGCGGAGCGCTCGATTCCAAATCCGCTGGCGGAAACCGCACTGGGTAAAGCTAGAAAAGACATGCCAATGCCGAGGCAAAGGCTAAAAAGGAATAGTTTTTTTGTCATTGTCGTCGTGGACCTGACCTCGGTACGATACCAAATCCGCCATGCCAACGCTAGATTTCTAACCACCTTTATGTATTGTGGTTAATTTTTCCCAAACGAATTGTCACCTGGCCGCAGGTTGAAACGCACCCGGAAATATCCAATCCTGCCACGGAATGCCCCTCTCCAATGAACTTCATCATCGCTACAACCAGTTTTTCTGATGGATTGGATAGATTCTTTTCGTTCACCAATAACAGGCGTATCTTGCTACAGTTGCTGCATGGTGGCGGTACCTTCAAAGATGCCTGTACAAAGGCTATTCGGTGACTATCAAGTCGGGCCGTTCTATGACGAAATGTTTGCGGCTCCCGATCAACCGCGGGCGCACTACGCAAAACTTTTTGAGAAACTGGCCTCGATGGTGCCTGCGCAGTTTGAGGAGCGCCGTCAACATGCGGACCTTGCGTTCCTCCTGCAAGGAATCACGTTCACGGTTTACAGTGACGGGCGTGGCACGGAGCGGTTGTTTCCGTTCGACTTGATCCCCCGCATTATTCCGAATTCGGAGTGGCAACGCATTGACCGGGGCCTGTCGCAGCGTGTGGTTGCGTTAAATTTATTTCTGCAGGATGTGTACGGCAAACAGCGGATCTTTGCAGACAAGGTAATACCGCGTTCCCTGGTTTATTCCTGTAAACATTTCTTGCGTGAAGTGATCGGTATCGAGGTGCCTCGCGGAATATACACCCACATCTGCGGCATTGACCTGATCCGCGACTCGCGAACCGGAGAGTTCTGCGTGCTGGAGGACAATGTCCGCACGCCCAGCGGCATTTCCTACGTTTTGGAAAACCGCCTGGTTATGATGCGCACTTTCCCGGACGCTTTCCAGACGTACGAGGTTCTCCCCGTCAACCACTATCCCGCCGAACTCTCCAGAATTCTCCGCAGCCTGTCTCCTCGAGGAGGGGACGATCCTCAAGTCGTCCTCCTCACTCCCGGCATTTATAACAGCGCCTATTTCGAGCACAGTTTCCTGGCTCAGCAAATGGGAATTGAGCTGGTCGAAGGGCGTGACCTGATAGTGGATGGCGGCATCGTTTACATGAAGACGATCCACGGTTTGAAGCGCGTAGACGTAATATACCGCCGCGTGGACGACGAATTTTTGGACTCTCTTACTTTCCGCCCGGATTCTGTGCTGGGAGTCCCCGGTTTGATGGGAGCATACCGGGCCGGAAACGTGGCCCTGGCCAATGCCGTGGGCAACGGGGTCGCGGACGATAAAGCCATTTACGCCTACGTTCCCGCATTCATTCGCTATTACCTGGGAGAGGATCCGATCCTTAAGAGCGTGGATACCTATCTATGCTCGAGGAAAGACGATCTGGCCTATGTCTTGGATCACCTTCCGGAACTCGTCGTTAAGGCTGTGGGAGAGTCCGGCGGGTACGGAATGTTGATGGGGCCATCGGCCGACCGTGAACGTCTGGAAGAATTCGGCAAGAGGATTAAGGCCGACCCACGAAATTATATCGCTCAACCCGTGGTCGGGCTTTCGCGTGTCCCTTCTTACGATCCGGCGCTGGGAACCATCGAGGGACGTCACGTGGACCTGCGCCCTTACTGCCTGTACGACGGCGAGAAAGTCACCATTGTGCCTGGCGGGTTGACCCGCGTGGCGTTGCAAAAGGGTTCGCTGGTCGTAAATTCCTCCCAGGGTGGCGGCAGCAAGGATACCTGGGTCCTGTTTGGAGAAGATTAGAATGCTGTCGCGAATCGCTGAATCACTCTTCTGGTTGGCTCGCTATATTGAACGAGCGGAGTACACCGCGCGCATTCTGGATGTGAATTTCCACACCGTGCTGGAACAAACCAAGGACCGCTATCGTTTGCACTGGGATCCACTAATCGTCATGGCGGGTGAAGAAGAGCGCTTCCGTAAATACTACGGCGAGGCCGACGCTCAGGCGGTTTTTGAATTCCTGGCTTTCAGTCCCGAGAATCCCAGCTCCATTGTTCAATGCATCACCAAGGCCAGGGAAAATGCGCGCACCATTCGCGACTATATTTCCCGGGAAATGTGGGAAGACATCAACAGCCTGTACTTCTCCGTAAACCGATTCAATCCCCAGGAAGAAATGGCCGCGGGCCCGCACCGTTTTTGCGATGCGATTCGCTTCGGCAGTCATCGCTTCCACGGCGTTACGGACGCCACACTACCACATGATGAAGGCTGGGAATTCCTCCGAATCGGATGGTTCATCGAACGGGCGGAAATGACGGCCCGGCTGGTGGATGTTCAATATCACATCCTCTACGACGTGCCCGCGGGGATCGGGGGCGCGGACAACCACCAATGGATGGCCGTGCTCAAATCTGTGGGCGCCTACGAGGCGTATCACCGAAAATATCATTCTCCGATCGAGCCGGAAAAAGTCGCGGAAATGCTCATTATGCACGCGCTGCATCCGCGATCAATTCGCTTCAGCATGACCGAGGTCCAGGCCGGATTGCGCGCCATCAGCGGCACAGGGCCGGGTTCGTACGCGAACGAAGCCGAGCGCCTAACGGGCAAAGTCCTCGAGCGCTTGCGTTATGATAAAATTACCGAAATTTTCCACGTGGGCCTGCATTCCTACTTGAATGAGATTCTGCTTCTTTGCGGTTCCATTGGCGAAGATATTGCCCGAAGCTACTTCTATTATGCGGTGGTGGCATGAACCGATATCATTTGCTCCATGCAACCGAATTTCATTACGACGGTCCGGTTTCGGAAAGTTACAATGAAGTGCGTCTCCGGCCCATTCACGACGAGACACAGAGCTGCCTGTCGTTTCGTTTGGTCACTGACCCGGTTTCGCGCGGCACCTCCTATCGCGACGTGTTCGGCAACTGGGTTCATCAATTCAATATTCTGCCCGAGCACCGGCACCTGAAGATTGAAGCCGAATCCGTCGTGCTCGCTCACGACGCACCCGTGCCCCCCGCCAATGGCATGAAATTATCCGAATTAGAAGCCAGCTACGGGGAACTCGAAGAGCAGTATCTCGATTTTATGGCTCCGACCGCGTACGTCCCGCATCTGCCCCAACTCGATGAACTCGTGCAGGCGGCCAGCGGAATTTCCGATGGCACCGTTTCAGGATTTGTGCAGGCGGCGTCCCTCTTGATCCATGAAAAATTCAAATACGTGAAGGGCGCTACTCACGTCAATTCCTCTATTTTGGATTCGCTCTCCAGTAGCGCGGGAGTCTGCCAGGACTTTGCTCATTTGCTCATCGGTGTGGCTCGCAAGAGAGGATTGCCGGCGCGTTATGTTTCCGGATATCTGGTTCCGCAAAGCGCGTCCTCGCCAGACGCCAAGCTACAGGAAGTAATTGGGGGGTATGCTTCACACGCTTGGGCGGAAGTGTTTATACCAGGTTCTGGTTGGTTTGGTCTGGACCCCACATTGGGACAACCCCTGGGGTTGCAGCATGTTCGGATAGCTTACGGGCGTGACTATGGCGACGTAGCCCCTGTGCGCGGAGTGTACAAGGGGCATGCCGGGCAACGGCTTTCCGTGGATGTCCACGTCCGCCCAGCGCTTGATGACGACGGCCGCGAGCAGCTCAGCGAAAATAAAGTGATCCCCGAGGAAGTTCCCGTTATCGCGGAACGCGTTCAGCAGCCTGCCCAGCAACAATAGGAATATTCTTGCACAGTGGAATAGATGCAAATAGAACAGGAGTATTTTGAAGAATTAAACTTTAGTTTTCTTTTTGGGTTTGCGACTCGCGGCCTTCCCGGTGCTTTTCCTGCCACTGCTTCGCTTCGTCTTGACCATGGCCATGATCCGCCTCAACTCACGCTCCAAGGAAGCTTCGATCTCATCAGAACGGCGTTCGCCACGCGCGACTCGACTGACATAGGAAGGGTCTACCTTGAGCTGGCGCGCCACACGACCGTAAAGCCCGCGAATCAGCGAAGCTAAATTAGTTGGGGTAGTGTTGCGACTAACTTTGTCACGCGCCATACATCTCCTTACTGCCGATATTTGGTAGAATGATCATACCTCGTGAATTTAATTACCCATCCGTCTATTTAATTGAGGGTTACCCATAACTGCTATTTGGGTCTTACAGTCCCTGGACTTCAATTGCGCGACGCCACTCTATCACTTTTTCAAGGTATCAAGAGCAATTTTCCCGTCGTGCGCCGCCCTTCCAGATCGCGATGCGCTTGTTGTGCTTCCCCTAAGGGATACAGATGCTCAATGCGCAGCTTCAGTTTTCCGGCCCCAATCATGTTCAATACTGCGGATGCTCGGTACTGCAGCTCTTCAGCACTGGCAATATGATTCACCAGCGTCGGGCGCGTGATAAACAATGACCCTTTTGTAGCCAGGCGTGCCAAATCAAATGGCGGAACGGGACCGCTGGAAGCGCCAAACAAGACCAGATAGCCGCGGGGTCGGAGTACGTTTAGATCCTTCTCAAACGTGGTCTGCCCCACGCCATCGTAGATCACATGAACGCCCTTGCCATCCGTCAGCCGCTTCGTTTCCGCTTCAAAATCCTGTTGCGCGTAGAGAATCACGTCATCCGCACCCGCTTCACGAGCGAGCTTGGCTTTTTCCTCTGTACCCACAGTGGCAATGACCCGTGCCCCGATATTCTTTGCCATCTGTACGAGCAACAGACCCACACCGCCCGCAGCTGCATGGATTAACGCAATTTCTCCCTTCTTCAGCGGGTAAGTATCCGTTACCAGGTAATGCGCGGTCATTCCCTGAAGCATGGCGGCCGCTGCCTGCTGATCGGTGATTCCGGCAGGCACGTGAACCAGTCTCGCCGCAGGCACTGCGGCGTATTCCGCATACGCTCCGACTACGCCTGTATATGCTACGCGGTCGCCAGGCTTGAAATCCTTGACCTCGCTGCCAACTTCGCTGACGGCCCCAGCGGCTTCCTGGCCGGATATAAACGGAAGGGCAATCGGGTAGCGCCCCTCGCGAAAATAAACATCAATAAAATTGATGCCCGCAGCCGCAATCTTTACGATCGCTTCGTTGGGTTTGGGTTTGGGAACGGGAAGATCCACGTACGTGAGTACTTCCGGTCCGCCGCTTTTTAGAATTTGAATTGCTTTCATCGCCAATCCTCTTGGGATCATATCCCAGCTTCTCAAGTTCGTTTTAAGAGCGCGTAGTATAAACCATCCAGTGCAGAAAAAAGAATGGAAGATGTGAGTGCTACGGAAAGCTCGCCGAATATCCTGATCGGCGCAGACGCGAGCAATAACGGTGCCAGCATGATTTCAAAATAAAGGAGCTTGACAGATATTGGGATATGGTGTCATGGTCATACCACTTAAACGAGTCCGGGGTGGGATTCGCGTGAATTTTCCGAATTTCCGAATTGATAATGGCCCTGAAATCGACATGACCCACGGAATTGCGCGGGTATCGCCGGATTTTGCCCGGGGCTTTCTACTTTCATACTTTTTTCAATCAGTCAGCGATCCTGCGGATATCAGGACATTGTCAGGGGCTCCAAATACTTCCGCAGCCGCTCGCATCGAACGAGAACGCGCTGCGATTCTCTCCAGCCTTTCGGCAGCCAGAATTGCTGAGGGCCCATTTTTTCATTTCATAACTAGTCTGGTTGCCCCTCGTGTCACTTTTCATGAATTTCATTCTTGGCTTTTTCGTTCGGTGATGGAGTTCGGACAAGACCAAGTGCCGTGGGGCAGGGTTAAGACTAGTTTTTTGGACAGGAGGTCCAAAAATGAATTTTCTGCGTTTGTCCAGAAAAGCAAATAGACCTGAGTATGTTCGAAGAGCGGCTCAATTTCTGGCAGGTTTGTTGACCCTGCCGTTGCTCTGCCTGCCGGCGTTTTCACAGGGCAGCGCCGGACGCATCACGGGGACGGTTATAGACCAAAGCGGCGGCTCGGTAGCCAATGCCAACGTCACTGTCGTTGATACGGAACGAGGTGTTTCGCGCGCATTAGTCACGGACGATGCGGGTGTTTACAACGCTCCCAACCTGACTCCCGGCACATATACAGTTCGCGTCGAGGCCAAGGGATTCAAAAGACTCGAGCGTCAAAACGTGGTGGTAGAAGTCGGAAAAGAACTTCGAGTGGACTTGACTGTCCAGCCTGGCGAACAAAATCAAACCGTCACTGTCACCGAATTAGTGCCGCTGGTGGAAACCACCAATGCCACCATGGGGGGCACACTGGAGAATGCTGACATAATTGATCTCCCCCTGAATGGTCGCAATTACCAAAACCTGCTTGGGCTGCGCCCAGGTGTCATGTTGCAACCGGGCGGCGGACCGTGGACGCAAAGCACCAACGGCGTTCGGCCGGACGAATCGGTCTGGATGGTGGATGGCGTTATCAACATGAACTTCTTCGACGCCCGTCCGATTCTTGATATGCCGAGCCCGTTCACCGACGGAGGAACAATCCTTCCGATCGACGCGATCCAGGAATTTAACCTCATGGAAAATCCCAAGGCTGAGTACGGCTGGAAAGCCGGCGCCGTGGTGAATGTGGGAATCAAATCGGGGACTAATACGTTTCACGGGGCGGCATACGCCTTTGGTCGCAGTGACTCCTTTGACGCCCGCAACTACTTCAACCCCGCGCCACAAGGTGGCACTTGCAATCTGGGCGGTGGGTCGCCCTTGCCAGCCTGCGACAAATTGCCAGTGCAATTGAAGCAATTTGGCGGAGTCGTGGGCGGGCCCATCAAGAAAGACAAGCTTTTCTTCTTCGCGGGCTATGAGGGGCTGCGGTCCTTTCTAGGTTCTGATTTCCTGATTCCAGTTCCCTCAACTTCGGATATGGTTACTGCGATCACCAATTTACAATCTCAACCCACTCCTGTTCCAGTCAGCCAAGTTAGCTTGACGTTGCTGGGTTGCAAATTGGGGCCGGTGACTTGCGGATTGCCGTCAACAAAAACGACTGGGCTGTACCCTACCCAGCCTAGCGAGGGCTTTCTCAGTACCTTCCCCGTCACGAATACCACGGATAATGGAATCGGAAAGTTGGACTACCACATTAACGACAAGAACTCACTCAGCGGCACATTTTTTTACGGCAAGTACTTTGCCCTGGGAGAAGATCACGGATTCGTTAACCAGGCATTCACATGTACCGCGCCACTGAGCTCTTTAACACTGGTGGCGGCCTGGATCTATACGCCCAACTCCAATATCGTGAACGATTTCCGATTCGGATATGACCGGGCGAGTTTCAACTTTATCAACGTGGACGACGGCGTCCCGGCCAACGGCACTACGGGCTACGCCCTCAATACAGGCGTGACTTCCTACCCAGGGGGTATGCCAAATGTCAACATTGCTGGGTTTGCGGGCTTGGGCACATCCAATAACCGTCCCCAGCGTTGGTCTCCCAACCCATATTTCGATGTTCAGGATTCCGTCCAAATCTTGAAGGGTAAGAACACCTTCAAGTTCGGCGGCGAGTTTGCGCACATAGAAGCCGATGCAGCAATTTACGTATACGCCCGTGGACTCTTCAGCTTCGGTGGCGGTGGAGCCTATGCAGGATCCTCCCCGCTCTCAGACTTTTTTGCCGGAACCCCATCAAGCGGCCTTCTCCTTAGTGGAAATCCATCCGTCAAAACAACTTGGACCTACACTGCGGGATACCTTCAAGACGACTGGCGCGCCAATCAGAAATTAATCGTCAACCTCGGTCTGCGCTACGAATACGTTACTCCGATGCATGAAGCGAATAACAACTTCGGCAGCTTCGATCCGAACGTCGGAATGGTGCAGCAGGGCCATGGGATTTCCAACGTCTGGAAAGCGGATCCCAATGGTTGGGAACCCCGCGTAGGATTTGCCTACGACCTTACAGGAAAGGGCTCAACCGTCATCCGTGGCGGAGCCAGCCTGATTCATTCTTCCTGGGTCATCGCAACCTTCATGGGGCAATTCCAGATGCAAAACGACGGCGCCACTAGCCTCGCAGCAGTTCCCACGGGTGCCACTCTTCAATGCAACCCCATACCAAACGTTACCTTCACGTGCCCCAGCACCGCTGGGGGGACGGACACCATTGCGGCCGTTTCATACGCGCCAAGCAGTATCTGCTGGGATCCTGGTGTCCCGGCGGCCGGCAGTGCTTGCGGCGGCGGACAGAAGACTGCTTTTGTTCCTACCTCTGCCTGCGGAAATGGCGTCGCTGGGGCCCATTCGCCCTGCGATCTGATGGGCGTGGACCCCAACCTCAAATCACCGTACGTCATTAACTACAACTTGAGCATGACGCACACTTTCGGCTCCGACATTTCGCTTGAGATTGGCTATGTCGGCAATCGCGGGTTCAAGCTGCTTAATTTTGCCGATATTAATCAGGCTCCCCTCGGCGCAGGGTATTGCATGAATACCCTAACAACGGCGCAGCTCAATGATGCCTGCAAGGGTGGTGTTTCGGGATCCTACAACGGCCTCGCCATGCAGGAAGCGCGTCCGTACTATGCCAAGTTCCCCTACCTGGGGTTCATCAACTACGTAACCAACAGATCCCATTCCCAATATGACAGCGTTCAGGTGAACCTGACCAAGCGCATGTCTCACGGCGTATCATTTACATCTGGATACACATACGCTCATGGTATGGACAACGGATCCCTCAACCGCTTCGGCGAATTGCCCCAGGACAGCACCAAACCGCAGGCGGAATGGGGGGCCAGCGACTTTGACGTTCGCCACCGATTTACATTTACCGTGACGTATAACCTTCCCGGTATCAAAGGGTATGGCCAGCTGCTGGAAGGCTGGCAGGTTAATTCCATCGTGAACGTTCAGTCTCCGCAGCCCTGGGCAGTTTGGGACTCCGGGGATAATATCAGCGGGACCGGCGAAGGCGCGGATCGCTGGAATATTACGGGCAGCCCGTCCGACTTCCCGTCCGGCAAGGGCAGCATTCCGTATTGTTCCGGCTTTGTCGGGTCCTCTGCTGCGAATGCCACTTGTACGGTAGTAACCGTATATGGTCCGGGTCCTGCCCCAAGCTCAGTGACTCCGTCAACCTGCACGGCTTCACCCCTCGTCAACATAGCCACGCTTGACTCGTTTGGGTGCTACGTATCGGGGAACAACAAATCGGCACTCACTCCGCCCGCGTTGGGAACCTTCGGTAATATGGCACGGAATATTTTCCGTGACTCGGGTCTTTACAACGTGGACTTCTCCGTCTTTAAGAACTTCACATTCACCGAGCGGTTTGGCGCTCAGTTCCGCTTCGAAGTGTTTAACATTGCCAACCGCCCAACCGTTGCCAACCCGTATGGGGCATCGGCTGCAGTTGCCACAGGGAATGGCCTCACGGCTGGCGGCGGCTCACTTGGCATGTCTGGCTTTACTCCTGACTGGGGTGCGGGCAACCCGCTGATCGGTTCGGGAAGCCAGCGCGTCATGCAGCTCGGATTGAAGCTCTCGTTCTAACTAGCTCAGCCGGTGCGAGGGCTCATTCGCCCCCGCACCGGCTGACGTACTTTCACGATTGATTTTTCTAGCAGTTCCAAATCGCTCACCACGATACGGGCCTGCTCCTGCCGCGCATACCACAGTTTCCAGCCCTGCAGCGCTGACACCCTGCTCTTACTCTTAATTCAGTCCACCCAGAATCTCGTTGGGATCTGTTTGATATTGGAAAATCTACGGCGGGATTAGGAGTGGGACGCGATGACCAGCGCGCGGTTGAAAGCAGTTGCGATGGAGTGTTCCGTGAAGCAGTCGGGCGGGACCTATTCCGGCAGCCCCATCTTCCGGGAGCGCCAATCGGCAGATTGGCGCTCCCGAAATTCGTAAGAAATTGAAGTTGGGCTACGTATTCGGAGTACGCCGCTGGCGGATATCGCCAAGGTGTTTGCGCAGGGTCTGGATAATTTCCTGGCGGCGGCCGTTATGGATGTCGGCGTTGAGTTCATCGAGCGCGATGTGCACCACGTCGTGGTGATGCAGTTCCTCGGGCGCGACTTCGTTGCTGAGATCGAGCCAGATGCCGTGCAGCAAGTCAATTTCCTTCGGCGTCAGGCGTGGCGCGTGGGGTCCCAGGTAGAAAATGTGCTCCTGCCCGGTGGGAGAATGGATTTCAAGCGTCAATTGAGGCCTTGGTTCCGAGAGAGCTTCCCAAGCCAGTCCTGCGATGCGGGCTTCGTCCGCTATGGCGCGCCAGGAAGAAACTCCCAATGCGATTGTGGCGGACTGCAGGCCTTGCGCGGCTCGCAGGATTCCTTCCCACTTCTCCGTGGCGGGAGCTACGGCCAGATGGATGGACTTTCCCCGCTTCTCAGCTAGTGAGAGCGCTTTTGTGAACAGTTCCTGCTCATTGATCGTGAACAGGTCTTCGGGAGCCAAGTCCGTGTCTCCGGCCCCAGCGCGGCCCAGCACGCGCAAATGGATCACAACCACGTCCTGGCGCCTAGGATCAACACGCTCCAGCACGGACGCTAAATTATAAAGAGCGTTAGCATTGCGCACCATGACCAGCGTATTTCCTGGGCGGACGCCGAGGGTTTCCGGGGTTAATTCCCCTCCTTGTTCCAGGTTGAACATGTCCAGCTCGGCATGGTCAGTTCCGGTGCGTTTCGTCACTTTTTCAGAGATTTCAAAGACCGCGAAAAATAGGAGGGTGAATCCGAGGCCGGCGATCGTGGCAATTTGTTTGGTGAAAAGGTTCATGATGCTCATGGCAAAAAGCGAGATTGTTATGAGAGCAAGTCCGACCGGAATTTCCGTCTGACCAATGTGGAAATTCAGGGGCACTCGAAAATCACGCTTGCCCGGCTGTTTGTACCGCAGGACCAAAACGGCCAGGCCTTTCATCGAAAAACTCCACATCACGCCGAACGCATACGCCTCGCCGAGAATAAAAATGTCGCCTCGACTTAGCAGGATCGTCACCAACTGCAACGCGACGACCATATTGAGCATGCGGTAGGAAGTACCGAAACGCGGGTGCGGGCGCCGGAACCAATGCGGCAAAATCCCATCCTCTGACACGCGGTTCAACACGCCGTTGGAACCGACGATGGCCGTGTTCACGGCTCCGGCAAGCATCAGCACGCCCACGAGCACAACAAATCCTTGAAAGAATAATCGAAGGTTATAGGG
>Ga0075029_100002001_pt1 | contig 11571 bp, 7 predicted proteins | sample LitLauG_LLR_2013_FD_71391 | JGI IMG/M metagenome (GOLD analysis project Ga0075029, IMG submission 71391) | Freshwater sediment microbial communities from North America - Little Laurel Run_MetaG_LLR_2013 | ecosystem: Environmental > Aquatic > Freshwater > Creek > Sediment | place: USA...
TGCCGCCTCTGGCTTGATGGCGAGCACCGTGTTGTACGGGTTGCCGAACACAAATACCTTCGAAGTGCGCCAAATTATCCGTTCCAGTTCCACAAATGTGCGCATCTTTAGCCGGTACTTCCACAACAGCATGTGTTGAATGAAGTTCCAGGTGACGCCCCAGGCCCAAAATGGAAGTCGCCGATAACGGATCGGGCTGAAGCCGAGTTGACGCATCTTGTAGACGAGAAGATTGGCGCCGACAAAATTGTAGCGCCAATTTTCGAAGAAGGCGGTGACGCTCAGGTAATCCTCCTCACGGCGACAATGATCCAGCGACCCCGGTGAGCGGATTAACAGGCGTCCTCCCGGCTTGAGCATCCGCCAGCACCGCGCCAGCCAGGCGTCCAGGTCTTTGGTGTAGCCTATCGATTCGAGCGCGTAGATGGCATCAAAATGCTCGCTCGGGAGATCGAGGCTGTCGAAGTCGGTGACGATCACGTGTCCACGCCCAGCAAGCTTGGCGAATTTACGCCGGCAAATATCGGCTTGGACAGACGAATTGGTCACGCACACAATTTCGATATTGCGCCGGCTGGCGAGGTAATCGGCCGCCGCGCCGGATCCGCACCCGAGATCCAGCAGCCGCATCCCGTCCTTCGGCTTCAGAAGAACGAATTCGGCCTCGTAGGGGCACGAAAATGCCGCTCGGGGGAACACGCACGTGCTGTAGTTCGCTTGCTCATCCCGATACGTGCCGAAAACGTCATCATATGTACGCTTCTCGTCATCGTGCTTGAGAAAGTCGTTCGGCTGCGGTGCCCACTCGACCAGTTGGCGCTGCTCGAATTGATTCAGCTGGTGGCCGATCTTGCTCGCGTCCCTCGGTTGGGTCACCAGGAGAAAAAGTACATAATGAAAAAAGTTGTAAACTACGAACAGCGCGATGGCGATCGCTGCTACCAACTGAAATATCAGAACAATGTCCAAGGTTACTCCGCTGAAATGTTCTAAAAGCGATAGGCATGCTCACCTCTGGTCATGACGTTCTCCCTAGATTGGCAAGCCAGGCTATCAGGATCAACGCAGTTTATCACCGCCGCAACGATTGCGCATCCTGCTCAAAACCGCGCTCTGCCTGCCGGTAATGCCGTTTTATGGCTCGGACCCGAGGCATTACGCGTGTTTTGCACACACGCTAATTTTTGCGGATTTCGTCTGCGGCCCGCTCCCAGTTTCCTTCCAGCTTCTGGTCAAGAATTTGAGCAGCAGCGCCCTGCCGGGCCCTTGCAAAGTTGTCGAGGGGCAGCGAAGCAATGACGGTAATTACATTGGAATTGACAACTGCCAACGAAAGCGTTCTCCCGGTTTCAAGTTCGCCCAGGAAGTTCGGTTCTGGGACGGTTGCGGCCACACATCCGTTTGCCAGGCAAATCGTGTAAGGGACCAGCAGCGAGGCGCCTTTGTCTACGGTCAGGTTGATACCGGGCTGCAGAAAGTTTCCTACCGGAGCGAAGATCTGCAACCGTACGGCAGGAGCATCTTCGCGTTCGATGAGATCAATTCTGAGCATGGTTTGGCCCAGGTCGGATTTCCCTTCGATGGTTGTGCGGCAGACCATTTTAATGTCCGCACCCTGCGCACCGCGGAAGCACAGTTTTTTCCAGGTCGAATAGGTAAGGTTGGGAAGTTTCTGCTGTCCGCGCGAAGCGATCTCGGCCTCGGAAAAATCGCCCATTGCGGGAACGTCACCAAACGGGATGACCTGTTGGCTGCTGGCAACTGTCGCGGTCATCAAAATGCCCAGCGCAGTGAAGGCAGCTGCGGCTGATCGCGAGAGTTCCCGACTGTCGATCAACGGGACAATCATTGAAAAACACCTCCCCAAAACGGGCGGACTCTTTTATCGATGGCTTTTCAGAAATTCGGACACCAGCGGCGCCCATAGTTGTACAGCATCGGCTGAGTCGATCATGAAATGACCGTCCGGCCCAAAGTCCGGCAGCAGGTGATATTCGACGTTACCGCCGGCGGCCTGAAAAGCTGCCACCAATCGTTTCGAAAGATCTGGCCCGAAGTAGCTGTCGTTGTGAGTGTAGATCCAAAGCATCGGTATCCTGGCCGTTCGCCCAAACTGTGCTGCTGCTTCGATCAGATTGTCAGGTGCGCAATTGTTGTTGGGTTTGCCGTTAAGGTGGCCGCCGCGCCCGGCCGCGAAGCCGATAATGGCACGCACTGATGTCGGGTTCTGGCTGGCAAGCGCGATCGCACCCCAGCCGCCGCCCGATTGACCGACGACAACGATTTCATTCCGTTTGACGAACGGCTGACTCGACATGTAGTCGATGATCCATGTGTTGATCGAGGCGATCGCCAGGCCAGCATCCCGAAAGTTGGCGTCTGTGCAATTGCCGACACCCGAGAAAAAGAGCCCGAACAGGCCTCGCTCGGGGATTTCGATGGCGGTGAAACCATATCCCGGACGCACAGGCGCAACCACCAGGTACCCTTGCCTGGCGAACCAAAGCGCTGCGTCGCGAAACTCGATTACGGGAAAGTAGCTTCGTTCCTTCGGATCAAGCGAAACTCCATGGTTGATGATCAGAAGTGGAAATGGTCCTTCCGCTGTGGGACGAATCACGTAGGCCAACATCGGGATGATCGAAGGGATTGCCCATATCTCTTCGCGGAGCTGGGGAGCGGAGGTATTTTGGACGGTTTCACCGGCTCCGGCGGCAGCCTGGGATAGCAGCAGGACAACGGCGATGAGTTGTATCAAGCGCTTCATAGACCGCCCACGACTTTCCTGCACCGCGATCGGTAAATTGATCCCGCAGCTCCATCCAACGGCGCAGACCAGGCAAGAGGTCCACAATCGGTAACAAATGCGTCGATCGGGCAGACTGCCTCGCCGAAGATCAGGCGGCAATGTTCAATAATAGACGATACTGGCAAGACATGAAGCTCTGTCGTTGCCCAGGCGATGGGCTCCGATCTGGAATTAGGTCAGTAGTTGCGACAAATATCTGCGACCGCCGGACATCACGAAAAGAGGTCTGTCTTGGTCGAATTGCAGACGAAGGCGTCGCCACGTCGATCCACGTGCTCCTGTCGGATCACGAGCGTATCCCGGCAGGTAGGCATAGGCATCCACTCCGTGAACCTCGATTAATTCACCCAAACCTCGATTGTACCGGCGCCGGTCATCGGGTTGAGGTCCTTGCCTTCGTTCGCCGCGAAGGTATAGCGAGAGCCAAGAACAGCCACCGGGAACCTCACCGTCTGCGATGCGACTGGGTACAGATCTTCTCCACCCCGTGAATAGTGCGGGACGTCAGCGAGCAGCGCCGCTTGCTTGATCAGGATTGATCATTTCATGCCCATATCTTGGACGCCTCTTGGACGCCGCAAAACATGGAACGCTGGTCGCAACCATGACTACGGCACCTGATAAACATCCAGCGTTCGTGCGTTCGCGGAAAGCGAGCCGCAGCCAATCGAGCAAATGCGGTTCAACCAGCCGTATTTTTCTGAACTCGAAGCGAGGCGTGGCGCGGAAATTGTAGGCTCCAGATTTGAACCGTCGGTTTGCCTCATCGGCGAATCAAGACCACGCCTGCGACGAGTAGCGCAACGCCGAGCAAGCGCGGAAGATCAACAGTCCTTTGGACGAGTCCGAACATGCCAAAGTGATCGAAGATGATGGAAGCAAGCATCTGACCCGAAACCAGCAAGGCAATAAAGGTTGCGGCTCCGAGTTGTGGAACGAGAAAGATGGCAAGTCCGATAAAAATCGCGCCGAAAATTCCTCCACTCCACACCCACCACGGTATGCGCGAGGCGACTGTCGCCGACGGGATCGCATCGCCCACGGCAAGCGCGAACACAGTCATGCAAAGGAGGCCCACCAGGTAACTAACGAACCCTGACCATGCGGCGGAGTCCAGCGCGCCGCGCAGGTTTGCATTCAACACCTGCTGCAACACTATGCTGGCCCCAGCCAGAGCTGCGAGTGCCGATGAGAGGATGACGTAGAATATTGGCTGTCGGCTCATCAGCTATTTCTCGTTAAAAGGGAAACACGCCTTGGCGTCGGCGAAGGGTTGCCGACGCGGGAGTTTCCTCATACCACTGCAGTTGGCTACCTTCCTGATTGCCGACTTCCTCGCTACCATATTGATCAACCAATGGAGAAGCCCCATGCCCCAAGGCAAACGTATCGTTCTGGCGTCGCGGCCCGTTGGCGAGCCGAAGCCCTCCGATTTCCGCAGCGAGGAATATACCCTACCGCAGCCTGGAGACGGTCAGGTGCTATTGCGAACGATTTGGTTGTCGCTCGACCCATATATGCGCGGGCGCATGAGTGACGCTGCGTCCTACGCTGCTCCAGTCCCGGTCGGCGGAGTGATGGAAGGCGGTACCGTGTCCGAGGTGGTCGCCTCCAACAATGCCGGGTTTAAGAGAGGCGATATCGTGCTGTCGCGCGCAGGCTGGCAGACACATGCGCTTTCTGATGGCAGAGGGCTCAGCAAAATCGATCCGAAACTCGCGCCGATCTCGACGGCGGTTGGGGTGCTCGGCATGCCCGGCATGACGGCCTATTTTGGTTTACTGGAGATTGGCAAACCGCAACCCGGCGAAACCGTGGTGGTGGCGGCGGCGTCCGGCGCGGTGGGCTCGGCTGTGGGCCAAATTGCGAAGATCAAGGGCGCTCGCGCGGTCGGGATCGCTGGCGGCAAAGAGAAATGCGACTACGTCAAGAACGAACTCGGCTTTGACGATTGCCTTGATCATCGCGATCCCAATCTCGCAGCCAGGCTGAAAGACGCCTGTCCGAAGGGGATCGATGTATATTTCGAGAATGTCGGGGGCCCGGTATTCGATGCGGTATTTCCGCTTCTCAACAGCTTCGCGCGCGTACCGGTCTGCGGCCTGATCGCGCACTATAACGACACCGAGGCGAAGCCGCCAAAATGGGCATCTTTGTTCATGCGCACGATCCTCACCAAGCGGCTGATGTTTCGAGGGTTCATTGTCACCGATTTCGCCGCCCAGCACGCCGACTTCTTGCGCGACATGTCGCAGTGGGTGCGCGAGGGCAATGTGAACTACAAGGAATTTGTCACGGAAGGTCTCGATGGCGCACCGGCCGCGTTCATGGGTCTGCTAAAGGGTGCAAATTTCGGCAAGCAACTCGTTCGCGTTGGACCGGACCACGAATGATCCGAAAGCGCGAAGCCCAAGGGCTCCATCAACGATGAGGGTGCGCGGCGACGACCGGGGCGTGCGCCCAGTTTGCGCACTGGTGGCAGGCTCGGACCGCCTGGTGTCAACCGGAAGAGACGATGTCGCCGGCGCAGCGAACGCTGGAAAATGATGTAGGCCGGTATCGCCAAATTGAGAGCGAACCAAATCGCCAAAACCTTTGGCGAGATGGTCATAAACCGATAATCGCGCAAGACTCCGAAGTTCCATCCTTCGCATAAAGGCCCCGCCCCTGGCGCTCTCGGGCGGGGCCGCTTCGCGCAAAGCTCTCGCCAACTCGCAGAACTTCGTCCCCGGCGCCACCCCTTGAGCGGGCGGCGACGCAGTTACGGCGCGGCAGCGAAATGATTTGAAGGGCCACTATCGGAAATCGTCGAAAATCACAAACCAAGGACGGCGAGAACGGCCTTCGCTTGCTTCAGATCCGGCGTTTCGAATCCTTCGGCGAACCCGCCGTAGATAGGTGCGAGAAGATTGTGGGCCTCGGTATGCTTTCCCTGTTCGCGCCAGAGGCGAGCCAAACTCGTGCAAGCACGCAGTTCAAAGGAACGAGCTGATTGGCGACGCGCAACCTCGATGGCGCGTGCCAGGTCCGCCTCTGCTGTCGCGCTCGGCCGCCGCTCGTGATTCAGTAATTCACCCCGTTGCCGATACAACTCCGCCGTGAAATGATGTTGACCGCTCATTTCGACCTCAGCGAGCGCATCATCCAGGTTGGCCAAAGCGACATCAGTGTGTCCCGAAGCCGCTTCGATCGCGGCCAACACGCCGCAGCAAAGTGGCGCGGCAAACCGGATGCGCTGCTCGTTGAAGAGGGTCATTCCATCGCGCATCGCGTTCTTTCCAACATGGCGATCGCCGGCGTGCCAGCGTGCCCAGCCCTGCGCAAACGTGCCGATCGCAAACCACTGCGGCATCGCATGCTCCCTCGCCAGCGCGAGTAACGTATCCGCAAGCCCACGTTGCTCCAGGACATTCCCACGCATCATCTCAAAGAGCGCCTTGTATCCGTAAGCAAAGGCTAGTGTTGCGACGTGCTTGGTTTCAACGGCTCGCGCAATGGCCTGCTTGGCGCATTGGCCCGCTCGACCGATTTCGCCGAGCGGCCACAGCGTCATCGCAAGAACGACAAGAGCGGAAACGCCTGTGTCCTGGGCGAAGCGCAGCGCAAGATCGTGGTCGCGCTCACCGTCGTAGATTGAAAGTGATCGCTCAAGATAGGCCCGAGCGGAGCGGAAATCGCCCTCAAGCCAGAACGTCGCACCCAGCAGTCGTTGAGCAATTCCAGCCTCCGCCGACCTTGGTTGATTTGCTGTACCATTGACGAAAGCTTCCGCACTCTCCCGCGCCTGGTCAAGTTCGCCTCGAACCCAGCTACCGGCCCACAAGCCGTAATACGCGGGGAAAGATTCGGCCACGTTTTCAACGCGAGCCGCCAGCTCGCGTGCACTAGAGAACGCAGCTGTCGTTTCAGCGGCGGCATAACCCTTTGCGTGAATTAGTGCCTGCCCTTGAGCGATGCGAAGTCGCACGCGAAGCACCCGCAGCATTGAACTCTCGACCAGGCTGTCTGCGGCCGCCAGGGCCTTTTCGAAATGCACGATTGCCTCTTGATAAGCAGCTCCACTCAGCGCGCGCTCGCCGGCACGTTGCCAATACCCCAAAGCGCGCTCATTCAAGGCGGCTTCCGTAAAATGGTGGGCAATCAGTTCTGGCTGGGCCTCGACCGTCTCGGGCCACCGCTCCTCCAGTGCTCCAGCAATGTTTGCGTGCAATGCCTGCCGCGGTCCGCGCAATAAGGTTCCGTAAGCGGTATCCCGCACCAGCGCATGTTTGAAGAGGAAGACCGCTCGTGGGATCGTCCCTCGGCAAAACACCAGGCCGGCATCGGTCAGCCTGCTGAGCGAAGTCGTGACCTCTTCATGGCCCCTTTGAGCAACCACGGTCAGTAGTTCGTAAGAGAATTCCCTACCTATCGCTGCTGCAATTTGCGCTATCTCCTTCGTCGTGGTCCCCAGCCGGTCGAGGCGAGCCATCAGAGATGCATGAAGGGTTGCCGGAACTGCAAGTGCGGAACGCGGCATTCCCGAAAGTGTTTTCGTTTCACTGTCCGCGTGGACATCGGCCTCCAATACGGCCTTGGTCAGCTCTTCAACGAACAGGGGGATTCCATCGGTGCGCTCGACGATTTCCGCCGTGACGGCTTTTGAGAGTGTGTTCCTCCCCGCCAATCGTTCGACCAGGACCGCACCCTCGCGCCGATCGAGGCGAGTGAGTGTGAGCGTCGTCACATGCGCCTGACCTGACCACGGTGGTACGAACTCGGGGCGGAAGGTGGCCAGAAGCAGCACCGGCAGCCGCGCCACATATTCCACGGCCATGTCCAGCAGCTCGCGCGAGCTGGGATCGATCCAGTGGACATCCTCAAATACAAGCAGCACGGGTCGCCGGCGCGAGAGCGTCTCGAGCTGCCGGATCAAAGCCTCAAGCGTCTTTTCCTTCTTTTGCTGAGGGCTCCGGTTGATGGAGATGTCGAGGCTGTCTGTTGTGACTGAAAGCAGCTCGGCCAGCAGCTGAACACCGACGTCCTGGGTTACCGAAGCGCCGAGAAGCCTTGTCAATTTTTCCAGCTTTACGTCTGGCGCATCTTGCCGTTCGAGGCCTGCGGCTCTTTCAAGCTGTGCGATCACCGGATGGAAGGCGCTGTCGGTGTGCTGTGGTGAACAGAAATAGCGCACGCGCGCGTGTTTCTCGCGTCCAAGTTCGTCCGACAGCGCTACCGTCAGCCGCGATTTGCCGATGCCTGCTTCGCCAGAGATCAGCACTACCTGCCCTTCGCCATTTTTGACCCGCGACCATCGGCGAAGGAGCGATTCAAGTTCTTCCTCCCGTCCAACAAGCGCGGTCAGGGCGCTCTCGTGCAGCGCCTCAAACCGGCTGTCCACTGAACTAGGCCGCAGCGCGGTCCACGCTCGCACCATCCCGGCGATACCCTTCAGACCGTGTCGCCCGAGGTCCTGCAGCTCGAACAGATTTCCGACAAGCCTGCGGGTATCTTCAGCGATCACCACCGTGTTGGGCGCGGCGATACTCTGCAACCGAGACGCCAGGTTGGGAGTTTCGCCGATAATGCCGCGTTCCTGCGCCTCGCCCAGTCCGACCAGATCGCCAACCACGACAACCCCGGTGGCCAAGCCTACCCGGCTCTGTAGCGACACCGGTGTCTTAAGCCCGGCTACTCTGGCGGAAAGGTCCAGCCCGGCGCGAATGGCGCGCTCTGGATCATCCTCGTGAGCTTCCGGATAGCCGAAATACGCGAGCACTCCATCTCCCATGTATTTTGCCACGAACCCGTCGAAGCGTTGGATCGTCTCAGACACGCATTTCTGATACGCGGCAATAATATCTCGCAAGTCCTCCGGGTCCATGCGGGTCGAGAGTTCCGTCCAGCCGACGAGATCGGCAAATAAGACCGTGATTTGTCGGCGCTCTGCGGCGGTCGTTGGTTCGGATGACACGGTGCGCGTGGGAGTTCCTGCAGCCGTGGCAGCAAGCTCTCCGGCGCCTGCGAGGATCTTGCGACGATGCCCCAGCGGAATGCCAATGTCTTTCAAGTCCTGGTCACTGAGATGGCGAAGTACGGAGATGTCAATTTCATTTTCGGCAAAACGCGGCGCGTATTGCCCGAGACCCAACCGCCGAAGCCATTCTGCAATTTCCTGCACCCAGCCTCCTGGCCCGCGAGTCACTCAACAAATCTCGGCAGGATCAACAGCCCATTCTCTTTACGAGGTAACTCCATCGGCAAGTGCTGCGAGTGAAGTCTCGCCGCCCCATGCCCAGCCCAACGCAAGCGCGGCACAAACTAGCACATCGGAAACTGCCGACTTGCGACATGATGTCCGCTTCGGGTCCAAAAGCATCGCCGTCTGCAACAGACGGCTCTCCGTCGACTTCCGCGATGCTCCGTTCCCCGACCGAATCGCTGCGGCGGCAAAGATCATCGGCGTGGAGGGCGGCTGCGCTCCCGTTGCGGATGCGTCGCTGCCCCACGAGGAAGGTCAGCCAGCCTTGAGGGTAAGGTCGACAATCGCCGCGCCGCCATTCCGCCCTGTTTCGGTCCCTTATGATTACGAGGCCACTCATTCGGAGGATTGCCCATGCGATTGTCATCCGCCATTCGTGCCGTGCTGATTACTTTGACCGTGACCGTCGGGTTCGGGACCGCCGTCTACGCCGACTACGGCCGAATCCGGTTCAACGTGGTCAAGGCCGGCTTTATCGTTGGGGGCTCGGGCGGGAGCGGCACGTTGCTGTTTCACGGGCGGTATTACCCGCTAGCGATCGGCGGGGTGAGCTATGGTTTTACTTTTGGCGCCTCGGCAACCGATTTCTTCGGGACCGTCAGCAACATCCGTTGGCCGTCCGATGTCAATGGTGTCTATGTCGCAGCCGGCGCCGGCGCCGCGGTTGGCCCCGGTGGAGGTGCGATCCTGCTGACCAACCAGAACGGCGCGTTGCTTACCGTGTCGGGCCGCCAAGTCGGATTGATCGTTGCCGCGGACCTCAACGGACTGGTGATCGCGATTCGGTAGCGGAGGGCCTTCTTGCCGCGATCGGGCGCAGTTGGTTTCCAGCGATCGGCAATGTCGGCATCGGACGACAAGCCGACGAATTTGATCTGCATCGGCTGCCTGCCGCGCCGCTTCGGCAAGGAATCCCACGCGGGAACGTCTCGCACTTAGCAACGTAGGCCGAAGACTGTGGCTTGTCCCTCCGGCCAGCGCCGAAAGCCAGGTTCGATTCAGCCACCCCTCTGCGGCATTTTAATACAATGTGGCGGATCAAGCCTAATCTGCGAGTTTAGTTGCGGCGACATTTCGAAACCCTATGGTGAGTCGTGCCGCTTGGTCCGACGAGCCTCACCCGAGGAGATGGCATCGAACCTTTCCAGCCCGGAGCATTATGAGTTCCATGCCGAATCCGGACCAAGCTGTTCCAGTCGATGTCATGATCAAGCGCCTCGAGGAGGCGAACGCCCGCGCTCACGAACGGGCCGCGCGCGCAGGCGAACGATTTTCCGAACCAGAACGGGTTGCCGCGTCCCATCCTTCGGACCAGCAGAAGACTTCTTCCGTGCTGGACCGCCGGTCACCGCGTGTTTTGCCGACGTCAGGCCTTTTCGTGCTGCTGTTGGCAGCGACCATCGGTGTTGCCGCGTTCGTTCGGCAGTCGTCCTACTTCGATTCGGCCAAGCTGATTGTCGCCCGATGGGCACTGCCGCTAGCTCAGACCACACCGCAAGACGTTGCTCCGATAGCCGCCCCGATGCCTCCCGAACTCGCACAGCGCCTTCAGACGATGGCGCGCGATCTCGCAAATGTGGCGCAAGGGATCGGGCAGCTTAAGACCAGCCAGGAACAAACGGTCCGCGGCAATGCGGCGCTCGCCGAGCAGCTCGAGCAGGTTAAGGCGGCGCTGTCGCAAATGACTCGCGATACTGCCGCAGTCGTCGAGCAGCTTAAGGCAACCCAGGAGCAAGTGGTTCGCCCTACGACAACCAGAGCACGACGAAAGCCCGTCCCGAATCTGCCGCAGGACGGCGAGGCCGTGACCCTTGGGCGCTGACGAAACGGCGGTAATCCGGGGTAGAGTGCAGGGGTTGGATAGCCATCCCATCCCACATCAACTGAGCATCAGCAGTGGCAAGCGGCTCGTTGGCATCCCATCTGTGAAAGGTAGCCTGCCGCCCTTTTTGAGAATTCTAAATGCTTCAGCGATGGCTTTCTGACGCTGACTTTTTCTCGTTATGCGGTCAGGATAGCATTCCGGTTAATCGAGGATCCCTGCCCGGAGGATGGAACTGATTTCGCTTCGCACGCCGCTGGCGCTTCTCCTGATATCCCTGGGTGCGATCGCCGCAGCGTGGTGGTGGCTGGCTATACCGATCAATTTGGCGAGCGCGCCGATCGATCCGAAGGCCAAGCTTCAGTGCGTATCCTACGCCCCCTTCCGCAGCCACCAGACATCACTTTCGCCGGCGACGCAGGTGTCGCGGGAACAAGTCGCGGAAGATCTCGCCCAGCTTGCCGAAATATCCGACTGCATCCGTACCTATGCGACCGATCTGGGTCTCGATCAGATTCCCGAACTAGCGGCCAAGGTGGGACTGAAAGTCATTCAGGGAATTTGGCTTAGTAGGGACCGGCAGAAGAATTCGACACAGATATCGACGGGCATACGCCTCGCCAGGGAATATCCAGGAACCGTTACCGCGCTCGTGGTCGGCAACGAGGTTTTGTTGCACGGAGATATGACAGCTTCCGA
>Ga0075029_100002002_pt1 | contig 11566 bp, 14 predicted proteins | sample LitLauG_LLR_2013_FD_71391 | JGI IMG/M metagenome (GOLD analysis project Ga0075029, IMG submission 71391) | Freshwater sediment microbial communities from North America - Little Laurel Run_MetaG_LLR_2013 | ecosystem: Environmental > Aquatic > Freshwater > Creek > Sediment | place: USA...
ATTCACCTAAAGAAAATCCATCCACAGAGAAACACTGCATTTCAAATAATGCAATAAAACTCTGTGCGAGGATAGGCGTAGGATATATCCAATCAAGGTTATCCACAAATTTTTAGTTTTTTATTAAAAATGGAAACAAAGCGTATACTAAGCTGGATGGACGTTTTGTCAGCTAAATTTTGCATACTGTAAACGGTATTTCACACCTGAAATTAAAAGTCAATTATTTTAGTGGTAACCATGACAACATTTGCAAACAACTGGCAAAAGCCACAAACACCAAGCATTGGTGAAAAATTCAATGATGTAATAAAGCCAAAAGGTGCGTTAAAACCAAGACTAGAGAATGGCATCAAAAGACTCCAGACTCAAATTGGAAAACTTGATGGAATGATTACAAAGCTAAAACAAAGAGATGAAAAGTTATTCAAGAGAATTGTAGTTGCAACACAGAATCATGATATTGCTACAAGTAAGGTTTTATCAAAAGAATTATCTGAAGTTAGAAAAGTGACAAAGCTTTTAGGAAATGCTAGAATCGCTCTAGAACAGATTGAGCTTAGACTTAGCACATTCCATGACCTAGGAGACACTGTAGTAACCATCATGCCAACAATAGGCTTGATGAAGAACCTAAGATCCTCGCTTATTAGATTCATGCCAGAAGCTGACCGTGAGCTAACTGGAATGACTGAGATGCTAGGTGGTCTTATGACTGATACATTCCACAGTGGAGACTTTGGAATTGACTCCGAGGCTACAAGCGAAGAATCAGAGAAGATTCTTCAAGAAGCTTCAGCAGTTGCAGAGGCAGCAATCAATGACAAACTGCCATCTATGCCTGCAAGTCAATCTTCCTCAGCGCGTTACGTCTAGACTATCTTATGTGATAATCTGTAGCGAAAATATATCCGAAATAGGACTAGTGAAACGACTAGTATAGCCGAGGAAGAAAAAAACATGGTTGTATATCCTAGAGATTTTGTTAGCTCACCCGTTACAAGTGAACCAACAAATATTCCTACTCCTGTTACCGCACTATTTACGCCAAGATATTTTCCTTCAAATCCCTGTGGAATACTCTTGAAAAATATCACCGAACTAGATGTACTAAAAATTGAAAATCCAATTACCATTAAACAAGATGATACTATTGTAAATGGAAAACCCAAGGTTCCTATCATGAAAAGTAATGAAATAGCAGGAATAGTTACAGCCAAAATCCGTGGTATGTATGCTAGGATAGTTGATCGTTCTTCTCCAAGCTTTGATATTATTTTTGGAGCAATAAAAAAAACTAATAACATAGTTGCCGTCTGAATAGTATAATTTAGAAATACATCAGAGTTAGAAAAATTCTGATTTTTCAAAAATGGCGTCCATGCAGTAAAGTAAATGTTGCTTCCAAAATAGAAAAAGAATGATGCTAGATAAAATATGCCTATCTCATGACTTATCCTTCCTCTAAATATTGTAATTATATGCCTAAAATCATATGCCTCCAAGACTTTTGGAAAGACAAAATGATAATTGCTAATTGAATAACGTAGACCATATAAAGAATGTGCAATGCTGCTCCTCTCAAGATGGACCCCCTCACCTTTTACGGCTGTACTCAAAATCATAGCTGCCCCACTTGATGCAGCACATATTAGAAAATATGGTCTCAGATCAAAATAGAAACTTCCAACTGTTCCAATTATCATAGCTGTTAACATTCCAAGAGTGCCAATAATTGATGTCCGTGCAAATAACCAACTCCAGAGATTTTTTTGTACCGATTCCATTACAAGAAGTTGTGTCACTGGACCTCGTGCTACCAAAAAAAATCCGAGAATTGTTGCTAAGCCATAAAGAATGTAAATTGAACTGGTAAGATACATTCCCAGGCTACAGAGCAGGATAAAAAAGGATGAAAGAACAAGTATTGGTCTTTTTGCATGAAATCTATCAATTATTTTTCCCCAAGCTAATGAACCAATAGCTATTGCACCATTCTCTAGAGCGGATATGATTGCTACTTCGCCTATATTACCGCCTAGAAAGATCACATATAGTGGAATTACTGTACTTAATCCTTGAGCAGTAATCTGAGATGGTAACAAATACCACATCCATCGTTTAGCTTGAGGTCGCATCTTTCTAGATAATCAGAGACAGCCGTTATTGTATAATGCATTTAAAAAATCTCCATAGTTTTGTCTATCTTTGTTATAGGTGAAAAAACCTAATCATGCAGAATGTGGAGGTCCACACATGACAAGTGTGATACACTCAAAGCATTGATGACCATTGTCATCATTTTCCTTCGGGGGTACCTTGGGATGCTTGTGTTGAAGGATTGAACCTTGCAACATCACACATCATCTGCATGTTTCCTATCTTAGGGAGGATCCCTTTGATAAGGACTACTTATACGTGAATAAAATATTTAAGTTTTATGTATAATTTAATACTAAACTCTGAATTTATCTAAATAACCAAAAGATGTCCATGATTTTCAAAATATCAAAATTCCTTTATGAAAGCTTTTATGATATGATGATGTAATTTAATCATGAAAAGGAGCGGGGATGTGTATCAACTTATTTACGAATCCAATCTAGACAACAAGTTGGAACAGATTCTGATAGGCTTAGTAAAAGACAACCCCTCTCCAAAAATTGAATCAATAATTCAAAAATTCCTTTTATACGTTCAACACTCCACAGAAAATTTCTGGACTACGTACTATAGCGCAAAAACATATGAGGAAAAACTAGATTGTTATTATCAATATTCTAAGAATCAATGTCTTGCAACTGAGGTGCTGGTAAGAGATCTAGACTCGCTATCATCTGATGATGAAATAAAGGAAAATCTAGATGCACTAGTAAAAGAGGGTTTTACATTCTAAGTTAGAGAAGACTCTGTCTTTGGTCGTGTCTCTTTGAATTTTGCAATCTTATTGCCTTCCTCGTTTACAACCTGATCAATACTGATTAGCTTTTCTCGCAGGTTAGTAATGATTGTTGCAACATCATCCGCTTCTTTCTCAACCTCTCCTCTTTTTTGTTGCAATGTCTTAATACCTTGTTTTTCTTCTTCTATGTATTGACCTACTTTAACAAGTTTCTCCTTTAGATTTTTGATGTCTACTGATTCGTCTTCGATGCTCTTTTCTAGGTTGGTTCGCTTATCTTTGAGGTCCTTAATCATTAGACCAACATAGTCAATTGCTTCTTCTAACTTGGTTCTCTTATCCATTAATGCCTTAATTCCTATGTCCTCTCCTGGTGTGCTCATACGTGTTTGTAGAATAGGTTCCGGTATTTTTACTTGTTCTGAAGTATGAAAACTTGATTCTTCCCTGACTTCTGACGTTTTTGTGCCCCCCTCTGTCTCTGGTTTGTATTGAAAAGTCTTGCTCGACAAATCAGTTACATTATCCTTTATTCCTGGGGAATTGGATTTAAGCTCATCTTTTTTCTTTCGAAACTTGTCAAACATATCTATCTATGGGAGTATCTTATTTTAAATATATAAAAAGGTAATAAATGAAAACTATCCTTTGGCTAGATTTGTGTGCTTATTTTAAATCAAAAACCCATAAAAACATTGGATTGAGATATATTTAGAGAATAGAATCTTCGTTTCAAGTAACTTGAAAAATAACAAAGTCGACCTTCTTCCAATTGTTGAGGGTATCATTGGATTAGATCCAATGATGAGATTTGCAGCAATAATAGACCTAAAAGGAAACATATCTGAAGCCATAATGAAGGAAGGCAAGACTTCATTAAAATCACAAAAGGAAGAAGAACATTTTTGTAAACAGGTTGCCATGAGGAGGAAAATCAGACAACAATTTGACAAGAGTCTTGGACCGGTAAATTATGTACATATTGAACGTCAAAAGATTACTCAGATTGTTATCTATCCTAAACGAAAGACTGTCTATGTGACAATGGAACCAAATATGGATATAAAACGCAAGCTGGAGATAATAGAATCAATTAAAAAGAAAGCTATAGAATTATAAAAAAGTAAGGGAATTAATATTTCCAGATTTAGATTTACTCTGTTACTGGCTGAGTAGTACCTTCAACTATTGCGTCTGCAGTAGCAAAGCGTCCGCCTACCTGTGTAATTGTTATTTTTGAGTTTTGACCTACTTGTTCACCTTTGACAAATATTACAAAACCCTTCACCCTTGCAAACCGTTTTGCCCTTTCTACTGATCTCAGTTATAGATACGTTATGTTCCTTAACCAATTTCTACTGGTTTTGGTCTCTATTATCCTCAAATTTTTTACCGCCTCCATAACCTCAATTTCTGCCAAATTCTCGGCTTGGGCTTTCACCAAAACCACCATCGTTATAGCTCACCGTTGCACCTCTTCTGAGCCGATTCCTCCTTACCATATAAAATCTCTACTTGATTATCTTGCCCCCGCTTCCCAATAATTAAAAAATTGACCGTTTCCAAGTCTGAAACAGCCGTTCCGCTATGTGTTCCGCTGTGAGATTTCATACTGTCCCTGATAAAACATCGATCCTATAGTATGTCTATGTCAAAACAACAATACAGGTCAGAAATGGGTATCATTGCCGATATTCTTGGTGTAACTATGGATGGAGGAACACGAGGAGTAATTGTCTCAGCCATCTCCAGAAGAGCAAATCTATCACATTATGCGGTTCTTGAGAAATGCCAGAAATTGATAGATGCAGGATTGGTAGAGTCTATGAAAGCCGAAAGAAACAGACTATTTAAAGTTACAGAGAAGGGAATAATATTCTTCCAAGAATTCCAAAGATTTCAAGGTGTGATGCAAGGACTTAACCTCAGGTATTAGATAATGCCTCAGGAATATCAAGTGATTGGGGTACCAGAAGTATTGCGGGAAGGAATGATTTTTGTAAGGATCAATTATATCCTTACAGCTATGATTAGAGTACCAATTATAGCGGTATGTTTTATTTTACTTGCTATTTCTTGCTTTGTTCAGTATGCTATAGGCAGTCCCAAAGTTCTTGATTTTACAATCTACACCGATGGAACTACTCATGTGTTTTATCAAACTGATGTGGATTCACAATCCCCTGATTTTACTCTGAATCTCTATGGTACTAATATTGACAATATTGTTGTACAAGATGAAAACGGAACTATACTTTCAAGTAAGGTAAATACGAATACTACAACAGTTGAAACTTTAGGGTCTTCTACCATTAAGGTAGATTATGATACTCAAGACTTGATATCAAAGAGTGGAAAAACCTGGACCTTTCATGTAGACTCGCCTATTGATTATTCCATACTTTTACCAAAAAATTCAGTAATTGTTGGAATGACTGTATTCCCATTAAACATGCAAGTAGTTGATGGTCAATCACTTATTTCATTACCAAGTGGTTCATCTGAGATCAACTATATCGTTGGTATCTTGGGAACAAGCCAGACCGCTACTTTGGCAATACAAAAGGCTCAAGATTTTATTAATACAGTGAACTCTGCAGGTATAAAAACTCCAATGGCTTCAGCAAAGCTTGAAGGAGCTAGATTAAATTTTAACCAAGGCAAGTATTCTGATGCAGAATCTCTTGCCAATTCAGCAAAGAACACTGCGCTTCAAGAACAACAAACCAACAATTCAGCAAAGAATACCACGCTTCAAGAACAACAAACCAACAATTCAGCAAAGAATACCACGCTTCAAGAACAACAAACCAACAATTCAATATCAACTAAATCTGATAATGTACCGGTATTCCTTTTGATTGTAGGATCTATTGTTATAGTAGGAATAACAGGATTCGTAATCATGAAAAAAACGAGATCAAGTAAGATCGGAACTCTGAGTGAAATTCAAAAGAACAGCTACACTCCTATGGATAAAGAAACAATTTACAAACTCAAACCGGAGTTACGCCAAGATGATAAAGAAATTGTAGCATTTATCTCTGAAAAGGGAGGCCAAGTATATGAAAGCGAACTACGCAAGAAATTCCTAATGCCGCGAACAACAATGTGGCGTGCTGTTAAACGACTCGAAAGAGAAGACATTGTTGAAATAGAAAAGGTTGATCAACAAAATCTCATTAAACTTAGAAAAGCGGAGGAGAATCTGAAATGAAAAGTCTGTCAATTCTTCTTGCGGCATTAGTTGGAACATTGATCTTAAACGGTCCTATCCAATCCTATGCAGATCCCCAACTTGACACACTAGTAAATATTGCCACACACGCAAGAGACAATCTAAACGTCACCATGTCTCAAATTTCTAAGGTTTCTAATGAAATTACTCAGCTATACCAACAAGGTTCTAATGAAACCGATGCTCTAACTAAGGCAGCAAATGATCAGGATGTTGTATCAGCTAGACAACATTTCCTATCTGCAATGAAGTTCTTTAAGACCACAAATGATAAGATAAGTTCTCTTAATGCAACAGAAGCAAATGACCAGCAACAAGCAGATATCACACGATTACAAAGTGAAATTACAAGATTAGAAAAAATTGGTGAAACACTTCGAACTATAGCAATAAATAATCATGCTAATTTTGAATTTACGCAATTTAATACAACCATTCAAAATGCAACACAAAATCTTGATGTCGGCAAAATTGAAGAGGCATCAAAATCGATTGAAACCGCAAACCAGTTGATCATTGAAGCTCATCACTCTCTTACAACAATTGCAGAACAAAATACTTCTGCTAGAGCAAAAGATTTTACAGAGAAACAAATTGAAAGATTTAGCGAAATCGGAAATCTTAATGCAACCCAAAATCCTATGGTGCAGACTCCAAATAATATGTCTAAAACTAGCTCTAACGTGACATCTGAAGAAAACCCTGAAGAAATGATTTCAAAGCTGCGGAAACTTGTCTCAGAAGGTAATATTGACGAAGCTTTGAAAGTAATAAAATCACTTCAGATATATCAAAAAGAGAAATTAAAAACTAATGAGAGTTCAGTACAACCCCATTTACAAACTAGTGCAAATATACAAAATAACATAAAACTAAGTTCTAATTCTACAAAAATTACTATACCATCTAATGTTACAGTAGCCAATTCTACAAAAATTACTATACCATCTAATGTTACAGTAGCCAATTCTACAAAAATTACTATACCATCTAATGTTACAGTAGATAATAATACTAATACAGATTTATCTAATAATACTAATACAGATTTATCTAATAATACCAATACTGATCAAGCAGACAACAATACAAAAACAAACAAAACAAAATCTCAAGGATCGCATGGAAGCATTCATTCAGGACACAAGATAAAACACCTGAAGAAAAAAAGCTTGCCTGAAAACTGGTCTGTTGACTAAACGATATAATCAATCATTCTAGTAAAATGCCCTTGTTCATGAAATCTGTTAAGCAGAAATGCCTTTCAGTTACCCCCCTTTTACCATAATGTGCCACCTGTGTGTCATCGTACTCTCTCTGAATATTCTAGAGTACAAAAAATAATGTCTACAATTCGACGTTTCCCTAGCTTATACCATACCTCTAGTATTACAAGTTACCAAGCCGAGATATAGCAAATACCTTCCTCTGATAGCATTAATCTCAATCTAAAGATGATCACGATTAAATTGGCAAAAATTTTGGAAGCCATATTTATTTAATTTATTAGCTGAAAGCAGCAGGAAATTATTGTTGTAGGTATAGTACAAAGCTTACATAAAATTCATATAGATTTTTACTAGAACCAAAGGAGATGACTTCAAAGCAAATTTCAGTAGGCATAGGAATCCCAATGATCGTAGTTGGTGCCATACTTGCTTTCCTTTTGGCACCTATTCAGGCTAACCTAAAAGATACAGTAGAATTTGTAGGAAGTCTTATTGGAATCCTTGGAGTCCTAATTTTTATAGCAGGATTATTTTCAAGAAAAGTGCCCCAAATTAATCCTAAATCTCTATAATTTCGAAGAGAAGATATCCAAAGACGAAGAAGATCTGATCGTCGATTTTATCTGTAGACCATCTTTGCATTTTCTTTAACTATTCAGAAATTTTTACTCAATCTTCTGGTATCAGTGATATACGATCAATTTTTGAAAAAGGCGATTAATTGTATATTTTTCTTTAACTGATCAAATTTTGCCAAAGAATTTTCTGAAATTGAATCATGGCCTAGCGCCGGTGGTGTCTGAATTAATCCTTGTTTTGTAATGCACTTTACAACAAGAGCCAAATCTAATTTATCTAAACACCTTCTGACTACATATTTTTCTTTATCCCATCATTTGGACCAAATTCTTGTTGTTAAAAAAATGGCATTTATCATCAAATCAATTGCATATTGTCAAGCAACAAAATCCAGGATTACGATCAAAAGTATGGGAATTAATCTTTTCACTACTGACTATCAACTTTAAAGAGTTAATTGCTTCAAAAAATTATTCATAGAAAGATCCAATTAAATAAATAATGAACAAGTACAGATAAAATACTTGAACGTAAGACTCTATGAAATATTCACATCTGTTGAAGGAGAAGGAATACTGTATGGTACAAAAACTCTCTTTGTAAGGCTATCTGGTTGTCCCTTCAAGTGCTTTTATTGTGATACCAAAGAGGCACTTCCAATGAACTCGGGAAAAGAATATTCAATTAGTAAAGCAAAAGAGATAATCAAGAAGAATCTGAAGAAAAATACATACAAAGTCAATTTTACAGGTGGGGATCCACTAGCTCAATCTGAAGCCGTCGCAGAACTAGCAAAGTTTGTTCAAGGAAAAAGAATTCCTACATATTTAGAATCATCCTGTTATGACTCTTCAAAGTTTGCACAAGTTCTTCCCTATATGGATTTCATAAAGATTGAATTTAAAACTCCCGAATCTGGTTTTGTTGATACAGCACATTATTCTAAGCTTCTAGAAAATGAACTTGAATGTCTTAGAATAGCTAAGAAATCAAAGAAAATCACATACATCAAAGTAGTAATAAGTTCAAAAACTCAGCTGGATTCATTTAAGAAACTTCTGAGACAGATATTCAAAATTATATCCAAAGCAGACCTTGCAGGATTTATAATACAGCCTACGTATGGTATTTCAGAGCCTAGTTTGGAACAACTATTCAGCTTTTATGATGCAGTTTATGCTTATTATGATCAAGTTAGAATAGTACCACAACTACACAAATTCATAGGTGCACCATGATGAATAAAGACAGAGTAAAACGACTAATTCGAGAAATAATTGCAGAGATAGGTGAAGATCCAACAAGAGAGGGTCTGGTTGATACCCCCAGCAGAATAGCCGATATGTATGAAGAGATCTTCAAGGGGTATGAAGGAGAGTCAGAACTGTCAGTAAAGTTTTCTGAGGATTCTGATATCGTAATTGCAAAAGACATTCAGTTTTATTCCATGTGTGAACATCATATGTTACCATTCTATGGAAAAGTAAGTGTAGCATATGCACCAGATGGTAAAGTATTCGGGATATCAAAATTAGTGCGTCTTGTAGAAAAATACTCTGCTAGATTACAAATACAAGAACGAATTACGAAGAATATAGCTGATGAACTATACTCTGAAGGAGTCAAAGGTGTAATTGTAATTGCAGAAGGTGAACATCTTTGTATGAAAATGCGAGGAGTAAGAAATGATGCTATCGTAACAACAATAGCCTCAAGAGGAATTTATGATAAAAAAGAAGCTAGATCAGATGTTCTTAATTTGATATATAGTGGAAAATCCAAGCCAAATATTGCCTGATCTAAAAAATTAAATAATAACATCTGATGCAATACAGACATGGGCGCGCATAATAACATACATGTGCCAAAAGAGTCTTGGCCTTACTTTATGTGGTACGCCATAGAATTTTTCATCGCACTTGGAGTTGGATTGGGTATTTCCATAAATTCGATGGATTATTTCAAGAAAATTGGGTTTAATGATTCCCTTACGACATGGACTTTTTGGGGAATCGTAGGAATTGTATTTCTAGTCTATTATCTAATCATAAGACCTATCATACTTAGAAAACCGATATTGTCAAAAATCTAGAATCTTACTGAATATTTGGTCTTATCCAAAATCTTTGATTGACGAAACGCTAATTTTCTATTGTTACAAGACTCACATTTTCCACAATGAATCTTGGTATTTCCATAACAGCTCCAACTTTTGAAAATATGTTCGCCCAACTCTGTATATCCATTCTTTAGAAGATCACTCTTTGAAAGATTTCCCATAAATGGACTCCATATTCTAATCTTCTTTCTAAGACCAAGTTTTATTCCATCAATCTCTCCTTCATTCAAGGCCTTTGAAAGTAATCTTGCAAATGCTGGTCTACAATCTGGATATCTCATGTCTCCCAAGTGAGCACCATATGCAACAAGTTCAGCTTTTTTTGAAAACGCCCAAGCAAAAGCTATGCTAAGAAAAATAGCATTTCTTATTGGAGCCACTATTGAATAATCAAATTTTGAGGGAATCTCTATTTTAGAATTAGTTAGGGCGTTTGTCTTTTCATACAAATCTTTCATAAATCTTATGTCGACTACTTTATGTTCTTTGAATTTTAATAATTTTGAAAATTGTTGTGCAACTTTTACTTCTTTACCTGCCTTCTGACCGTAAGAGAAAGTTATTCCATAAAGATCATATTGTTTTCTAAGATATGTGGCGGTACATACCGAGTCCAAACCTCCGCTAAACACTATAACAGCCTTCAATTTGAAAACATTCCAATTAGACCAAATAAAATGTTTGACTAGGCAATAGAGAGCAATACTGCCCCAGACAAAATCATGATCGATCCCATAATAACTCTGAGTATATTCCGCTTGTGAACTATTTCCTTAAAATACAAAACTCCCCAAGATACAGCAAAAAGTGTAGCTGTTTGAGAAATAGGATATGCCACTGTAATTCCTATCGAGGCTATAGCTATCAAGACTGATAAACTTCCCAAATTAAATAAGCCCCCCGAAACTACACCAGATATGATCTCTTTCTTGATCCATCTTCGTGATAAAAATAATAAAGGTATTCCAATTGCAAAAATGGATAAGCTGGATGAAAAGAATCCTGATTGAAGTGTATGAGTTGCCTGCATTGGTATGACATACGAACCTCCTACAATGCCTGAAGCTGCAGCAATAACGTATCCTTTTCGTTGAACAACTGAGGCCTTTGTAGCACTTGCAATTAACGGCAAACCTGCTAATAGTAAACCAATTGCACTGATAGCTAGTACCATGTAATTGAATTTCTCTCCAAAGAACAAAATTCCCCAGAGAAACGAAACTAGAATACTAAAACCTGCAAGAAATGGAGAAGTTCTCGAAAGGCCTATCAATCTAACAGAATAAAGTGCAAGGATATTTCCAGCGGTCCATATTGCTCCACTAAGTAGACCACTAGGTAAAATCTCAAATCCCCAAAAAAAAGCAATTGGTATTGCAAAAAGAATGACCCCTATTCCAGTAGATCCTTGCAGCTGCAAAATGCTTGCAACATTAACTTTTCTAACTGGAACAAAAAAAGTTCCCCAACAAATAGCCGAACCAATAGCTGAAATCAAT
>Ga0075029_100002004_pt1 | contig 11562 bp, 13 predicted proteins | sample LitLauG_LLR_2013_FD_71391 | JGI IMG/M metagenome (GOLD analysis project Ga0075029, IMG submission 71391) | Freshwater sediment microbial communities from North America - Little Laurel Run_MetaG_LLR_2013 | ecosystem: Environmental > Aquatic > Freshwater > Creek > Sediment | place: USA...
GCATCGTTCGCGAGATGGTCCTCGACGACATCAGCGCGCGGCAACCCGACCGGCTGGCGCGCCTGGCCGACGACGTTCCATATAGCCGGTATCGTGAACTGCGCGATGCCGGCGTGTTTCAGGATCTGGCTTTCAACCTCGGGTTCAACGATATCAACTGGGTTTCCGGCGCGCATGGCGAAGTCGTCTGGCAAATGGTGACGAGCGCTAATTATTTCGAGGTCCTGGGCGTCGGCGCGTCCGTTGGCCGGCTCTATTCTCAGAATGACGAGGGCCACCCCGTCGCTGTACTCAGCTACGGTTTCTGGCGTAGGCGACTGAACGGCGATGCACATGTTGTCGGCCGTGCTCTTAACCTGAACGGCCATCTATATACGGTCACCGGCGTTCTGCCGTGGGATTATCGCAGTATCGTGGGTCGCGGCGTCTCGCCAGAAGTCTACATCATTGCTTCGCCCAATTCCGCTCATTGCCGCCCGTTCGGTCGCCTGCGTGACGGATTGACACGCAGCCAAACCCGCGAAGCCTTACTCACGGTCGCTCGCAACATCGGGGGCGAGGAGTTCTCGCGTCGTTACGCCGTACTCCGGCCAATGGCCGGTCTGTCCGCGAACGCTGCCGCCGAAGGCGACGACCGCCGCTTCTTCATGTTTTTTGTAATGCTGTTTGGCACCGCGACGATCCTGGCGCTGATCGCCTGCCTGAATGTGGCAGGCTTGCTGCTGGCGCGCGGTGTTGCCCGGCAGCGCGAACTGGCGATTCGCAAAGCGCTCGGCGCCAGCCGCCGCCATATCATTCGCCAACTTCTCGCCGAAGGCACGGTCCTGGTGGCTCTGGGAGCTGCGGCTGGTCTCATCCTCGACGCATTTCTGCGCCAACAACTCAGCTATATCCGATGGCCCTCGGCTTACAATCTTCCACTCGAATTTCATTTCCAGAACGACCGGGGTCTGTTTCTCTACTCGCTGGTAGCGGCGCTGATTACACTGCTGCTTTCTTCCTTTGTGCCTGCCCTGCGCGGCTCGAGCGCCGATCTCGGCCTTGCCATGAAGCAGGGCGAACCAGCATTCTCCATCCGGCGCTGGAATCTGCGCAACGGTTTCGTGGCGCTGCAACTAGCGCTCTCAGTCGTGTTATTGAGCGTCGGCCTGCTATTTGCCCGCAGCTTCCTCCACCTCGCCAACACGAATCCCGGCTTCAAGATCACAGATACCGTAATCGTGCGGGTTCACCAACCGCCTGGGCAGGGTCAGGGCGAAGCGGGCTGGGCGTGGCGCGATCACATAGTCGAGATCATCAAACAGGTGCCCGGCGTCACTGGGGTCACGTCGATCGGAACACTGCCGCTGATGGGCGAACTGCAATCGCAGGATTTTGTACGCCACCGTGGCGACCCGCTTTCCGCACGCGAGGCCTACGAACTCGGCGGCGGCGAGCAATTCTGCCGGGTCCTCGGCATCCCCATCCTGCGCGGGCGAGATTTCGAGATCGCCGATCGTACCCGCCGCCCTGTGCCGACCATTCTCAACGAAACCTTGGCGCGTCGTCTCTTCGACGACGCCGACCCGGTCGGCGAGGAAATCGCTGTGGGCCGCCAGGAGCCGCGTTTCTTCGAGGTCGTCGGAGTGGCCGCTGATGCCAAGCTGCGCACTCTCGGCGAGGACCACCCTCCCGTGTTCTTCACGCCTTTTTCGTTCGCGCAATTGCTCGTCGCTACCGCGGGCAACGGCGCGCAATGGGTCCAGCCTTTGCGAAATGCACTCTCCCGTGTAGATTCCGACGCGTCCGTGGAAGTTCGCCCGCTGACCGATGCCGCAGCCGGCGCGCTGTTTCCTATGCGCATTGCCGCTACCTTCGCAGGATCGCTGGCTGGTATCGGGCTCCTCCTCGTCGTTACAGGCCTGTACACTTCGGTTTCCCACGCCACGCGCCGCCGGACACGCGAGATGGCGATCCGTGCAGCGATCGGCGCCGATCGCGTCACGATTCTCTGGACGGCGGTCAGTGATGGCGTTGCGGTCCTCGCCTGCGGAGTTCTGATGGGTCTTCCCCTAGCAGTAGCGGCGATTCGGCCGTTGACCGACATCCTTCCCGATGGCGTTAACCCGTGGAGCATTGGAATGTTCACGGCTGTTGGGCTGGTCTTACTTGCAGTTGGAGCTGGCGCGGCTTGGCTTCCTGCGCGGGAAGCCGCAAACGTGGACCCAGCGCTGGCACTTAAGGAAGAATAACGGAGCACTTCTGCGCCAGATAAACCAAACGGTTAGAGTCCGTTAAATCGAGGTTTTTGGAAGTGCTTCAGGCCGCGCGCTCCCTCCGCCTCGGGTCGCGCCATGTAGGGCGCGAGCGCCGCGTCGCGAGCGGCAATCCATCGGTTCAGCGATTCCCGTCGGATCCCAGCACTCGGTGCGGTTCCCTCCTCGGCGTACGTTCAGGAATATAGCTTCGATTCGACCCTGACGCGCAAGATCCCAGATCCGCCCGCCGGCCACATGTGCTATCACCTCCGCCTCGTTCGCGGTCATCCAACGAGAACTCCGCAGTACGGCAGCTGAAAAGTATCGGTGCTGGACCGCCCGGCCAATCCTCAATTACAAACCTCTCGAAGACAGAGGATGCAGCGCACATGCCAAAGGTCAGGGCATCAGCCAAGAGGAGTTGGCAGAGGCCGTCAGCACTACGCCAACACGGTCTCCCGCTGGGAGACTGCCACCTACAAGCCCTCGATCTCCGATGGAAAATCTGGCTAGGTTCTTTGGAGTGCCGATCACTGTCTTCTTTCCCGAGCCAGCACCCAAGGCCCGAAAGAACGCCCTTCTCAGTGCTACGGCAGACCCGGACGACGAAAACCTCGAAAAAGTCACGCTATATGCGCAGTTCAGAAGGACCCGGCAGCTAAAGAAGACACGGTAGACGACCTCGGCGTTTCCATTCCGGACGCTAACAGCTACCACGTCAAGTAGGATTATTTCAATAACTGTGGCAAGTTTCTTTCAATAACCTGTCAAGAAATTTCATTAACTCTGTCAACCTACAGAAGAGAAGAAAAAAAAAGGTGAGAAAATCAATGACCATCGAGACCATGACTCGAGAATTCCGCTACGACTCGGTCCGCTTACCAGACCCCAATCCGAAGCTCAGCATAGAAGAAGTCCGAACCGCATTTTCCGCGACGTATCCGGAGATTGCAACGGCCGCGGTCACCGGGCCGGAGGCGATCGGGAACAAACTGGTCTACCACTTCGCGAAGGCGATCGGCGTTAAGGGATGACGAAGAAGAAGGTGCTCAGCGAGCTTCAGCGGGTAATCGAGGGGCAGCCTGGCAAGACTAGCCGGATCGTTCGGGAGTTCAAGACATGTCCACAGTTCCAACAGTCCTGCCAAATCCTGGTACAGGCACTCCAGCACAATACCTACGGGAGCAAGAGTACGGCCATGAAGACGCCGATCGGACTCGTGCCCCCTGGCTGATTGCGCCCGGATGCAGCCTGAGCGTTCCTCGGCTCGATCAAGTCGGCCTTCGACACTCGTCATTCGGAAGCGATGCAGGCGCGGCGAGGTTCGCAACGATTCTGATCGAGCTCGGCATCGGAAGTCCGTCCGATTGGACCTCATGTGGCCGGGAACCCGCGAAGTTCCTGGGCCGTACGTTCGACCGGTTCGTAAAGAGCCACGCCGAGCCTGCTATCGACGGCGCCTTCGAGCTTTCCGTGACGCTTTCGACAGACCCGCACGAATGGTGCGAGACCGAAGATGAGCCTGACGGTTCGCAGATGTTTATCTACATGGAGGCGGCGTCGTGCGGGTTCGTGAATCTTGGGCCAGCCCTCACTCTTTGCGAAAAGGAGGATCCACGGCTGCCAGTGACATTCGCCCGGCTCTTCGTGCATGGCCTAGGGCGACTTTTCCGGGTTTACGATGACCGCGATGCGGAAGAGCACCTCTCATTTCTTGAAGGCTACTACGATCCCGAGGAGGACCGTGAGGTGCTGGCGGCTATGCCAGATCGCAAGAACATCTTGCCGCCGTGCATGAACCAGCGACCACTGGGCCGCGGTGCGTTGAAAGCAATACTGGCCCGGATGGCGCCCAGGAATCGAGTACGGCGTCTACTCTGGGCAACGCTCCAACTGGATCGCATATCGCGCAGCGTCCGATTTCCTGAAGTCCCAGAACCAGTCCGGGACTTGTTCTCCGATTGCAATCCCGCAGTCCCGATCCTGCTGGCGATCTACCGGCAAGGCGACGCCATTGAGGCGTGCTTCGACGAAGAGCGCCAGTCGATGCTCGAACAGACGCCGGAACCGTGGCCGTTGATTCCGTTTGACGGGACCGATCCGACAAGCACGAAGCTGGCGTTTGGCTGCTTGAGCGGCGCGCTTCAGGCGCTCGCAGCCGCTCGCCAGGTACTCGAACTGGTGCCTGGTTGGGAAGCGATCCGGCGGGAAGGTCAATGACCATGATGAAAACAACGCATTTCGGCTCGAATCGGAGTTATAGCCTCTCGAAGGCGATCCTGCTTTATTCGGACGGCCAGGAAGCATTCGCGACCGTCCACGAGCCCAGAGACTCGCCAGATGGCGGGCCGCCTTATCTCAATGCCGGCGAGCCGCTCACGATGGATTTCTTGAGGCAACTGACAAAAGGGCTCGGGCAGACGGTGCAGCGGGAGATTCTTCCGGCCAACGTCCTGGCGCGCACGCCAGACCTAATCGTTTGGTGGACCAAGCCGCAACGACGCGTCATGTTCTACAGCGACTCCAGCGACGGCCGAACGCTGAACGGCCAAGTCTTTCCCCAGCCGCCCCTGGTCTTCAGAGTATGCGGATCTGAACTGGCGATACGCGCCCTGGCTGAGAGCAAACGGCCGACATCCCAGACGCCGCTCATGTTTGCGCCGTATTGGAATTGTGATGGGGCGGGACGCGTGTGCCAAGGCAGTATGCGTGTCCCGGGAACTATGTGTCTTCAAGCAATGAAGGCGTGGGAAAAAGCGTTCTTTGAAAGCGAGTTCACCCACGCTGCTATTGGTGCTCGGCTGACTACACACCAGGAGGGCTTCCTCGGATTGTGGCGGGATCTGACGAGCAGTACGGGGGCGTTCCCCGGTGAGTTCCTCGTCAAAAGCGGCGACACGCTCGCCTCCTTTGTCCAAGGCCGGGAGGACTGAATGCATACCATTTTCCCGCATTTGCTTCGGCGGACCATCAAAGTGGCGGTGGTAGGTTGCGGGGGAACGGGCGGCGCGATTGTTGGCGGGTTGCCGCACCTTCACCAAGCGCTTATTGCGGGCGGGCATCCCTCCGGGCTGTCCGTGACCGTAATCGATGGAGACCGGATCTCGGCCGCGAACTGCGTCCGCCAACCGTTCTCTGCGAGTGAGATTGGGCTGTTCAAATCCGTAGTTCTCATCAACCGAATGAACCTGTTCTGGGGCCTCCATTGGCAGGCTGTCCCGCAGCATCTGGGCGCCGGTCACCACCTGGACAACGATCTTGATCTCGTCATCGGTTGCGTCGACAGCCGCGCTGCCAGAGCCAAGATACATGACGCTCTCACGACCACGTGGTGCGGCATTGCCTACTGGCTCGATCTCGGCAACAACGCGGACACGGGGCAGTTCGTCCTCGGACAGCCTCTCAATCGGACCAACAGGCATAAGGCCCACCGGCTTCGCGCCGTTTCCGAGCTTTTCCCCGAGATCATCGATCCGGCGCTCGATGACGATCAGCAACCCAGTTGTAGCGCCGCTGAGGCGCTGGCGGATGCAATTATATTAGCGACGGCACGTATGTGTATGATACAGGCTACGTGTTCATGGGCATTCCGTACACATGCACACACAGAAATCCTATGCGTATGTTGGGAGACCGCGTTTAACAGGGGCAGTTCCGGCCGGCCCGGACGTCTGGAGGGACGCTACGGTACGCTACAATTGTGAGCCTTGACTGCTATCCGCCAATGGCGGATAATGGAGGCTACGTGGAGCTGATCGAAACTTCCACCTTTACGAGGCAGATGACGGCTTTGCTCAGCGATGAAGATTACGGGGAATTTCAGTCCCGGCTGGCAAAGAATCCAGCTCTCGGCGCTCTCATCAAGGGTGGCGGCGGAATACGAAAGATTCGCGTGGCGATTGGTTCGCGCGGTAAGCGCGGGGGTGCCCGCGTCATTTACTACTGGGCGGTCCGAAAAGACTTGATCCTACTGCTTTATGCATACTCCAAGAATGTCTCGGCTGATCTGACCCCGAGGCAGGTGGTGCAACTCGCCAAGGTCGTCAAGGAGGAGTTCCGCGATGAAAGCTAAGATGTTCGAAGAACTGCTGGAGAGCGTGCGGGAAGGCGGAGCGATTCTGCGTGGTCAGAGGAAAGCGGCGCGCCGGTTTGAACTCAAGTCGTCCGGGATACGAGCGATTCGCGAACGAACCAGCCTCTCGCAGTCGGAGTTCGCACACCTGATGGGCGTCAGCGTGAAGACGCTGCAAAACTGGGAGCAGGACCGGCGCCATCCAACCGGACCGGCAGCCGCCCTATTGAGGATCATCGCGTACGAGCCACTGCTAGCGTTGAAGGCAATTCACCGGACATAGAGGATTCAGAAGACCCTCCATCAGGGGTTACCAGCGCGGTGCCAAACGGCCATCGCATCCTCGACACGGTAATGGTATTAACGTGATGTTGAGAGTTGCGACCGGCAGGTGGCTAGGTGTGTGTTCTCCGGGCGCGTCTGATCGCGGTCACCGGTTTCGGCGGAGGCAGGGCTGCATAGCCGAATCAATTCAGAAACAGCGCTTTGTTGAAATTGGGGGCTCTGCCCCCAAACCCCCGGAATTTACCGCTTTTCGGGCCAGAATGGTTGTCTTGGTTCGGCTACAATAGAGACACTTGAGCGGAGGGTAGGGCTCCGCAGGAATGCGACCCGAGCGCCGACTCAAGCGCCGGAAGGCAGGGGCGGCTCCGGCCGCCCTGGATCTCAAATCAGACCCCCGCCGATCCATAACTTATCGCGGTCGAAAAACTGGTCTCGACAACGGAGGCCACTTTGGAAGTAATTCATGGAGACCCACAGACTGCACGAAGAATTGTTGAATCGTGAGGTGAGGGTGCTCGTCGTTGGATGCGGCGGGACAGGCAGCAGCATCATAGGCGGGCTTCCCTACATTCACCAGGCGATGCTCGTTCAAGGGCACCCTTATGGATTGCATGTCACCGCGATGGACGGCGACACTGTTTCACCCTTCAATTGTGTCCGCCAGCCTTTCAGCCGGGGAGAGATCGGCTTGTATAAGGGGATTGTCTTGGTAAACCGGATCAACCTCTTCTGGGGAGTGAACTGGAAGGCCGTTCCGCGCGCGCTCACTGCACAAACGCTTGCGGCGTCTTATACCGCATATGGCGAACCGACTTTGCGCCCGGACATCGTGGTAGGTTGTGTGGACACGCGGGCAGCGCGCGCCATCATCGCCAAAAGCACTGCGGGCCTCAGTGCCGTGGGCTACTGGCTCGATCTCGGCAATAGCCATTCGAGTGGACAATTCGTGCTGGGTGAGCCTCAGAACGCGAGGAACAAACGTTCGCGGACGCGTTTGAGAACGGTGGCTGAGCTCTACCCGGAAATCGTCGATTCGGCCCTCAATGATGACAACGAGCCAAGCTGCAGTGCGATTGAGGCGCTTGAGAGGCAGGAATGCTTCGTTAACACCGTGCTGGCGCAGCACGCCCTGGCATTGCTCGCTCGGTTGTTCAGGTACGGCCAGATCTCCCATCATGGCGGCTTCGTGGACGTAGCGACTTCGAGGTCAGTGCCGCTTGCGGTTGATCCATTGCTCTGGCGCCGGGTCAGAAAACGGACCAGCGTGAGCTTCTCAAGGCCGGTCGGCGGCGGTGGGGAACGGCTCGGCGCAAGCTGAGGCGGCGTATGTGTTCGTGCCGGCGTGGTTGCGAATGGTCTCGCTCCGCAGGCCGCTGTCGAAGAGTCCGACGTGATTCGACCGAGCATCGGTAAACGCTGCGCGACCAGCCAGGATCTACTGCTCAGAAACGCCGGGTTCGGGACTACCGGTCGGGCCAAGGTCCGACATGGCGACTACGCGGCGAAGTGAGAAGGTCAAGTTACCGATAAGCCCGTTTCACAGCCATTATCGGAAAGAACATCGTCTTCCTCCCGCCTAGTGCCGTCCGTTGCGATGGCGACGCGATCAGCCAGCATCGCCGTTTCACCGATGGTACATCCGCTCCCGCGTCAGAGACAGCCTGTGTCTGGTTGAAATATCTCGATCCTCTCCAACACGTCCGAGTCGTTCTGCCTATATGTCTCCACGCCCGAGAACTCGAAAGCCACGTAGACGTATTCCTCGCCGCAATACCACGGGGCAGTTTCTTCGCCGATCTTGACGAGATCTGCATACTGACTCGTGGTCCTTCCATCAAAGGCGGTGAATATCCACGAGAAATTGGTATTCCTTGAGCGCAAGTACTCCTCTAGTTCCTTGCGCGTCATGCCCGGGTGGAGTACGTCTGAATACGTCCGGAGTGAAACCTCGTAGCCGATTTCCCGCTTTCTCTTCCCCATCGCTCGAACGCTACTCCAGACAGCTAGCGCGGATAGTGCAATTACCAAAGCGATCAACATCATCAGCCAGCGCTTCATTGGCTGAAATTGTAACGCCTCAAGTGCGCTTTGCGCTTATGAGTATTTGGTCAATGCACGATATGTGACTTTTGCCGAACCCCAATGTACGTTAAGCCCGTTTCACAGCCGTTAACGGAGAATATACCTCGCACGACGTCGATCCGAGGCTGTTTCGGGACCACAAGACCGCTCCCCGCTGGGGCTCTCTCCGAGTGGCGCGTCTCTCGGGCAGTGGCGCCGCCGGAAAACATCGTGAGAACTCACCCTACCGCAGGGATGACCAGATGGGCGACCTACTCAATAACGGAATTGACTGCGGTGGCGGTCTCTCTGGTCAACGCCTGACTTCCGGGTTTCGCTCCGTTCACCTGCAGGATATAGGCGGTTATACGCACAATGTCCTCGTCGTCGGTCAGCCCGGCATCTTTAAACGAAAACTTAGCCTCCTGAAAGCGGGCCACCAGTTGCGCGGCCGTTTTAGAACCCCAGCGCTGAAGGAAAGCCTTGCCAGCAAGCGGCGGCACGCGGTTATTAAAGTCCGCGATGAACTTCCGATCCGCATCTGAGAGAGAACTGACCGCCGGACGTTCATCTGGGTTGCCCCGACGTCCCATCAATGTGAGGGTATGGCACCTGCCGCAAGACTTGTCGTAGGCTACGCGGCCCGCCACTGCCTGCGCCGAAGTAAAGATCCTGCCTCCATCAGACTGCTGGCCGGGCGCCACAGTCGCCGCGAAGCATATACCCACAAATGACAGGAGCGTTCTATGACCCACAGATTGCCACCTCCGCATCCAACAGCGTACCACCGGCAAGTTTCTTCTGCGATACACCTCTTGTACTGTCGGCAACTCGGAAACAGGCATCATGGACGAAGAGTGGGCTTTCCGGAGAAGTGCCGTTTCCCTGTCCAGCCAAAAATCCACTTCTCCAATAAGCCCGGTTTCGTGGCGTTATAGGACACGCGCACTGGAACAGCCGGGCAGCCAGGGGATGTCAAAGGCCAGCCTCTCGCCGCATCTACTCCTCTTTTAAATCGAAACTGATGGTATGGAAACACTGGCAGTCCTCGACTGGGCACCGCATCTCTCCGCCCTTAGAGAAGTCGGTTGTGTCATAAGCCGTAATGATGTGCGGATTAAAGGGATGACCGCAACGTTTACAGTTCCCGTTCTCGTCGTCTAGGCCGTCAGCTGGCAAGTCGGTATTCCCCCTTTTGAGCTTACGCCGTCTTCATCCAGAACGTTCTTCACCCGACTGGGGGCGTGGATTGATTTGCTGCGGGCTCGGTCTATGCCGCAGTCGGACTTGTTCTCACGGCAAGACCTCACAAGGCCCTTCGATTATCCCCTCACTCAGGACGAGCGGGATCATGCACCCTGGCTGTTGTGGCAGATCGAGCGCATGTTGCCGGTGCTGTTCAATGCGGTGGCAACGAATTACGCCCAGCCCGGCCAATATCCGGCCATGGCTGAGGTGGCTTGGAATTGGCAGACCTCGGATTGGTGGGAAGCCAGCGTCCGGCGAACGGCCGCGATTAGAGGTCCGAGAAACGCCGCGTGGCTACAGAACGTCGTACGCCTTGCGCTTGAGCATAATCCGCAAGAGATCGATCGGGGGCTGGGAGTTGATCCGTCGGAAATCGGGGTGGGTGCCGTCCCTCCACTGTACGTATTTGGCTCTGACAGTTACCATTTCGAGGAACTGGTCCATGTGGCGCAGATCATCATCATGCAGCGGACCAGGAGCCGAAACGTTGCCGACCAGGCAGCCTTTGTAATAGCTCAACTCGCAACCAGGACCTACGATTCGCTTGGTCCGAACTGTCCTCTCAAGCCGCTGCGGACGCCCACGGGAATCCTAGCAATCGCTCGATGGGCGCTGAACGGAGATGTCGACGCATGGAGCCGTTATATCAGCTATGCCGGGGCTATTTGCCGGATTGTGCCGGACCCTCCGTATCGCCCCGATCAGAGCGCGTTCGGGCAGAAAAGCCGAATTGCCGAAGGTTTGGGCGCGTTCGAGGTGTGGTTTTTCAAACAGCGACCCCTACTTGAAGAGGCTGCCGCCGCGGAGCGCGCTCACCTGCTGGCTCTCGCGGCGGAGTTGCACGAAACGATCGATTAGGGAGGCTTGCATCCCGCCCAAAAACGGACAGCTTCTTGGCCTGGCTGAAGGTTGAACTTCCACTTCCGCATCTCCCCAGAGCATTGGACGGGATCATAGCGGACGATATGTAGGCTTTGCGGACTTCATTCCGCAAAGTGACCGCGCTGGAATTCGCCACACAGCCGATGAAGTCCGGAACAGCGTCGCGTGACCGGTAGTCCGGTCGGTAGCGACTACTCTTCCATCGATCCGCCTTAGTTGCTAAAGTAAGGCAGCTATGGCGGGCTGCGTGGTCCTTCTGCTGACGTTGGTGCTGGTCTTAGTGTTCGTCGTGGGCATCAAAACCACTGGAACAATCGCCGCAATTGCATTGACTGTGACCGTTGTCCTGCTTGTTGTGGGCCGAATTGCAGGGGCGAGAGAACGGACCCAACGGGCGGATGGAAGCTTTGCCCGTCAGTATGTGTACGTAGAAGACGATGGCAGCGCAAGGGAACTCACTCCGGCAGAACTTGAGCACCTGAATACCGAGTTCCACGGAGCGGATGGAAACCGCCCGTACATCAAGTGGCGGTATTCAAGTCTGACGCCTGATCACCGGATGCGGGGTTATCTTTTGCGAAAGAAGTTGCCAAACTACGTCGAGATCAAGCCTTCTCCAGCCGCGTCAGATGCGTGAAGCCGTGTTGTGGCCGAAAAGTGGATATAAACCGGCCAATAATTCGTTGGGGTCGTCCGTTCGACGAAGCACTCAAGATCCGATGAATACGCACTCATTTTTCTTTTCATTCGAATCTGCCTTACCGGAGAGAGCCCCGT
>Ga0075029_100002006_pt1 | contig 11561 bp, 9 predicted proteins | sample LitLauG_LLR_2013_FD_71391 | JGI IMG/M metagenome (GOLD analysis project Ga0075029, IMG submission 71391) | Freshwater sediment microbial communities from North America - Little Laurel Run_MetaG_LLR_2013 | ecosystem: Environmental > Aquatic > Freshwater > Creek > Sediment | place: USA...
TGCGGGGTGGAGCAGTCTGGTAGCTCGTTGGGCTCATAACCCAAAGGTCGGTGGTTCAAATCCACCCCCCGCAACCATTTACGGATTTGAGGGACTACCGGCGTAGTCCCCAATTCCAAAATCACTGGATCGTGGCTGTTTCGGGCCGCAAATTCTTCAGGGAAACTTCCTTCGCACTACCCTTCAGTTGCTTTTTGATCGCGGGCGGCAAAACAAGATCTGCCACTCGGCTATTGGCTCGGCGCTTGGTCTTCTCAAATGCTGAGCCGTAGGTATTCATGGTCGTCTTGATGTCTGCGTGCCTCATGAGGCGCTGCTGCACCCCGAGGGGCGTGCCGATATCATCAATCAGCGTTCGATAGGTGTGCCGAAAGCTGTGCCAGCCCACTCCTTGCAATCCGATCTTTTCGCCTGCTGGTCGCAAGTAGTCTTTCTGAATGGCATCGCCGTGGACTGGGCGTTTTGTATCCGCATTAGCGAATAGCCAAGCCTCCGGCGTTTCGACACACTGCTTTCGCCAATCCTCCAGAACGGACACTAGCTTGGAATCCAGAAACACCTCGTCCTCTGAAGCTCCGGTTTTTCCGCCGTTCCAGACGTAGCGGCCCACAATAGATCGGGTCAACGTCAGTATCCGCCCCTTCAAATCAAAGTCCTGCCACTGCAATGCCCTGATCTCACTGATGCGCAAGCCCAGGCACATTGCAATCATGACCATCACTTGAATGTGGTACGGAAGCTCTGCGAGAAGAGCCTGATATTGCTCGACCGTAAGCACAACTTTCTTGCGAACCCGTTTCGTCACGCCCTTGATTTCGACTAACTGCATCGGGTTTCTCTGAGTCTCCAGAATTTCCCATTTCATCGCGTACTCAAAAATGCGATGGAGGAGACCCTTTATGTTGGACTTCGTTTTGGGAGAATGCTTCAACTCCTTCAACCACTGTTCCACCTTGAGGGGCTTTTTCACTTCGGCCACGGGAGCCTCGCCCCATTGTGGCAAAATGTGTCTCTTCAAAATGGATACGTAGGACTTCCTGGTTGAATACCGTTCTGGCATTGCTTCGTGCATGTATCGCCTTACCAATGCGCCGAACGATTGACTGGAAGACTGCTCCATCCGCTGGTATCGAAACTCTCTCGACCCCAGCCAGGCATGATCTTCCGTTGGCCATCCTTCCGCATCTCCCGCTAACATTACGCTGCGCTTTCGCGTAATGCCCATCTCGTCCGTTTCGTAAAAGCGCCAAACCCACACATCCGGGCCTCGCGTTCTCTTCTTGCGGACAATCGTGCCCACTTCTTGCTGTGTGCGTTTCAAGAAGCTTTCCTCCTTAAAGCGCGCACGGATGACGATTCTGACTGTACACGACAACGCATGTGGGAAACTAGCTCAGAAATTCGAAAGCGCCAGCGCTTGCGAATCCCGTTTCCTATCGGGTGTGCGGGGAGGTCTCCTTCCCGTGCCATCTTCTTTACCGTTACGGGGCTGATTCTGAGAAAGTTTGCTGCTTCTTCAGGCGTTACGAATGGCTCGTTGTCGTCTGCTGCGTTCACGGTACTACTCCATTTCAACCCGTTCTCACACTCCGAGAGCCTCACCCTGAACATTGCCCTGCGAATGTGTCGTTCCTGCATGGTCTTGGCCGGTGTCAGCGCCGCTATGCGGGTGGGCGTAACCGGCTTGAAGCGCTGTGCTGTGTGAAACATCGCGACTCAAATGTTGGGCGAGTTCCGATTTGTCGTTGGTGTAGATCTGAGCATCGTAGCGTCCACGTGAGACAGCGACATATGCCATGCGGCTATTCACCAGGTGCGGAGTTTCTTCGGTGTCCGCGTGGATCAGTACACGGTCGGCGGTCTGGCCTTGGCTGCTGTGGCTGGTAACAGCGTAGCCATAGTCGAGATGAGGGTGGTCCCTCAGTTGGAATTCCACCAGTCTTCCTGAATCGGTGCGCACAGCAATCTCGTCGCGCTCATCGAGTCGCACAATCGTTGCCAGCTCGCGGCCGGCAATGTGCAACTCTTTCGAGGGAGCGGTGAACTGGACACGGTCGCCTTCAGCGAAATCACGCTCTGCTTCCCGGTAGACCGAAACTCCCTGCAGGCGGCGCGGGTCGTAGCTCACAGGCTGGCCGTCCTGGCGTTCAACAGTGAGCAGGTTCTGTTTGGCGTCCGTGTCTGTGACCATGGCATACTCGCCGGCAGTTACGCCCACCACTCTGCTGCCTCGCGAATAACGCAACACATCGCCGGGCAAGTATTGTTCGGCCCATGCGCGGTCTGCGCCGGTCAGTTCCTGACGGGTCTCCAGCACACGGACGGTCTGCTCGTGAGGCTGGACCTGGCCGCGCTCCTGTAGTTCCTGATGAATTATGCCGTTCAGTTCACGGCGGGATTGGTTATCTGGGGAAACCACCAGCGTTCCTTGGGGATGACGGGCGTAATCCTGGGCGATTGCCTGGAATCGTTCTTCCCGGTTCTCGATTTGTTGTACCCTCCCTTGGCGGTCTAGGTTTTCGACGGCGACGTGAATTTCGCCGCGGGCAAGCTGCTCAACTGCTTCCTTGAGCGCCGGGTCCTTCTGGCGGATGATCTCGTCCAGGTGCGCGGTTCGCATTCCGGCTTCCTGTAACTGGTAATAAGGGCGTCCGGCTTCGACAGCTTCGTGCTGTCGCACGTCACCCACAAGCAACACCCGGTCTTGTTCTCCGAGCCGCTGTAGGAAGTCATTGATCTGCCGAGTACTGGCGAGACTCGATTCATCGAGCACGTAGAAGTGCTTTTCTCCGGTATCAGTGTGCGTTCCACGGGCAAGGTGGTGCTGCAATGTGTTCGATAAGATTCCGGCCTCGCCAAGTTTGTGCGCAGCTCGTGAGGTAGGTGCAAAACCCTCAACGCTGTAGCCTTCGCGTTCGGCGGCGTCACGAATGGCGGCCAAAGAAGTGGTCTTGCCTGCCCCGGCTACGCCCTCAAGCGCCGTGATCTGATCCCGGCTGCTGAGAACCTCCTGTACTGCCTGATGCTGGCTCCTGCTGAGATGCGCGTAGTCGCGTTCAATTTCTCCTCGGGTGCCGCCGCTGGCGAGCACTGGATATTGCTCCTGGGTGCTGCGCATGAGACGAATGTTGTCGTACTCCAACGCGATCATCTCGTTGGTGGTAAAGCTGCGTCCAATGCCGAGAGATTCCTTCTGAATCAGCCCGCCGCTCTCAATCTCCTGATTGAAGTGCTGCTGAATTCTCAAAAATGGAGCTTCGCCCATCGCACGTTTCAATGCATCCTTTATCAGCTCACGCTCGTCCGAAACGGCTTCGCGCTCGAAGTTCCTTTCAACTGAGTACCGGACGGCTTCGCGGGCTGTTCCGTCCGTTTGCTCTTCGTTTCTTGCCGCGATCTCATGAACGCGGTCCTGGGCCTCACGCACAATTCGCTCCGGCTGGTTGCCGTGTTCCTTAGCTATCTTCAGATGGCGGCGCTGCATTTCTTCGTGCGTGATGTTTAATTTGGCTTCGCGGGTGCGGTGGGCGGCAATCTGGGCGGATTCAGCTCCGCTCAGTCCTCCTTCCGTCAAGTGGACTTTGATTTGCTGCCGGCGTGGACTGCTGGCCTCAAGATATTCTTGCGAGTAGCCCCGAATTTCAGGCGCGCCATGGACGCTCTGCTCAATTTCGTAACCAAGGGTCCCCAGGCGAAGCGCCAACTCCGAACGGTATATTGCGGTGGCGTACTGCTGTGAGCGGTACAGTTCTCTCGGTTGCAGGGCACGCATTTCGCCGGTTTCCCGCTCGGTCAAGTTGAAGAACACAACATGCGTGTGGAGTTGCGGTGCGGCGTAGCCCTCGACCGGGCGGCTCGAATCGTGCTCAAATTTCGCGGCAATCCATTTGCCGGTTGTCTTCGCTGGATGATTTCCGCCAATGCGAGCCTGCACATATTTTTCGAGTTCATCAAGAGCAACATCGACGCTCTCCCGATGGGCTGCTCGCACTCGCCCATCGCCACCCACCAGTGCGGTTAGACTGACGCTCTTGGGCGCGGAGAATGTCGCATCCCATCCCGCACGATGTTCCATCGTTGTGACTTTTTCGCCGCGGTCGTCCACGTACTGCATCGCCGCGCGATGCTGCACCAGCTGCGCGCCGGTGAGCGGATGCTGGCCATCTGCGAGTCGCGCAAAGTGCTCTTCGTCCACCTCACCTTTCAAGCCCCACTCGCCGGCGAGTTTGCCATGCCACTCGCCGCGCACACGGTCGCCTTCTGAGTAATAGTTGTCCCGCGCGTTGGCAAACTCTTCCTTGTGGTATGCCTGCGTCTGGCCAGATGACAGTGGCTTGGAAATGGTCAGCATCGTTTACTCCAAGAAGGGCAGGTCATCGTTCGCCGCCCGCGTCGGTCGCGGTTTCACTTGCTGCTGGCGCTGTGGCGGGATCGGCGGTGGCAGACTGCGCGTCAAAACGCGGCCATCGCCATTCCCAGACGCAGTTGCCGTTTGCGCGCTCGCCTCCTTTGGCTGCTGTGCCGGAAGCTTGCGCTCGATCAGCGCTTCGTGGCGCTTCTGTAGCTCGATGTAAGGGAAACTCAGCGGAACTACTAGGTTGCCGCTTTTCAAATAGGCGCGCAGATCGGGAAGGCCCTGGATTTCTGATGCCATCACCAACGGCTCGGTCGTGCGATCAAGCTGGTAGTTGCGGGAATCCCGCCTGTTCCTGGGGAAGTGGCCTTCCATGCGGCTTTCACGCAATCGCTCGATTTCCACTTCCCCGATGGTCTGGCTGATCCACTTCGAGGAGTTGGCCTCATCCGTCCGCAAAAAGACTTTCGTTGCGGGTTGAGAAAGCATGGCTTCCGCCTTGCGCCCGTACAGTTCTTCAAGCTGGCTGCGCCCTTGGAAGCCGAGCACGACCGGGTTTCTGGCCTTCCTGCTCTCGGTGATCGCTGTGTGTAACTGCGGCAACGCATGTAAGCTCTGGAGCTCGTCCAGAATGAACCAGACGGGGCGCGCACCGGGCTTGCCCTGGTTCATGGTGCGCAGCACCAGCATGTCGAGCCACATGCTGATAAGTGGCCGCTGTCTCTCGCGGAACTCCGGCGGGCTGGTGATGAACAACCATCCGTCGCGCTGCCGCGCCCATTCCACTGCAGTCCAGCTCGCCTTAGCTTCTTCTCTTCGGGGCAACAGCTTCAGTGCATTGCTCACGCTGTTGAGAGTCGCGATCATACCCCCACGCTGCGGTCCCGCATCGGGATAGATTGCAGCCGCGTGCTCGGTGCCCTTCAGCCTCTTTGCCAGCTCACGCTCATCTCGCAAAATGGCCAGTAGCTCCTGCGGTGTCCGCTTCGGTTGCTCGATCAGCAGGTGGGCAAAGATCTGGCGCGGCACCATCACGAAAAACGGATTGGTGCGTGGATCGTCTTTGAAGAGCGCCGCTGCCAACCCTTCGGCTTCTGCTTCATGCTGCACTTCATCGCACGGTGACCAATAGGGCATACGTGCATCTACCGCGTTCAAGATCACATCGCCACGGCTCGGCTCGTAAAACTGCGGTGTGTATTCGAGCGCCGGATCGTACACAATCGCGGTTTCTCCCCGTCCTTCCACCTGCATGAGGATCTGGCGGATAAGCGACGATTTGCCTGCGCCGGTATCGCCGATCATCATGAAATGCGAACTCTCCCGCTCGCGCGGAATCCGCACCAGGTTCCCGTCACGCTGTAGCAGGAATTCACCCACTGTGCGCGGCTCTTTTGTGATGAAACCTATGCCATCGGATTGCTGGCTACGGTTGAACTGCGCCGCCGTGGCGAACTCGGGGCCTTTGGTCCGTCGCCCATACTTGAGCACGCGCCGCCGCTGCCAGTCTTTGGGAACAGCAAAGATAGACAGCCAGCCGAAAACTGCTAGACCGGTAACGAGCGGCCAATGCAGGAAGTCGCCCCAAGTTTGGTCTTGGTAAATCCAGTGTCGAGCGTAGTCGCTGAGTTCTTTATTCTTGTATTTTTGCGCTGGTTCCAGCACCAGATGCAGGTCCTGCCGTGCCGCTTCCTTCGATAGGATCAGCGGAATAGTCGCCCCGCGCGGCCGGGGACCTTCCCACGGTGCGACATCCGTCTCAACCGCTAATCGGTGACGCCCCTGTCGGTCTTCCACTTCGAGGAGACGGTAATTAATCGGGGGAAAACCGAGGCTTGTCGCTAGCTGCGTCTTGAGATAGTTCGGGAGCCAATAGCGCTGTAGCGGCGTCCATTGCACCCTGGCCTGATAGATCGCCATTCCAAAGAGTGCTAGCACTCCGAGAGCAAAGGCGCTTATCGTCCACACTGGCTTGTGGCTCGGCCAGTAATACGTCTCGTCGCGTCCCCATTTCCTGTTCACGGCTTTACTTCTTTCCCGCCCCAAGTCAGTCGATCTCGAATTCCAACGCATCCCACCGGCTTTGAATCCGGTTCAAATGGCGGCGCTGTTGGCTGAGTTTTCCGGGCTGAGCCGGTTGCTATTTTGTCCACTCAGCCGCTCCTGCGCTTTACCCTGCTTCTCGCGGTCCACTCGCTCAATGAGATTCCTCAGTTCTTCGGTGGTCAGTTCCCGTCGCTGTCCAAGAATCTGCACGCTGTTCAGGTACAGCATGCGCAAAGCTAGTATTTCGGCCAGGATGATCTCTTGGCTGGAATTCACTTGCGCCAGCAAAACCGTGCGTGCCCACTCCCCCATGCTCTGACCTGCTGCCGTCGCCAGTTCCTGCAGGCGGAGATATTCCTCCTCAGTCACCTTGGCAGTGAGCGACTTCGTGCGGAATGACTGTCCGGTTGTCACAGGTCACCGTATTCCATCGTTAGTTCGTCCCATGTGGCCTGGAGTTCTGGCATCTCCCAAGCCCGGCGGAAGAGTTTTCGTACTGCGTTCCACTCCTCTTCGGAAAAGCCAAAGGTGATGCCGTTTGCATGAGCGCGAAACGAGAACTGGGTCTCTCCCTCCCGGTCCCACGTGTATCCAAAGAAGTATTCTCCCTTCCAGTGTCGGGACTTCGCGGTCAATCCGTTCAACATCGCGCGAAACTCCTGAATCATCGGATAGGAACTCATGGGGTACACGGGACCGCGTGGGCCGGGAAAGCTAAACGACAGGAGTACATCGTTGCCGTCGCCGCGCACGAAGGACAGCACAAAGTTAGATTCGAAAACGTTCGGGATCGCAGGCTGGACGACGGAATCGCTGGGGTTGACCTTGCTGCGGATCGGGTTTTTATAAAGAAAGTAATGACCGCGCGCGGCCATCCGCCAAAGCCCCTCCCAGTAGGGGCGAAGGGCTCGGTTCACGGCATCGGCGTCGTTAACTTCATCGCCATCGAGAAACACATAAAGATTGCGCCCAGCAAGAATGGGTCTCCACTTCATGGCCGGGTCAGCAAGCTGTCGTATTGTTTCGGCAACGGTCTGCCGCACCGCCTCGGAGCTGGCGGGCTGCATTCTGTCTCCTGATCGGAATTCGCTTGGAAGCTTAGTGAGGTAATACTCGTCCTTGCCTGGGTTGGGTTTTTTCCTCAACTTATAAACCGCCTGAAATGCTTCCAGAAAGGCAATGCAGGACTCACGGGAAACCGGGGTATTGCAGATGGCATCTGCGCCTTGCTGGACGTAGTACGCGAGCACCGTCCACTCAGCCAATGAGAGCGGCTGCTCGGCTTCGCATTTCCTACGAATTCGCAAGAGGCATTCGGTTGGCTCCCGTATCAGCTCGGTCACTTCGAGCCGGTCAGCGGGCGACGATTCCAACAGTTGCTTGGCAATCTCGGATGTCGATACGTCCTCGCCTTTCCGCAATGAGGTGACTTTTCGGATATGATCTAGGCGCTTACGCAGGCCCTCGCTGATTCGAAGGGAGAGAGTCTGAGTTTGGGGCTGATCTGGCATCACTCCTCCATGCCATACATCAACTTAGTTGTATGACATACATAGAAATAGTCGTACTTTTATCGGTGCGTGTCAAGGGGTTTCGAGCTGGGGAGGCCTTTGCACGGGAGTTTTTCTATGAGAGTCTCAGGTTGCCCCACAGCAACCTGGAATCGCCATCTGCTTTGTTTTGAGTGGTAACCGTGCAGCAACCCCAAGTTGCCGCACAGCACCCTGGCAGGGGTGGCGTGTCAACCGTCCTCCCGCTGCCGAAGGCAGCGCAACAAATACAGAACCCACCAACACCATCAACGGGCTTGGAATCTGGAGCGTCGGTCAGTCACAATGCACTGCGGGGATAACCTACATGCTGGTTCGAAACGTCGAGGACATTGATCGCTATCTCGAACAAGTCCGAAAAGCAGCAACAGACACTCATGCCTGGATCGCGGCCCAAACGGGTGACCCACTCGATTTACTGCGCCGGATGAAATTCGAGACGATTGGCTTTCACCCAATAGAAGGTCACGCGTTAAATCTGGTTGAACAGATTAACCAAACATGGAGCTACGTCGTGGCACTCGCAGCCGCGCGCCAGTTACTGGAGTTGCACCCCGATGTCGGAGGCTATCAGCTGGCACCTGGTGCCCACGCTTCAATTCCGCTCGACATCATGAGCCAAGTTGAGGGCGCGGTCGGGGCTGAAACGTTCGCAGCCGTCGACCCCCGCAACAATTGCAAGCTCGACGCGGACTTGGTAAAGATGGCCGCGAGACCCGAGCAATTCCGATATGTGTTCTTCATGTCACCCCGGTTCCCAGGTTCCAAGCGCCTCGTGCAGTTCGAGCGCGATGGCGTTCAAGTTTGGTCCGTTGATGTCTGATATTTCGTTCCCACAGGGTACGCTTTGCCTCACACTCTCGGAAACACTATCCGTAGCTTCGGCCGGAGATACCTCAAGCTAGCAATCGTGGTGCCTCAGCTCTCTCAGCGCTCCTGTTATGCTGTTGCAGATGCTCTTGGCTTTGTTTGAATACGCCGGTCGCATCTCTTGGAGGCTCAACGGTGGCGATGCGCCTCTGTTCCCCCTAGCTCCATCCTCACATTGGTTTCTACTGAATCCGCTTCTTTACTGTCGTCTACCACAGCCGTTTAACAATCACTTCGAGCAGTTTGCAGCGGGAAAGTACTACGGATTGACCTCCGGCATCGTCCTTGCAACCGACAACCATGACGTAATCGAAGCTCACAAGTCGAGTGGCCAAATTGAGGACGTTTTGCTCGCCGAGGGATTGCTCACAAGGGTGCGCCATCTTGCGAGGCAAGCCACAATACCAAGTTCTGAAGCGATTGCACGTGCCTATTTTGAGATAGACAACCTGCCAGATCATCAGCCATCGGTCCTCGCACCAGAAAGCTACACAGTTCAGAAGTATTGGTTTGCGACAGCTATCACAGGGGAACATCTTTTGGCGGCAGCGGCCCTCGGTTTGGATTTCGTTCCGCCCACATATGAAGTGCTGCTCCTAGATGCTATTGCTGCCCACCGAGGCGGAGATTACCGCAAGGCTGTCCTCTATGCTGCAATGTCGGCGGAAGTTGCATTCGGATCGGTGATTGACGAAGCGTACGAACGGATCATCGCATCACCCAGCGATGTGCGCTTTCGAATTATTGCGCTGCCTCAAGCTGGTGGAAAGTCGGTACGCAAGGATCCGATTTACGACAAACTGCGCGGTCGATCCGACTTCAATATATCGATACACGAGCTCTCTCTATATGTATTGGGCAGGTCCTTGCTAGTGGAAGACGAAGGGTTGTACCAGAGCGCGAAACGTTTATATCTTACCCGCAATAAACTTGCTCACTTCGGTGAACTTCCTGAAGGAGACGTAAGTCAGGTTTATACACTCGACTCCCAAGGTGCGTTGGCTGCCATAGGGACCACGGTTTCACTGTTCGCATGGCTGGGTGAGCCAGCTGATTTTCCTCTGCCAGACACCCGATTTACACGCGCCAAGGAACTCGCCTCCTGAAGGGAAACTAGGTTGAATAAATTGCGCGGTCGAAAAAAAGAGGAAGTGGCCGAGTGCAAGGTGGCAGGGTCGAAACTCACAGTCTTTTGTAGGCAAGTCAGAAAGAGATCCCATCACAACAAGGAAGCCTTAGCGCTTCTCCACGGCAGAGGTCTGACGGGCAACGTCATGGCGGTTTTGCGACAAGAACTAGATTCCATGGTGCGCTGCATTTTCCTTCTGTCAGTTGGCGACAGGAAATACCGAGAACAGTTGCTGGAAGAGTCGGTGCACGGTAGGCCGTGGCGTACCAAAGACGGTAAACGCAGGGTGACCGACAGAGACATGGTTGACCTATCGATGAAGCTGCATGGTTGGACTCAGAATGTGTATGCCTTTGGATGCGGCTTCATTCATCTTTCAGCGTTTCACGACTACCCGGATCGTGATCCCTTTGATTTGTTGACGTCCCAAGATCGCACCGACATTGGACGATACCTCAGCTACTACCACGGAATCAGGGTAGACGCCAAAACCAAGCTTAGCGACATCGAGCCTGTCCTCCCTGCCGTTTTCGACAAGATCGCCAGTAACCTTGAATGCTATATAAAGGATCTTGAAGCTGATTCCGACTTGAAACCCTGACGGTGTGACCAGCAATCCACAAGATCATGCTTGCTCTCCTCTCGCTAGTTCTAGTGCCTAACTAGCGCAGCCCGCCGGATACTATTTACAATTCTGGACACTGCAGGGGAGGGGATCGCGTGAACAATGCCTGGCCTTATGAATTTCGCGAGCGCATGCGTCGCTTCGAAGCAGCCAGAGAACCTCGACCGGGCGAAGCCCCGGTCTCCATCAAAATTCGAGTCTCGTCAGGGTGTTTTCACCGAGAGCATTCCCCGCGTGCGTACGAACTCATCGACCTCAACCTGCAACGCCTTGCCGCCAGCGACGCCCACCTCGTCTTCGAAGAGCATGAGAGTGGACCAGAAATCCTCGTGTACGTGAGTCTCGTGGCCGCAGGTCTGGGTCTGGCCGCACAGGTAATCAATCTAATCACGGCCATTATCAGAGCCAGGTCCGAAGGTATTAAGAAGGGCGACCATCCATCCCACTCGCTACAACTGATCGTTCGTCGCGTTCACGACGCAGACGGCTTCCGCGAAGAGCAGGTCCTCACGATCGGGCATACAGAAGCCGTTGACGAGGTCAAACTAGAGAAGCAACTCAAAGACGCGCTGCATAAGCTCCTCAAGGAAGATTCATCGAAGATCCAGGAAAAAACGCCTGCTCGCAAATCAGGCGGCGCGCGCAAGAAGGACGCATCCAATTCGCGGCGCAAGAAGAAACGTTAGCGCAGAGCGCACGGGCCGAGGTGGCTAATCTCGCTCCACGTCCACTCCGACCTCGGGGGCAATGCCCCCGAGGATCACGGCTGCGGTTTGCTGAACGGCTTCCAAGCTCTCGCGCAGAAGATTGGCGTCTCCGTGCCAGAGCTGAATATAGTCGGCGTTATGTTGGGCCCAACATAACCAGGATTATGTTGTCTTCATACTTATGTGACGCCCAGGATCCGCCTGTAGACAGGCAGCGGCTTCAGCTGCACCGAACGTCACATAAGTTGGTCAGAGTTGAGCCAGAAACGTGAGCAGATCG
>Ga0075029_100002008_pt1 | contig 11556 bp, 7 predicted proteins | sample LitLauG_LLR_2013_FD_71391 | JGI IMG/M metagenome (GOLD analysis project Ga0075029, IMG submission 71391) | Freshwater sediment microbial communities from North America - Little Laurel Run_MetaG_LLR_2013 | ecosystem: Environmental > Aquatic > Freshwater > Creek > Sediment | place: USA...
CCGTGGCGACGTCCGCGACGCCGCAGCGCTCCTCGAGGCGGCGCGCGATCACGACGCCGTCGTGCACCTGGCGGCGCTCGTGGCGCCGCGACCCCGCTGGGACGAGGCGTACGCGGTGAACGTGACCGGCACGCGCAACGCTCAGTCGGCGGCCAGCCGGTGCGGGCGCTTCGTCCACGTTTCGACGCCCTCGGTCGCCTTCGCGGGCGTCGCGGCGGTGGGGGCCGGCGCCGAGCCGCCCACCTACGCCGGTCGCGACGCTTACGCGCACTCGAAGGCGATCGCCGAGCGCGAGGTCCTCGAGCGCGCCGACGTGCCCACGGTGGTGATTCGTCCCCACCTCGTCTGGGGGCCGGGCGACACGCAACTGGTCGCACGGGTGGTGGCTCGCTCGCGCCAGCACCGACTGTTCGTGCCTGACGCAGGTCTGGCCCTCGTTGACACGACGTTCGTGGACGACGCCGCCGACGCCATCGTCGCCTCCCTCGACCACGCGCTCGTCGGCGACGAGGCGTGCGCTAAGGCCTGGGTCGTCACCGGCGCCGATCCACGTCCGGTCGGAGAGCTCCTGTCGGGCATCTTGCGAGCGGCCGGACGTCCGGGCCCGGTGCGATCGATTCCGGCGCCGGTCGCGGCTTACGTCGGGCGGCTGGCCGACGCGTTCTGGCCGGGCAGCGAGCCGCCGATCACCCACTTCGCCGCACGCCAACTCTCGCTCGCCCACTGGTTCGATCAGCGAGAGGTCCAGCACGTACTCGGCTGGACCCCGAAGATTCGGGTCGAGGAGGGGTTGGCCCGCCTCGCCGAATGGTTCGCTCGCGACGATTGAGGCCACCGGTCGGTAATTCGCGGGCGCGGGCCGACATGATGGGATAAAGAGAAGCCAAGGAGTCATCATGAAGTCAGTCCGATCGGTCGTCGTAGCGCTGGTGGTGGTCGCGGGGGTCGTCGCGACCGGGGGGACGTTGTTCGCGCTGGGCGCCGCCGCGTCCGCCGCCACTGTGCCGTCGTGCGTCTCGAACCAACTCACCGTCACCAAGGGCGTCTCCCAGGGTGCCGCGGGCACGATCTACACGCCACTCGTCATCACCAACCACGGCCGAGCCTGCGCCGTGTGGGGTGTGCCGGCGATCCAGCCCGTCGTCGGCCCGGCGCACCGCGCGCTCGGCCCGGGCGCTCGCAACAACTCCGTGGGCCAAATGCCCGTGCGCCACGTCGTCGCCACGGGCCGGTCGGTGAGCGTGGCCTTCGGCGTGAGCGAAACCGGCAACTACACCCCGTCATCGTGCGTGGCGCGCTCCGCCGACGGGGTCATCGTCTCGCTCGGCTCATTCCTGCAGCCGCGCTTCGTCCACATGGCGATCTCGGTGTGCACGAAACGCGCGAGCACCTTCACCCGGTTGATCGTCGCGGGCGTTAACGGTTACTGAGTCTCCTAGCGCGCTACGAACCGAAGTTCCAGCCCGTTCCCTCCTCGTAGCGGTGGATGATGTTCTTCGCCATCAGGATCCGGTGGACCTCGTCGGGGCCGTCGGCGAGGCGCAGGACCCTCGCGGTCAGGTACATCTGGGCGAGCGGCAGGTCGTTGCTCACCCCGGCGCCTCCCCACACCTGGATCGCCCGGTCCACGACCCGGTGGTAGGCGGCAGGTACGAACACCTTGATCGCCGAGATCGCGGTGCGCGCGTCGGGATCGTTGCTCGCGACCTTCTCGGCGGCGTTGATCGTCATGAGACGGGCCGACTGCAGGTCCATGTAACTGTCGGCGATGAAGCCCTGGATGAACTGCTTGTCCTTCAACAACCCGCCGTGGACCTGGCGGACCAGTGAGCGCTCGACCATCAGGTCGAAGGCCCGCCACATCTGTCCGATGGAGTTCATGCAGTGATATACGCGCCCGGCGCCGAGCCGGTCCTGGGCGGCCTGGTGACCTTGGCCGACGAGGCCCAGGGTGTTCTCCAACGGCACGCGCACGTTCTCGTAGCGGATCTCGCAGTGGTCGGAGGTGGCGTGACCGAAGATGCCGATGCCCCGCACGATGTTCACGCCGGCGGTCTCGGTGGGAACGATGATCTGGGTCATGCGTCCCGGCGCGGCGAACTCGCCGGTGGGGTCGCTCGCCCGGCACATCACGATGAAGAAGTTGGCGTCGATGCCGTTCGAGGTGAACCACTTGTGGCCGTTGATGACCCAGTGGTCGCCGTCGCGCACCGCCGTCGTCTCGATCGAGCGGGGGTCCGAACCCGCGTGGTCGGGCTCGGTCATCGAGAAGCCCGACTCGATCTCCCCCGCGATGAGCGGCAGCAACCACTTGCGCTTCTGCTCCTCGGTGCCGTACTTGACGAGGATGCTGGCGTTGCCCGAGTTGGGCGCGGCGATCCCGAAGAGCGCCGACGCGCCCACGCCGTAGGCGAGGATCTCGTACATGTAGGCGAGCGAGAGGAAGTCGAGACCGGCGCCCCCGTACTCCCTGGGCAGGTGCGGCGCCCACAGCCCCGCCTCAAAGACCTTGGCCTTGATCTGCTCGCGCAGCTCGATGCTGCGCCGGCGGCTGTGCTCGCGGTCCTCGTCGGTCATGTCCAGGCCCCGTCGAGAGCGCCACATCTCGTCCTCGTTGGGCAGCACCTCGTTGTTGATCAGGTCGGCGGTGCGCCGGCGCAGGTCGTTGATCTCGGGGCTCAGCCCGGGTATCGGCGTCACGTTGATGGGCACGGCACTCTCCTCTAGGTGAAAGGCTCCGCCCCCGATTATGCCCGACCCGGCGCCGCGCTCATCGCGGCTCGCCGATCACCGGGGGACTCGCGGGTGGTGCGCCATAGGTTGGCGTCGTAAGTTCCGCAGGGCGCGACCAGGCGGAGCGACTGCGCCCTCTCCTCGGTCGGCGAGGAGTTACGTGCCCGCATTGGCCCCCCGGACGACGGCCAGCTCTTCCTCTCCGTCTAGCAGGAAGTTGGCCGGCTAGTCACGGTCAAGTGGCACTGGCAACCTGTCATGGTCGCAGTGACCATTAGATCAAGCCAATTGAAGTCCGCCAGATAATGGCCGGTCGCCGGTCAACAGGAGATCCCCCACCACCGAGATCGTCACGGCCATGAGATTGGCGATGAACGGGACCTCGACGGACAGTGCCGGCGCAGACGTCAGCCAGGTGAAGAATGCGGAGGGAAAGAGGGAGAACCACCACAAAACCAATAGTCCTGTTACTAGCGATTCCCGAGAGAAGAATCGATTCTTGGTCAAAGCTCGCGCCACCCAGATCCACAGGATCGGCAATACGTAGATCGTATAGTCGGCGTGCGAGACGGGTAACAGAAGTACGACGCATCCCACAACGTTCCAGAGACTCAACCTCGTGCTGCTGCTCGACCGAAGACAGAGCGCAAGAACTCCCACCACCCAACAGAGGAACACCAGGGTGGCGATCGTTCGCAAAGGCGTGGACACCAAGAGGGGGCGGGCCAATCCGCTCCTCGAGAACAGCGCCTGTGGGGCGCCCCAAACCGAGCAACTGATCAATGGCTGCGAACTCGCCCTCAACGTTGCCCTCAGGTATCCGGCCAGCTCAGACGGGCCGCCTAGGAGCAGCGCCAGGAAAGGGGCCAGAAGCGATACTGAAATGAACGTCACGACCGAGCGACCACGGCCTGAATAGTGTCGGCGAAGGAGTATCAGTGCCGCCGCCCACGGCCAGGACTTCACAACGCCACTCAAAGCGAGCAACGCCCCCGAGGCGGTGGAACGTCCACGCTCGGACGCCAAAACCGAGGCAGCAAGGATCGCGAGCACGAACGTGTCGGTGTTCCCGTTCTCGAGAACGATCTCGGTGGGCAGGAAGCGAAGGCTCGACGCCGCAATCACTCCGAGCAACACCGGCGTCCGCCAATCTCGATGCGACGAGCCTTCAGCCTTCATGACTAGGGCTCCGGCGGCGAGCATTGACCCGATGGAGGCCAGTATCCACCAATGCCACGCCGTCGCGATGGCCACGTGGATGAACGGCACGAGGAGGATCGCGACGAGCGGTGAATACACGTAGAGGTTTCCCAAGTGGCCAAAAGACGTCAGGTAGGGGCTGTGTCCCGATGCCACCGCCTTCGCCGCTTCGAAGAAGACCCAGAAGTCGTCACCGATATTCGCGTTGCGATTTGGAATGTAGTTCTGAAGATGGTGATATCGGAAGTACACCAGCCCGACGGAGCCAGCCATGGTGACCAACCACAAGCCCACTCGCACGGTTCTGGTGGCAACCAATGAGCGCACCTCTTCGCTCCGTCTTCTCATTGGACGCCTGCGGGCCAGTTCACCCGGCGTCAAACTCGAAGCTGCAGCTCCATCGAGTTACGCGAACCGTTGTCGAATGACATCCAAGATGCAGTCCAAGTGACATTACCTTTCAGTCTCTACCGATCGAGTGGTACGTACAGTTCAGACGACTTCAGCTCCAGGTGAGGAACCCTCGAAATCTGAAGCGCATCGATTTCCTCAGATGGCACCCGATATTCCGTGATTCCAAGATGTGACAAGCGCGCCCGGATGCCGGCAGAAGTTCTCTGGTGAGACAACATCATCTGCTCGATTCTCCACCCGTGATTGAATTCCTCCGATAGCTTCGAATCTTCATCTGCTGACCAAGGCTGCCCCTTTCTGGGTGCCGTCGAAGAACCATTGCCTAGTGAACCAAGTTCAACCAATCGGCGGCGAAGCTCTTGATCGCCCAGAATTCGTCCGAGTTCGCCAGCCAAGGCGGCTTTCGTTGCATCGACGTCCCTTTCTGATGTACGTTCTCGCACATTCGTCGACGCGACGTCCCCGCGTTGGACTGGTCCTGTTGATCCAAGGCGCCGACCATCTCCAATCACCTCCCTATCAACACCCAATTCTGAATTTTTGGCAAGAGATTTCAGAAGGGTCTTGGATCGCCACGAAGGAGTGGAGGGAAGCACCTCCCGAGAGATCCACTCAAGTCGCGGTTCCCAACCGGCCACATTTGGCTCGATCAAGTCATGGAGGTCAGCCATTAGGACCTTCCCGAGTGAGAGTGATCTAATGGCTTCCTTCAGCTCAGCCAATGCAGACATCTCGAGTTGACGGACTCGCTCGCGCGTAATGCCGAAGAATCTCCCAATCTCTTCCAACGTGAGTGATGGCGACCCCTCGATGCCTAGCCGCTGCACAAGGATTTCTTCCTTCCGAGGGTCTCTCAAGAGTCGCAATCCCTCTCTGAGGACGAGCATGAACCTGTCCCTCACCCTGATGAGGGTCTCGTAGTCGCTGGACTCTAAATCCAGGTTCTGACTACTTGAGTCGAACGCTCGCCTGTCCGTCGTCATACCCTTCTCCTCGTTCTCGATGAAGGCCCAGATTTGCAGGAAACTCGAAGCAAGTCTGTGTCCACGTCGACACGAAAATCATTTCAACTTCACCACTTACAACAGAGAATTAGATTCCCTGCTTTTCATCCTCTGGCCCGCGTTTTGAGACAACTAGGCCTCGTCATCATCATTGCCTTCACCTTCATCGGAGTCCTCATCCTCAACGTCGGCTGATGTTTGGTCAATATACTCATCAAACAGATTGCTCAGAGAGCGCTTACTGCCAACGTCGAGTAGCCAAAACCACCATCCGTTTTGACTATTGCCAGTGGCACCCCTGGCGGCACCCGAAGGCGTCTCGTATATTTCACCGTCGAGATCGATACGTCCATCGGACAAGACCGTCGCCGTTCGGGAATCACTCGACTTGCGCGGATACAGAGTTGAACCGGGGTCAAGCAATCCGGCACCAATGAGATCGGAAAGTGTGATTCGCCTCTTTGGCTTCTCAGAAACAGCTCCAAAGGCGGATGAGTGTCCTGGAGGCACGGGCCAAATCTCAAGAATGGCCTGAACCATCTCCTGCGTCCGTGAGCGAATCTTGGCATCGGTCCAAGAATCCCCTGCACTTGCAAGAAGAAGCGAGTTCATCTTCAACACATCATGTTCCTGAAATGCCGACTTCTTGGTCTTCCACTGCGCATTCGATACCTTGCTATTCAACTTTGAGGTCAGCAATGTCAGATTCCCGAGGGTGTGCACGATGCGATCTCGTTCTTCCTCGGACTCGGCATCAAGCGGCCAGTTGTCACGCCATCCTCTAGGCATAATGTGCTCAATATGGAACTTTGCGCGAGAGACACGCTCGCCCCCAAGGCCCTCCGCTTCATTTTTCCAACCTCGACGAAAATCCTCAACGGCCTCAAGAACCATCCGCAATCGCCCTCTGCGGAGCCGCCTATATGAAAGCTGACTCGTCAGTTCACTGCGAACTTCCTTGTCATCGGGCCAATATCGACTAGACACGGATTGGCTTGCGAAGAATGCCTCTGCCAAGTCGCCCGCTTCCTGACGATTACCATTTCTCAGGTACGTCACTAGTTCTGCGGAAATCTGGGTGTAGGACTTCGTTTGCGCTCGAACCAACATTCGTCTGACGAGCCAACTCTCCAAGACTTCAAGGGTCTTGTTCAGCTGCGATTGTGAAACCGCCTCAAGCTCTGGATCAAGGAGCCACAATACAACGGGCTTGAAGACTTCACTCTCGAGAACGCTGGTTCGATAAGAAAATAGTTGCAAGCGATCGACGGGGTTAGGGGCTGTTGCGCCATTGACAAAGTCTCGGTACTTCTGACTCGACCTTGCAATTTGAACCAACAACTGGGACATCGGCACTCCAGCGTCGAAGTCTGCGAAGGTTTTGAATCTCGAGAAGACTTCGCGAGCAACTATCTCTTCGCCCGTCCGCGAAATCAAGAGGTGATTGAGGAAGATCGAAGAACGTGAGTACTTAAGACGCCCGAAATTGACCTCTGCCTCCCAAAAGCCTGTCTCGAATTCCTTCCAGTGCTCTTCATAGGCCGCCTCAACGTCGACCCCCTCTTCCATGAGCCTTTGGAATACAAAGTTCTTGATCAAGTCCGCAGCAGTCAGTTGCGCGCCGCGCGCATTCAGCGTTTCAAAGATCTCCTGAGCATTCTCCTCGACATTGAGATCAATTACCACGAGTTGAAGGAGTTCCCTTACGGCGTGCTCCAACTTTTCCGCCCGAATCAGTACTCGTTCGGGTCCGTCGAAATGCAGCCAAGCCCGTGCCTGCTCTGCAAAGAATTGGTGCGCCTGAACTAGTCGTGCATCGCGATACTTCAATGAATCATATTGAACCGGTGGCGCTGCACCCATGACATCGTTGAACGCTGAACGGTCCCTATTTGTTGGCCACACCTTGAACTTGTCTTCGTCAAGTTCACAAAAGGCCTGGGGGTTGGTTACGAGCGCCTCAAGGCGCATGGCGGATTGATTCGCACCGACGCTAAGCAGCTCAGCATGCAGAGCGTCGAGCAAGAGCTGAAGCGTGGTTAGTCGCTGCTGTCCATCTATCACCGTTCGTGCTTGAAGGCTTCCAATGGCATTGGGCATTTGCTGAAAAACAACCGCTCCTAAGAAGTGCGGCTGAGGCTTCATTCCTGGCTCATTGAGCAATCGCTCAGTGACCCTTGTTACGTCACGCCAGAGTGGATCCCATTGATTCTCTTCGTTCCAAACATACGGGCGCTGAAACAGTGGAACAATCAACCGTTGCGGCTGCATGAAGACAAGTTGCGGAGTTCGAACTTGAGTATCCATCTAAAGCAGCGCCCCCAATTCGTACTCAGGCCACCTTGACCACAACTTCTGCAACTTTACAATTCTTTGATCGAGGGAGCGATTGCCCACACTGACTATTCGAAGTGATTCGAAAGGACCGCCATGAATGCTTCTTCGTAATCCGGAAGGACGCCAAGCGCTTCGACTACTGCCCTTGACTTGCGCCGGCGAGTCTTCAATTCTGAAACAGCATCGGGGACCGTCCCAGTCAAAGGCATCAACAATCCGCGGCCAACGAAGTCCGAATTGCATCAAATAGAAGAGATCAGGTGCTGGTGAGCGTGATCCCAATGTGTGGCTGGGCCTAGTCAAGGACATTAGTGGAGTACTGATGAGCAGGCCTCTTCGTACTCGACGTAGTCATCGAGCCCCTCAATTGCTCTTCTTGCCTTCATTCGCCTGGAATTCATTGCCGTGTCAGATCCAAGTAGTCGTTCCGAACTGAGTTCGCCTTCCGCAATGGATCTGAATTCTGCCGACAACGCTCTCGTAAGAGCCACAACTCGAAGATGGTCTTGATTGCCGTCGTCGAAGCGAGGGACTGCCTTTGCTGGAATTGTGTGAAGGTGGCGCGGCCCAAAATCGCCTTCAGGCATGACACCTTCGATCGTGTCCCGAAGTGCGCAACTGTTCAACATGCCAACCAGATAAAGAGCTTCATCTTTTGCGTCGACCTCAATCCAGTAGAGCGTCTGATCGAAGATTGCGTCTTTTACCGCCGAAGATGAAACATACGCTGCTGCCGGAATTCCGCCACCTGCTCCATAAACCACAACAAATGTGTCAGATCCGAAGACCTGATTCGTTAACTTATTCCGCAAATTCAGGGCAGAGAACATGTCATCGAGTGACGACCAGTCTTGATTCGCGTTGACAACTTCTTTGAAGTGGCGAGCAGCCTTCGGGTCCGAAGCGATGACTGCACTAGTTGACATTTGCCAAACGCCCTTGACTCGTTCGACAGGGGCGACAATTGGGCTCGCTGGCGCAAGCGAAAAAGGCACAACGTGATGGGAGAGGTAGCAGCCGTGCACGAACCTCTTGGAGATCGCTCGCGCTTTGGGGCGAAAATCCGCCAACTTCTTCGCGCCCGCAATCATGTACTTCAATTTGCCGGTACGGGAGATTTCGCGGATTGCCCTGCTCGCCCCACTTCCTGTTGCTTCAACGAAGAATACGGTTCGAGGCATCACGTCCGCACCTTGATGAAGCCCATTGGAATAGCCATCTGAAATGGAATGTCCGTCTCCACCAACCAGCCAGATGTGACGGCCTCCGATTTCTCGGACCTCCAGTTCTGCCGACGACGAAGACGTTGCTCCGATCTCTGATGCAGGAATCTTCGTCACCATTGATGACGCAACTTTTCGACCCACGAGGACAATTGCGCGATTCAAGAACGCATGCTTTTCCACGAGCCAAACTTCGTCGACACTTAGAACGACGCTCGGGATTGCAGATCCATCCAACTGTTTCCTGAAAGGTTCGTGATGCTGGCCGTTCAGGACCGTCCGTGGCAGAACGCAAGCGACGACAGCCCCCGACTTTAGATACCGATCTACTGAGTGTGCCAAGAAAGTTGTTGAGAGGTCAAGGTGAGGGAACGCAGAACCTGGAGGAAGTAGTGAGTACTGAGATGCAAGTCGTTGCAGTGCAGCTTGAAGCGGGTTTCGCCCAATCTTTGACAAGGCCAGCCACGGGGGATTTGAGATAAGCCCATTGAACTGGCCTGCCACCAAGGCCGGGCGATACGTGTTTCGAACAATGAATGCCCAAATGCCATTCCTGCCGCTTCTCTGGAGATCTGAAATGGCCAACGCGAGCTGTTCGACGAAGACTCGGGACTGCTTGAGTTCGCTCTCGGCCAAAGCATGAAGGGGATCTGCACGCTCCAGAACCAGATCAATCGCGGTGGAGTCAATCTCAGTTCCAGCCGCTTTGGTTGAGTGCTCCATGCCGATCCAGTAAGCACCATCTACCAATGAGTCAAAGAGGGACTGCAACCCCTTCTCTGTTAGAAATCGTGGCAGTTCGACAAAGTGACCGTCGGCGAGCTCGAGCCTTACTGAAGTCGTTCCGTCGTGCTGCCCCTCGGCAACGATGTCATCAAGGGTGAACAGAGAGTCTGCGTGGTAGATGGGAACTGACACAGGTCGAGACCCTGCATTCGACGTAATCCAGTCTCGATTCGTGGCAACCCAGTTGACCTTTGCAAGAATCACAGCGAGCGGATCAATGTCAAACCCGACTGCGGCTTGCTCCAGATACTCAATCGCCTCTTCGGTCCCAGCCTCGACACCCTTGAGTGTCAGCTCAATTCGTGCTCGGCGAGTGACCTCAACAAGCATGGATCCCGATCCACAGCACATGTCGATGAAGTGCGGAGCCTGACCTTCGGGGAGGCTCTTGAAGAGGTGCTCAGCCATCACCTTCGCCAACCACGCTGGCGTCCACTCTTGGCCCAGGAGAATTCGGTGGCTTTGCTCGGCGAGTTCTGCCATCAACTGACCGAACAAGTCTTCCGTAGGCGGAGCCTCAAAGTCATACGCAGTAAGGTCCGCTTGAATCGATCTTGCAGTCGCACGCACGAGATCAGGGTGATCTCTATGCATCCATCCGAAGTAGTCGTGCTCAACGAACCTGTGAAGACCGTAATCGTCGAAGTAGGCACCGTTCAAGATTGAGTCAAGTTCTTCATCATCACTCGACAGCGCCCTCTTGACAAGCAAGTTCGCACAGAACAACTTCGCGAGCATCGAAAGGTAGAGCTCCTGCAAATACGCAACTTCGTCGAACGCGACATCTTCACGCCCGGCATCGAGATATCCGGCCAGCCGAGCCCAAAGCATGGAAATCAAGGACCAGATCTGGATCTCAGTGGCCTTTGCCACTTCGAGACTCGAAACAAGTTCCTGCTGGTATTTCGTTCCGAAGACTGATGTCAACCCCATATACGCAGAGACGCTCGAAGCCGTAAGCGGGCGCACTTCTGGTCGACCAAGATAACTTTCTAGGAACTTGTTGAGTTTCCCTGCAACAGCACTTGTTCCGTCTGAGAGTTTGAGGACTTCGATTTCGACCAACTCGACATCATCCGTCAAGTAGACCTGCAAGCCATCGTCAACTCGAACGCTGTAGGCATACCAATCGACGCCATCCGATAGCACGCCACGAACCTTCTCCGGAGGTGCACCTTCATTCAGCAACCCAGCGCAATATTGCTGAACCTGATGTTGACCGCCCGCAAACCGACCGCCTCGAAGATCTGGCTCATATTCAATCGCGGTAAGCCCCACGACTGAATCAACCTGACCACGGCCGCCATCGAACCGGACGCCGTGCTCCGCCCCAACGATGTGGCCCTGAACCCACCAAGGGCGCTCGTCGACTGGGTACATGTCCGATAGCCCAGAGACAACCGTTTGCCTCACTACAGTCTCGTTGGCCCCTGAGTTGCGCACGCGATTGATCTCACTGATAAATCGGACGCCAGCATCAATGTCAAACGCCACGATCAATACCGCTCTTCGTCTTGGCTCGACCTTCAATTCGCTTCGAAAGTGTCTTGCTTAATCTCGAGATCTTCAAAGTTGTTCTTGTTGCGGACCCAATGATCGCGTCGATTTCTGGCACGATCTCGTCTCTGTTGATCGATCGGAGTAACTCTGCTCCCAACGAGTCCAGCTTCAACCAATCCGATTCGGCCATGTGCGGAACCGGAATCCGTCGAATGTGCGCTGCCTCAACCTTCAGCGCCCCACCGCCGAGCGTGGTCGACGAGAACTCCAAATGCAGCGCCACCCAGGTACTCGACAGGAATGCGAGCATGGCGCGCGGCGAAGGTGCTGAATTTGAACGACGCCAGAGTGTTGAGAAG
>Ga0075029_100002009_pt1 | contig 11553 bp, 13 predicted proteins | sample LitLauG_LLR_2013_FD_71391 | JGI IMG/M metagenome (GOLD analysis project Ga0075029, IMG submission 71391) | Freshwater sediment microbial communities from North America - Little Laurel Run_MetaG_LLR_2013 | ecosystem: Environmental > Aquatic > Freshwater > Creek > Sediment | place: USA...
ATTACAAAGCCTTGGTTTACAAGATCTATCTTGTTCATTATTGTAAGTGACTCTACGTAAAACTTGTTCCCTGAAATGAAATCAATGAGTTGCTCTGAATCAACATCCTCTCGAACCAGCACTCGACCGTTATTCATGCCGTAGAGTCTAAGAATGTCCTTCATCAAATTGATAGACATTTTTGTAAGCGGAACTTGCTGACTGACAGATATTCCACCATCTCCTGTCTTTTCTACTACAATATCAGGGGGTTTTTGATCAAGTCTAATTCCTATGTTTCCAAGTTCTGTTCTTATGACATCTTCATGGTATGGCTGGAATACATCTAAAATGATCAAAACAAGATCTGCACTTTTTGCAACAGCCAAAACTCTTTTCCCAAGACCTTTTCCAGTTGATGCTCCTTTGATAATTCCTGGCAAGTCAAGTATTTGGATCTTGGCACCACGATGCTCCATCATTCCTGGAACTACAGTAGTTGTTGTAAATTGAAATGCTCCCACTGCAGATTTTGCACCAGTCATTCTGTTTAGCAGAGTGGATTTTCCTACACTTGGAAGGCCGATAAATACTACAGTGGCATCGCCTGTTCTTTTAACATCAAAACCAACTGAACTTCCAGATGATCTAGACTTTACCTCTTCTTGCTCTCTTTTAAGCTTGGCAAGCTTTGCCTTGAGAAGACCGACATGATGTTCCGTAGCTTTATTGATCTGAGTCCTTGACATCTCATCTTTAATCGACTGGATTTTTTCTGGAATTCCCAACTGCCGATTATATGGTATCTTGCTGAATAAAATCCTACCACTTTGTTTTTACAGCTTGTGCCTGAATTTTTCTTGAAATTCTATGTTTTGATGTACTGTAGAAACATGTTTCCAAAATAAACCATGGCAAACGCGCTGGCTACTCTTGCAACACTCATGACTATGACAAATTTTTTGAAATTGTATTTTTTTACTCCAGCTATTATTGTTACAACCTCTGTAAGTATTGGTACCCAATTTAGAGCAAAGATTATGCTCCAGCCATATTTGTTCAACCACTCGAAGCTTTTTTTGTGATGGTCTTCACTATGGGTTTTTCTTAAAATCTTGTAAATTTTTCCACCATCATATCCTATGAAATATGTGACAATTCCTCCAATTACAGAGCCAATTGACATTACTGTGAATACAGATATCTCGCTTTCACCCTGTAAAAGTAATGCCGTAGACGTAACTACGATTGGAAAGGGAACTATGGCTGCAAATACTGCATTAAGAAAAAGACCAAGTAATCCGTATTTTACAAAGAATGGATTTTCAAGTATGGGTCTTAGGAAATCAATCAGCATGAGTTGGATTGATCCAATCCTCATAATAGAGCTAACTGAGTATGAAATGTAATCAGGTCTGATCGGGTTTTTTTCTGTTTTTGATCTTTGAATATAATATATTATTTTCTTTCATTATGTATCTAATTCTACTTGCAGGTATTGCTTCGAAATTTTCTGACAGTCTTAGAAATTCTGAAAGTGTAACCTGTTTTATTTCTCCTAGGTCCTGATATCCGACTAAATATGAATCTGGGTTGTCACTATACAGGGCTCTGCTAAAAATCTCTGCAACCTTGCCTTTTCTTGCCATGTGATTTTGATGATTCAAAACTATTTTAGTTAGCAGTTATTATGTCCCCCATCATACGTGATTCTAGTGAAACCCAAGATCTTTGCTGTAGACATTGATGGGACTATAACTGATAACAAGGGTGGTAGGGTTGACCTTGATGCACTGGCTGCACTTAGATATTTAGTAAAACTTGGACATAAGGTAATCTATGTGACTGGTCGCTCATCAATTGAAGCATATGTTTTATCTGTCTTTGGAGGTACGACAAGAATCGCAGTAGGTGAAAATGGCGGAATCATTACTTCTGGTCCTAATGAGCATACACTGATAGGAAAAAAAGAAGAGTGTATCAGGGCTTTTGAATTTCTAAAAACAAAGATTCCCGAAGCTGTCGAAAAACCAGTTTTTCCTCGTATTACCGAAGTTGTACTGGAAAGAAATTTTGATGTAAATTTAGGCAAGAAAATTTTCGCGGATAATAATTTTGATGTACATCTAACTGACAGCCAATACGCGTATCACATCAACTCAAAAGGAGTTGATAAGGCAAATGGCTTTCTTGAGGTGATGAACATGTTTTCAGCAAAAAAGGAGGATGTTATAGCTATAGGTGATAGTGAGACGGATGTACCATTGTTCAAATTGGCAGGTACAAGTGTGGCTTTGGGAAATGCGCCAGAAGATGTAAGGTCAAATGCCACACTTGCTGTAGCGGGACATGCAGGTGATGGTGTTATTGAGGCACTTGAAATAATTCAATTAAAGCTATTGGCGGAAATGATGTAATGACCCTAAGAATGTTTTTTGGTGAAATACGACTGGATATAAAGCAAGCATGCGTTAGACTGGGATATCCGGACACAGAATTTGATATATCTGAGGCATCAAGACCAGAGTTTGGGGATGCAAGTTGTAACATTGGATTTTTGCTTGCAAAGACATTAAAAAAAAGACCATTTGATATTGCACAAACACTTGCAGAAGAATACAAAAAGAATTCTATGAAATATGTATCAGAAGTTTCTGCACATAACTCGGGCTATCTTAATTTTGTTGCAAATTACTCTCTACTCATTCCCGAGGTGGTCAAATCTTCACTTGTTGCTGATTATGGTAAAGTAGATCTTGGCAAGAATTCAAAGATGGTCGTAGAACACACTAGCGTAAATCCAAACAAGGCACTTCATGTGGGACATGTAAGAAATATTATAATTGGTGACACGATTGCAAGAATTCTTCACAAAGCCTCCTATGATGTCAGTGTTCTAAATTATGTGGATGATTCTGGACTTCAGGTTGCGGATATTATTGTAGGTTTCAAGTATGGAGGATATTCTGACAAGCCTCCTGAGGGACAAAAGTTCGATCATTATTGTGGGGATGTTGTTTATGTCAGTATGACCGAAAGGTATGAAACTGATACACATCTTGCAGAATTGAGGTCTCAAGTCCTCAAGGAACTTGAGGAAGGTACCTCTGAGATAGCTAAATTTGGCGATGAAATAACAAGACGAGTTCTTGAAGAACAGCTTAAAACTTGCTGGCGTCTTGGTGCAACATATGACTGTCTTAACTTTGAATCGCAGATAGTTCGCTCGAATCTGTGGCCTGCAGCATTTGAAAAAATGAAATCCATGGGAATTGCAACATTGGAACAAGAAGGCAAAAATGCAGGATGCTGGGTAATAAAGGCTGAATCTGAAGAAGACAAGGTACTGGTACGAAGTACTGGCACTGCTACATATGTTGCAAAAGATATACCATATGCAGCATGGAAGCTTGGAGTTTTAGAAGACCCGTTTTACTATAAACATTACACTGTGCAAAAAACAGGACGAGTTCTGTGGCAGACTACTCTTGATGACAGAGAGACAAGATTGAATTTCAGAGGAGATACAGTAATCACAGTCATAGACTCTAGACAATCGCGATTGCAGAAAATTATAACAAAAATAATGTCTGATTTTAAATCAAAACCAAACTCTTACATCCATTTAGGCTATGAATCAGTAACGCTTAGTCCAGATACTGCAAAGACTCTGGACCTTGATACTGGGGGCAAGTCTGTGCAAATGTCTGGAAGAAAAGGAATCTATGTTGGCGCAGATTACGTCTTGGACGTCCTAAGCTCAAGAACTTTTGAAGAGACAAAGAAAAGAAATCCAGAATTAGATGAAATGTCTCTTGTCAAGATATCTGAACAGGTTGCAATTGGCGCTCTACGTTATACCATGATAAAGCAAGACCTTGACAAAATTATAACCTTTGATCTAACGGAATCTCTAAGTCTGGAAGGGGATACTGGGCCATATATCCAGTATGCATATGCTAGAGCAATGAGAATTGTGGAAAAAGCGGGAAAAGATCCTATATTTGAAGCAAACTTTGTTGAATTGAAGACTGGCTATGAGAAAGACTTAGTAAAACTCATTGGCAAGTTTGACTTGCAAGTTGAAGATGCCGCAAAGAATTTGTCCCCAAAGGTTATCGCCAAATATTGTTATCAACTTGCTGTCTCTTTTAATACATTCTATGAACACGTCAAGGTACTTGCTGCAGAATCTGAATCATTGATTAATACCAGACTCTGTTTGGTTTATTCGTTTAAAGAAACACTTGGTAAGGCGCTAGATCTTCTTGGAATTGATGCCCCAAGTAGAATGTGAGATGAGATAGAAATTGGTTTCACCAAAAGCGACAATATCCATCATTTTCGCAGCGATCGGTCTAATTTTTACGGTTTGGGGAATGTTTGCAGTATCTCAGGCTATGGTTTGGACTGGGGTAGGATTTTGGGTAGCCTCTGTTGTATCTGGTAGACTGCTCAAAAGAAAATCTAAATCAAAGGAAGAACCTCCAAAATAACCTAGTGATTGAGAAAATTTCTAGAGTGAACCTATTTATCCGCATTTGATTAGGCTGAGTTGTGAAGAAAATAAAACAAAACGACAATGTGTTGTTTTTTTATAATGATTCCAAAAAATGGCTAATGAAGGTTACACCAAAACAAAAATTTCACACTCATGTTGGAATAATAGATCATAAAAAAGTAATAGGAAAACCATTTGGTTGTGCAATCAAGACCAACAAAGGAAAGATAATCTATGCGCTGGAACCTACCATCTATGACTATGTGATGAAAAGTCAACGCAGTACTCAGATTGTTTATCCAAAGGATCTGGGATTTATCGCTGCAAGAATTGGACTACAGAGTGGTCAAAAGATAGTAGAGATTGGAACAGGAAGTGGCTCTTTTACAACTTTTCTTGCAAGCATTGTAAAACCAAAAGGTCATGTCTACACTTATGATGTAGATGAAAATTTTATGGCAATCGCAAGAAAAAATATCGAAAAGGCCGGAGTCTCAAAGTACGTGACTATGACAAAATTTGACATAAAGGCTGCCAAAAAAATGCCACAAAAAGATGCAGATGTAGTCATTGTTGATCTTGGAGATCCTTGGGTAGTTGTTCCACAAGCAAGAAAGATGCTAAAAGGTAGCGGAGCGTTTGTTTCAATATGCCCCACCATGAACCAGCTGGAGAAATTGGCTGCCGCATTGCGACAAAATGATTTCTTTGATATAGAATGTACAGAACAGATTGTCAGAACTATAGAGGCAAGAGATGGAAAGACAAGACACTCGTTTAGAGCCATAGGCCATACCACCTATGTCGCATTTGCAAGAAAGGTCACAACACCTATGAACTTGCGCAGGATATTGGCACCTTTTGAACAGCCAGAAATTGAGACTGGAGAACTTGAGTCTTCTGAAGACGAAAGTTTATCATCTCTTAAAAAATAAATCGACTGTTGGCAAAAATTCTACAATCTTTGACTGTTAGGAGCTTTATACCGTCACGAAAGGGCTCATCTAGAAAAGGTGATAATGGAAAAGTCCTAGTCCTTGGTGGAAATTATCTTTATCACGGAGCTCCAATTTTGTCATCTATTGCAGCCTTGCGGGCAGGAGCTGATCTGGTATACACATGTGTTCCAAAAATTAATGTAATGTCAACTCGTTCGTTCTCTCCAAATCTTATTGTTATGCCATTAGTTGATGTCAAGCTTACCAGGGGCTCTGTCCAGAAATTACTCGGAATGATACCAAAAGAACTAGATTCTGCCACAATGGGGATGGGTCTTGGAATTCAAGACCGTGAGGCAATAAAAATTCTGATTCGCTCTCTTCTAGATAGGGCCGTTATGCTCTCCCTTGATGCAAGCTGTCTAGTACCAGAAATTCTTCCAGATATAAGGGACAAAAAAGTGGTGGTTACACCTCATGCTGGGGAGTTTAGGAGGCTCTTTGGGGAACTTCCGTCAGATAATGTAAAACAGAGAACTGTCATGGTTGAAAAATATGCCAAAGACAACGGCGTAACTATATTGCTAAAAGGCCCAACAGATGTTGTATCTGATGGAACTGCAACATATTTGAATCCTAAAAATATTGCGGCTATGACAGTGGGAGGAACAGGCGATGTACTATCTGGTGTTGTAGCTGCAATGCTTTCAAAAAATAAAGATCCTGTGCAAGCAGCTTCTGCAGCAGTATTTGTTAATGGAAAGGCTGGATATATGGCACAAAAAAAATATGGTTTGCATATTGTGGCCACAGACCTATTAGATTTTATACCATTTGCAATGAAACCCTTTGATAAAGTGAAATAATTTATGCAAGAAAACTATGTAGACAAGAATTTTTCCAGACTGGTTTCTGATTTGCAAAAGCTAATACAGCAACCAAGTATTTCAGCAAAAAATCTAGGACTGGAAGAATGCACTAGATTGATTGTTCAAATGATGAAAGAGTCTGGCATCCACGCCGAGATACTTCGTATAAAAAAGGGAATCCCACCGGCTATATATGGTGAAGTCAAATCAAAACAAAATCCTGACAAGACACTGCTTTTCTATAATCATTATGACGTACAGCCAGAAGAACCTCTTGAACTATGGGATGATGAGCCATTTAGTGGAAAAATCAAAGGAAACAAGATTTATGGAAGAGGCTCTGCTGACGACAAGGGTGAACTGATTACACGAATAAAGGCGGTAGAGGCGTTTCTGAAAACAACAGGTGATGTTCCTTGCAACATTAAATTTTTCATAGAAGGGGAAGAAGAGATTGGAAGCGTACACATTGATGAATATTTGGAAAAATATGAAAAGAAATTGTCATGTAATGCAGTTATCTGGGAATTTGGCTATGTGGATGAAAAAAATAGGCCAATAATCAGTCTTGGAATGAAGGGTCTGCTTTATGTCGAACTGTCTAAAAAAGAATCAGTACGTGATGCCCATTCTAGCTTGGCAGTGCTTATAGAAAATCCTGCTTGGAGACTTGTTGAGGCATTAAGGACACTTCGCGATATCGATGGTAAGATACTGATAAAAGATTGGTACAAAGAAGTGGACAAATTTGCCAAAGAAGATCTTTTGATAATAAACTCTGAACCATTTGATGAAAATTCATTCAAAAAAGAGTATGGTATCACAAAATTTGTCGGAAACAAAAAAGGTATGGCAATAAAAAAAGCACTCGTAGGAGAACCCACCTGCAACATAGCCGGATTCACATCAGGTTATGAAGGACCGGGCGCAAAGACTGTCTTGCCTTCCAAGGCATTGGTAAAAATTGATTTTAGGTTAATTCCCAAAATGGATCCACAAAAGCAATTGCATAGACTGAGGAAACATCTTAAAGAAAATGGATTTGATGATATTGAAGTTACATTGATTCATGGTGAGGCTGCAGCTAGGACCAAGATCTCTGATCCTTTTGTTAAAACCGTGAAAAAGGCAGCAGATGAAACATTTGGAACCTCTATACTCAGTGTATCATCTGCCGGAACAGGTCCCATGTTCTCGTTTGTCAAATTCTTAAAATCTCCGTGTGTTGCAATAGGAAGCACATATGTTTTTTCCCGAATTCACTCACCAAACGAATTTGCAAGGATTGACTTGCTGAGAAAGACTACAAAATGTATGTGTAAAATAATATACAATTTTGCATCTCAATAATTTTATGAAATCCTATTTTTAAAAAGGTTAAAAATTATCTGATCTCTTGCCTCTGGATAATTGATCTATGCACGATCATACAGAAAGGCCTTTATTGTGCTCATTTTGCAATTCAAACATGGCTTACATGTACATGCCAGGGGCTACCGCAGTCGGTATTACTTATGACAGTGGCGTAGTAATGGCAAGTGAGAGAAGAATCTCTTATGGAAATTTTGTGGTAAGCAAGACTACAAAGAAGACATTCAAGATTACTGATTTTGTTGGCGCATGCTGTGCTGGAATGGTTGCAGACATGCAGGTTCTTGCAATGCAGATGAGGGCAATGACCAAGATTAGAAAGATGGAGATCAAACGCGAGATTCCGCCAAACTCAGTGGCAAAGATGATGTCTAGCTTGATGTACGAGCGCAGATACTATCCACTTTTAACACAAGTTATAGTTGGTGGGGTAGACGGAGAGCCTTTGATATATACGCTAGACCCACTAGGTTCTGTTTTGCCTGACGATTATGCTGCAGTAGGAACCGGTGCAGAGATGGCACTTGGAGTTCTAGACCAAGAATTCAAACCCAAAATGAATGAAAAAGATGCTGTAAAACTAGCAATCAGATCAATAAAATCCGCAATAATGAGGGATAATGCAAGTGGGGATGGAATTGACGTACTTGTAGTTGACAAGAACGGAACAAGAGAGTTTACTGAAAACTAGTTTACTTTTTTATTAGTTTAGCAGCTTCCCAATATTTGTCAGAAATGTAATGCAAGTTCTTTACAACTTCGCCTTTTGTTATGGTGGACATCTCTTCACTTGATACCAGTGCCTTTCCAATTGCAAGAAACTTGTTATGTGCTTCTTCAACTACACAAATTATATCATCTTTTTGAAATTCTGTAAATTTTTTAATTCCAGGGCGCATGACATTAGCTCCATTGCAAACAAACTTTATTGCTCCGGCATCAACTATGGCCTTTGGAAATTTTTCTAAAAGTCCTGTCTCTGAAAGAAAGGGCAGGTAAATTTCTCCTGTTCTAATAGCTATTATGTTATCTCCAGTTATCAAGCTTGTACTATCATCAAGTTCATGTAGAACCAATGTCTTTGCCTTTGGCAGCTCGATATGCCATTGTGTAGTCAATTTATCCATGACTTCTGAAATATCACTTTTGGATATGTTATGCGATTTCAATTCTTGACATCTCCTGTTTGATATCTAACAAATCCCGTAAAATTGAACTGGCTGTTTCTATGCCTCCAGCCCCGCGTCCAATTATTGTCTGCTGACCAGAGTGCTCAGAATTGAACGTAATGGCATTTAGGGTGCCGTTAACACACATTGGATCTTCAAGAAGTATCTCCTTTGGTGATACTATTAATTCCCTATCGCATGAGGCGATCAATTTTACTGCACAATCATGAGATGCTGCCTTTTTAATATCAGACGTGTCAACGTCTCTGATTCCTATTCTTTTGATGTCTTTTATTGTCACTTTCATATCCATTATCCAATTGGCAAGTATGACAAGTTTGGCTGCCGCATCAAAACCGTCTATATCAAGTGACTCGTCTGCTTCAACATATCCTTTCTTCCTGGCATCAGTAAGGGCTTCCTTGAACGTTAACCCAGTGGCCATGTTTGTCAGTATGTAGTTAGTGGTACCATTTAGAATTCCTTGGAATGAAACTATTCGCTCCCCACGCAAACTGTTCTTTGCATAATCTAAGATCGGCGTTCCGCCTCCTACGGTTCCGCTAAATTTTAATTGAACTTGATTGTACATTGCCAATTCAATAAGGGATGGAAATGCAAGAGCTAGCGGTCCTTTATTTACAGTGATTACATGTAACCCTTTTTTCATTGCCGTTACAATGTGCGACATGCCGGGCTCTGCATCTTTGTAATTGCTTGGAGTGGTCTCAATTAGTACCTCAGCATCCATTCCATTTATCATGTCTAGACCATTTGCATCCTTTTCCTTGTTGTGATATTTTCTTATGTTCCCGTATTTTTTTTTCACCTCTAATAACCGGTTTAAATCAAGACCTGCAGAAGATGCTGCTGAACCTTTTGAATCAAAGACTCCAACTATTCTTGGTTTTAATCCATGTTTTGCATACAGATCCTCTGATCTGGAAAGTAATAGTTTTGCAAAGCTTTGTCCCACAACGCCAAAACCTGCTAATATTATTCGCAATATCCACAAGACATATTTTGGGATTAATTAAGATTGACGAATTCTAAGATTGCTTTATTAGAGCATTACAGGGGAATGATCTTGTGGGGTCCAAAAAGTATCTTTATCTGGGAATATCTGGCGCTATCATAGCTGCAGTTATTATTCTAATTACTCAATTCAACATTCTTCCAGTTGTAGATCAAGATAATCAGCAATCTAGTCAAGTTGCATTTCTTGATTTTTCTTATGATGAGGCCAACTCTGATATCAAGTCTGCCTTGGCAACGTATCATATCAATATGACAAAACCAATTCGACTGAGTAGTCAGACTGACATTAATCAATATTGCAACTTTTTAACAGATCCAAAAAAACAGGCTCTTGTAACATATTGCACCTCTACTGAACTCAAAGATAAACAGGGATTTCTTGGAGATGTAAATATGGTGGGCTCACCTGATCTGCCTGGACTTGTAGTAGTGGCATTGCAGTCAAATCCAATGCTAACCAACTATGATGATGTAAAAACTGTATTTGGAGTTGTTGTCAACAATACCATATGCCAATGCTGGCAAAATAAAGCCCCTGATGGATTTCTAACCTTGTCTTCACTGGTAGACAAGTTACGTGATACCCATCTGGATACTAAACAACCTACTACTAGCACTCATGTAATTGCATTGGGAAACAAGCATTTCAAGATTGAACTTACTACAAACGATAGCGGTTATCTTTGGAAACTTCTTGTATCCAAGTAATTAACTCAATATCTTGGTTTACGAAGGTTGACGTGACTCTTTAATCTGTGGAAAATATCTTTTGGTGTTGTCATTGTTTGAATATTTGTGGCTCTTGCCACTTGGTTTTGTAGCTGGTGTGATAGGTTCTATGATAGGACTTGGGGGAGGATTCATTGTAGTGCCAGTATTAACATTTTTTGGATTCTCGCCAACTCTTGCAGCAAGTGATAGTCTATTTGCGGCTTTTAGTAATTCCGTAGCATCTACTGCATCATATGCTAGACAAAAAAGAATAGTCTACTTGCTTGGCATCAAACTTGCGCTAATCTCAATACCTGGAACAATTCTAGGCGCGTATATTTCAGATCAAGTCTCCCCATCTCTGTTCAAATTTTTGTTTGGTCTTGTCCTTGTAGCATCCTGCATTTACATTTACTTGAAAAGAAAAATGGAATCAAGAGAATATAATCTGTCAAAACAAATAATGATTCTTGCAGTAGGTGCAAGCTTCTCTGCAGGCGTAATCTCAAGTTTATTTGGAATTGGCGGTGGTGTTGTTTTTGTTCCTTTGATGGTGATTGCAATCGGATTATCCATGAAACTGGCTGCCCCCACCTCTCAATTCATCTTGATGTTTGCATCTGCCTCTGGCATGATAATGCATTCTATATTGGGTCATCCTAATTACTATGAGGCAGGAATGCTTTCGATAGGATCTTTCATAGGTGGCATGGTTGGAAGTAAACTGTCCACACGCATTGATGAGACGAAACTTAGAATGTTTGTAACTATTGTAATTGGGGCTACTGCAATTAAACTGATTATTGACGCACTGGGGCATCCTTCTTAATCTGGTAAAGATTCTTCTTTGAAATTACAACTGTCTTTCCATCTTCATCAACTCCTTCAAAATCTATTCCTATTAACCCAAATTCTTCGTTGAGTTCTTTCTTTTCTGAAATTCTAAATTTTATCTTTAATCTCTCGTCTGTAAAAAG
>Ga0075029_100002011_pt1 | contig 11548 bp, 7 predicted proteins | sample LitLauG_LLR_2013_FD_71391 | JGI IMG/M metagenome (GOLD analysis project Ga0075029, IMG submission 71391) | Freshwater sediment microbial communities from North America - Little Laurel Run_MetaG_LLR_2013 | ecosystem: Environmental > Aquatic > Freshwater > Creek > Sediment | place: USA...
GTTTGGTAAGGATGCCGAGCACAGGGCTTGTGCCGTTGGATGCCGGTCCGATACCCCATATCCGGATGATGGTTTGCGATTGTGCATCGGCCGTGTGGCCCATGGCTGCGACCTGCGCTCGAGCACTTACGCCAAGCCCAAGCAGAAGTCCCAACAGCCATCCGGAAGCTCTTCTCCAAATTCGGTCCATGCCAGTATTGCCCCCCCTGCGCCCAATTATGGTTGGCGCTTCTCAACGCTTTGATAGCGCCTTGAGAACGGAAGCATAGCATGTGCGACCACACCCTGAGTGGGCAGCAAAGTGACATGAATTTCTTTTTATTTTGCCTTAATTCGAGCTTCATTCCGGGAGTCCTTTATAGCTTGGCAATCAGATTCCGGTCTGCACGACGGCCGACTCGCACACTGCGCAGATGTTAGCGCCAGTGTGGGCGGACCTTCTTAATCAAAACATCTCCCGGCCACGGGATTCTTCTGGAGGTACATGCATGAAATCGAACTCTCTCTATCGAAGCATACTAGTCTTGTGTCTTACCTTTGCTGCGTCGGCAATACTCATTGCCCAAGTAGCTGGTGGCACAATATCGGGAACAATCGTCGACCACGCTGGACTTGTGATCCCGGACGCGACGGTCGACATCGTTAATCTCGCGACCGGTGTAACTCGCGAAACTACGACTAACAAGGACGGTATTTACACGGCGCCGAATCTTGTTCCGGGCGACTATGAGGTGAAAGCTTCCGCCCCGGGATTTGCCCCGAAAGGTACAGACCTTACACTTACAGTCGGCGATGAGCTCAACCTTTCGCTCACTCTCAATGTCGGTACGATTGACCAAAAAATCGAGATCGTCGCGGCGCCGCCAGCCATCGAACTTTCATCCTCCGCCCTTGGAGCGCTAGTCGCGGGACCCGTAATCCGAGACCTGCCGCTCAATGGCCGCAGTTGGACAGATCTTGCAACACTTCAGCCGGGAGTTGCCGCAGTATCGACCCAGGTTGGATTCGATCAAGGTGCCGGTCGCGGCAACCGCGGCTTTGGGGCGCAGATCTCCATCTCCGGTGGACGACCGTCGCAGAACAACTATCGCCTCGACGGTACGAGCATCAATGACTACGCCAACAGCGGCCCAGGTTCGGTTATCGGCGTGAATCTTGGCGTCGATGCCATCGGCGAGTTCTCCGTGCTGACCAGCAACTACTCGGCCGAGTACGGCAAGACCTCCGGCGGCGTCATCAACGCAGTCACCCGCAACGGCACCAACCAGTTCCACGGCAGCGCCTATAGCTTCTTCCGCAACAGCGCTCTCGATGCCCGCAACTACTTCGATGGCTCCACTCCCCCGCCGTTCACTCGCTACCAGTATGGCGGCTCCGCTGGCGGCCCCATATGGAAAGACCGAACCTTCTTCTTCGGGGACTTCGAGGCGATCCGCCAAAATCTCTCCACCAGTTCAAGTGCAACGACGCTTTCCAACGCCGCTCGCGCCAAGGTGACCGATCCTGCTGTACTTAAGTACATCGGCTTGTTTCCGATCGCGAACCAGAACACGACGACGACCGGAGACATCGCCACGTTCAACTTCATTAAGCAAGAGATCGTCACAGAGAATTTCTTCACGGTCCGAATCGACCACAAGATTTCGGCGAAGGACAGCATCTTCGGGACCTACCTCTTCGACAACACGCCCTTTACGATAGGCGACGCGCAAAATCTTACATTGGACTCGTCCAAGACCCGGCGCCAGAACCTGATCCTAGAAGAAAACCGCATCTTCAGCTCCAGCTTTATCAACTCTGTCCGCTTCGGCCTCAATCGGCAAAATGTCGCGAACAATATTGGGGTGCAGGCCTTGAACCCGCTGGCAGCGGACACCACAATCGGCGTGATCCCCGGACGCACAGCGCCGGGCGTCAACGTTCCCGGACTTACCCGGGTCGTCGGTGGCGTCGGCTCGTCACCCTCCTATCTGTTCCGATTCACAACTTTCCAAGGGTACGACGACGCATTCGTCACGCGCGGGCGCCATACCATCAAGTTCGGGGGCGCCTTTGAACGCCTGCAAAACAACATCGTCGCCCTCAGCAATCCGAGTGGCCTTTTCAACTTCAGCAATACAACGAACCTGCTTGCTAACAAGCCCAGCAAGTTTCAAGCAGGTATCGCAAGCACTTTGAGCCCGCGCAACCTCCGCCAATTCATGGTCGGCGGTTATATCCAGGACGATTGGCGCATCTCGCCCAGGTTCACCGCAAACATCGGTCTTCGCTATGAGATGAGCAGCGTTCCCACCGAAGTAGCGGGCAAGCTGTCCGCACTCCGCCTGATCACGGACCCGACGCCACACCTCGGCAATCCGTATTTCAACAACCCAACCTACAAAAACTTTGAGCCTCGCACTGGCTTCGTGCTTGATCCGTTCAAAGACCACAAGACCTCCGTGCGCGGCGGTTACGGCCTTTACGATGTCCTCCCTCTGCTCTATCAGTTCGAGATTCTGTCGGTGCTCAGCGCGCCGTACTTTGAAATTGGCGCCACCAGCGATCCCAACGTCAAGTTGGGCGCGGATCCAAATTACGTATCGAGTTCCTTAGTTGCCAAAGCCTCGAACCTTGGCCAGGCTTACATCGACCCGAGCCCCAAGCGCAACTACGTGAGCCAGTGGAATCTGAGTGTGCAACACGAGCTTGTTAGAGATGTGGCGCTTACGGTCGGCTATAACGGCTCCCACGGGGTTCATCTGCCGTACCGCGTTGAGGATGCAAACATTGTTCTTCCGACTAAGACCGCACAGGGATACCTTTGGCCCTCGGCAGGAGGAAGACCTTCTGGGACACAGGTCAATCCAAATGCCGGGACCATTCGCGCGCTCTGGTGGATGACGCAGTCCACCTACCACGCGCTCCAGGCCGACATCTCGGCTCGCACCAAATTCGGTCTCCAGACGAAAGCTGCTTTTACATGGGGTAAAAGCCTGGACAACAACTCCGCCACCATCGCTGGTGACTCATTTGGCAACTCCGTGCCGTCGCTCGACTGGTACGACACTTCTTTGAGCTATGGACGCTCGGACTTCGATGTCGCCAAAGTATTCGTCTTCAACGCGATCTATTCGCTTCCCGACGAGAAGTCCGTAGACGGCCTGACCGGGCTGGCCCGCAACGGTTGGCAACTCGGAGGCATCTACAAGCAGAGCTCAGGTGCTCCCTTTACACCGTTGATCGGAGGTGACCCACTGGGCAAGCTCGGCACCGATCCATGGGACTATCCGGACCGCCTCCCAGGCTGCGATTCGGTCAACCACAGCTTTAAACAAGGCGGCGTCCTCAACTACGTCAATCTAGCTTGTTTTCCATTCCCGGGCGGTGCCGGAACGCCGAATCCATACTTGCGAGGGAATGCGAGCCGAAACGTCATCAACGGCCCTGGACTCTCGGAGTTAGACATGTCGCTCTTCAAAAACAACTATGTGAAGAAGATCTCGGAGACGTTTGACGTTCAGTTCCGAGTCGAGTTGTTCAACGTCCTCAACCACACGAATTTCACGCCTCCGAACAACAACGGCCAACAGCTTTACGGCGCTCCCTCCGTCCCGTTGGCGACGCCACCAGTCACGATCGCTCCACTTTCTTCGGCAGGAATTCTCACCGGTCCGACCGCGACCTCGTCGCGTCAATTGCAATTCGCCGCGAAGATCATCTTCTGATCACGCAATAGAGGAATCTTCTATCAGAGGTCGCGGGAAAGCGCACCATTGCTTTCCCGCACCGCACTTATCACCTGAAAGGATCTTTCCATGCAATGGGGACTTCATCCTTTACTCGCTGTCGGCATTCTCGCCGGCCCTGCCTTGCTCTGGGGCCAGAGTGTGATTCCGCAAGCCAACCACTCGCTCTCCGATCTTCCTTCCTACACCCCGTCGCAAAAGGTGAGCGGAACCATTCGAAACTACGGCAGTCCCTTGGCTGGCTTGTTGGAGGCGTGGGAAAAAGGGTTTCAGAAGTATCAACCAAGCATTGAGTTTCAGGATTCGCTGCTCAGCGGGGACGCCGCCATCGGCGCGCTGGAAGCAGGGGCCTCAGACCTAGCACCCAATGGCCGCGAACCTGTCCTCACCGAGTTTCTTTCGTTCTCCGAGGTCTTTGGCAACGATGGGCCTTTTCAGGTGACCGTCGCCACGGGATCCTATGAGGCGCTCGGCCGCACTTGGGCACAGGTAATATTCGTCAATAAAGACAATCCGTTAACCCGTCTTACGATGAAGCAGCTAGAAGGAATCTTTGGGGCCGAACGTACAGGCGGTTATTCAGGCTACAAATGGATGGATGCACTTGCACTTCCAGCCCGGGACACGATCCGAACCTGGGGCCAGTTGGGACTAACCGGGGAGTGGGCCGACAAGCCAATCCAGACCTACGGCTATGCTCCCACTGGCATGTCCAATTTCTTCGAGTTGACGGTATTTCATGGTGGAACGAAATGGAACGCCAATCTACGCCAGTACGTCGAAACCTCGGCCAAACAAGCCACCGGACATGCCGGAACAACCGACCAGATGATGGATGACCTCTCGCGCGATCGATATGGCATCGCATGGGCAGGCTTGGCCCACGCCAAAGGGAAAACAGGAGTAAAAGCAATAGCCCTGTCACCAACCTCCGACGGCCCATTCATCTTCTGCAACGAAGAAAGCGTCCGAGATCGTACTTACCCCTTAACCCGCAGTATATTCTTTCAACTGAACCGTCCACCTAACACACCGATCCAACCTCGAATCAAAGAATTCCTGTTATACATTCTCAGTCGAGAAGGGCAGAAAATGGTCGAGGCACAAGGCGAATACCTTCCTCTAACTAGCATCGAACTGGCTCGTCAGCGCAAACTGCTTGAATAATCATGCTTGGATGTTTCCCTCGTGCACCCATTCACTTGGTCAGATCAGACTCGGTGTGGTTTCGCCGTTCACACCTAGGTCGCCTGTGTTCTGATCCTGTGCAGCCGACAGATCTCCACGACGGAGAACTCAACCGCTCTGAACCAAGTCCATGACGAGTTGGCAGCCTGACTATCTGGCGCCGACTTGGGCGTTGACGAGTGACAATAGCCACCTGAGTCAGGAGCACCTTGGTTAGGTGGTATTCCTTTAGTTAGATAAAAGAGGGGAAGAGCCTTACTAAGGTGCGCTTCATGCACTGTATGCACAACGTAAACTCTTTGGAATGTATAAGTTGTTACTTCTAAAGAGTAATGGCGGAGAGACAGGGATTCGAACCCTGGATACCTTGCGGTATACACGCTTTCCAAGCGTGCGCCTTCAGCCACTCGGCCATCTCTCCGCTTCTGGTCCAACCTTTCGACTCTAACACAGGGAGGCCACTGACTGCGACTCTCTAGCGAGTATGCGCTCGCGCTTCTGTGATGAGCGGCTGGCCCGCATCAGCGGTCTTCCACAGTTCGAGGAAGCGCCGGTATGCCTCAGCGCTGTTTCCGACGTCGCCGGTGGCAGCGAAGGCGCGTGCGACGCCAATCTGGGCAACTGGGTAGCTTACACTTCCTACGATGAATGGCACACCGCGATGAGAGAGCACCGTCTGGAAGTCGACTATACCGATTTGCACCTGATGCAGGGCAACATGCGCGCGGCCTCGTAGGACGGGCGTTATGGATACCAAGTCAAACTGACGCGCAGAGGCGAGCAAGTCCAGTGCCGCCGTGGGGTCCTGATCGTGCAAGGCCATTCCTGCCTTGATGTCCGCAATGTAGAAACCCTTCACAGCGAAACTTTGCGGGAAGAGCTGCTGCAAATCTTCTTCCAGTTTTTGGGCACGCTCGTTGTTTCCGCAGAGCGCATCTGCCATACCGACATTGAACATGGCCGTGATGCCCTCGGGGTAAGCATCCGCCTCGTGTGCCATTGCCAAACCAACTGTGCAATCCCCGAGCAGAGCGCGGTCAACCGCTCCCTGCGCGAGCAGGAATGCGGCAGCCGACTCCAGCCCCTTGACCTCGCGAGCGGATGCCGCCCTGCTTCTCCATAGTTCAGCGCCGGCTGCGAGGTGGCCTACGTTGTCTAGGTAAATGCCGAGGTTCCAATCTGTTCTAAACCCAATGCGCGGCCCCTGCAAGATGGTCACTGCCGCGTCTACATCAGAGTCGCGGCCTTCGAGGTAGGCCGCCGTGAGTGCGCCTCCCAATCGTCCGGCACCGAACTTTTGAACCTGAGCATCCATCTGCGCGGCAGCTGCGAAGCGATCGAGTCCTAAGAGGGAGTTTTCGGCCTGCAGGTAGGCATCGACGTTGTAGGGATCCTCGGCAATTGCCTGCTGTGCCGTCTGCAGCGCTTCTGCGACGCGTCCTTCCAGACGCAGACAACGGGCGAGTTTCTCGAGCGCGTCAGCGTCGTGCGGATTGCTGGCCACCCACTGCCGCAGGATGGTTGCCGCGTGCGTGTAGTCGCCGCTGCTATTCATCTCGTACTCGTACTGCGCCATGGCTTTTGTGCGGGGACTGGAATGGTCTGAAGCATCGAGCGCAAGCTTTGCGGATTCGGCGGCCTCCGCCTCCGCTCTTTCTCGGCGGTACAGGACTGCGAGCTGCAACTGCGCCATCACAAATCTGGGATCAGCGGCGGCAGCTTGCTGGTAGAGCTTTAGCGCATCCATCGTCTTGCCGACCGTTTCCAGTTGTCTGCCCTGATTGAGCGCTCGTAATGCCTCAAAGCTGGTGGTGGCTTCCTGATTCAAGGGAGTGCTGAACCGGGCGATGGAGTCGCTGCTCTCTCCCAGGTTGGATCGCAGAGAGGTTGCAAGGTGATCGACGACGCCAGAGAGCTCGGGCAAGCTGGGGACGCGCTCTTCGACGCTCGTCAGGACATCGTTGGAGGCTGTATTCAGCACGTCGAGATGAATCTGGTAGGGTGCCGATGCGCCAGTCACGCGTCCCATGATGTAGACCTTGGCCTGCATCTTTTCGGCTGCCTTGCGCGCCATAACCTGCCCCGCCGATTCCTGGTTGTCGGGTGCCAGCTGCCGCATCGCGCGGAGGTAGGATTCCGTCTGGCTCAACCGGAGGTAGGGTGACTCAGCCAGGGCGATCTGCAGGGATTCGCCGACGACTCCATCCAAAGCCGGATCTCCGGTCTTATTTTCAATGTCAGTCAGAACGACAACATCCCGGCTATCGACGATCGTCGCGCGGAAGTGACCGCGCTTTAGAAGAAACGCAACAACAGCCACAAGGATGATTGCACCAACCACGACTCCATTCTTGACCGTTGCAACTCCCGACCGATGCACCCGAGTGACCTGACGCGAGAAATCGTAGCCATCGAGTGGGGGTATTGATTCCTCGAACTCGGGTATCTCGGATTCCTGTTTTGCCTGAACCTGAACTACCCCGCCGTCGGACTCAACTTTGACATGTCCCTGCGCCGGGGCTTCGTTGTGCACCCTTCCGACCTCTGGGCCTGCCGTAGCATCCGCGACCGGTGTCAGCGAAGGATCCGTCCGGGGCATACGAGCGACTGGGCGCAGGAACTGAGGTTCCGCAGTGGACACCCGAGGTGCCGGGGTAGGTGCGAGAGGCGTGGGAGTAGGACCGTGGAGCGACAAATCACTCTGTGAGTCGGCGTTCTTGCGTCCTGTCCGTTTCTCACGGGCGACGGGATCGACAGCACGGACCAGAGGCACACTCGATGTCGCCTTCCTGAGCCATCCTCCACCCTTCTCGCCCACCTTCGCCAGCGCCTCTTCGAGTTCCTGGGCTGTCTGATATCTCTGGGTGCGCTCCTTGGCCATCAGCTTGAAGATGATGCGGTCCAGATCGCGCGGAATGGACTCATTCCAGTTACGAACTGACTCCGGCTGCTGATTCAAAAGTTGTACGAAAACCAGGGCACTTGTGGCACCGGGAAACGGTATTCGGCGGGTCGCCATCTCGTACAGGACTACACCGAGGGAGAAGAGGTCGGAGCGCGAGTCGAGTACCTCACCACGCGCCTGCTCCGGCGACATGTATGCGAGCGTACCAACTGTCGCTCCGGCGGCAGTCAGGTCGAGAGCGCGATTGGTCCTCGCTCCCAACACTCCGCCTTGAAATTTAGCGAGTCCAAAATCGAGCACCTTGGCCTGCGTACTGCCGTTTGGCTTATCGATCAGGAAGATGTTTGCAGGCTTGATGTCCCGGTGGATGACTCCCTTGGCGTGTGCTGCACCCAGAGCCTCTGCAACCTCGCGTGCGATCAACAGGATTTCGTCCAACTGAATGGTGCGGTAGTCGATGAGGTCCTTAAGTGTTTGTCCCTCAAGGAGTTCCATCACGAGGTAGGGTTCGCCGTTCTGTTCTCCGATATCGAAGATCGTACAAATATTGGGGTGATTCAATGCCGATGCGGCACGCGCCTCACGTAGAAATCGCTCCCGCATTCCCGGCATGGTGTATTCGCTGTGCAACAATTTAATGGCGACTTCGCGATGCAATCTGGCGTCCCAGGCTCGATAGACAAAGCCCATACCGCCACCGCCCAGGTGTCCCAGGATCTCGTATGGTCCGTATTTTTTGCCGATCTCGGGAACCACAAAATACCTCTTCCAGAGCGATTGCAAACTTGACTACAGATAGAACCGACGAAAAAGTGCGTCGGGAAAAATCATCATCCAGCAGTATTAGATTCGACCAACATCATAAACCCCAGCAGCCCTCAACCCAGGGAGGCGATCCAGTACCTGTGCCACATTGAACAACCCTGAACCCTATATCGACCGAATTAGCCGGATGGCTCTGCGGTCGCTGGGCACTCGTTCCGAGAGCAAGAGCGTGCACCCACCCAGTTGTATCGTGCCATGCTGGTTGCTTCAGCGCTGGCACGAGGTATGCATTCCCTAAATAGCGGCAGAGCGTCTGTCCTACCGCGCCGGAGGGTGGCGGAGATGCAAACTCCTCTCGAACGATTTTCTTGGCATGGCCAACAAGGGCGGGAACCCAGCCAGAGGCGGCGCAAACATCAAGCATCCCGTCCGTCGCCATTGCGCACTTGGGAAATAACACTGTGACCACATTGCCCTGAATCAACGAGATTGGGTTGAAGAATCGAAGCCTGTGAATCAGGATCGCCATTCCTGGATATCCGGAGCGAGCAACGTAAGCGACATTGGAATTGCCTATTCGGTCGGTATAACAGGGGTTGAACTGTCAGAGAGTAGACGGATTGAGCACGCAGGGAACGGATGTCCTGGTGCGAAGTGATGACGCTCCAGGCGAGTGACTCATTGGGCGATGTTATTCCCGATACAATCAAAGCGATGGAATCCAACTCTCAACTTTCGAAGCGCATTCACACCCGTCAGACGCTGCTGTTTGACGCGGACGATACCCTTTGGGAGAACAATATTTACTTCGAGCGCGCGATCGCCTCCTTCATTACGTATCTGGACCATCGGGTCCACTCTGCGGAGGAGGTTCGGTCCCATCTGAACTCCGTGGAACGGGCAACGGTCGCGCAGCATGGCTATGGGATGAAGAGCTTTCGGCGATCGTTGGTGAAATGCTTCGAGCAGCTCAGCGATGCACCCATGACTCCCGAGAAACATCGCCGCATCGAGAGCTTCGCAGAGTCGATTGCGGAGCAGGAGATTGAGTTGCTCCAGGGCGTTGCGGCGACCTTGCCTCTGCTGGCGGAACGCCACGAACTGCACATGGTGACCAAGGGCGATCTTGCCGAGCAGAACGACAAACTGGACCGCTCCGGTCTGCGTGGGTGGTTTGCCGGGGTGGAAGTTCTCGCTGAGAAGACTGAGTCGGCGTATCGCGGGTTGGCGAATCAGCATGGATTCGACCCCAAAAGGACGTGGATGATCGGGAACAGTCCGCGGTCCGATGTCAACCCTTCGCTGGCTGCGGGCATGAATGCAATCTTCATTCCGCACGACTTTACGTGGGTTCTGGAGCATGAGGCGGTGGATCATCCCCGGGCCGGACAGACGTTGCTGGAACTTGCAACATTCGCGGACCTGCTTCTGCACTTTTAGAGGTGGGAGAGATGCTATACTGAAGTTCGGATTGCACGTCACACTGAGACACCATGAACGACCGGCTTCGATGCCTGGTTTGCCAAGGTTCTAAGCGGAGGTGGCGAAATTGGCAGACGCACTAGCTTGAGGTGCTAGCGCCGCAAGGCATAGGGGTTCAAGTCCCCTCCTCCGCACCAATCCACACATTGTGTAACCGAGAAGGCCTCCCGCTTCGGGAGGCCTTCTCGGTTTTATCGACGCGAATGACAGCTATTTTGCAGGGGCAGGTGCGCGGGTGGGGACTTTCGCCGTCATCACGACGGCCTTGTCGACCACAGCGAACAGGAGTTGGTCGGTATCGGCGCTGGCCGAGCGCTTGATGTACTGGCCCATGCGCCGCCCGGCGGCGGCACTTTCGGGGAGCTTGATTCCACGGTTCTTGGCGGAGATGTCTGCTAATTGCTCGATCATTTCGTAGAAGTTGGCTTCATTCCGGTTGCTGAGCACCCAGGCCTGATGGACAGTAGCCGTGATGAGTTGCGCCGGATCCCAATGCTCCCGGGTGGCTTTTCCCTCCATTGCGCGAGGTTCCATCTCTGCAGCTTGGGTCTGGGCGGGAGCGGGCGCTGTCTGAGCGAGTGCGGGAACGAAGCTGAGCGCCAGCGCGAAAGAAGCGAGGAGTGTACGTGCGGCGAGAGTGCGAGGACGAGTCATAGCGAAATCCTTTCAAAGCAAGGTCGAAGTGAGGTGAGAATCCGAATGCAGCCAGGTTCCGCTAGCGCGGTTGGTAGTTCTGATCCTGGTTCCGTTCAGAGGTCTGGTGTTCCTTGCCGACCAGAGCTCCAATGCCGGCTCCTGCTGCTCCGCCGATGAGCGTGCCCTTGAGCCCGCCACCGAACATTGCACCTAGAATTGCACCGCCAGCACCACCGATCATCGCTCCCTTGCCGGGACCTATTCCGCCTCTGTCGTACCCATCGGGGCGGCCCTGATCGCCGTATCGATTGTCGCCCTGCGGGCGGCCATCTCGGTTGTACCCGCTCGGGTTGTAGCCACTCTGGTTATAGCCGTCGCGGTCGTAACCTTGCTGGTCGTAACCGTTCCTATCGAATTGATGGCGTGTATTTTGGGAGTACCGCCCGCCCCGTTGACCTTGACGAACCCCGTCGTGAAAGTCACCTTGGCTCTGCGCATAGGTGGTCTGGGTGTATGCGACGGTCGCGAAACCCATGATGAGGGGAAGTGCGCCAAGCAATATGGATTTTTTCAAAAGCGTAAACATAGGACTCCGATCAAAGAGGGAGCAGCGGTGTTGGAGATGGCTGACTCCCTGCAGTCCGTATGATGCGAGTTCTGGCACCAGGGGTGGGTACGAACTGTAATTCCTACTTCGATCCGGGTGGGGTTGATCCTAATTGCAATGTCAGCGACACCGCAGATCGTGAGAAGATTTGGAGATGAGCGATTTCATTCCCAAACCAGGCGCAATCAAGATCGGCGGACTTGGCCGCAAAGCCCAGAAGCTGCAAGCAGCAATCGA
>Ga0075029_100002014_pt1 | contig 11538 bp, 4 predicted proteins | sample LitLauG_LLR_2013_FD_71391 | JGI IMG/M metagenome (GOLD analysis project Ga0075029, IMG submission 71391) | Freshwater sediment microbial communities from North America - Little Laurel Run_MetaG_LLR_2013 | ecosystem: Environmental > Aquatic > Freshwater > Creek > Sediment | place: USA...
GCGGAGCTCACCGGCCAACCGCGCCGGCGTGGTTCCGCGCGTTGCGGCCAGCCGCCGGGCGATCGTCGGCTCCGTCCGGGCCTGACGGCTCAAGCGATGGCTCGGCTCCTCCGGTTCCGCCGACAGCGTTGCGTGCAGCAGAGCCAGCGGCTGGTCGCGCAGCGCCTCGAAAGGGTGAGTGCCCGTGACCAGGCTATATAGCATGACGCCGCAGGAATACAGATCGGTAGCTGTCGTGAGATCCTCGCCCTGGAGTTGCTCCGGACTGGCGAATTCCAGCGTGAATGGGCGCGGCGCCACGCGCGTGGCTTGTGGATCGAGACGGGAACGTGCCGGCTCGAGCAGCTTTGTGAGGCCAAAATCGAGCAGCCGCGGCTGCCCCTCAGCACTCACCAGGATATTGGAGAATTTGAGGTCGCAATGCGCCACGAAATGGCGGTGCGCATGGTCTACCGCTTCCAATACCTGGATCATCAACCGAATCCGTTCGCGCAGCAAGGCCTGCCGTTCATCGCAATAGCGGTCCAGCGGCATACCCTCCACGTAGTCCATCACCAGGAATGGGATGCCATCTCCGGTGAGTCCGCCATCGATCAACTGCACGATATTGGGGTGCTGAAGCGAAGCGAGGGCGCGCCGCTCGATGCCAAACCGCAATAGCGCACTGGGATCGCAGAGCCCTTCACGCAACAGCTTGACCGCCACCGTTTGCTTGAAATCACCGGTGCGTTCGCCCAGGTAGACGCTGCCCATTCCGCCTTCCCCGAGCAACCGGACAAGCCGGAACCGCCCCACGATCTCTGCGGCCCGGCCGTGCGTTTCGGGATCCGGCATATAGAAGGCCTCTGTTTCAAGACTGTAGCGCAAACCGAAAGGTCCAGCGCGCCAGCGTTGCGCCGGACGAGGTGTCGCGGTCCGGTTGGAGTTGGCACGCGGAGCTCGACCGAGGCGGTTTCCTTGGCGAGTCTGCGCCCGATCCGCCGAACTGCGACCTTTTGGGGTTCCCGGGCCTTTCCCGTCGATCAGGGCGAAGCCGTATGTGTCAAGGATGTTCCCCAGGAGGGTCGAGTGCTTTGGATCGGCCAGGCTATCAAGAGCCGTTGCCGTGCCCCAATGTCTCGCAGTGATCGAACAGTTCGCACGCGGGTCGCGGTGGAACGTGGCGCGCAGGTAGAGGATTCCATCCGGTTTCACGCGGCGAACCCGAAGGGCTTTGGACCAGCGCTGTGAAACGAAATGCTCGCCGGCGAATAAGCGGGCTTCTGCGCCGATACCCGCGGGGCCTCCGCTTGCGGAGAGATCGATGAGACGAAGGGGCCGGCTCAGCACGACTTGAGAGCGAGGTCGGCCGGGGTACGATCGCTGCGACGCCCGGGTTTAGCGCCAATTAATTGACGCCGTAATCGGCTGCCAGGGTCACGCGGTCGCCCAGCCTCAGCGTGCGGCGATGCGAGGCCACGGCCAGGCCCACGCGGTTCTCGCCCTTCGCCGTCCAGTTCAGGAAGCAGCGCGCCACCTGGTCTTTGGGAAACCGGTTTACCATGGCGGCGCCGTCCGTGCGCACGGCGACCGTCCACTCTCCATCCGGCTGATCGGCGCCAGTGTAGAATTCGGTGCCGGAGGGTTGACTTTCCGGCTGGATCAGAGCCTTGTCCGTGCGGGCTCCCGATTGCGTGCGATATACAACTGAGACCGCACTGAGCGGCCCCGGGTCGACCTCCCACCGCGACTGCAACAGCGCCTCTACCGGCGCCGCTCCGGCATTTTCCAGCACGGTAGCGGTCCGCAGAAATGAGCCCTCCAGCCACAGCCTGTGGCGCATTTTGAGTCCGTTCTCGCATACTCCCACTAGCGTGACCTCGGTTGCCTTGGCGCCAGGCTCCAACTCCCACCTGGTTGTCCACGGCGTGCGCGCCACGTAGTCGGAGTATGGCGCCACGGTCAGGCCGGCGAGGTTGGGGTACTGCTTGGCGCTGGGGTCCGGCTGGTACAGCAGATCCTTGCCCTGGCGCTTATCGAAGATTTGGATGACGCGCCCGCCGAGTTCCGGCGCAACGCGAACCCGCAGACGATCGTTCTCGAGGGTGATCACGCGGTAGGGGCGCATGAACTCCTCGAAGTCCAGCTGGTCGCGCGTCAGGGGGCTGGACTCGCTCAGATTGGTAACGCCGATCTTGACGAGACCGGCTGTAAAGCTGTCCCATCGAGCCTTGAGGCCATTCAGATCGGCGGGACGATACCACTCGCCATCCACGGTGAAACGCTTGGCGCGGGTCAGGCGGACGTAGTCGATACCCAACCGCGCCTTGCGAACGCGCGCACGAACCGCATCGTTTTCGGCGGCGGCTTCCGCCTGTCGAAACAGTTCCGCCGCCTTGGCGACGAACTCTTCGTTCAGGTAGGGCGCTCCGGGGTTGTCGTAGATCCAAATGTGCCGCCCCTGCCCGGCCGGCTCAGTCCGCACCTGTTGGTGCATCAGTTCAAAATACCTGCGCATCGGCGAAGCGGCCTTGCTGTAGAATGCTTCGTGAAACTCGTCGATGGCGCGCTTCACATCGGTCTTGGGGTCCCACAGCAGTTTGGCCATCACGTAGGACCGCAGTTCTGCATTCTCCGCCCCGCCTCCCTGAGTGACGGAGCCTTCCATGAACAGTCCCACCACCCCGTGATCCTTGTACATCGGAATATCGGCGGCAAGCTCGTCAAAATCCGGGAACGGCAGCAGGTAGTGGGCGAAGTTCGTGTTGTAGTGCCAGATGTAGAGTTGGTTGGTGATCTTCGACCACGCCCTCAGATTCTTCAAGAAATACGCGCTGTAAGGGCACTGCCCGTAGGGGTGCCCCTCGCATACGCCGATAGGACACAGCCGGATCCTCACGTTAGCGCGCGGGCGCACATGAGCCGGGGGTTCCTCGGTGTACCAGTAAGCCAGCGTGTCGATCAATTTGCCGGGATGTTTTTTTTCGATCTCCGCGGCCAAGGCGTTCACATACCGCAGCAGCGGCCCGGAATGAGCGCCGCCCTCCTCCTGCTCCACACGCCGGCAGTTGTCGCACTCGCACCAGCCGGTCCAATCGTTTTGCGAGACCGAGAAGATGGTGGCTTCGGGATGCTCGGCGATCCAACGCTCCACCGATTCCACTCCCACTCGCAGCACCGCGGGGTTGGTAAGGCAAAGCTGGCTGCGTTCGGCGCGGCGTTTGCCATCGATCAGCGAAAAGTACTCCGGGTGATCCCGAAAATACTTCTCCGGTGGCACCAGTGTGTTGAAGGAATGGACGAAAGGATAGTACTGCACCTTGCCGCCCGTCGCGGCATCGAGCTTCATCAGGACGCCGTTCATCTTGTTGCGCGCGGCCCAGTCGCGGTCGGCCGCTTCGCTGAAGAAAGGCTCGCGGTATTCGAACGCCGGCTTCTGGATTTCGTCCAGCGGCCCCACCGTGATGCTTGGCAACCGCGGGATGCGGCTCACTCCCACAGTGAACCACCGGCACCCCAGCTTTTCGAGAAGCGTGTAGACGCCGTACATGCTGCCGCGCAACCGGCCGCCGGCAATCGCCAGGTGCGGGCCCGCGGTCTTCAGCATGAATCCTTCCTGACCGAGGTCGCCAAACGGAATCTTCAGGTTCAGGGCCTGGAGCGCCGCGCTGTCGCCCACCAGCACCATTTTGGGACGCGGGGTGGTGGCGATGGGCAAGCGGACGCCTGAGATTCGTTCCAGAAAGCCCTGGAGTTCCCCGGCCGCGTGGCGCTCGGAGGGCGACGCTTCGGCCGAGATTACAATAGCGTAGTCCGACCTGCCGTTTTGGGCCAGCGTGAGATCTGCGCCGGATGCACACAGCGCGGCCGCGGAGACGAGTACGGTGATTCGAGCCAGCATTTCGACTCCGATTCTACCAATGGGAACCCGGTAGCGTCGGCGCTACAGCCCGCCGAAGCGCGTCCGCACCGCGAACAAAGAGGAGTGCGTCAGAATGAAGAGCGTGCGGCGATCCTTCCCGCCGAAGACCAGATCGAGCGGACGCTCGGAAAGCATGATGGTATCGATCCGTTTTCCCGAAGAGTTGTACACAAAGACCTGCCCAGCCGCCAGATAGACATTTCCTTCGCTGTCCTGGGCAAGGCTCTCTCCACCTTGTTCGGCAAATAGCCGGAGGTCGGCAAGAGTTCCGTCGGCATTCAGGCTGCCGCTGTAAGTCCTCTGTTCCGATTCATTAGTAACATAGAACGGCTTTCCGGAAACAGTTTTCACCAAACCAAATGCCTGCAGAAGATAGCCGAACTTATAGCCGAAGTAAGGCGGTCCCTGAACGAAGGCATCTTCGGCTGGAATGAATAGCGTGCGATCCGGCGAAACATACTGGCGTGTCCTCCGCGTAGATACGACCTTCGAAAACATTTGATCCAGGGAAACATATTCGTAAGTGTCGGTCGAAAGGGTGTTCGTGAAGTCCCCGTTGACCCAGTAATTCACGGGAAGGACCGCCGCCATCCCCGAACGCTCCGCCGAGGGCTCCGGTTCGAGCACGGTTACCTGATCTTCGGGTCCATCCGGGCGGAAGGCATAGACGCTGAGCCCCTTGCCACCGGAGGAGACGACGATGAGGTTACCGGCCTTATCGAAAATCAGATTCACCGGATCGAGAGGATTGTCGCGAACGATGCGCAGATCCTTGGTTTCCGGCGACCACCGGTAGATGCGGTGCCAGTGAGCATCGACGAAATACAATTGGCCGGAGGCGTCCACGGCCGCACCGGAGATGTTGTAGAAGCCGGTCGACAGCCTGGCCACTTTGGCTCCCGGATCGAGCACCGGGGACGGTCCACGAGGCTGGGACGGAGCAACATTGCCCGAAACATCCAGCCAGGCGAATTCGCGGTCCCTGACCTCCGCGTTCCGGGTTTGATCGAAAATGCAATTCTCGTAAGAGACTTTGCTCGACCTCGTCTGCTGGCGACAGCCTGATTCGTCGCACTGAGACATGGCGCTGTTACTATCCACGTGCACGTTGCGAAACCGGATATCTTGCGAATCGTAAATACGAACCGCGTAAGGGAAAGGACTATAGCTTCGGACCACCCGATAGCCGTGATAGTTGGCGATGGTGATGTTCCGCGAGCGGCTGATCTCGAGTGAGAGCGCGGAACCGCTTTCCTCCCGCTCGCCTTCGGTCTGCAACGCGTATAACTCCCAGTTGGCGGCCTGGTCGAGCTTGATCTCGGTGCGAACGTGGTGCTCGCTGGATAACTCATATACCCTGCCGGGAGTGTCGGTATCGGAGATATAGAGGCCGGATTGCGCGAAGGTATCGGGCGTCCAGATGTTGGCGAAGGCGCCGCCGCCCCCGTGGGTGATCCAAAGGCTGGGGTACTGCCCGTCCCAGCGGCGACGGGGATCCGGGTCCGTGAACAGATTCGCGCTGTACGGATTGACGCGCCGGCCGTCGGGGCCGCTGGTTCCGTGGCCTCCGAGAAACCGCACGTCATCCATCAGCGAGTCCTTGCCTGCCATCCACAGGGCGCCTACGGCACGGCTGTTAATCCCGCCCGTGTAGAGGCCGATGCCGGTCACGATGTTTTCTCCTCCGCGCGGAGCTTCCAGCAGCGGACGGGGAGCACCGGGGCCCTGGAACCCCGGCGTGGAATCGAGGATATCGAACTGGGTCTGGTCCGGATGAAGCCCGATGAGCACGCTGTCGGGACGAAGCTTGAGGGTGTCGCGGACGATGTAGCGGCCCGAAGGAATGTAGAGGACACGATGTTCCGCGATGGCCTTCTGAATGAGGGCCGTCTCATCGGTAACTCCGTCGCCTTTCACGCCGAGCGAGCACAAATTGACCCATGTGGCGGCCGCCGGCAGGCCCCTGATGGCGTTGGGCGTGGCGGGTGGCATGGTTTTCAGCGGGGCCGTATCGTAGCGGGTCTTGATTTCTCCGATCGCGCCCAGCGCCGGAAGCGTGAGTCCGTGGGAGAGCACTTTGACCTCGTACAGCTCTCCGGCGCCGGCAAGTTGGCGGCCGCTCTCGCGAAATCGCGCGAACACCGGCACCTTGTCGCAGACAATGCTCTCCAGGTTGATCTGGGTCATCCGGCTATTCTCATTGCCGATCAGAATCGCCGGACCGGCGATGTTCTCGAAGCGCGCATCTTTCACCCAAAGCTGATCGGAATAGCGAGGGTCGATCGAGATGGCGGTGGGAACATTCCGGAACTCGTCGTGAACCAGGGTCAGCCCGGCTTCGTTCTCACGGATCGCGGCCTCCCTCTGGCCGTCGAAGGTCGAATCGATCAGCGTGAATTGCCAGGCGGGCGATGGCTTGCGCGTGAGGATGCCGTAACGGCCGCCGTGAAAGTGCAAGTCTTCGGCCTCGTTTCCCACTTCGTTGAGGGCCGCCAGACCGGATCCGATCTGGAAATCCATGTGGGCCAGATATCCGTGCTGGGCGACGTGAAACCGGATGCCAACGGCCCCGTCATTTTCGCTGCCGATCTCGAAATCGCAATTGCTCATGGCGGAATAGAAGGTGCCGGGGTTGGCATCGGGAATGGTTTGAACCGGCGGAACCGTTCCGGGGGGAGTCGGGGACAGACGAAAGCCTCGCCCCGGGGCTCCCGCAGCCCCGCCTGAACCCGCACCGGCGCCGGCGGCCCTTCGCATGGGCCGCGCTCCGGCGAAGAAGAACATGTAACCCATCCCCTGTTGGAACCCCGGAGTCTTGTCCGCCAGAACGAAAACCGGACGTTTTTCGCCATAGCCGATCAAGCGCACGCCAGGCCAGACATAAATGGTTTTGGCGACGCGATAGCGGCCTTCCGGGACAAAGAGAATGCCCTCGCCAGTGGTCTCCTGAACTTTGTCGATAGCGGCCTGAATCGCCGCGCTATCGTCTGCCTTGCCGTCAGCGCGAACGGGGAACTGATCCTGAGTCAAGTAAATGGCCTTGGGATCGTCGAGCCGCACAGGGTAAAGCGATACCCCGCGGGAAGGGGGAGCGGTTCCCAACAGAACCATCCCGAACAATACGAGCTTCCGCATGGATCACTCCGGACTCATGGCTGTCTGCTGCAGGCTTATCTTAGCCCACGGCACACTGGTTCGGCGCCGGATGATTCGGAACCGTACGTTATCGCCTACCCAACGCGCCAGTTTGGGTTGTTTGGCGATCGACCAGACTGGGCAACTCGACCGCCGTGTGTTGTATACTTCTGTCGTCTTGAACCAGGGCCGGTGAGGGGAGCCCTTATGAAAGTAGCTGCTGCGCAAGTCACGCGCGAGGGAGCCCGGCTGGCAACCCAGTATGCAATCACTCGCGTGCTCGTCGAAGCAGTGACCGTAAATGAAGGCCTACATGCCGCCCTCCAGGTAATTTGTCAAGCACTGGCTTGCGATTACGGTGCTGTCTGGACTCTGGATCGGGAAGCCAACGTTCTGCGATGTCTGGAATCCTACTCCATCCAGCCGGGTGGGTTCCCGCATTTCGAAGCCCTGACTCGCGCCACGGCGCTTCCACGGGGCGTGGGGATGCCAGGGAGAGTGTGGGCCTCCGGCGAGCCGGCGTCTATCCCGACGCTGGCAGAAGACTCGAACTTCCCACGGGCTCAGGCCGCACAGCGGGATGGACTGCGCGGGTCGCTAGGATTCCCGCTGACCGTCGCCGCCGAGGTGGTGGGCGTGATGGAGTTCTTTAGCCGGACACCACGCCGGTTCGATGGGTCCCTGGTTCACATGCTGGCTGCGACCGGCGGCCAGATCGGGCTGTTCATTGAGCGCAAGCGGACAGACGAAGAGTTGAAGCGCAGCGAAGAGCGCTTTCGGACCCTGTTCGATGAGGCGCCAGTGGCCTACCACGAACTCGATTCCAATGGCATCATCCGCCGCGTAAATCGAGCCGAATGCGAGTTGCTGGGGTACACCACCGAGGAACTTCTAGGTACCCATGTGTCCGAGTTCGTCGCGCCGGATGAGCGCGAGGTAAGCCGCGGAGCATTGCGGCGAAAGCTCGCCGGCGAGGTTCCGCCGGAAGCATTCGAGCGCACCTATGTACGGCGCGATGGCCGCCGGCGGCTGGTCGAAATCCACGAGGCCCTCATCCGCGACGACCAGGGGAAGCCAGCCGGGATGCGATCGGCGATACTCGACATCAGCGAGCGGCGGCAGGCGGAAAGAGAGTTGGACCGCTTTTTCACGTTGTGCCGGGACATGCTCTGCATCGCCGACACGGCCGGGTATTTCTTGCGGGTGAATCCGGCGTGCGAACGGCTCCTTGGATATACGCCAGAGGAACTGAAATCGCAACCTTACATCGAGTTTGTGCACCCCGACGATCGGGAGTCCACCGTGGAAGCTGCCGCGCAGCTCTCATCCGGCCGGGATGTCATCTCATTTGAAAACCGTTACCGAACCAAAGCGGGCGCCTACAAATGGCTCTTGTGGGTCAGCTCGGTTTCGCTCGACGAGCAACGGGTCTACGCGGTGGCGCGCGATATCACCGAACGCCGGCAGCGCGAGGAGGAGTTGCGGCGTTACGCGCGCGATCTCGAGCTGGCGCAGCAGCAGCAGGTTGAGGACGCTGGGAGGATGGCGCAACTGGTTAAGGAACTGGAGACCGCCAAGATCCGCGCGGAAACCGCGGCGAGCGCCAAGGGGGAGTTTCTGGCCAATATGAGCCACGAGATTCGTACCCCCATGAACGGCATCATCGGGATGACAGCACTGGCGCTGGAGACGCGGCTCTCGCCGGAACAAAGGGAATACCTGGCGATCGTGAAGCAGTCGGCCGATGCCCTGCTCTCGGTAATCAACGAGATCCTGGATTTCTCCAAGGTCGAACAACGCCGTCTCGAACTGGAGCGCGTCGAGTTCGACCTTCGCGAGGTGGTCGAAAACAGCGTGCGATCGCTCGCCTGGCGCGCACAGCAGAAGGGTCTCGAACTAGCCTGCGAAGTGGCGCCCGAAACGCCCGAAGTCGTGTTTGGCGACCCGGGAAGGCTGCGCCAGATCCTGGTCAATCTGGTGGGAAATGGAGTTAAGTTCACGCGCCAGGGCGATGTCGTGGTTCATGTAGAGGCGCTGGAAGCACGACAGGGACGGGCCCAACTGAAGTTCTCCGTGGCCGATTCCGGAATCGGAATTCCTCCAGAAAAGCAGAAGCTGGTCTTCGAGGCCTTCGCCCAAGCCGACGGCTCCATCACGCGCGAGTACGGCGGGACAGGCCTTGGGCTTGCCATTTCGTCGCAGCTCGTCGAATTGATGGGTGGACGGATCTGGGTCGAAAGCGAACCGGGCCACGGCAGCACATTTTACTTCACCGCCAATTTTGACGTGCCGGAGAGCACGCGGCCCCACTCCAGTGAGCCGGTGGGTCTGCACGATCTCAAGGTGCTGGTGGTGGACGATCACGCCGTCAATCGCCGCATTCTGCGTGAAATGCTGAGCCGGTGGGGCATGCTGCCGTCGTTGGCAGGTTCGGGCGAGGCGGCGATGGCCGCGATGCGCGAGGCCCGAGCGGCAGCAAGCCCTTTTCGCCTGGTGCTTCTCGATCTGCATATGCCCGCGCTCGACGGAATGCAGGTGGCTGAGCAGATCAGCCGCGATCCCGAACTGGCGGGGCCGGCGGTCATCCTAATGACCTCGGCGGGAATGCCGCGGGCGGGAAAGCGGCGTTTGCCTGGTGTTCGCGCGTTCGTGAGCAAGCCCGTGAAGCAATCGGAGCTGTTCGACGCCATTGTGAACACGGTAACCAGCGGGCGTCGCACGCCTGCGAGGCGCTCGGTAGCGAGCGCTTCCGGAAAGAGACTGCGTGTCCTGCTGGTCGAAGACAATCTGGTGAACCAGACCATGGCGGTGCATCTGCTTCGCAAGAGAAGCCACACGGTCGTCGTGGCTGGCAATGGCCACGAGGCGCTGAATATTCTCGGAAAGGAGAGCCGGCGTTTCGATGCGATCCTTATGGACATTCAGATGCCCGACATGGACGGCTTTGAAGCGACGACCGCCATTCGGGCAGCCGAGAAGAACAACGGCGGGCACGTCCCAATTATCGCGATGACGGCCCACGCATTGAAGGGAGATCGCGAGCGATGCCTGGCCGCAGGGATGGACGGGTATGTTTCCAAGCCGGTCCGGGAAAGGGAGCTTTTTGATGCTCTCGGCCAAGCCGTCGCAACCGATGCCGGCGTGCCGCCTGAAGAAGAAGTAGAGATGCGCGCGATTGTGGAGCGATTCGACGGGGACAGAAAGCTGGCACGCAAACTGGCGCGGATGCTTCTGGCGGACTCCGAATCGATGATGCAGGGGATCCGGCACGGGCTCGCGCAAGGAGATCCCGAGGCCCTGCGACTGGCGGCCCATGCGCTAAAGGGATCTGTCGGAAATTTCTCGACCACCGGAGCCTACGAGGCGGTGGTCGAGTTGGAGAACCTGGCGCGACAGGGAGATCTTGCCATGGCCGTACAGGCCTATGAAGACTTACAGGGCCAGATGGCGCGTTTGACCCGCGTGCTGGAAAAGCTGAGCGGCCGGCGCCCCGCGACCCGCCCGAGGAGGAGGACCTAGCCATGAAGAAGATTCTTGTAGCTGAGGACGATCGAGTTACCGGCCGCCTGCTGCAGGAAATTCTTAAGCGGAGGGGTTATTCGGTAGTGAGCGCCCGCGACGGCGCGGCGGCCCTCAACCGCCTGCGGAAGTCGGCTTTTGACCTGGTCTTGCTGGATATCTGGATGCCCCGCATGGACGGGTTGGAACTCCTGGCCCATATGCGAAACGAGGGATTGGGCACGAAAGCCATCGTGATGACCTCGGACGACACACCCGCCACGTTGCTGCGCGCCGTGCGCGAGCAGGCTTATCATTATGTGAGCAAGCCACTGGACGCGAAAGCGTTGCTGGCGCTCGTCGAGAGCGCGCTGGCGGCATCACCTGTACCGCCGATCCAGGTGCTCTCCGCTCTGCCGGACTGGGTGGAACTGCTGGTCCCCTGCGAGATGGGCGCGGCAGAGAGGATTCAAGCATTTATGGCCCGCCTGGACGCCGGCTTACCCGAAGACATACGCGAATCCATCGGTCTGGTGTTCCACGAAATGCTCATGAACGCGATCGAGTGGGGCGGCAAGCTGGATCCGAACACAACGGTCCGAATCTCCTGCATACGGGCGCGACGAATGGTGCTGTACCGGATTGCCGATCCGGGGCCCGGATTCAACTTCGAGGATCTGACGCACGCCGCCGTGGCCTACCCACGGGAAGAAGTCGCGGAAAGTGCTTCCGTGCGCCAGCAAAAGGGTCTGCGGCCTGGCGGCTTCGGAATTCTGATGGCGCGGCAGATGGTGGATGAGCTGCTCTACAATGAAGCCCGAAACGAGGTGGTTTTCGTGAAGTACCTGAAGTAACGCCAAGGCCGTGCCGGGCTATCCAGGCCACTCCAGGTCGGCCTCGAGCTTCAGCAGCCGGTTGTACTTGGCGAGGCGCTCGGAAGTGCGGACCGAGCCAACCTTGATCTGGCCGGCGCCGGAAGCAACGGCGAGGTCGGCGAGGAAGGA
>Ga0075029_100002016_pt1 | contig 11533 bp, 10 predicted proteins | sample LitLauG_LLR_2013_FD_71391 | JGI IMG/M metagenome (GOLD analysis project Ga0075029, IMG submission 71391) | Freshwater sediment microbial communities from North America - Little Laurel Run_MetaG_LLR_2013 | ecosystem: Environmental > Aquatic > Freshwater > Creek > Sediment | place: USA...
GCTCTTGATACCGCCAAAGAAGCGGTTCAGAAGTTGCCGAGCACCCAACTGAAAATGGTGCTGGCGGCGCAACAGGCCGATCTGGGCGATGCCGACAAGGCCCTTAAAGACGTCCGTGGGATGTTGAAGGGCGACGCCAACTCCGATGACCGCGAGATTTACATCACACTGGCGCAGATGAACACACGGCTGCGCCGCTTCAGCGATTCCGAGCAGGCGCTGGACAAGGCCGAGCAGCTATCGAAGAAGTCGGAAGACAGGGAATATGTGTGGTTTCTCCGTGGGGCGAATTTTGAGCGTGCGAAGCGTTACGCCGAAGCGGAAGAGCAGTTCAAGAAGGTGCTGGCGAGCGATCCGGAGCATGCCTCAGCGCTGAATTACCTGGGCTACATGCTGGCTGACCAGAACATGAAGCTGGACGAAGCGCTGGGATATATCAAGCGAGCCGTGGATCTCGATCCCACCAACGGCGCCTATCTCGATTCGCTGGGCTGGGCGTATTTCCGTCTGGGGAAATATGAATTGGCGGAAGATAACCTGCTGAAGGCTACGCAGAAAATCAATACCGATCCCACGGTCCACGACCACCTGGGCGATCTGTACCAGAAAACCGGACGGCTCAAACTGGCCGCGACCAACTGGGAGCGCGCGCTTACCGAGTGGAACCGCGCCATTGCCGTGGAAGTGGATCCGGCAGACCAGGCTCGGGTGCAGAAGAAGCTTGACTCCGCGAAGATGAAGCTGGCCAAAGAAGAGGGCTCGAAGCAATAGGAGCTATAAACACAGGGTTTGACGGGGGCAAAGCCCCGTTCCCCACGACTATGTCATTACTCCGCAAGATTTTACTGAGCGTCCTGGTTCTCTTTTTGCTGGCTGCGGGTTTTGTGGTCTGGAAGAGTATCCTGCCGAAACCGCAGTCGTCATTCGTCAGCCTGCAACCTGCTCCGGACTTTACCTTGAACGACCAGGATGGCAGGCCTTTCACGCTCTCCAGCCTGCGCGGGTCCCGCGTGGTGCTTGTGTTCTATCGGGGCTACTGGTGAGCCATCTGTATGAGCCAACTGCGCGAGTTCGCGCAGCATGCCGGTGAATTCGAACAAGCAAAAGCGCGCCTGGTAGCGATTAGCGTCGACGACCAGGAACACGCACACCTGGCTTGGGACAAAAAGGCCGCCCATCAGTTCACCATCCTCAGCGATCCCGGGGCGCGCGTAATTCGGCAGTACGGACTGCTCCATCCGCAGGGCTACGCCGGGGACACGGATATCGCTATCCGCACGACGTATGTGATCGACGAAAACGGGCGCGAGCACTGGCGCAAGGTTTCCGGTACCGCTTTCGAGGTTCCGAAGGCTGTGGAAGTGCTGCAAGAGTTGCGCGAGATGCAGTAGCTTTAATCTGGGCTCCATAACCCAGGTCCATCACTTCAAAAATCAACAGTGCTAGACTTTGTTCATGCTGGCCGACTATGCGGTCCGCGTGGACGAGTCCCGCGGACGGCGCCATCCCGAGCCGCCGCATCCCTACCGTAACGATTTTCAACGCGACCGCGATCGCGTCGTCCACTCGCGCGCCTTTCGCCGCCTGGAGGCGAAGACGCAGGTTTTCACTCGCCGTTACTCGGACCACTTCCGCAATCGGCTGACGCACACGATTGAGGTCGCGCAGATTTCGCGCACCATCGCCGCGCAGCTTGGACTGAACACCGACCTGGTGGAAGCGCTGGCCCTGGTGCACGACCTTGGCCACCCTCCCTTTGGGCACTCCGGTGAGAAAGCGCTTGACACCGCCATGCGCCTGCACGGGTTGTCGTTCGATCACAACCTGCATGCGCTGCGCATCGTCGAGGACTTCGAACTCCGCTACGCGGCGTTTCGCGGGCTGAATCTGACTTTTGAAGTTCGTGAAGGGATCATCAAGCACTCGCACGACTACTCCGCTCAAGAACATCCTCAACTTGCGGAGTATCTGCTTGATCTGCGCCCTCCGCTCGAAGCGCAACTTATCGACTTGACCGACGAAATTGCCTACAACACGGCCGACCTGGACGATGGCTATGAGGCGCGGTTGCTTGCGGTCGAGCAGATTGCGGATAGCGTGGATCTATTCAAACGCCATTACAGCGAAGCAAAGGGCCGTTATCCGAATGCCGCCGAGAAGCTGGTTTTCAACGAGGCGTTGAAAAGCATTTTTGACGCGTTCGTCGGGGACCTTATTACGAACACGGCGCAGCGTGTGAAGGCGGCAGGCGTGCATTCGCTGGAAGATGTCCGCCGCCACAGCGGACGACTCGCCGCCTTCAGCCCGGCGGTCGAAGAAGGGCGCCGGCGGCTGAAAGACTTTCTCTACGAAAATCTGTATTACAGCCCGGCTCTGGCGTCGGAGAAAGAAGATGCCGAGCGCATCACCGGAGAGCTCTTCGCCCACTGGATGGAAGAGCCCGACGACCTGCCGCGTAACTACCGCGAAAAAGCCGCCCAGGAGCCGCTGCCGCGCGTCATCTGCGATTACATCGCGGGGATGACCGACCCGTTTATCTACCAGCAGTACGAGAAATATTGCGGGAGCCAGTGAGCGTCCGACCTTCCCTGTCAGGCATTAATTTGATTGGTCATCCCAAGCGAAGTGGGTGATCTTTCTTGCGGCCGACTATAAATCCTTCGCTCGGCTCGGGACCGGCGCCGCTCGCGATTACCTTGGTTGCCCCACCTTCCGCCTCTTTTGGCGCGCCGTCGCTTAGTGGACAATGTTGCACAGGATGAACCGCGCCGCCGTCAAACTCGGGGTATCGATGATCTGTGTGTTGGTTCTGCCGCTGGCGTTCGGCGGACTGTTCACGATTGCGCAGGGGATCTACCTCGCACTCACCGGACCCGGAAATTCGCACTTCTGGCTGGTGCTCCTCAAAGGTTTTCTCTTGAGCGGAGTCGGCTTCGGATTGATGTTTGCCGCGCTCTTTGGCCTGAAGCGAGTCCAGCGTGAGCAGCGGCTCGAAGTCGAACATCCCACCGAGCCCTGGCTCTGGCGCGCAGATTGGGCGCAGGGCCGGGTCAACGGCAAAATCCGTATCGACGCGATCGCTGCCTGGTTGTTCGCGATTGTTTGGAACCTGGTTTCGATACCTGTGGTTTTTCTGGTACTGCCACAAGCGGCCAAACACAAAGGACCGGGTGTCTATGTCGCGCTGATCTTTCCGATCATGGGCGTGATTCCGATCGTCCGCGCCATTCGGCAGACCGTCGCGCATTTCAATTTCGACGGGACATATTTCGAGATGTCGTCCGTGCCCGGCGTCATCGGGCGTGAACTGAAAGGCCAGATCCAGGCGAGGTTCCCTCATTCTCCCGATCATGGCATTCACTTGCGGCTGTCGTGTGTGTACCGGGTACCGGTCACCCCCGGCAGCTCACAAGGATCGGGGGAGCGCATTTTGTGGCGCGAGGAGGCGGACGTTTCTTCAGCGCAGTTGTATCCGGGCCCCGCCGGGACCGCGATTCCGGTCGCGTTCCGCATTCCCCTGGACGCTCAGCCTACCGAAAAACGCAATGGACGTTATGAATTCGTGTGGGTGCTCGAAGCGCTCGCCGATGTTCCCGGCGTCGACTACCACCAAGTCTTCGAGGTTCCGGTCTTTCGCACCCAGCAGACTCCAGCGAACAGTGAGCTGGAAGATACTTCGGCGCCGGTACCAGCGCCAGCGGTGCGTCCCGCCGCCCTCACAGTAAGAGTTCGTCAAAATCCGGAAGGCACGGAGTATTACTTCCCGGCCGCCCGCAACAAGAATCTCGCCGCGTTCATGACGGTGATTTTGCTGATTTTCGGCTCGTCTAGTCTCTTCTTAATCCACACCTTTCCGATGCACGGCGCGGGGATTCTGATTGTCATGGGGTTCGGTTCCGCATGCCTTGCCCTGGGGTTCGGTCTTGCCTCCCTGCTTCTACTCTACTTCACCATCCAATTGTGGTTCGGGACCACGCGGGTTGTGATGGGCGCGCGCGGTCTCACTCTCCAGTCGGGAGTGTTGGGCGGCGGCAAGGTGCAGCAAGTTTCCTTCAGTGAAGTCGCGTCGATTAGCGACCGGATCATGACGCAGCGGGGTGGAAGCACGGGCACTCCTTACTACGATATCCAGCTTACGTTGGGGAACGGGAAGAAGCTCACGCTGGGGCGCTCTTTGCGGAACAAGCGTGAGGCCGAGTGGCTGGTGGAAGAAATGCGGCGGCTCGGGGGTTTGCAGGCCAAGCAGAGCATGGCGGAGCAAGGCGGAGTCAGTAGCAGCACTCACTTTGAGATGGAGCTCGAGTTGCGCGACCGGAAGAAAGTGACGACGACAGATTCCTCACGCGGCTGAACTATCTCCCGTACGTGATCCGGTAAATCACGCCTCCCGCGTCGTCGCTCAGGTACATCGCTCCGTCCCCGCCAAAGACAATCCCAACCGGACGGCCCATCCATCGCCCTTTCTTCGTTTCGCCCGGCGCCAGCCAGCCGGTGATGAAATCTTGCGCGCCGCCTTGCGGCTGGCCTTTTTCGTCGAGCTTCACGCGGACAACTTTGTAGCCGGTCGGAGCGCTGCGATTCCACGATCCGTGAAATGCGACGAAGATATTGTTCCGGTACTCGGAAGGGAACTCCGATCCTTCATAAAAAGCGAGTCCCAGCGGGGCGGAGTGCGCCTGCATCTGCACCTTGGGCTCAAGCACATTCTGGCAGCGGTTGTCCCCAGGCTTGGTGAAGGCCGAGTCGGGCACGCGGTCGCCGTAACAATAGGGCCAGCCTGCATCGCCCCCATCTTTCCCGAGATCGTAGATTGTCTCCGGCGGCAGATCATCTCCCAGCATGTCGCGGCCGTTAACCGTGGCCCAGACGCTATCCGTCTTCGGATTCACCGCCAGGCCCACGGCATTGCGCAGGCCTTTGGCGAAGATCTTCTGGCCGCTGCCGTCGGGATTGAATTCCAGGACTGCCGCTCGCCGCGGATCTTTTTCGACACAGACGTTGCAACTCGATCCGGCCGAAATGTACATTTTGCCGCCGTGAAACAGGAGGGTGCGGGTCGAATGCCCGCCACCATCCGGCAGATCGGCGAGGCGTTTCGGGTTCGATGCGCGCAGCTTTGCCTCGTCCCAATCGTAGCGGCGAAGCTTGTCGTTCTCGGCGACGTAGAGTTTTCCTTCGCAAAACGCGAGCCCGTGCGGTTCGCTGAGACCGCTGAGAACGGTCACCTCACGCTCGGCTTTGCCCGTGTGTTTCGGATCGGGAAGCGCTACCACCTTGCCCTCGCCCGATTCGCTGACGAGCAGGACGCCGCCTGGGCTGAAGACCATCATGCGCGCGCCATCCACGTCTGTGGCGAAAACCGAGATATGGAATCCCGGCGGCGCTTTCAATTGCGCGAGATCGAAACGAGTTTTCTCGGCCTGAGTAAAATCGGGGTGAACCAGGAATGCCAGAACCAGAAGTGGCAACAGAAAAGGAAGCCGCGGAACCCAGAGTCGTGGGATATTCAATCGTCGCATATCCTAGATAAGATGAGCCTACAGTCGGCTCCGATCATTTTTTGAATAGGTTGCGGAAACGACCCATGCACGCAGTTTTTATATCGGTTCCCGCCAAAATTACCGTGAGGCGCAGTACGGTAGAGGGCAACGATGCAGTACAATATATATGAAAATAAAGCACTTGTATCCCTTGTCAGGGTTTGGGGCATTTGGCACCCAAACTGTTACAGAAGGAGCAGGGCCGTGAGTTCGGCCTGCTTCTTTACGTAAGCTTTTAAGGCAACCCTCGTGCTGTCTTTTGCCTCGGAACTTTATGCAAATTTTGTGATGGAAACGACGCACTCAGAATGGCGCCGGAAGGCGCCCGGAGTGGCTCCCCCACTCTCCCAATTTTGGAGGAAATTAAAAATGAAAAACCGCACCATCTTCGCTCTCTTGCTGGCCGTGATACTGGCCGTGCCAGTGTTCGCGCAGGACAATTCCACCCCCCAGACTCAACCGCCGTCCACCCAGACTTCGTCGGATCAACCCGCGGCTCAGCCGGCCAGCAAGGCCGACAGCGCTACCGGCAAAGATCCCCTACAGCCGAACACTCGCGAAGGTTTCTGGGGTCGAGTGAATCCGTTCGCGCGCAAGAAATACGTGGCGCGGCAGACGCAGCCGATCCGCGACCGGGTCAACGAACTCGATGAGCTGACGGCGTCCAACAGCAAGGCGATCAAGGATACCGATACGCGCGCGCAGCAGGGAATCCTGCTCGCTTCGGCCAAGGCTAACGAAGCCGATCAGCATGCCATCGAAGCGGGCAACAAGGCGCAAGCCGCGCAGCAGACCGCGCAACAAGCCCACACCCGCCTGAACACGGTCGAGCAGGTGGTTACCAACATCGATCAGTACCAGCCGACGACGCAAACCGAGATCCTGTTTAAGTCGGGACAGACGGTGTTGAGCCAGAACGCCAAGAATGCTCTCGATGAAATGGCCACTCCGCTGAAGGATCAGCGTGGCTATGTCGTCGAAGTGCAGGGCTTCTCTTCGGGTCACGGACAGGTGGCGATCGCCAACTCGCAGAAGATGGCGGAGTCGGTTGTCCGCTATTTGGCGCTGAACCACGACATTCCGATCTACCGGATTTACCTTGTCGGCATGGGCAACGCGCCGGTTCCAACTGCGGCCGGTGCGGACGAAGCCAAGCCGAAGAAGCGCATCACCGGCGGACGCGTTGAAGTCAGCCTGCTGAAGAACAATCTGGAGCAGCTTGCTTCGACGGGCACGACGCCGACTCAGGACCAGCAGCAGAAGTAAGAGTACCCTCCCTGTGGAAAGGCCTCCCGTGAGAACGGGAGGCTTTTTTGTTCTTGGAAATCGTTTTGCCTTCGGGCGGGCTGGCTAGGTTCGAGTCGTGACGAAGGCCTTCGTGATGGCGGCCACCGACGGCGTCCCTGCCTGCCGCATGATGGTTTCCAGTTCACGCCGCATGATGGTGAGTACCGCTGCGACTCCTGGTTCCCCAAAAGCCGCCAATCCCCATGCGTATGGCCGTCCAATCCCCACTGCGGTCGCACCGAGCGCCAAAGCCTTGAATACGTCCGTGCCCCGGCGGATGCCTCCATCGATCAGCACGGGAACTCTTCCTTTCACTGCATCCACGACCTCGGGCAGGCACTCGATCGTCGAGCGCAGAGATTCCTCCGCTCGCCCACCGTGGTTGGAAACCACGATTCCATCGGCTCCGTGCCGAACGGCCAGATGCGCATCCTCACGCGTGACGATGCCCTTGACGATCAACTTCATGCTCGTGTTGTCTTTCAATCGCTTGACAAAATCCCACGTCAGGCTGGGAACATACAAGGCCCGCGCTTTTGACAGATCGAGTCCATCGAGCATGGGCTTGGTGCGCGCATACCCGCCGAATCCGCTTTCATGACAGGCCGAGCAGTCCCGGTCATCCACGCGCCGCGCGCGGGAGATTGTTTCCCGGTTGCTGTCATTGTGGAGATCGACGGTAAACACCAGCACCGGGCTCCCGGCAGCCTCCGCCCTCTTGATAATCGCCCGCGTCACGTTCCAGTCATAGGTTGGATAAAGCTGTTGCCACACCGGCGCTCCCCGCGCCGCTGTTACTTCTTCGACCGATGTACTGGCGACGGTCGATAGTATTTGAAGATGATGCCGGCTTCGTGCCGCTCTTGCCGCCGCCACTTCTCCATCGGGATGAAATGCCTTCATCGCGCTCACCGGGCAGAGGAAGATTGGCGTCTCCCAGTTCGTTCCGAAGAGCTGAACTGAGGTGTCCAGTTTGCTGACGTCGACCAGCCTTCGCGACCGGATTTCCAGATGGCTGTAAGCCTCGTGGTTGATCCGCACGGTGGAATCGTCGTCGACCCCGGTGGCCAGATAGGCGAAGTGCGCCGGCGGGAGCGCCTTGCGCGCGACCGCTTCAAACTCCATTACATCCAGCGCCTGCTCTGCACTCGCGATCAGGTCGGCAGCGGGTGCGGGAGTGTCCGCTGTCGCCAGTATCTTGCCGCCACGCATCGCGCGCCCGAAGACATTCCAGCCGGAAGCCTTGAGCAATGCCGGACTGGCCAGGGCCGGGCTGAGCGCAAGATACCGCAGGAACTTCCTCCGGCTGACCGACACACGCGATGACAAGCGCATAATTCTCCTGCTGAGCAGTGCGTTGAGGTCCGGGTCAGCCCAAGCGGCTCCCGGATGAGGCATGAATTCTGTACTATCGGGCAACTCAGAGTCAACCGCGCCTCGTGCTATGCTTCCAACCCATCATGGAAACTCTGTTCTACGTCCGCACGCCTTCGCCCGTCGGTGCACTCTTCCTCGCCGCCTCCACTCAGGGCCTGGTACGGCTCGAATTCGAAGGTCGCGTGCAGAAGTTGAATCCTGGCACGATTCAATTGCAGGAGTCCGAGGCCGCGCTCGCATCCTATTTGCACGAACTCAACGAATACTTCGCGGGTGGTCGACGCGAGTTCTCGTTCCCGCTCGATCTCCGCGGAACCGAGTTTCAACTCGCGTGCTGGCGCGCTCTCCTGGCAATTCCCTACGGCGAGACCCGCAGCTACCGCGACATCGCTCAAGCCATTGGCCACCCTCATGCCTACCGTGCGGTCGGCATGTCAAACAATCGGAATCCGGTCGCCATCGTCGTGCCTTGCCACCGGGTGATCGCATCGAGCGGCTCGCTCTGCGGTTACGGCGGCGGCCTCGACATCAAACGCAAATTGCTTGAGCTTGAGCAAGCCGGGCTGCAATCGGCCGAGGGTGTTTCTTGCCTTCCGTTCGGAGTCAGCGCATAATCACTTCCACCGGTGGGGATTTGCATGCTGCCGCGTATCGAGTACACCGTTACGGTCCCGGTTCCGGTTGACGCGGCGTTCAAGGCTTTTCAGGATCTCGAACGCCTGCTTCATCGTGGAATTTACGACGAAGCCGCGTGGATCGAGGGCGCACCCTGGGAAGTTGCCAGCCGTTTGCGGTATGTCGTGACGAAGCCAGTCCAATGCACTATTTCCGCCGTGGTGAGCTCCATCAGTCCGCCCCGCGCGATTAGCCTGCTGAACCACGCTTTGGGCGTTACCGCCGAGCAGAACGTCTCCTTTGGTCCCGATCTCAAGGGCGGCACGCGCGTCCGCATGACCGCGGACCTGATCGGAACGTCATCCGAGTTGTCCGAAAGCGCTCTCCACGAAGCGATCACTTTTGTCGTAAAGGACGCGCTCGATACCATGGCCGCTCTCTGCCAGCGGCATACCTCGTCTGCTGCCGGGCAGAGGGCATCTGATCTCCCTTAGAGTTGCGGCTTGCCACGTCTTCCGCCGCGTCCAGGGGAGACGGGGCAAGCCCGGTCTCTACTGGTGGGGCAGCCGGACGACTGTGACGACGTTGGCCGTGATTCCTGTACACTTGCCGCCATCGTGAACGCCCCCGGCTCATCCACGGCTTCCACCATCCGCAAGGCCAGCTTTTTCTACTTCGTATTCGTGATGTTTTCCTACACCACTGGAGGCCCCTTCGGACTCGAGGGAATGATCAGCACCAGTGGTCCGGGCATGAGCTTGCTCTATCTCGTGATTATTCCGTTCTTCTTGTGCATCCCGGTCTCGCTCGTTACCGCCGAACTCACTACCGCCATGCCTGTCGAAGGCGGCTTCTATCGCTGGAGTCGCGCTGCCTTCGGAGATTTCTGGGGATTCCTCGCCGGATTCTGGAACTGGCTCGCCTCATTCCTTCTCGGCGGATCCTACGCCGTGCTCTTCACCGACTATCTGACTTTCTATTTTCCCGGAATCATCGGCTGGAAGCACTGGCTGGTTTCTTTCGCGCTCGTCGCTTTCGTCACCTGGGTCAATATTCTTGGCATTCAAATGGTCGGCAAAGCGGCCACGATTTTCGAATTATTCATGTTTATTCCCGTGATCGCCATGGTCGTGCTCGGCCTCGCCAAGTGGCATCACAGCCCGTTTGTTCCCCTGGTCCCGCCGCATCAGCCTTTTTCCAAAGCATTCGGAGTGGGCCTTGCGCTGGCCATTTGGGGTTATGCCGGATACGAGCAACTCTCGAGTGTGGCCGGGGATGTTGAGAACCCGCAGCGTACCTATCCGCGAGCGCTCGCCCTGGTCATTCCACTTTCCGTCGCGACGTACTTTCTGCCGGTGCTCGCCGGGCTGGCTGCGCTTGGAAACTGGCAACAATGGAGCGAAGGATACTTCCCCACCGCCGCCCTGCTCATCGGTGGCCCCTGGCTCGGCCATCTGATGACGATCGCCGCCATGTCGAGCACGGTCGCGTTGCTCAACAGCACAATGCTCACCGCTACTCCCATCCCTTTCGCGCTCGCCGAGGACGGATATCTGCCGCCATTCCTCGCTCGCCGGCATTCGCGCTATGGCACGCCCTGGATCGCGATCCTGATCTCCGCCGCCATCTATTCGTTGCTGGCGCCGCTCTCGGTCGGCGAATTGATCAGCATTTATGGCTGGCTGCGCGGCGCCACCACCGTGATGACCGTGCTTTCCTCATGGGGACTGCGCCGTAAACAGCCCAATCTGCCGCGAGCCTTCCGCATTCCTGGCGGCAACCTCGGGCTGATCTATGTGATCGCCATGCCGCTGGCGATGACCTGTGTCGCCCTAGCCAACAGCCTTAAGATCGCGATGCGCTGGGGCCCGTGTCTCCTTCTCGCGGGTCCAGTTGTTTACTTTGTGGTGAAATGGTTTGCTAGGCGCGCCGCGCAGGAGGCGCGTTAGGTTCGAGGATCATGTGACCTTTACCATTCGCGAACTGAGTCAAAAACTCTTCAACCGCTCTATCTCCCCCGTCGAGCTCACGCACGATTGCCTCGATCGCATCGAAAAGCTCAACCCTGTGCTCAACGCCTTCATCACGGTAACGGGCGAATCCGCTCTCGAACGAGCCCGTCTCGCCGAGCGCGAAATTTATCGCGGGCACTATCTTGGACCCCTGCACGGCATTCCGATCGGGCTCAAAGACATCATTGATGTGGCTGGAGTCCGCACTACTGCGGCCAGCGCGCAGTTCAGCAGCCCGCAAAACGAGCGCATTCCCATCGAGGACGCCCAGGTCGTTCGGCGCCTGCGCTGCGGCGGCGCAATCATTTTGGGCAAACAGAACCTGCACGAGTTTGCCTACGGCGGCAGTTCGATGATCAGTTGTTTCGGAGAGGTCCACAACCCATGGGATACGACGAGGGTTGCGGGAGGCTCTTCGGGAGGCTCGGCTGCCAGCGTCGCAGCTGGTATGGGATTCGCCGCCGTCGGCACCGACACGGCGGGCTCGGTCCGCCTGCCTGCTGCCTACTGTGGGGTCGTGGGAGTCAAGCCGACCTACGGCCGCGTTAGTACCCGCGGAGTGGTGCCGTTGTCATCGTCCTACGATCACGTCGGCCCGCTCACCACTTCGGTGTATGACGCCGCTCTGATGCTGCAGGTGATGTCGGACTACGATTCACCGAATCCCTGCGCCGAAAAACTGATGCCGAGTCTCGTCTCCGC
>Ga0075029_100002018_pt1 | contig 11524 bp, 11 predicted proteins | sample LitLauG_LLR_2013_FD_71391 | JGI IMG/M metagenome (GOLD analysis project Ga0075029, IMG submission 71391) | Freshwater sediment microbial communities from North America - Little Laurel Run_MetaG_LLR_2013 | ecosystem: Environmental > Aquatic > Freshwater > Creek > Sediment | place: USA...
GGTGATGACGGAGGAAACCTTCGGCCCCGCTGTTGGGCTGGCGGCGTTTGACGATCGGGAGGAGGCGCTTCGGCTCGCCAACGACACGCGCTACGGCCTCGCCGCCTTTGTCTTCTGCCGCAATCTCGCGGTCGCGCTCAACATGGCCGAGCGCCTGGAGGCAGGCTCGGTCTGGGTCAACAACATCCAGCGCTCCCATAACAACGCGCCGTTCGGCGGGATCAAGCACAGCGGCATCGGCCGCGAAAAGGGGCGCTACGGCGTCGAGGCCTATCTCGAATACAAGACTATCTATCTCAGCTACGAGGCAAGCATCGGATGAAACATCAGGACATCGTCCATCGCGCGCCGGCAACCGGTGACGAACGACCTCCGACGACACTCGGCTTGACCGGCAGGCGCGTCGTCGTGACCGGCGCCGCCGGTGGTCTCGGACGTGCTTTCGCCGCCGCGTTCGCGGCTGCGGGAGCTCGGATCCTGGCAGCCGACATCGACCTTGATGCGGCCACGAAAACAGTTTCGGACATTGTCCAGGCCGGCGGCGAGGCGCATGCCTGCAAGCTTGACGTCGCCGATGCGGTTTCCACGACCGAAATGGCGGTCGCGGTACGCCGTGCGCTTGGCGGCGTCGACGTGCTCATCAACAACGCCGCGATCTACGCCGGGCTCCGGCAGCGGCGCTTCGAGGAGATCCCGGAAAGCGAATGGGACCGCGTGATGAGCGTTAACGTCAAGGGCGTCTGGATGGCCACCAGGGCGATCGTTCCGCTGCTGCGCGAGGCGCGCGGCGGTGCGATCGTCAACGTGTCGTCCGCCACGGTCATGAGCGGCTCGCCAAACTGGTTGCATTACGTCGCCTCCAAAGGCGCCATCATCGCCATGACCCGAGCGCTCGCGCGCGAACTTGGCACCGACAAGATCACGGTCAACGCGCTGGCTCCGGGGTTCACGCTGACCGAAGCCAGCCTCGGACTGATGGAGGATGCCGCCGAGTATGGCGTGGCGCGCGGTGCGCTGAAACGACCGGCGCAGCCTACCGACATGGTCGGCGCTGCGCTCTTTCTGGCGTCGCCACACGCGGAATTCATGACCGGTCAAACCCTGATCGTCGACGGCGGCCGGCAGTTCATTTAGCGCGGCATAGCGATCGCGGCGTCACGGGCTCAATCCGTTCTTTCCGCTGGTCTCGAGAGCCTTTGCTCACATCATTTGCGATGATTTTTAGATAAGTGATTGATCTAACAATGTATAATATATTCCATAATATACCTTATGCGAATCATGGATATGCATGGTTCGACACGGGGCTACCGCTGGACGCTAAGCCCCAGCCCGGGCTGCCTGCCCCCAGCCCTTGCAGCTCTGGCACCACCGGCAACCGGTTCAACGCGCCATGGAATAGGTTTCGCGCGACGCACTTGATGCGGTCGTCGCCTCGCGTTTCCGCAGCGATGAACAGCGATCGAGTGCCGCTGCGATTTCTGCGGCTGCCATCGCCGTCGGTTCGGCGCAGATCAATCGACTGGCATGAATGAACAGACGGCTGCACCGCCGCGGACCGTCCGGCGAAAATCGCGGCCGCGTTCGACGACGGAGATCCCGAAGACAGAAATGTAACTTTCCCGTCCCGATGCACGGCAAGCGCGCGCGGCGATCGGTGGCGGGGTAAATGCTTCTCGAATTGCATTGATTTCTCCCAAGAGCTGTTGGCTCGGGAGACTCTGCCGTGGGCATGTTGCCGCATCATTCCAGCGCGCGAAATTGAGGCTACGATTGTAACGGAGTGCGCCGGCTCGCTCTTTCGCGAACTGGAACCCCTCGCGGAGCACCGGATTCGACGGGGGCCCGCGTGCTGTTCTGCCAGACTTGCCTCATCAAAGCATTTCGACGGGCAACGCAAAGACATACCCGACCCCGCGTTCGGTCAGGATGACCCGCGGTGCGCTCGGGTCGGTCTCCAGTTTGCGCCGCAGGCGCAGCACCTGCACGTCGATACTGCGGTCGAAGACATCCTCGTGAATGCGGGTGGCCTGCAGCAGGTGCTCGCGGGACAGTGGCCGCTGCGGCGCATCGAGAAAGGCCACCAGCAACGCATATTCGCCCTTCGTCAGCGAGACCGGGGCACCGCTGGAATCGCTGAGGCGCCGGTTGCGCCGATCGAGTTGCCAGTTGCCGAACCGGCTGCGGCCTCTTTCGGGATCGCGCTGGACTGCCGTCTGTCCAGTCTCCCTTCGGCGCAGCACCGCCCGGATGCGCGCCAGAAGCTCTCGCAAACCGAAGGGCTTGGTGATGTAATCGTCGGCGCCGAGTTCGAGGCCAACCACCCTGTCGATTTCGTCGCGGCGATGGCCCGTGGTGATGATCACGGGAACATCGGACTGTGAACGGATTTCACGCAGCAGGTCGAGACCGTCTTCCTGGCCGAGCCGAAGGTCGAGGATCACGACGCTGGGATCCTCGTTGGCGAGCAGACCGGCGACTTCGCCGCGCCCGGTGGCCGAAATGGCCCTGATATCGTGTTCCTCCAGGTAATTGACGACCAGATGTCGCATCGTGCGATCGTCTTCGACGACGAGACAGGTGGGTTGGCTGCGTTCGATGGCGATATTTTGCTCGGACCGGCCTAACGTCTCGATGCCGTTTCTTTCGAACCCATTTGCCTCGCCGCGCGCGGGTTGGCCACCACGGTTCGTCGCTCCAGCCGGCCTTTCAGTCATCTTCCAGGTTCTCCGAACCCCATGTGGGGATATAGAGCACCGGGTCTCGCGCTGCAGCACACATATCCGCGAGCGCAGCGCATCGACGTGGACCGGACGATTTCGAAATCGCACGATCACTGCGTTGGTTTCGGCAGCGGATGTCGGCTAGACGACCCTCTCGATCTGGACACTACGGCAGTCCATTTCGTAATCGAGGCCGACAACCGGCGGCCGGTTGAAATGCCAGGTCAGGCCGTTGCGGAATACGCCGCGCCGGCCGAGCTCGCTTTCGAGGATCGAATAGACATCCCTTACGGTGTAGAGCTGCACGGCCGTGGTCTGGCGCCAGGTGCCGTCGAACGCGCTCATGCGTCGTTCCATCTCGTCCAGAACCCACTTTGCCTTGGCCAGCATGCCCGCCGGACTGGTATCGCCGGGACTGACGATGTAGTCGCGATAGTTCGCCTTGCCCTCGACGGATTCGCCGCTGCCGGCAATGACGAAGGATGGCGCCGCCTGCCGGGCCGGCACCGCGAAGGAGAAGGCGTGAAAGCAGGGTTCGCCGGGCGGATCGATTTTCGGGCAGACATTGCTGCGCGCCACCGGATTGACGCCATCCTTCATCACACCCCACTCGATCAGGGTCTTGATGTAGATCTCGTTGAAAGCCTGAAACCCCTCCTCCGTGAACGGCGCCGGCGAGCGCAATTCGCAGGCGCCGAAGGCCGTGAGTGGACGGCCTGCCTCTTTCAGGATTTTGGCGATCCGCTCGAAGCCGCCTTTCAGCGGCACCGGATCGGCAAAACGTACCCGTTCAATGGTGAAGCCAGGCAAGGCGGCGACGCCGCAGGAATACTGGCTGACGCCCGGCATGAAGCGATAGCCGCTGTTGGGAGCTTCGACGGTCTTGATCATGACGCCTCTTTGGATTGCAGGGATCTTGGATTGTAGGATCGACGAACGGGATTGACGGAGCTCATTCCTGGAGAACGCCGAGATAGGCGTCACGGACGATCGGATCGGCCAGCAACTCGGGGCCGGAGCCCGACCGAACGATGCGCCCCATGTCCATGACGAATGCGTGATGGCAGAGATCGAGCGCGGTCGTGACATCCTGCTCCACCAGCAGGATCGATGTACCTGTCGCATTCAGCGCGCGAAGCGCGGCCACCAGTTGCTCGACGAGCAAGGGCGACAGGCCAAGCGACAATTCGTCGATCATCAACAGCAGCGGCGCAGCCATCAGCCCACGGCCGATCGCGCACATCTGCTGCTCGCCGCCTGACAATGTTGCCGCTGCCTGCCTGCGCCGCTCCCGAAGTTTTGGGAACGTCACATAGACCCGTTCCAGATCGCGATGGATCTCGCCGCGGCCAGCGTTCCGGGAATAGGCCCCCATCAACAGATTCTCCTCGACGCTCATGGCGCCGAACAGCCGCCTGCCCTCCGGTACATGCACGATGCCGTGCCTGAGGATCTCGGCGGCGCTGTCGCCTGTGAGATCCCTTCCTTCGGAGAAGTAATGGCCGCCCCGCGTCGGGATCAGGCCGGACAGCGCCCGCATCAGCGTGGTCTTGCCGGCACCGTTGGAGCCGATCAGCGCCGTGATTTCGCCGCGGTGGACGTCAAGGTCGATGCCCCAGAGCACCTGGATCTCGCCGTACCCGGCGCACAGTCCTTTCAGCTCGATGATGAGGGAGCTAGCCACGGGCGGCATTCCGTTTGGCATATTGCTGGCCAAGATAGGCCTCGACAACGGCAGGGTTCTCGATCACCTGGCGCGGCGCGCCATCGGCGATCAGCGCACCGTTGTGCAGGACGGCGATGCGCGTGCAGACGTTGAGCACCACCTTCATCAGGTGCTCGATCATCACAATGGTGATGCCTTGAGCCGCGAGTTCATGAATGAGTTTCGTCGCGCGCTCGACCTCGGCGCTGTTGAGGCCGGCGTTGACCTCATCGAGAAACAATAGCTTCGGTTTCATCGCCAGCGCCTTGGCGAGTTCGAGCCGCTTGCGCATCGCCAGCGTCAGCGTCGCGGCCGGCTGCCCGGCCTGCGCGGCGAGACCGACGAAGTCGAGATGCGCCCTCCCCTCCTCGCGCGCGGACTTCAGGCTTTCGCGGGGCTGCGAGAACAGCGCGGCGGCTGCGACATTATCGAGCGCGGTGAATTCGGCGAACGGCTGCACGATCTGGAAGGTACGCGACAGGCCGAGCCGGGCTGCCTGATAGGTCTTGATGCGGGTGATGTCGGCACCGTCGAAAGCGACGGTGCCCGAATTGGCCGGTGTGACGCCGCAGACGGTATTGACCAGCGTGGTCTTGCCCGCGCCGTTCGGTCCGATCAGGCCGAGCACCTCGCCTTTCCTGACGCCGATCGTCACCTCGCGCAGGGCCTGCAGGCCACTGAAATGCCGGGATACGTTCTGAAGACGGAGGATCTCAGACATGCTTTGTCCTTCGCCAAAACATCCCTGCACGCAGCGAGATCAACCCGTGCGGCAGGAACAGGAGCAGCAGCACGATCAGCAGGCCGAGTACGCCGGTGTGGATCTGGATGTAGTTGCGCCAGACCACCTCTTCGAGACCGAGGTACAGGAACGCCCCGCAAGCGACGCCAAGGGGCGAGCCGAGACCGCCCATCAGCGCCATCACGATCGGTTTTACCGAGTAGAGAATGTCGAAGACGTCGGAAGGATCGATATAGTGCACCCACGCCGCGTAGACCCCGCCCGCCGCACCGACGAAACAGGCGGAGAGGCCAAACGCCAGGCTCTTGTAGAGTGTCGTATTCAGGCCGACCATGCCGGACGCTGTCTCGTTCTGGCGAATGCAGGCGAGCCCGAAGCCGAGTTTTGAACCGGCGACCGCCATGACCATCAACGCTGTAGCCAGCCAAAGTCCCCACATCGCATAGAAGAAGAACGCAGCTTCCGCCATCACGCCCGCACCCGAAGCCAGCGGGATGTTCAGGCCCATGCCGCCCCCGGTGAGGTCGGTGGCGTTGTTGACGAGCTCGCGCAGCACCTCCACCAGCGACAGGCTCGCGATGGCGAAGTAGTGGCCGCGCAAGCGGAGCAGGACGGCGCCAAGCGCCGCGGCGAGCAGCAGTGCGGCGGCGGCGGCAACCAGCACCGCGAGCCATAGCGGCAATCCATCATTGACCAGTACGCCTGCAGTGTAGGCGCCGAAGCCGAAGAAGGCCGCGGTCGCGAACGACGGATAGCCGGCAAAGCCGCCAACCACATTCCACGACAGCGCAAGGATCGAATACATGCAGGCGATGGTGCCGAGCCGGAGCGCATAGGCCCCGCCGAACAGCGGCAGCGTCGCCACGCCGGCGATCAGGATCAAAAGTGCGATATTGGACCGGGTCATTCAAACCCCTTCCGTCCGACCAGCCCCTGCGGCCGCAGGATCAGGAAGACGATCAGGAGCACGAAGGACAATGTGGTCGCATGCGACGGGCCGAAGAACGTCGATCCGACGCTTTCGACCAGCGCCAGCAACAATCCGCCGGCCAGCGCGCCCGACACGCTGCCGAGGCCGCCGAGAACGCAAACGACGAATGCCTTGCCGAGATAGCCGGATGACGTCAACGGCGAGATCGGAAAGATAAGCGCCATCACCACCCCGGCACAGCCCGCAAGCGCGGCTCCAAGGCCGAAAGCAATGGCGTAGATCGACTTGACGTCGACGCCCATCAGGATGGCCGCGTCGCGATCAAGCCGCACCGCGACGATGGCGCGGCCGACACGGGAGCGGCGCAGCAACAGGTAAAGAAGCCCGGTGAGCGCCAGCGCCGACGCGGTCGCGATCAGGCGATCGACCGGCACCACCACGCCGGCGACCGAGATCGATCCCAGCGGTGGACTGAGGGTGAGCTTCCGGTAGTCCGCCTTGAAGAAATAGATCATCGCGTTGTTCAGGATCAGGTCGAGCCCGAACGTCATGGTCAGGGTGACCAGCACCGGTGCGGCGATGACCCGGTTCAGCAGCAGCCGCTGCAAGAGATAGCCGAGGACGAAGAACAGCGGCGCGGCCACGATAACCGCGTACCAGGGCGACAGGTGAAGCGAATAGTACAGTCCGAACGCCAGATAGGCGCCGAGCACGATGAACGAGCCGTGGATCAGGTTGATGACGTTGAGAACGCCCCAGACCAGTGAAAAGCCGATCGCGATGCAGGCGTAGAGGCACCCCAGAACCAGCGCGTTGACCAGAATCTGGGCTGCGTGCATGTGAATGTCCGGCCGAACAGATCGGTCAGTTGACGCCGACCTTGAGATCGCCCTGCTTGATCGCCTGCGGGAACAGCACCACCGGCTTGGCGCTCTGGATCTGGAATACCGGCGGGTCGAGCGAGTCGATCTGGCCATTGGGGCCGAATTTCACCGGCCCGAAGAACGTCACGACGTCGAGCTTGGCGAGTTCGTCGCGCACCTTGTCGCGGTCGAGGGAGCCGGCTTTTTCGATCGCCATCTGGAACAGTGCCCCGCAGAGCGCCGCCGACGCCTGACCGTAGTCCGGCTCGCTGTTGTACTTCGCCTTGAACAGTTTCACGAAATTGGCGGTCGAACCGAAGATGTCCTTGCCGTCATATTGTTCGGCCGGATGCCACCACGAGGCGCTGGTGATGTTCTCGGCGCTCTGTCCGGCGGATTCGATGAAGTCCTGATAGGCGGGGCCGGCGATCATCGTCAGCACCGCTTCCTTCATCTCCTGATCGACCATCTGCTTGCGCACCAGCAGCAGATCATTGATGTAGCCGGTGACGAAGACCCATTGCGGCGCGAGCGACTTGATCTGCGACAGCGCCGCCGAGTGATCAAGCGTCCCGATGGCATATTTCTCGAAGTAGACGACTTCCATGCCGTTGGCCTTCGCCGATTTCTCCATCTCCTGCGCAATCGCCAGCGGGAACAGATCGTTGCGCGCAAGGATGGCGACCTTCTTCACGTCGGGCAGCTTGGCCTTGATGATCTGCGTCAGCGGCGTCGTCAGCGTGTCGTTGGGCGTGAAGGTGCCGAACAGGTATTTGTAGCCCTGGTCATAGACCTGCGACGAGGAGGCGGCGGCGGCCAGCGTCGGAACCTTGTACTTCTCGGAAATCGTGCTCGCCGCCTTGGCGGCGCCGGAGCCGAACGCACCGAACATGAAATTGATGTTGTCCTGGGTGATCATCTGTTCCGTGGCCTGCACGGCGCGCGGCGTATTGGACTGGTAGTCGGTGTAGACGATCTCGACCTTGTACTTCTTGCCGCCGACGGAAATGCCGCCGGCCTTGTTGGCCTCCTCGGCCCAGAGATTGTAGCCCTGCTGCTGCTTGATCGCCTCCGGCGCCAGCGGCCCGGTGATCGGCAGCGGCGCGCCAAAGCGAATGACGTCTTCCGCCGAGGCCGTCGACATCTGCGCGCCCCATCCCGCCGCCAGAAGCCACATCGGGAGCGAGACACGGGCAAGGCGGGCGACCCAAGGCTGAATCATCGAAAATCTCCATGGCGGTCCGGGCGGGGCGACAAAATCATGGCAAATCCGGCATTCGAATAAAAGCATTGAAATTAGAGCCTTCGGGTCTAATAATTAGAACGCTAGACAGGACTTGCTGCGTTCTTGAGCGAACGTCCCGGGCAAGCCGGTTGCAGGGATTTTTGCGCATGATCGAGTCGGCCGCCGTCAGATATTTCCGGGAAGTGACCGAATGCGGCTCGATCAAGCAGGCCGCCGTTTCACTTCGGATCGCCCCCAGCGCCATCAGCCGGCAGGTGCAGGCCATCGAGGAGGAGCTGTCGGTCAAGCTGTTCGAGCGCGGCGCGCGCGGCATGGTTCTGACCGATGCCGGCCGCCTGCTCTACCGCTATGCGGTCGAAAACCGCAACCAGCTCGACGGCATCCGCGCCAGGGTTCAGGAGTTCGACACGCTGCGCCGCGGCCAGGTCAGGCTTGCGACGGTCGAAGGAATGCTGGCGAACTTCCTGTCGAATTTCGTCGTCGATCTCGCCGAAGACTATCCGGGCATCTCGATCTCCATCACGGTGATGGGCTCGCGCGACGTCGCCGAGATGGTGGGCCACAGCGACGTCGATCTTGGCCTGGTGTTCGGGCGCGCGCCGCGGCGCGATCTGATCGAGCTGGCGCGGATGCGCCAGTCGCTGTGCCTGATCGTGTCGCCGCGTCATCCCTTCGCCGGCAGAGATAGCTGCACGGTGAGAGACCTTGCCGGCCTGCGCGTCGTGGTGCCCGACCCGTCCTTCGGCATTCGGCAGGAGGTCGACCGCGCGTGCGCGCAGGCCAAGATAAGGCTCGAAATCTGCAACGAAACCAACTCGCTCGCCTTCGCGCAGACGCTTGCCGCCCGCGCCGATCTGGCGACCTTCCTTCCCCGCGACACCGCGATGCCGTCGCTGGACGCGGGCTTGCTGGTGGCCATTCCCTTGCGCGACAAGCGGCTCGAAGCAACCCAGGTCACGCTGGTCCAGCTCGCGGCCCGAAACCTGTCCCCCTCCTGCCGCCTCGTGGCCGAACTGCTGGTCGGCCGGATGAGAGAGATGCGGCGCTGAGGGATCGCAGCTCCAACCTACGATACAGCCCTAGGCCGCAGACATCGGCACCCCTGCGCAAGCTGCGGCGCGCACCTGTTGAGCACAATCACGCGGGCAAAGTTCGCGGCTGTCCGTTCGAGATGATGTCAAGAAGCCGGCTAAGCCCCCGGCGCGTTTCGCGCGACGACATCCCGATAGAACGAAGCGCTCAGCTTCGGGGTCCGGTGCTGCGTCTTGAAATCCACGTGGTACAGGCCGAACCGCTTCTCGAGCCCATAGATCCATTCGAAATTATCCATCAGGCTCCACAAGAAATATCCGCGCACCGGGACGCCCTCCGCGGTCGCACGCTGCAGCTGCGCCAGATAGTTGCGGAGGTACATGATGCGGTCGAGATCGTAGACCTTGCCATCCGCGTTCAGTTGATCGGCCGCGGACGTGCCGTTCTCGCTGATATAGATCGTGTCGAGGTTCCAGACTTTCGCCGCGAGCCGCGGCACCCAATAGGCGGTCTCCGGCCCGATTCTCAGCCATTCCGAATTCATGTGGGGAAACGAGGCCGGGAACGGCAGGATATCGAAGCCCGGCGCGCGTTCCGCGGCAACCACGTAGAACTGCGGCGCGTAAATGTTGAGGCCGACGAAATCGATCGGAGACGAGATGATCCGCAATTCATCTGCGGTATATTTCGGGGCGTCCTTGCCGGCGTAGGCGAGAAACGCGTCGGTGTATTTGCCTTCCAGGATCACGTTCAGGAAGCCTCCGTTCATTTCACGCGTCGCGATCTCGGCGGCGCGCACGTTCTCCGGCGTATCGATTGCCGGAACGCAGGCTGCGATGTTCTCGGCCGGACCGACCTTGATACCCGCGCGTCCTGTCGCGCGGATCGCCTGCACGGCAAGACCGTGGCCCAGCGCGGCGTTATGACGGACCTGGTTGACGACGGCCTGGGGTAATTTGAGTCCCGGCGCATCGATTCCGATGCCGTATCCGAAGTCCACGAATCTTCCGCATTCGTTGAGTGTGAAGATGGTGTTCACGCGATCGCCCAAACGCTTGGCCACATATCCCGCGTAGTTCGCAAAGGCCCTGGAGGTCTCGCTGGATTGCCACCCGCCGTAACGATCCTGCATCGATTGTGGCAAATCCCAGTGGTACAACGTCGGATAAGGCGCAATGCCCTTCGCCAGCAGCTCGTCCAGTAACCGATCGTAGAAGTCGAGGCCTTTCGGGTTCGGCGCGCCGTCTCCGTCCGGAAACACCCGCGGCCACGCGATCGAGAAGCGATAGGCCCTGACGCCGAGCTCCCGGATCAGACCAACGTCTTCCTTGTAGCGATGATAATGATCGTTGGCCTGGTCGGCATTGCTGCCGTCTTCGATCTTGCCTGGCAGGTGCGCAAAAGTATCCCAGATCGAGCGGCCTCGCCCGTCTTCGAGGACGGCGCCCTCGATCTGGTAGGCCGACGTGGCCGTACCCCAGACAAAGCCGCTCGGAAAGCTCGCGGCGGCGCGGGGAGCACTCTTTGGTCTGGCTTCACGCTTATGCGATTTTGCCGGCGTTGCCGACATGGCCACCGCGGACATACCCGCAAGCTTCGCAAAGCGGCGGCGCGAAAACTTACCGGGCATCGGCTCCCCATCAGGTTCGTGACTCAACTGCTTCGACAAGCGCAAGCCGGTCGGCATGGAACCCTAGCAGGAGATTTGGGCTCGACGAAACCCGCTCCGTCGTCTTGAGTTGCTCCAAGGCACACGCGCACCCCTAACGCCCCTTGAACCTTGGCTTGCGCCGCTCGAGGAACGCCGCCACACCCTCCTTGTGATCCTCGCTCATGCTGGCGAGCGCGAACTGGTCGACATCCATGTGGCTGGCAAGGTCGTCGAGCGCATGCGCCAGCCGGTTGACGGTCAATTTCGTCATGGCGACCGACAACGGCGGCTGGGCTGCTACTTTTGCGGCGAAGGCCATGGCGGCGTCGAAGGCGTGGCCGGGATCTGCCACCTCCTCCACCAGGCCCCACTCATAGGCCTCGTCAGCCGAGATACGCTGATCGGCAAGAATCACCGCCTGCTTGGTGCGCGCCGGTCCGATCAGATGCAGCATGCGCGGAATGCTCTGCCAGCTCATGTTCATGCCGAGACCGATCTCCGGCACCCGCAGATGGGCGTCGCGGCCCATGACGCGAAAATCCAGCGCCACCGCGAGTGCCACGCCACCGCCGATGCAAAAACCTTCGATGGCAGCGATGGTGATCTGTTCCATGTCCTGCCATGCACGGCT